>WBZM01000083.1_pt1 | contig 157598 bp, 137 predicted proteins | sample 5204271 | NCBI WGS metagenome assembly WBZM01 (sample SAMN12344346, study PRJNA552823) | activated sludge metagenome | biome: Activated sludge suspended growth; feature: Nitrification reactor; material: Wastewater; isolation source: activated sludge from nitrification reactor of wastewater... | reverse complement strand
CTCGAGCGATGGGGCGTCTTCGGCGCCATCGTCGCGGAGGTCGATATCGAATGACGGCGCGCGTCCTCGGACAGCTCCGTCGGGGAGCGACGGCCCTCTTCGTCGCCCTCGCCGGGTGCAACAACCCCGTCATCGACGCGCAGATCGAAGCGCTCGGCGGGGAGTCCCCCGACACGCCCGCGGGGCCGTTCCATCGCCCGGGGCAGCCCTGCGTGCTCTGCCACGGTGTCTACTACGGCGCCGATCCGCAGCTGGTCATCGGCGGCACGGTCTTCCGCGATCGGCAGACGCTCATGCCGGTCGAGAACGCAAAGGTCGTCCTCTACGACTCGGTGGGCGACATCTACGAGATGACGACGAACTGCAACGGCAACTTCATGCGCGAGCACGGCGAGCTCGACCCGCAGTTCCCGCTCTACGCGGAGATCTACTGCCCCGTCTACGGTCCTGACGGCGCTGTCCTGACGGACGCGCAGGGCAACCCGCAGCTCAAGGTGAAGGCGATGTCGAGCTGGATAAGCCGCGACGGGTCCTGCGCCGGCTGCCACACGCTGAAGGGGCGCGCGACCGACTCGGTGGGTTGGGTGGTCTGCAACGAAGAGGGGGACACGAACCCCATCCCCGACCAGCGCGCGGACTGCGAGGGCAAGCCCCCGAAGACCGCGCAGGACAGCGGCCAGAACGCCGGCGGAGGTGGGTCGTGAGCGCGAGCAAGCTCGTCCGCGTGGGCATGGGCTTGCTCGGCGCGTGTGGCGCTGCCCTCGCGTTCGCCAGCTGCCTGCCGGAGTACGCGAACAACGAGCTCAACTGTCCGCCCTACGAGGACTTCGCGGCCGTCTCCACGCTGCTCGAGCGGCGCTGCGGCACGCTCGACTGCCACGGCGACGGCGCGCGCCCGCTCCGCATCTACGGGCAATACGGTCTCCGCCTCAAGCCGGAGGACAGCGACGACGACACGCTCTTCTCGGGCAACCTCGAGCGCGCGACGACCGAGATCGAACGCGAGTCCAACTACCGGAGCGTGTGCGGGCTGGAGCCGGAGCTCACCCACCAGGTCGTGAACGGCGAGCTCGCGGTGGAGAGGCTCACGTTGGTGCGCAAGCCGCGCCTGAGCGAGAAACACAAGGGCGGGCGCATCTGGAACGAAGGCAAGCCGCCGGATCGGTGCCTCGTCACCTGGCTCGAGTCGAAATACGAGCCGGGCACGATGGACACGGCGGATTGCGAAGCCGCGATCACCGAGTAGGCTGAGCCCCGTGGCCACCTCACCTGCCGAGCCAGGAGGCGCCGACAGCCTCGAGGCGCACCGGGTCGCCCTGACGGGCCACTGCTACCGCATGCTCGGCTCGGTGGTCGACGCCGACGACGCCGTCCAGGAGACCATGATCCGCGCGTGGCGGAGCCTCTCCCGCTTCGACGGTCGCGCGTCGCTCCGCACGTGGTTGACCAAGATCGCCACGAACGTCTGTCTGGACGCGCTCACCTCGGAGAAGCGGCGGGCCCGCCCCATCGAGGAGGGGCCCGCCGGCACGATCTTCGACGAGCTGGTCGCGTTGCCGGGCGGGCACTGGCTCGAGCCCGTCCCCGACGCGCGCGCCCTGGACGACGGCGAGCCCTCGCGGCGAGCGCTCCTGCGCGAGAGCATCCGGTTGGCGTTCGTCGCCGCGCTCCAGCACCTGCCGCCGAAGCAGCGCGCCGTCTTGCTCCTGTCCGACGTCGTCGAGTGCTCGGCCGCGGAGATCGCGGAGCTGCTCGACCTGTCGGTCGCGTCCGTGAACAGCGCCCTGCAGCGAGCCCGCGCGACGCTGCGCGAGCGCGGCGTCGACCTGGCGAGCTACGAGGGCGCGATGGACGAGCGCAGCTCCGACTTGCTCTCCCGCTTCGTCGAGGCGTTCGAACGATACGACGTCGACTCGCTGACCGCTCTCTGCCGGGAGGACGTGGCCTTCTCGATGCCGCCGTATTCGCTGTGGCTCGCGGGGCGCGAGGCGCTGGGCGGCTGGCTCTCCGGCCGCGGCTGCGGATGCCGCGGCTCGCGCGTCGTCCCCGTCTCCGCAAACGGGACGTTCGGCTTCGCGCAGTACCGCCGCGCCGCGGAGGTCGAGGGCTTCTCCGGGCCGGGCCATCGCGCGTGGGGGATCGGCGTCCTGGAGGTGGAGGGCGGGCTCGTCGCGCGGTGGACCACCTTCCTCGACGTGGAGTCGCTGTTCCCGCGGTTCGGGCTTCCGCTCGATCTGCCGGCCTGACACCTGTCGCTCTTTTTTCTCCTCCGACCGATGAGTCCGCGGCCGGGCGGCGGTCCAAGGTTCAGACACGCACGAAGGAGGAGAGCACCATGGCGATTGTGAGCAAGATCACGCCTTGCCTGTGGTTCGACGACCAGGCAGAAGAGGCGGCCAAACACTACGTCTCGATCTTCGAAGACGCGGGGATCGACCAGATCACCCACTACGGCAAGCCAGGCAAAGAGGGCCCCGGGCGCCCCGAGGGCTCCGTGATGACGGTGGCCTTCCACATCGCCGGTCAGTCGTTCACCGCCCTGAACGGCGGCCCGTTGTTCACGTTCTCGGAGGCGATCTCGTTCCAGATCTCGTGTGACACGCAGGCGGAGATCGACCGGTACTGGGAGCGCCTCACCCAGGGCGGGAAAGAGAGCCGCTGCGGCTGGCTCAAGGACAAGTTCGGCGTCTCCTGGCAGGTCGTGTCGAGCGCCGTGATCCAGATGCTCTCCGATCCGGACAAACGGAGAGTGGAGCGTGTGGTCCAGGCCTTCATGCCGATGTCGAAGCTCGACATCGCGACCATCGAGCGCGCCTACCGCGCCGACTGATCCCGACGAGGAAAGAGAGACGACAATGCCGATGATCAAAGCGATCGCCCCGCACCTGTTCTTCGACGGCCGCGCCGAGGAGGCCATCACGTTCTACAAGGAGGCGCTCGGCGCCCAGGTCGGAGGGATCATGCGTTGGGGCGAGATGCCCGACGCGAGCGCGATCCGCCCCGAGGACAAGAACAAGGTGATGCACAGCCGGCTCACGCTCGGCCGCGCGGCGATCCTCGTCGCCGATCACGTGAGCGGCCCGCCGCACCCGGCCTCGGGGAACGGCACGCAGGTGCTGGAGCTCGAGGACCCGGAGGAGGTCGGGCCGTGTTTCGACCGCCTGTCCGCCGGAGGCACGGCGGAGATGCCCGTTCACGACGCGTTCTGGGGCGCGAAGTTCGGCATCCTCGTCGACCGCTTCGGCGTGAGGTGGATGCTGCACAGCGAGCTCCAGCCGAAGCGAACGCGGATGGTGTTCCCCAACCTCGCGGTCCGCGATCTCGAGCGGACCAAGAAGTTCTTCGGGGCGCTGGGGTTCCGCTTCGACGCGCGGTTCACGAACGACCAGGGCGCGTGCATGGAGCTGAACGACCAGAGCTACGTCATGTTCCTGACGGAACCGTTTTTCAGGACCTTCACCAAGCGCGAGCCGTGTGACACATCGAAGACCACGGAGCTGCTCCTCGCCATCGCCTGCGACAGCAAGGCCGAGGTCGATCGGATGGTGAAGCAGGCGCTCGAGATCGGCGGCGCCCCCGCGATGCCGGCGCAAGACCAGGGCTTCATGTACGGCTGGAGCTTCTACGACCCGGACGGACACCACTGGGAGGTGTTCTGGATGGATCCGACGGCCGTGCCGCCGGCCTGAGCCCGCGTCCACGTCGGCAGCCAAGCGGCGCCGCGTTGAGGTAGGCTCGCGCTCCGATGGTCGCCGACGTGGTCGTCCTGGGTCTCGGCAGCGCGGGCGCCGCGGCGGCGACGTTCTTCGCGCAGGCGGGGCGCAAGGTCGTCGCCGTCGACAAACGCGCCGTCGGCGAGACCGGCGCCCGCTGGATGAACGCGGTCCCGCGGTGGTGCTTCGAGGCGGCGCGGCTCGCGCCGCCGAGCGGCGATTGTCTGTTCGGCGGCGGCGCCGCCGAGGGACATCGCTTCCACCTGATCGCGCCCGAGGCCCGAGGGCGGCTCTCGATCGCGGCGCCGCCGATCCTGCACGTCGACATGCGGAGGCTCGTCGACGGGCTCGCGCGCGACGCGATCGCGGCCGGTGCGGAGGTCGTCCGCGGGGCGGTGACGGGGGTGGCGATCGAGCGAGGGCGCGTCCGCTCCGTGACCGTGGCCTCGGAGGGCGGCTCGCGTGAGCTCACCGCCTCGCTCTTCGTCGACGCGACCGGCATCGGCGGCGCCGTCCGCGGAAGGGTCCCCGAGCTCGCCGCGGCTTGCCCCATGCCCGACGAGCACAGCCGGTGCGTGGCCGCGGAGTATCAGTTTGCGGTCCGCGACCCCGAAGGGCTGCGGGCGTTTCTGCGCGAGCACGGCGCGGAGCCAGGCCACGATCTCGCCTTCTCCGGCCTCGCCGGCGGCTACTCGACCGTCACCCTGTTCACGACTCGCTCGCTCGATCTGGTCGGCGTCCTCACCGGCTCGATCCCGTCGCTCGGCGTGCCCGACGCGGGGGCGCTCCTCGATCGGTTCGTCGAGCGCGCGCCCTTCTTGGGGGAGCAGCTGTGGGGCGGGCGCGGCGCCATCCCGGTTCGACGGCCCTTCGACGTGCTCGCCGCGCCGGGGGTGGCGCTCGTGGGGGACGCCGCCTGTCAGGTGCACGCGGCGCACGGGAGCGGCGTCGGCATCGGCCTCGTCGCGGCGCGCCTCCTGGCGGACGCGACCGCGCACGCGAGCGACCCGGGACACCGAGACGCTCTCTTGCGCTACGAGCGGTCGTTCCACGCGGCGTACGGCGGGCTGCTCGCCGCCGCGGACGCGTTCCGGCGCTTCGTGCAGAGCGCCTCGCGAGGGGACGTGCAGTCGCTCATCGAGGAGGGGCTGCTCGAGGAGCGCCTCGCGTCGGCGGCGCTCGCCCAGCACCCGGTGCGGCCCGACATCCGGTTTGCGATGTCCATGGTGCCCAAGGTCGCGCGCGCGCCGGGCCTCGCGCTCCGCTTCCTCCCGCTCGCGGCTCGGAGCGCGGTGCTCGATCGGCTTGGCACGGTGGGCGCGCTCCCGTACGTCGGACGAGCTCTCGGCAGCGTGCTCCTCTCGCGCGCTGTCGGCCGGGCTCCTCGTGAGGCCGGCCACGGACCCTGGTGATCCATGTCACGCAACGAGAAGATCTTCGCCGTCATCGCGCTCCTCTGGCTGGCCATCTGGTCGGCGGGCACGGCCGCGTTTTTTCGCGAGGCCAAGGAGCAGGCAGCGGAGGGTGAGCTCTTGGCTCGCCCGCCGACGCCCATCGAGCGCGGGGCCGCGCTGCGCGTCGAGGGTGTGATCGAAGACGGGCGCGTCGTCGCGGCGCCGTTCTCGAAGACCGCCTGCGTCGCGGCCGAGGCGCGGCTCTACTACGTGACCTGGTACCAGGACTCGGACGACAAGACCCACTACGACTCGAAGCTCGTGACGACCAAACGCGCCGGGCTCTCGGACATCGGGATCGTCGCCGACGGACAGCGCCTGAGCCTGCCGCTCGATCGATGGGTCGCGAGCAACCGCGCGAAGCAGACGACGACCACGATGGACGAGCCGCCCGCGGTGCTCGGCGCGACGAAAGACGAGCTGTCGCGCGCCGCGGGGGCGGCGCGCGGGAGCTTCCATCAGTTCGAGGTGGTCGAGGTCCTGCTCCTGGGCGGTTCGCCGGTGTTCGTCGCGGGAGCGCTGTCGTCTTCGGACGGTCCGTTCGTCATCGAGCCCGACCGCGATCTCGGGCGCGTCGAGCTCTACCCCGGCACGCAGGCCGCGCTCGTGGAGGACGTGCGAGGCAGCTCGAAGGGCATGCGCATCGCCGGCTTCGTCTTCGCTGGGCTCGCGGTGACGCCCCTCATCGTGCTCGCGATCGTGGTCTCTCGCCGCCGGCTGAGGCAGAAGGCGCAGCGTCCGATGGCGCCGCCCGGCTCAGCCTTGCCGATCGACGACGGACGCGAGTAGCTCGGCCTCGGCCGCGAGCACGCCGTCCACGCTCGCCTCGCCCCGCATGCGCCAGACGTTCGAGCGGTGGTGCAGCACCTCGACGTAGAGCTCGAGCTTGTCACCCGGCTCCACCGTGCGGCGGAACTTCGCTTTGTCGATACCGAGGAAGAACATCAGGCTGCGCGAGGCGTCGAACGGCTCCGACGCGTACGCGAGGATGCCGCCCGTCTGCGCGAGCGACTCGAGGATGAGCACGCCGGGCATGATGGGGCGCTGCGGGAAATGGCCGGGGAACCAGGGCTCGTTGTACGTGACGCACTTGTGCCCGCGGATGCTCTTGCCCGCCGTGATCTCCGTCACCCGATCCACCATCACGAACGGAAAGCGGTGGGGCAGGATGGAGAGAATCTGGTGGATGTCGATCCGCGTCGTCTCGGCCGGTTGCACGCCTGATGGCTAACCCGACTCGCCCGAGTTGTACATGCTGACGACCTTGTCCGTGAGGTCGAGGTCGGGGCGGGCATAGGGAGCGGCCTGTTTGTCGAGCACCAGGTCATGGCCGTTCTGGCGCGCGAGCTTCCCGATGATCGCGACCATTTTCTGGATGATGGGCTGCGTGAGCTCGGCCTGCTTCTTGGACAGCTCCTTGTTGTAGTCGACGAAGACCGTCTGCAGCGAAATCATCTCTTTTTGCCAGAAGTCCATCCGCCGCGCGAGCGCCTCGCGCGAGAGGACCTTGGACTGGCGCTCGATGTCCTCGCGCATCTTCGCGAGCTTTGTCTGCTTCGCGTCCAGGTCTTGCTGGCGCTTGTCGAAGAGCTTCTTGAGCGTTGCCTGGGCGCGGATGCCGTCCTCCGTCTGCATCACCGCGCCCTGCAGATCGACGACCGCGATCGAGGCGCCGTCCGCGTCCGCGTCCCGCGAGGCGCCGATCCCGGCGAGGACCGAGCCGAAGAAGAGGAGCGTAGAACGACGGCGCATCAGGCAACCCTATACGCCGAGCGCCGCTGGGGAGCGATACCGACGTCAGCCGGCCGGCACGCAGAGGTTCGACACACACGCCTCCCCGCCGGCGCAAGGGCTCGCGGCGGTGCATTCGGGGCTCGCCTCGAGGTCGGTCTTGCAGAACCCCTCGTCGCAGGCGTCGAAGCGCGCGTCGATCAGCTTGCAGTCGAGGACGTCGACGCACTCGTAGTGGCAGATCCCCGAGAGGCAGGCCTGGCCCGCCCCGGGGCACGGCGTCGTGTCGTCGCAGAGCGGAACCGGCGCGAGATCGGCGACGCAGCCGTTCGTGGCCCCGTCGCAGAGCTGGCCGGGGCCACAATCCGCGTGGGTGGCACACGCCGTGGTGCAGAGGCCGCCGATGCACTCGAGGCCGTCGCAAGCCGTCGAGTCCACACACTGCGGGCTCTGGGGATCGAGGAGACATCCGCCGCCGACGCAGGCGTAGCCCGTCCCGCAAGGGGTCTCATCGTCGCAGCCCGCGACACACTGCCCGTTGCCACAGACGAGGCCGGGCCCGCAGTCGTAGTCGAAGCCGCAGGCGGACAGGCATTGGCCCGCGACACAGGTGAGGTCGCCCGGGCAGGCGCTGGCCTCGCTGCAGCTGCAGATGACCTCGTTCGGATCACAAGAAGGCGGCGCGCCGCCTTCGCCGCCTTGTCCCTGTCCGCCTCCGCCGTCCGAGGTCTGCCCGCCTGCGCCTTGTGCGCCCGCGCCGCTCGCCCCGGCCCCCTTGCCGTCGTCGTCGTAGCAGCCGGGCCCCTCGCAGTAATAGCGGTGATCGTGATCGTTGCCCGTGAAGATGCATCCGCCGAAGACGATGGGCATCACGATCGCAAAGGACCAACGAGCGAGGCGCAAGGACGGCATGGCGGGCCTCCGAAGCAGATCTCGTACCAGCACGAATCGGGCGAAATGACCGGGAAGGTCGCGAGGTGCGTGAACGCGCGTTGACGCCTGGTGCGACAAGCCGCCGGGCGGGTCGAGCCCGCGCGGCGGCCTCGCGGTCACTGCGGGATCTCGGCAGGCTTCGGCGGCACGAGGAAGAAGATCTTCCGATCGTCCACCAGCGAGCCGTCGCCGAGGACCTTGGCCTTGGCGATGAAGAGCTGCGGTTGCTCGGTCGGGGGGGCGGTGTTGTTCACGGGCACCGGGTGCACGTCCCAGCAGACCCGTGTGCCCGGCAGCAGATCCGGGAAGGCGTCGTCGTAGGTGTCGGCGTCCGTGTCTTCGGTGGTGAGGCCCGAGGTGCACGCGCCCACGCCCGAGGTGTTCGTCTCGAAGTAGTCGATGAACTGGAGCGCGTCGCCCGCGTCGTTCGGCTGATCTTCCGCGGCGATCGTGACGTCGAGCGGCTTGCCCTTCACGATGTCGAGGACGGCCTGCACGGTCTTGCTCTGCACCGCCGCGTCGGCCGCGGCGTAGACGAGCGGGTTGCCCATGCCGTCGAGGGACTGCGCGGCGGTCGCCAGGGCGTTGTACGCGGCGAGCTGCCCGGAGCCGTCGTCGGTGCCGTAGAGCGCCACGAACTTGATGCCGGCCTGCACGAGCGCGTTACCCGCGATGGTCGCGTTGTAGCTGGCGCAGCCGCCGCCGCTGCATTGGTCGTTTGCGTCCGAGACGTGGATGTAGAGGCGGATGGCGTCCGAGCGGTACCCGGGGCAGCCGATGCCGCTCGGCGCGCAGTTCAACGTGGCCGCGGAGATCGATTGGCAGAGCATCGGGTTCGCGACGCAAGTCGGCGGCTGGTAGATCGCCTCCGAGCCGCCCGGGTAGGTGCCCGGGTCGATCACGGCCGCGGTGATCGGCGGGTCGGGCTGGAGGCTCAGCACGTTGTGGAACGTGTTGATGTCGTTCCAGTGGCCGACGCCGGTCCACATGTTCGGCACGCAGCCCTGGCCGAGGTTCGGATCTTCGATGCATTGGTCGTCGAAGCAGACCTCACCCGCGCCGCAGTCCTGGTCCAGCGTGCACGGGTTGCCCGTCGCCGCGCACTGGAGGGTGTTGATGATGCTCACCAGCGTCGACTGAAGGGTGTCGAACTCCTCGATCATCGAGCCGGTCGTGTCGATCGAGAAGTAGAGGTCGGCGTATTGGATGTTGGTGCGAAACTCGAGGGTGTCGTCCGGCGGCGTCGTCGGCTCCTCGTAGGGCACGACGAACACGAAGTCGCCGTTGGCCTGGGGGTTGTCCGCCGAATCGAGCGGGTCGGTGCCGGCCGCGGTCTCGATCAGGTCGTCGGCGCCGTCGTCGTCGCTGTCCTGATCGGTCGGATCGGTGCCGAGCTGGTGCTCGTCGAGATCGCTCACGCCGTCGCTGTCGGAGTCGGGATCGGTGAAGTCGGGCGTGCCGTCCGAGTCCGTGTCGAGCGGCGCCGTGCCGACGTCCGTGTCGCCGGCCTCCACCGAGTCGGGGATCTGATCGTTGTCGGAGTCGAGATCGTACCGATCGAGGAAGCCGTCGGCGTCCGTGTCCTTGATCGCGCTCTCGGCGCCGTCCGAGATCCCGTCGCCGTCGGAGTCGAGATCGAACCAGTTGGCCGTGCCGTCGCTGTCGCAGTCTTGCGGGGCGATGGAGTTTCCTTGCGCGTCGGCGCTGGCGTCGCCGTCGCAGTCGGCCCCCGCGCCGGCGATCTCGTCGGCGTCGGTCGCGCCGTCGCCGTCGTTGTCCGGGTCGGCCGCGTCGTACAGGCCGTCACCGTCGGGATCGTTCACCCCCTCGAGCTCGTCCGGCACCGCGTTGTCGTCGGAGTCGAGATCCTGGAAGTCCGGCGTCGCGTCGGCGTCGTTGTTGCGCGGCGCGGTCGTCAGGTCGGCGTCACCCGCTTCCTTCGCGTCGAGGATGCCGTCGTTGTCGGAGTCGGTGTCGAGGTAGTCCGGGATGGTGTCGAGGTCGGTGTCGGTGCCGGCCGCTCGGCCTTCCTCGCTGTCCAGGATGGTGTCGCCGTCGCTGTCGCCGTCTTCGAAGCCGCCGCCGCCCTGGCCGCCGCCGCCGTCTTCTGTGGTCTCACCTGCCTGGCAAGCTGCGAGCGCGAGGAGGCAAGCCAGGGAACCGCACAAGGCGAGGGGACGGATGCGAGCAAGTCTCACGGCAATCTCCTTCGAAAAAGCGAGCGCCGATTGTAGCTCAAAAGAGACGCCGCGCTTCAGACGGTGCAGCCCTGGTCCCAAATCCAGAAGCCCGATGGATCACAGATGGCGGTCGTCCCGCCCAGGCAAACGTAGCCGTAGTCGCACATTCGTCCCGTCTGGTCGCAGGGCTCGCCCGCGTTCGGAGGCAGCGGAGGACACCCGACCTCAGGCGTGCCGCACGCCCACCGAGGGCCGGGCCCCCCGCAGGGGAAGCCCGTGTCGCAGAACGTGCAGATGCATTGGGTACCGTCCGCGAACGCGCACGTGATCCCCTCCGTGTCGCAGTGCGTGTGCGGCACGGGTGCCGGGGCAGGGGCCGGGCAATCCGGGTCGATGGCGTCGCACCCGCGGATCGCGAGACCGATCCAGAAGCCGGTCGTTTGGCACCAGGCTGTGTCGCGGCAGTGGGGAAAGAGAGAGTCCCCGTAGGTGCAGAGGGTATTCGGCTCCACGCAGGGGTCCCCCTCCGAGGGGAGCGACGCCGGGCAAGGGCCTGTCGGCGGCGTGCCACCGGCGCCGCCCGTTCCCGAGCTCGCCGACGTCGTCGACGTTGTCGTTGCAGGCTCGCCGCCGCCGCCCGGCGGAGTCTCCACGACCTCGGCTCCACAGGCGAGCAAAGCGGCTACCGCCGCCGCCCGCGAGATCGCCCGAAGCCCCCCCATCACAACCTCAGATCACGCCGAACTTCTTGCCGACCTTCTGGAACGCCTCGAGCGCTCGATCGAGGTGATGGCGCTCGTGCGTGGCCATGTAGCTCGTGCGCAGCACCTGCTGCTTCGGCGGGACACCCGGCTGGATGAAGGGGTTCACGTAGATCGAGTGGTCGTCGAGCAGGCTCTTCCACATCATCACGGTGCGGAGATCCTGGCGGATGTAGATCGGGATGACGGCCGTCTGCGTGGTGCCGAGCTCGAAGCCCATCCTGGCGAGCTCGGTCCGCATGTAGGTGAAGTTCTCGCGGAGCTTCTCCTGGCGCCAGGGCTCCTCTTCCATGACCTCGAGCGCGGCGAGCGCCGCGGCGACACAGGGCGGCGCGGCGCTGGCGGCGAAGAGGTACGAGAAGGCGAAGTGGCGCACGTAGTCGAGCACCTTCCGGTCTCCGACGAGCCAGCCGCCGATCGAGGCGAGAGACTTCGAGAACGTGCCGCCGATCAGATCCACCTGATCCTGGACGCCGAAGTGCGCAGCCGTGCCGCGACCACCGGGCCCGATGACGCCGAGCGCGTGCGCGTCGTCCACGAAGATGCGCGCGCCGTGTTTCTTCGTCACCTCCACCAGGCCGGGCAGGTTGGCGATCTCGCCCTGCGCGCTGAAGACGCCGTCCGTGATGACCATCGCGCCCTCGGCGTTCTCGAGCTCGCTCAGCGCCTGATCGAGCGAGGCCGGATCGTTGTGTTTGTACCGGACCATGCGCGCCTTGGCGGCCTGCGCGAGGCGCATGCCGTCGTAGATCGACGCGTGCACGTCCTTGTCGACCACGCCCACGCTCGTCCGGTTCGAGAGCAGCGCGCTGATCGTGGCGATGTTGACCTGGTAGCCGGTCGTGAAGACCAGGCCGGCCTCCTTGCCGTGGTAGGCCGCGAGCTTGGTCTCGAGCTCCTCGTGCAGGCGCATCGAGCCGTTCACGAGGCGCGAGCCGGTCATGCTCGTGCCGTACTTGTCGATCGCCTGCTTGGCCGCCTCGCGCACCTTCGGGTGGGTCGTCAGGCCGAGGTAGTTGTTCGACCCGAGCATGATGACCTCGCGGCCTTCGAGCTGCGCGACCGGCCCGTTGTTGAAATCGAGCGGGCGGAAGAACGGATAGACACCCATCTTGCGGGCGTTGTCCGCGGTCATGAACTTGAAGCACTTATCGAAGACGTCCTTGCCGCCGACCTTCGAGAGGCTGGCGCGCTCGGCCATCGACGCGGCGAGCGCGGCCTCGTCGTCGTCACGTGGGCCCACGGGCTTCGGCGCGTCGGCGCGCGGCGCGGATGCCGGCGCATCCGTGGTGGCGGGTGAATAGGCGTGCGCCGTGTGGCCGTTCGTGTGGCCGTTCGTCTTGCTCTTCTTGCTGACGACGACGTCGTCTCCGCTGCCCTCCAGGGCCGGATCGATCGTGGGCAGGGCGTGCCCATCCCGGAGGACCACGAGCGCCTGGGTCGCGAGGTCCTTCGCCGCAGAGACGCGGTTCTTCGCGTCGAGCACGCCGTTCGTGACGCGCATCACGCGGTCGTCCGACAGAAGGCGCATGACGAGGGAAGAGGATCCGATCCGTTCGATGAGGCTCATTCGGCTACCCTTGCTGCAGCGGACGGGAGCGTCCGTCCAGCTCGCGCTCTTAGGCCGACCCCGCCCCGGTTCCTAGCCCGAAATCGTTTCGTGAACCCTTCGGAGCACGGATTTTCTCGCGTAAAAGCCTACGCGGCGCAGCGAAAATGACGGGACCGACACAGAACGAATTGCAGAATGCGAAGTTAGAATGTAGAAAAAGTTGCAGAGATGCGGCGCGTTCTGGTTGTCGACGACGAAGAGAACATCCGGTTCGTCGCGGCCTCGTTCCTGAAGCGGGACGGGTACGAGGTGGAGGTCGCCGACAGTGGCGAGCAGGCCCTCAAGCTCCTCGAGACGTTTGGGCCCGACACGGTGCTGACCGACGTGCGGATGCCGCGGATGGGCGGGCTCGATCTCCTCGCCACCCTGAAGGCGAAGGGCAGCGACGTCACGGTGATCGTGATGAGCGCCTATGGCAGCGTGGACCTCGCGATCGAGGCGATGAAGGCCGGGGCGTACGACTACATCCAGAAGCCCTTCAAGCCCGAGGAGCTCTTGCTCACCCTCAAGAAGGCGGAAGAGCGGGAGTCGCTGCGCCGTGAGAACCGCGCGCTCCGGCAGGAGATCCTCGACAAGGCGAAGTTCGAAGGGCTCATCGCCAAGAGCGCGGAGATGCAGGCCGTCTTCAAGACGGTGGCGAAGATCGCCGACTTCAAGACCACGGCCCTGCTCACCGGGGAGAGCGGCGTGGGGAAAGAGCTCGTCGCCCGGGCCATCCACGCGCGGTCGAGCCGCAAGGGCGGTCCATTCGTCGCCATCAACTGCGGCGCCATCCCCGAGAACCTGCTCGAGAGCGAGCTCTTCGGGCATCGCCGCGGCGCCTTCACGGACGCCCACGCCGACCGCGCAGGCCTCTTCGAGCAAGCGAGCGGCGGCACGCTCCTCCTCGACGAGGTGGGGGAGCTCCCGCTCCCGCTGCAGGTGAAGCTCCTCCGCGTGCTCCAGGAGGAGTCGGTGCGGAGGCTCGGCGACAACAAAGACGTGAAGGTCGACGTGCGCATCCTCGCGGCCACCCACCGGGACCTCTCGGCGGAGACCGCGGCCGGCCGGTTCCGTGAGGACCTCTTCTACCGGATCAACGTGCTTACGCTGCGCATCCCGCCGCTCCGAGAGCGGCGCGAGGATATTCCGCTCCTGCTCGACTACTTCATCGCGCGCAACAACGCGCGCTTCTCGACGAAGATCCGGGGAATCTCGCCGGAGGCTCGCAAGCTGCTCGTGCAGTACCACTGGCCCGGCAACGTCCGCGAGCTCGAGAACACCGTCGAGCGCGCGATGGTCCTGGCGGAAGGCGACCAGCTGGCGCCTGACGATCTGCCCGAGCGCATTCGCGAGGCGAACGATCCGATCCAGATGCACCTCGCGAGCGGCGAGCTCTCCATCAAGAAGACGTCACGCCTCATCGAGGAGATCCTCATCCGCCGCGCCTTGACGAAGACCAAGGGCAACCGAACGAAGGCGGCCGAGGTGCTGGAGATCAGCCACCGCGCCCTGCTCTACAAGATCAAGGACTACCAGATCGAGCTCTGACCGTTGGGGGGAGTCAAGCGGGTGGAGGGACAGGAAGCGTGTCGTTCCTGGCCGACGTCGGCTCCGCGATTTCCTCCCCCCGGCCCCCTCCACTTCGTCCCTGCGCCGAGGCCGGTGGGCTTACGCCGCTCGGGTGACGGTCTCCCCGTGGATTCCTCCCCCCGGCCCCCTCCACTTCGTGGAGGGGGAGCGGCTTTGACTTCGCGGGCGCGCAAAGGCAGCTTCCGCTCCGCCATGGAAACCGGCTCGCGAATCTCGGGTTTTTATCAGCGGACGATGGAAGAGCGGCGCGGTGAGCTCGCGCGCCGGACGGGGCTCGACGCGGCGGAGGTCGCCGCGCTGACCGGCGGGCTCAGCCAGGAGATCGCCGACAAGATGATCGAAAACGTGGTGGGGCTCTACGCCCTGCCGCTCGCGGTTGGGCTCAACGTCCGCATCAATGACAATGACGTCATTGTTCCCATGGTGGTGGAGGAGCCGAGCGTGGTCGCCGCGATGAGCAACGCGGCCCGCATGGTGCGCGAGGGCGGGGGCTTCCGCGGCGAGGCGGACCCGCCGATCACGACCGCGCAGATCCAGCTCTGGGACGTGAAAGACGGCGCGGCGGCCAAGGCGAAGATCACGGCGTCGGCGGAGGAGCTGCTCGCCGCGGCAAACGCCGCGTTCCCCGACATCGTGAAGTTCGGCGGCGGCGCCCGCGAGATCGAGTCGTTCGATCGAGGGGAGGGGCTCTTCGTCGTGCACCTCCACGTGGACTGCCGCGACGCGATGGGCGCCAACATGGTCAATACGATGGCCGAGTCGATCTCCAGCCGCGTCGCCGAGATCGCCGGTGGCCGGCCGGGCCTGCGCATCCTCACGAACCTGGCGGAGCGCCGGTGTGTCCGCGTGCGCTGCGCCGCGCCGGCCGAGATGCTCGCGACCCCGGAGCTCTCGGGCCCGGAGGTGCGCGATCGCATCGTGGAGGCCTCGATCTTCGCCGAGCGCGACCCGTACCGCGCGACGACCCACAACAAGGGGATCATGAACGGCATCGACCCCGTCGTGATCGCCACCGGCAACGACTGGCGGGCCGTCGAGGCAGGCGCGCACGCGTACGCTGCGCGGAGCGGCGTGTACCGCCCGCTCGCCACCTGGCGTGCGAACGCCTCGGGCGCGCTCGAAGGCAAGATTGAGCTCCCGATGGCCCTCGGGATCGTCGGCGGCACCATCCGCGTGCACCCCGGGGCGAAGGCGGCGCTCAAGCTCGTGGGCGTGAAGACCGCGAGCGAGCTGGCGATGGTGGCCGCGGCGGCTGGCCTCGCCTCCAACCTCGCGGCGCTCCGGGCGCTCGCGACGGAGGGCATCCAGCGCGGGCACATGGCGCTCCACGCGCGCAGCGTCGCCGCGACGGCGGGCGCGGTCGGCGCGGAGGTCGCGGCGGTGGCGGACGTCATCGTGGCCGCGCGGTCGATCACGCTCGAAGCCGCGAAGGACGCGCTGAAGAAGCTCCGAGGCTGATCGAGCGTGGCGCGTCGTCGCAAGCCGGGCGCGGACTTTCCGACCCGGCCGATCGGGCTTCGGTCGGCCGCGCACGAGGACCTCTTCCACCGCATCCTCCTGATGCCGTGGTGGCGGTTCTACCTGCTCGTCGTCCTCGGCTTCTTCCTCGCGAACTCTGCGTTTGCGGTGCTCTATCTCCTGCAGCCGGGGAGCCTCATCGGCGCGCGGGAGGGCTCCTTCTCCGACGCCTTCTTCTTCAGCGTGCAGACGATGGGCACGATCGGGTACGGCGTCCTGTCCCCCGCGACGCCCTACGCGCACGTGCTCACGGCGTTCGAGACGCTGACCGGGCTCCTGGGGTTCGCCATCGTGACCGGCCTGACGTTTTCGAAGTTCGCGCGCCCGACGGCGCGCGTCCTCTTCTCGAACAAGGTCGTCGTCACCAAACGCGACGGCAAGGCGGTGCTCCTGCTCCGCGTCGCAAACGAGCGGCTCAACAACATCGTCGAGGCGCAGGCGCGCCTCATCGCGCTCGTGGACAGGCGCACCGCGGAGGGGGAGTTCCGGCGGATCCCCGTCCCGCTCAAGCTCGAGCGGGACACGAACCCGTTTTTTCGCCTGACCTGGACCATCTGTCACGTCATCGACGAAGAGTCGCCGTTTTTCGGCCCGGGCGCACACGCCTCGCTCCGCGAGCAAAACGCGCTCCTGCTCGTCACCATCACCGGGCTCGACGAGACGATCGTCCAGCCCGTGCACGCTCGGTACAACTACCAACTCGAGGACATCCACTACAACCACCGCTTCCGCGACGTGGTCACGGTGGAGCCCGACGGGACACGCGTGGTGAACTACCGCTACTTCCACGACGTGGAGCCGGCGGCCTGACGCGCGCCGCTCAGAGCGCGAGCACGCGCTGGTAAAACGCGAGCTCCTTCTGCCAGACGTCCTCGATCGTCGCGGCCTTCCGGAAGCCGTGCTGCTCGCCGGCGTAGCCGTGGTACTCGGTCTCGATTCCTCGCGCCTCGAGGGCGTCGTACACGCGCGACGTCTGCGACGGCACGACGGCCGGGTCCTCCAGGCCCTGGAAGAAGATCACGGGGGCGCGGATGTGCTCCACCTTGCGGATCGGCGCGCGCTCCTCGAGCGCGCGCGCACACGCCTCCCCCTCGCCGAAGAGGTACCGCTCGTAGTGTTTCTCGAACTTGTGCGTCTCGCTCACGAAGGTGCGCGGGTCGCTCGGGCCGTAGTGACAGGCGGCGGCCCGGAACACGTCGTGGTCCGTCAGCGCCTGGAGCACGGTGTAGCCGCCCGCGCTCCCTCCGCGGATGATCGCGCGAGAAGGGTCGATCTCCCCGCGCTCGGTCAGGTGGCGCACGCCGGCCACGCAGTCGTCCACGTCGAGCACGCCCCATTGGCCGCGGAGCTTCTCGCGGTAGGTGCGGCCGAAGCCCGTCGAGCCGCGGTAGTTGACGTCGAGCACCGCGAACCCGCGTGTGGTCCAGAACAGGACGGAGAGCTGGGTCTCCGTGTTGGCGCAGCCGGTTGGACCCCCGTGCGCGAGGACGACGACCGGCGGGCGCGTGCCGGCTGGCGCGTGGAAATCGGGGCTCCGGGGCCGATAGAGATTGGCGTGGGCGACGTCCCCACGCGACGTCGGATAGGAAATGGCCTCGGGCTTGGAGACGAAGGCCTGGTCGAGCACGCCCTCGAGCACGTCGCGCACGACGGAGAGCGCCCCGCTGCGGAGGTCGATCGCGACGAGGCGCGAGCCCCCGCCGGCCCAGCCACAGAGCGCGAGCGCCGTCGCGCCGTTGCAGGCGAGCTCGCCTACGTGGGAAAGCTCGTCGGTGATCGTCTCGCAGCGCCCCGTCTCGGTGTCGATCCGCACGATCTTGGAGCGGCCCTGCCAGAGGCCGGTCGCGATCACGGTGCGCGCGTCGGAGAAGGCGAAGAGGCGTGTGCCGAGGTTCCAGAGCGGCGCCCCGAGCTCGACCCCGGCGTCACAGACGCGCTCGGCGCGCCCGTCCGCGAGCCGGTGGAGCGTCCAGCGCTCGCCGTCTTCGAGGGCGAAGTAGAGCTCGCCCGTCGGGCTCCACGTGGGCTGGAAGGCCGCGCCGGTCGCGCCGCCGCAGATCCGCTCGGGCGCGCCGAGCGTGCCGTCCGCGAGCACGTCCGCGACGTAGAGCGCGGCGGCGTCCCACGCCATCGTCGGGTGATCCCAGGCCAGGAACGCGAGCCGGTCCCCGCTCGGGCTGAGCGACGGCGCGGCGAAGAAGTCGTGGCCACGCGCGACCCAGTCGACCGTCCCGTCTCGCAGCGACACGGCCACGATCCCGTTTTCGGGCTCGCCCCCCTCGCGCTCTTGCTCGCCCACGCAGAGCAGGCGGTGGCGACGCGGATCGCTCACGAGCTCGGCCAGCCGAACCCCGCTGGCCTCCCCGATCGCCAAGGCCTGACCGTCCGCGGCCCCTCGGAAGAGGCCGCCTTCTTTTGCGGCGACGAAGTAGAGCGCGTCGGGGAGGGTCAGGTGCGCGCGCCCGCCGTACTCGTGGACACGCGTGCGCGCGCTGTGTGGGGCGGCGAGGGTGTCGTGCGCCTCGGCTCCGGGCGCCCGCTGGACGGGCACGGATCGACCCCCTTCGGCGGGACGTGACTCGATCCAGGAGAGCGTCCCGTCCGCGAGGACGTCGGGGAAGGCGAGCCGCGTCCCCCCTCGCGCCATCATCGCCGGTGTGATGGGGGAGCTCCAGGTCCCGAAGGGGCGCTCGGTGCTCATGGCTTGAGATCGCCCCGCTCGAGGGCGTCGTAGGCGCGCTCGTCGAGCAGCTCGAAGGTCCGCCCGCGGTCGTCGCGATAAAAGAGGAGATCCTTCGTCTTGCGCGGATCGATCCCGTCCGCCACGAGGTCCGTCTTCTTCAGCTTGAAGGTCGCGGTCACGTTGGCCTCGCCCAGGAGCCTGACGAAACAGGGCGCCGCATAGCTCGGCAGCGCCCCCATGACGTGTTCGTAGAACGACTGCGGCTCGAAGTGTTTCCCCGGCATGAGCAGGATGGCCGCCATGCCCGCGCGGCCGTCGGCCCTCGGCACGGCGACGCCGTAGACGTTGGCCAGCTCGACCACCGGGTGGCGCATGACGACGTCCGCCACCTCGTTCGTCGAGACGTTTTCGCCCTTCCAGCGGAACGTGTCGCCGATCCGGTCGACGAAGTAATAGAAGCCGAGGCGGTCCTTCTTCAAGAGGTCCCCGGAGCGAAAGTAGGCGTCCCCGGGCGCCTTCACGTCGCGGAGGATCTTCGAGGCGGTCGCCGAGTCGCCGAGGTAGCCGTCGAAGCGCATCGTCACGCGGCTCGGGTCGATTCGCCCGAGCAGCTCGCCGACCTCCCCGGGCTTGCACGGGATACACAGGCCGCGCGCGTCGCGCAGGGGGACCTCGCGATCGCGGTCGAACTTCGCCAGGAAGGCGTTGTCGAGCCAGGGGAAAGGCGGCATCCGGCCGACCGAGCCGGAGATGCCAAACAGATTCGTCATGTTCACGTTGCCCTCGGTCGCGCCGTAGAACTCGTGCACGAGCCCCGGCGAGAACCGCTCGACGAAGGTCTGCCACACGTCGGGCCGCATCCCGTTGCCGACGATGCGCGTGAGCTTGTGCGAGCGCTCGCGCGGGTGGGGCGGCGCGTTCACCAGGTACCGGCAGACCTCGCCGATGTAGACGAACGCGGTCGCCTCGTGGTCGCAGACGTCGTCCCAGAACCGGCTCACGCTGAGCCTCCGGGCGAGGGCGAGGGTCGTCCCGGTGAGCAGCGTGGACCCGGCGCCGATCAGGAACCCGGAGCTGTGGAACAGCGGGAGGCAGACGTAGAGGACGTCGCCTTCGCCCAGGCCGAGGGTGAAGCGGCCGAACCCGTAGGCCGCGGTGAACGCGCGCGCGTGGGTGATCTTGCCGGCCTTGGGCAGGCCGGTCGTGCCGGACGTGAAGATGTACGCGTAGAGATCGTCGCCCAGCGTCACGACCGGATCGGGCAGGGGGAGGGGCTCCGCGTCGAGCGCCGCGATCTCCCTGGCGCCGCTCGTGTCCTCCGTGCCGTGGCCGGCGCGCGTCTCCTCCCAGAAGAGCGAGAGCCCGGCCAGATCGGCGCCGAGCGCCTCGCGGACGGCGGGCAGCTCGCCGCGGCCCGAGACGATCACGCGCGGGCTCGTCTGCACGATCGCGTGGCGCAGGCTGTCGTGTGTGAGGTTGGTGTTGATGAGGCTCACCACGGCGCCGAGCCGGGCGATGGCAAAAGCGTTCACGAGCAGCTCGGGCGCGTTGTTCATCATCAACGCGACCGAGTCGCCTCGGCGCACGCCCGCCGAGGCGAGCGAGGCCGCTCGCCGCCGGACCCGGTCTCGCATCTCCCCGAACGTGATCCGCTGCCTCTCGAAGAGGATGTAGATCCGCTCCGGGTCACGCTCCGCCCACTCCTCCAGCTTGTCGGCGAGGTTGGCCGGGCCGACCGGGTCCTGCGTCATGACCTCGAGGGCCCCGCGCACGCGGCTCGGTAGCGTGCCGAGGAAAGACAGCGCAGCGCGAGAACGAGGCCTCATTTCGCGAGCTCCTTTCGGAAGTGGTACTCCACGGTGTCGCTCTTGTCCCCGAGGCGGCGCGTGGTGGTCCCGCGGACGAAGCCGCGCTTCTCGTAGAAGCGATGCGCCGTCTCGAACTTCACGTCGCTCCAGAGCTCCAGGAGGCGCGCGCCGCGCTCGGAGGCGAACGCCTCGACCCTCGCGAGCAACGTGGCGCCGAGGCCGCTCCGGCGCTCGGTCCGGGCCACGTAGAGCTTCTTCAGCTCGAAGCCGCCTGGGTGCGCCGTGGCCGTGACGCCGCACATCCCCACGATCCGTCCCTGCCGCTCGGCCACCCAGAACGTGCCGCCGGCGTCGCGCGCCCAGCTGGCGATCCGCCGAAGCTCGGGGATCTCGCCGTCCACGTCGAGGATGACACCGGGGTACTCGGCGAACACCGAGCCGATGAGCGCGATGACGGCGTCGGCGTCGGCGTCGCGGGCGTCTCGCAACGTGAGAGGCGGCGCGTGCTCCTTGTCTTCGCGCGGTTCGGTGGCCACGTCCGTGTCCGCGGATACTACATGGCGCCCTCCCCTCCGGTGGGGGACAACTTCTACCCAGCCCGACGTTGGATCTGTACTAACCTCGGCGGGGCGTGGCCTACGACTACGACTTGATCGTCATCGGCTCCGGACCCGCCGGGGAGCGCGGGGCCGTCGCCGCGGCGAGCCTCGGCAAACGTGCCCTCGTGGTGGAGCGAGCGCCGGAGCCGGGCGGGGCGGCCGTGCACACGGGGACGTTGCCGTCGAAGACGCTGCGCGAGACCGCCGTCTTCCTCTCCGGCCGCGAGCACCGCGAGGTCTACGGCGTCGGCGTCACCATCGACGAGTCGCTTTTCGTCCCCAAGCTCCTCTCGCGAAAGAAGGCCGTCGTGCGGCTCGAGGTCGAGCGCATCAAGCGCGCGTTCTCCGCTGCGGGGATCGAGCTGGTCCGAGGGTCGGCGAGGGTCTCGGGACCAAACGAGGTCCGCATCGACAGCGAGCACGGCGAGCGCGTCGTCTCGGGCGAGCGCATCCTCGTGGCCACCGGCTCGGTGCCGTTCCGACCGCCCGAGATCCCCTGGGGCGACCCGGACGTGGAGGACAGCGACACCATCCTCCAGCTCGAGAGCATGCCGACGGAGCTCGTCGTGCTCGGCGGCGGGGTCATCGGCTGCGAATACGCCTCCATCTTCGCGTCGCTCGGCGTGAAGGTCACGCTCGTCGACAAGCGCAACGAGCTCCTGCCCTTCCTCGATCGGGACATGAGCGAGGCCCTGCGCGTCTCGTTCGTCGCGATGGGGGTCGACGTCCGATTCGAGGACTCGCCCGAGAAGATCGCGCGGGAGCACGGCCGGATGGTGGTCACGCTCAAACGCGGGGGGCGCGTCCTCTGCGACAAGCTCCTCTTCTGCGGCGGGCGCAGCGGCGCGACGACCGGCCTGTGCCTGGAGGACGTGGGGGTGAAGCTCGGCGTCCGCGGCTCGGTCGCGGTGGACGAGCAGTTCCGCTCGTCGGTGCCGAGCATCCTGGCCGCCGGCGACGTGATCGGGTTCCCTGCGCTCGCCTCGACCAGCATGGAGCAGGGGAGGCTCGCCGTCCGGTACGCGTTCGGCGGGAAACCGGCGTCGCCGGAAGAGAGCAGCCTCTCCAAGCTGCTTCCTTACGGCATCTACACGATCCCCGAGGTATCGTGTGTCGGTCTCTCCGAGGAGGATGCCATAGAAAAAGGGCTCGACGTGGTCGCCGGGAAGGGCGACTTCGACCACAACGCGCGCGCGAAGATCAACGGCTTCTCGATGGGCTTCGTGAAGCTCGTCTTCGAGCGCAGGTCACGCAAGCTCGTCGGCGCGCACGCGATCGGCGATCATGCCACCGAGCTGATCCACATCGGGCAGGTGCTCATCGGCACCGGCGCGACGGTCGACGCGGTCGACGGCGCCGTCTTCAACTATCCCACCCTCTCGGAGTGCATCAAGCACGCGGCGCACGACGCGCTCATGCGGTGGCCTGAATGAAGAAAAACTACGTACTCGACACGAACGTGTTGCTCCACGACCCTCGGGCGCTCTTCAAGTTCGAGGACAACGACGTCATCCTCCCCATCTACGTCATCGAGGAGGTGGACCAGTTCAAGCGAGAGACCACGGAGCGCGGGCGGAACGCGCGCACCATCTCGCGCCTCCTCGACGAGCAGCGCGGCGACGAGGGCTCGCTCTCGCGCGGGGTGCCGCTCGAGGGCGGGGGCACGCTGCGCATCTGGATCCCCGAGAAGCGGCCGACGCTCGCGGTCGGCTTCGACAAGAAGTCGCAGGACCAGGCGATCCTGCAGACCGCCATCGACGTCCGCGACAAGGACCCCGACAAGCCCACGGTCTTCGTCACGATGGACACGAACCTCCGCATCCGGGCGGACGCGCTCGGGGTCACCGCGGAGACGTACGAGAACCAGCGCGTCGAGGACGATCCGCTCGAGCAGCCGTTCCTCGATATCGAGGTGAACGGCTCGCTGATCGACGCGTTCTTTCAGGACGGCGGGGTGGAGCCGCCCCACGATTCCTCCGGGCGTTGGACGGTCCTTTATCCTAACGCACCCGTCATGCTGCGGGACGCGAGCGCGCCGGGGCACACGGCGCTCGGCCGCTTCGACGGCAGCAAGGGGCAGGTCGTCGCGCTCCGAGTGGCGCGCGAGGGGATCCTCGGCATCCGGCCTCGCAACCGCGAGCAGAGCTTCGCGCTCGACGTGCTCCTCGACGACTCGATCCGCCTCGTGACGCTCCTCGGCAAGGCCGGGACGGGCAAGACCCTGCTCGCCATCGCCGCCGGCTTGAAGCGAACGACGGAGGACAACACGTACACCCGCCTCGTCGTGAGCCGGCCGATCATGCCGCTCGGTCGCGACATCGGCTACCTCCCCGGGGACGTGGACGAGAAGCTCAACCCGTGGATGCAGCCCATCTACGACAACCTCGAGTTCCTCTTCTCCAACGGCGGGACCAAAGGCGCCCGGTCGAGCAAGGGTTTCCTCGAGCTGCTCGAGTCGGGGACCATCCAGGTCGAGCCGCTCACCTACATCCGCGGGCGGAGCCTGCCGAACCAGTACCTCATCGTCGACGAGGCACAGAACCTCACGCCGCACGAGGTGAAGACGATCATCACCCGCTGCGGCGAGGGCACCAAGATCGTGCTCACCGGCGATCCCCAGCAGATCGACAACCCCTACGTCGATCACGCATCGAACGGCCTCAGCGTCGTGGCCGAGCGCTTCAAGAAGGAGCGCATCGCGGCCCACGTCGTCCTGACGAAGGGCGAGCGGAGCGAGCTGGCCGAGCTGGCCGCGAACCTCCTCTGAGCCCAGCGCGCACCCGCGTCGAGCTCGCGGCCGGCCCGCCCGGACGGGCCGGTGCCCGGCCCGCGCCTTCAGCGGCGAGAGGGCGGCTCCGTCGACGCCGCCTCGCGCGCCGTGCGCCCGACCGGCAGGAGCAACCCCGCGCCTTCGGCCACGAGGGAGCGGACGACCGCGCTCGTCATCGCGTGGCCGCGTCGCAGCTGCGGCTTGCGCGCGTGCCAGGCGATGGCGAGCGAGCAGCCGAAGCTGACGGCGAGGTTGAGGCAGCCGATCCCCAGCAGGCCCGCGACCGCCGCCACCACGTCGACCTCTCCCGGTGCCAGAGAAGAGAGGGCGAGGCCCAGGTTCGCGGTGCTGAAGCTGACGTGGCGGATGTCAACGTCGAGGCCGAACGCCCGCCCGACCGCGCCAGTCGATCCGAGCAACGCGCCGAGCACGAGGCAGCCCGCGATGGGCCCGGCGCGGCGCTCGATCTGCTGCGCGATCCAGGTCGTCCACTTGGCGCCGAGCCGCTCGTTGAGCGGCGCGCTTCGCGCCACGCGCTCGACGACTCGCCGCGCGACGATCGAGTTGGCCACGGCCCCCGCCGCGACGCCGCCGATCGTGAGCCAGACGCCGGTCAGCGCGGCGTGCAGGAGCGCGGGGCTGTGCAGCGGGTGGAGATCGTGCGCCAGTCGCGCGGCCTTCTCGGGCGCGGCGACCGGAGCGCCGAAGGCGGCCCGATGCACGGCGCCGAGCGCGAGGGCCGCCGGGAACGCTGCCAGCACGTTGCCGAACACCGCCGCGAGCTGGCTGCGGATCAGCCGCGTGATGGTCTCCGCCAGCGGCGCCGCTCCGTCGCGGCCCATCCGCTCGATGACCGCCGAGAGGGATGCGGCCGTGAACGCGGGCTGCTTGGTGGCGATGGTGAGGCCCAGGTAGAGGACGACCACGAAGCCCACGCCGTAGTTCAGCGAGAACGCGAGCGCCTCGACGAGGGGCGGGGCGTGGAGCGAGGTGATCCACGATTTGACCACGGCCAAAAACGCGACGATCAGGCCGCCGCCCGCGGCGCGCAGCCACATCTTGCCCCACTCGGCCGGCGTGCTCGTGATGTAGTGGTCCCCGGTCCTTCCGGCGTGAGCGACGATCTCCCGCGCGACCAACCGAGAGGCGCGTGACAGCAGCGCGAGCACCTCGCCGGGCGCGGTCCCTTCGAGGACGAGCTGCTTGAAGAGGGCGGCCCGCGCCTCCCACGCGCCCGGCGCCACCGCGAGGAGCAACGCGGAGATCCGCTCGGCCACGCCCTCGAGCCTGTCGATCTCGTAGGTGATCCGGATTGTCGCGCCGGTGCGCGGGCTGCGTCGCCGCACACGCGCGAGCTCGTCGAGGCACTGCCTGATCAGGACCCGCGCGTGGGGGGCGGCGTCGTCGTCCGCTCTCGGCGGAGCCCCCTCGGCGCTCGCTTCGCGGCGCAGCTCCGCCGAGAGCGCGGAGACCTCCTCCGCTTGCGCGAGGAAGGGGGAGGGAGCGTCGAACGCGCCTCCGTCGAGCGACGTGAAGATGGGGTCCTCGCCACCGGCCGCGAGGCGGTGGCTCAGGAGGTCGAGCGCGCGGAGCGACTCGTGGACGATCTTCGAGCGGACGAACGGGTCCTCTGGGTGCAGCAGCGCGAAGAGGCGAGCCATCCGATCGTCGGGAACGTTGGCCAGCCAAGCGCGGAAACGCGCCGCTCCGAACGCCCGCGCGAAGAGCTCGCGCCCGTCTTGCGCCGGCAGGAGCGAGGGGAGAATCCTCGCCACGAGGCGCTCGCCCAGCTCGGTCGCCAAGCCATGGGCAGGCAAGAGCCCGAGCTCGGCGATCGCCGGCGAGAGCCGACCGAACCGGATGACCTTCGTGAAGTAGGCTCGGCACCCCTCGCGGAGGTCGTCGTCGATCTCGAGCACGGCGAGGAGCGCGTCGATTGTGTCGGTCGGTGGGCTGCTCGCCCGCGTGAGACGGTCCACGAGGCCGGCGAGGGGCTCCACGCGCGGGAAGCCGTCGCGGTCCGTCCGCCCCTCGCGCGCCAGATCCGCCAGCCTCGCGCGGAGCAACATGCGATCGAGCGCCGGGCGTTCGGTCGTCGAGGAGGGGGCTTCGTGATCTCGAGTGGCTCGCATCGTCGAGGTCGCCGCAGAGACAACTCTCGTGCCGCCCGGGATCCGCGGCGATTGGTGCAGAGCGCCCCGGGTGAGGCGCGCGCCAGAGCCCGAGCGTGCGACGCCGCACGTGCGAGACGGCGTGTCCGGTCGCCCCAGCCCGGCCGATTCGCGGGATTTTCGCGGTGGCATGACCACTGCTTGAGTCGACTCCGAACCTTCGACGGGCCGCGTCGGCACGCTCCCCGCGTGTGACGCAGCCTCATTCAAACGAAAAGGAGCACTTCGATGTGGAGTCGAAGCTGTCGTTCGTCTTGCCTCGCCTCGGGCCTCGTTGCCGCGCTGCTCGCGCTCTTCGTCGCGGACGACGCACGCGCCTGCGACGAGCTCTCCCCCGCGACCCGCGCCGATCGGTGTGATCCGCTCTTCGTGCCGCGCCTTCCGGTGGAGGGCCCGAGCCCGTTCCTCTGGACGCTGGCGACACACGACGAGCGCCGCGACTACCTGCTGGCCCGCGGCGTCCCGCGATCGCTCGCCGACAAGCTCGCCGTCGGAGGGTTCCCGCTCGGCGGTCAGCTGAAGGCCGAAGACGCCGGCTGGCTCTTGGTCCCGCAGGCCGCCGCCGTGCGCCTGCAAGCGCGCTTCTGACGCGCGGATCGCTCACGTGAAGGAGAAGAGAAATGGAGACCTTGATCGCAATCGTGTTTTTCATCCTGTTCGGCTTCATCGTCGGGCTCGTCGCGCGCGCCCTCTTCCCGGGCCCGCAATGGATGGGCTTCTTCCCGACCGTCGGGCTCGGGCTCTTGGGCTCGTTCGTCGGAGGCCTCCTGGCTGCGCTGATCAGCGGGCACGGCGTCTTCGCCCTGCACACGAGCGGCTTCATCGGCAGCGTGCTCGGCGCCTTGGTCGTCCTCGCGTTGGCTCGCCTCGCGCATCGGCGGGCGATCGCGTGAGGCCGTCGAGCCTCGGGCGCAACCGCGGCGCCGCGCCGCGACGTTTCGTATCGCGAAAGGAGAACATCATGCGTGCAATCCGATCCACCTCCACGTTCCTCGTCCTCGGCTCGCTGCTTCTTCCCGTCGGGCTCGTCGCCTGCGAAGACCACTCCGCGAGAGAGGTCGAGTCCTTGCGGCGAGACCTCGAAGAGACGCGGCGGAAGGCCGCAAAAGACGTCGAGGACGCGCGAGCGAAGGCCTCGGCCGACGTCGCGGAGAAGGAGCGTGAGCTCGCCGAGGCGCGGGCGCGTCACGCCGCGCGGACGGAGGATCTCGCCTACGCCGACCGGGAAGAGTACCGCGACCTGCGGCGCCGTGAGCTGGTCGGCCTCGACGACGAGATCACCGAGCTCGAGAGGCGGGCCGCGAAGGCGACCGGAGACGCGAAGCGCGAGCTCGAGGAGGCGCTCGCCGACGTCAAGCGGCGGCGCGAGCAGCTCCGCACGAGCATCGAGCGCGTGGGCGACTCCACCGAGAAGGAGTGGGACGAGGCCAAACGCGCCGTGGACGAGGCGGTGTCCGATCTCCGCAAGCGGATCCGCGACGCCTGGGACAGCACCAAGAAGAAGACCTGATCCCGAGCGGGCAGTCGCGTATAACGCGAGGCGAGAGTCGTATGGTCGCCGCCGCGCTCCGCGACGCCGATCGCAGCCTCCGCGAGCTCGCCCGTCGCGTGCAGCTCCTGGGCGCGCTCTCCCCGAACAACTTCGGGAGCGAGGTCGCGCGGCTCGAGCGGGCCTGGGCTCGCGGGGACGCCGAGTCGCCTGCCTTCACCTACGCGCCGGCTCCGGACCTGTCGGACGTCCCCGACGGGGCTGCCCGCCTCGTCGAGCAGGCGGAGGGCAACGGCGCGCTCGGCCGGCTCTACCAGGAGCGCGCGCGTGAGCTGGCGCTCGAGGCCGAGCTCATCGGCGCCAGGGAGACGCCCGCGTTCCCGGCGCTCGCGCAGCGTCGCTTCGATCACGACAAAGCTGTCATGGAAGAGGCGGACCGCCTCGCGGCCGAGTGGGGTGCAGGAGAAGAGGAGACGTCGGGTGGGCCCGTCGTCCGTACGGACGACGAGTCCGACCCGAGATCGCTCGTGAGGCGCGCGCGCGCGGAGCTCGGGAGGCTGCGCCTCCCGGTGCGCATCACCGTCGTCGCCTCGCTGGCGCCCCTCGCGGCCGCGGGGGATCGTCTCCTGCAGATCGCCGCCGCCCGAGACGTGAGCCTGACCGACGTCGAACGGACGGTCATGCACGAGGTCCATGGTCATCTGCTGCCGATGCATCGCGCCTCCGTGCTCGGCTCCGCCCTGCTCGAGGTGGGCTCGGCGGGCGGGTCCGAGGGGCAAGAGGGCTACGCCCTGTTGCTCGAGCACCGATGCGGGTTTCTGCGGGGCGCACGCGCGCGTGAGCTCGCGCTGCGCCACGTCGCCGCGCGCGCGGCGCACCGCGGGGAGCCCTTCCCGGCGATCGTCCGCTTGCTCCTGGGCAGCGGCGCCTCGACCGAGACGTCGATCCGGATCGCGGCGCGTGCGGTCCGCGGCGGTGGGCTCGGCCGCGAGGCCGGCTATCTCCCGTCTTACCTGGCGGTGTCCGCGGCGGTCTCGCGGAGCCAGAAGCTGGAGGACGTGCTCGCCTCGGGCCGCTTGTCCGTGACGGCTGCGGAGGTCCTCCAGCGGTTCTTGCCGGCTGCTACTTCTTGACCAGGCGCAGGTGCGGCCGCTTCGGGGGCGCCGGGGTGTCGGGGGGAGGCTCCGAGCCGCCTTCGCCTTCGGGGGTCGAGCCATTCCCCTGAGGTTGCGGCGCCTCGGGCGCGGGGGCGGGCGGCGCCGTGGGCCGGAAGGCCTCCTCCCGGCTCGCCCCGCAGACGGGGCAGTTCGAGGCGTCCTCCACCCACTTCGTCGAGCAGAGCGCGCAGGTCCCTTCGCCCTCGAGGGACTCCGGCTTGGGCGCGTCGTCGAACGAGACCGCGCGCAGGTGCGGTCGCTTCGGTTTCTGCGCGACCTCCTCCCGCGAGATGGCGCTCGCGAGCTTGCTGCCGGCCGGGGCGTCCTCCGGCCAGGTGAGGCCGCGGCGCTGCTGGTCGAAGATCGCAAACACCGCCTCCCAGGGGATCCAGCACCAGAAGGGGCGTCGAGCGAAGCTGAGGGTCCCTGCGATCGCCTCCTCCGTCAGCTCGAGGTCCGGAATGGGGATGCGCATGTTGAGCCCGAACTGCAGGACGAGCTCGGGCTGCTCGCGGAAGGACTGCGGCACCACCACCTTGTCGCGGCGGGGGTCGAGGTGGATGAAGATGCTCGACTGCTCGAGGAGAGCGAGGGCGAGGTCCTTCTTCGAGGGGCGGGGCGGGGCCAAGGCGGACCCACCCTACCACGGCCTCGCGCCGTACCGTTGATCTGAAGACCTCGATGGGCGACCCTCCCCTGCCGGAGGAGACAACCATGTACATCGTGCGGTGGCATTTTCAGACCCGTTTTGGGCACCTCAAAGAGGTCCTCTCGATCCTCCGGCAGTGGGAGATCGACGTCGGTCAGCGGGTCGGATGGCGAGCGTCCACGGTTCGGGTGCTCGAGGGTGTGCTCGGCACGCCGCGCTCCACGATCGAGCTCGAGACACACGTCGAGAGCCTCGGCGATCTCGAGAGCTCGTGGGCCGACATGGAGCGCATCCCGCATCACGCCGAGGCGATGAAGGCGCTCGAGAAATACGTGACCTCGGGGACCGACGCGTGGTCGGTCTACCGCCAGGTCGAGCTGTTCGAGGAGTGATTCGAGGCGTGCTCAGCTTATCGCCACGGCCGCGACGACCCCGGCCGTGGCGGTGATGGCCGTGCTCCAGCTCAACAGGGAGACGCTGCGACCCCGCTGGCGCAGCAGCGCCACCGCCGCCGGGTTGGCGATCTTCTCGGCACCGTCACCCACGTCGCGCAGACCCTGCGCGGCCATGTACGGTCACGTCTTGAAGAGCCCCTGGTAGACCAGGAGCGCCGACGCATAAAACGGCAGGAGCAAGAAGCCGAACGCCCAGGGCGGGGCGTGGAAGAGACGCAGGCCCACCACGAGGAGCAGGGCGAAGCCGAAGGCGGTCACCGCATTCCGAAGCCGTCGCTCGACGCCCTCGCTGCCGATGTTCGCGATCTCCATCCGCGGGACGATAGCACCCAATCGGTGTTAGGCGAGGCCCCCCACGTGGTCGAACGGCTCGCCAGTGGCGAGTGCCGCGACGCATCGATTTCGATGGGTCGCGGTGCCCCATGAAGAAACGAGGGCCGAGCACGAAGAGACCCGATCAGGAGGTTCCTCCCATGCCCTTCGCCCGCCGTGGGGGTGGGAGGAACCGGTCGAAACCCCTGCGGCGAGGTACTAGGATGCGGCGGTCGGGGCTGGGCTGGCCCGCCTCGACAGGGACGAGCCCGAGCGCGGAATGAAGCCGAGAGACGACGAGGCAGGGGCGTGAAGCTCCGTCGAGCCGTGGACATCCGCCCTGGGGAGGGGCGGATCGCGCTCCTGTCCGGCGCGGTGCTGGCGCTGATCATCGCGGCTCACACCGTCATCGAGACCGCGCGAGACGCGCTCTTTTTGTCGAAGCTCCCGCCCGACAGGCTCACGTTCGTCTACGCGCTCCTCGCGGGGCTCTCTCTCGTGGCCGGCGCTGGTAGCTCCGCGCTCGCGAGCCGCTTCGGGCGCCGCGCGGCGCTCGTGTTCTCGCTCCTCGCCTGCGCCTACGGGGCGGTCCTGCTCTACCTGCGGCCCGTGACCGATACGTCGGTCTTCATCCTCTACCTCGGCAGCGGCGTCATCGGGACCGTGTTGCCGCTGCAGTTCTGGATGATGGCGGGGCAGCTCTTCACGGTTGCCCAGGGCAAGCGGCTCTTCGGACCGATCGCGTCCGGGGGCGTGCTCGGGGCCGCGGTGGGCGGCGGGGCGGCCGCGCTCGCGCTCCGCTTCATCTCGACCGGCGCCCTCCTCGTGCTCGCCGCCACGGTGTTCGTGGGAGCCGCGCTCATGGTGGCCACGGCCCCGTCGGGCGAGGCCGCCGACCAGACGGGGGGCAGCGGCGCCGCCTTCGGCTGGATGCGCGACTTCTCGGTCCTCAGGAAGGAGCGCTACGTGGTGCTCGTCGCGGTCCTGACCGTGTTCGGGACGGCCACGGTCCTCGTCGCGGACTATCTCTTCAAGTCGACCGCAGCCGCCCACTTCCCGAAGAGCGAGCTCGGCTCGTTTTTCGCGCTCTTCTACGCGGGGCAAAACGCGGTCGCGCTCGTCGTCCAGGTCTTCGTCACCGGGGCCGTCATGCGCCGGCTTGGCGTCACGGGCGCGTTGCTCGTGCTCCCGGTGTTGCTCGCGTTCTCGGGGACGCTCGCCGGTCTCGGCGGTGGCTTCGCCATCGCGTTTGCGGCGAAGGGCGCGGACGGGTCGCTGCGCCACAGCCTGCACCGGGTCTCGAGCGAGCTCCTGCTCCTGCCGCTGCCGAGCGAAATCCGCGACAAAGCGAAGCCCGTGATCGACACCGTCTTCGGCCGGGGGACGCAGGCGGTCACGGCTGGCGGCATCCTCGTGCTCGCGTCGATGGATCTGTCGGCGCCGAGGAGCCTCGGGCTGGTCATGGGGGCGTGTGCCCTCCTCTGGGTCGGCACCGCGATCCTCCTCCGCGGTCCCTACGTCGACCTCTTCCGTCGCGCGCTCGCGCGGGGCGAGCTGCCCGGCGGCACCGGCGCGGACGATCTCGATCTCGCGTCGGTCGAGACAGTCATGGAGGCGCTCTCGAGCCGCGACGAGGACCGCGTCCTGGCGGGGATCGACGTGCTCGCGGAGAGCAACCGCTCGCGCGTGTTGCCCGCGCTCATCCTCTACCACGACTCTCCGCGTGTGCTCGAGCGGGCGCTCGCGGTGGTCGCCACGCCCGACCGGCAGGATTGGCGGGAGCTCGCCGAGCGCCTCATCGAGCACCAGGACATCGGCGTCCGCTCGGCGGCGCTCCGGGCGCTCGCGGTCGCCGGGCACGAGCGCGCGGTCACGCGCGGCCTCGAAGACGACAACGACGCGGTGCGCGCTTGCGCGGCGTTTTTCCTCGCCCGGCGAGGAGGTGAGGGCGATCTCCTCGCGAACCCTCACATCGACGCGCTGCTGTCTCGAGACGGTCAGGACGGGGTGAAGGGCCGGAGCGCGCTCCTGTCGGTCATCGGCGAGCACGGCGATCCGCGGTGGCTGCCCATCGTGGAGATCATCCTCCGGCGCGACGGGGAGCGACGAGGGGTCGCGGCGCTCGCGGCGCTCGCGATCGAGAAGACGGGAGACGAGCGCTTCCTGCCCTACCTGGTCTCGCAGCTCGGCGCCCGCGACGGTCGGGCCGTCGTTCGCGACGCGATCGTGTCGATGGGGCAGACGGCGGTCGCTCCGCTCACCGAGGCGCTCGAGAGCGAGGCGACCGCGGAGCGCGTCCGGATGGAGATCCCGAAGACGCTCGCCCGGCTGCGCACCCAATACGTGGTCGACTTCCTCGCCCGGCACCTCCAGAGCGAGAAGAGCGGCGCGGTGAGGTACAAGGTGCTGCGCGCGCTCGGCTCGATCGCGCAGCCCGGCGCCGCACCGAAGAACGAGCGGCTCAGGTTCGACAAGGCGCTGTTCGAGCGAGAGGCCCACAAGAACCTCGTCGAGCACTTCCGGATGAAGGGTCTCGTCGCCGCGCTCGAGCGCGAGACGGAGGGGCGGCGCGCCGGCGATACGAGCGTCGGCCAGGCGTTGCTCTCCCTCCTCCAGGACAAGATGAGCCAGTCGCTCGAGCGCGCCTTCCACGCGCTGCAGATCGCCCACCGGAACGAGGACCTCCTCGGGGTGCACCGCGCCATCGTTCGCGGCAACAACCGAGCGCGTGGCAACGCGCTCGAGTTCCTGGACTCGCTCCCGGTCGGGGCCCGCGAGACCCGCGACCTGCTCAAGCTGGTGGCCGACGATCTCGACGCGCGCGAGGCGGTTCGCCGCGCGCGCGCGGCCGTCGAAGACTCGCCGGACGACCTGGTCCGGATCTCGAGCCCAACCGGGCACGACGACGCGGTGCGCGGGCTCCTGTCCGAGACGGATACCCTCATCGCCGCGCTGACCGCCTACCACGCGCTCGATCTCGGCTCCATCGTGCTGGCGCGCGACGCCCTGGCCGCGCTCGACGCGCGCCCCACGCTGGGCCGGCTCGGCGCGGCGCCCACCCGATCGCGCAGGGAGTCCGCGAATGGCTGAGATCGATCGCGCCACCCGGGTCAAGCGCGAGCTCTTTCTGCGCGTGCTCATGCCCACGCGGCCTCCGCCGGCCATTGCGCGCCAGCTCGTCAGCGTGATGAAGGACTCGGTCGCGGAGCCCGGCGAGATCATCTACGAGCAGGGCACCGAGTCCGACGCGCTCTTCTTCGTGATCGACGGCGAGGTGGAGCTGACGAGCGACAGCGAGGAGCCTTGGCGGTTCCAGGGCGGATCGATCATCGGCGTGATCGACGTCAACCTGCAGCGCCCGCGGAGCCGGACGGCGACCGCGCTCACCCGCACGGATCTGCTCGTCATCAAGCGCGAGGAGTGGCTGGAGATATTCGAGGACAACCTCGAATACGCCTCGCAGGTTCGCCAGGTCCAGGCCTCGGCCGTGCACGCCCTCCGTCAGGAGCTCGGAGCCGACGGCGGCTTCGAGCCGAAGAGCCTCTCGCCGGAGGAAGCCCTGGAGGCCGCCGTCGTCGAAGGCACGATGGTGGAGCGCCTCGTCGCGCTGCGGAGCTCGGTCCACTTCCAGAACGCGAGCGTGCAGGCTTTGGCCGAGCTCGCCGCGAGGGGCGAGACCGTGCGCGTCTCGCGAGGCGACATCGTCCTGAGGCCCGGAGGCGCGGGGCGCGGCATCTATTTCGTCGTCGCGGGGCTCGTCGAGGTGGAGCGCCGCGTGGCGCCCGAGATCCACGCCGCCTTCGGCCCCGGCGAGCTCGTGCTCGGCGGGGCCGGGCTCTCGGGCGACCTCAACGAATACGTCGTCGTCGCGCGCACCGACGCCACGCTGCTTCGCCTGACCGTCGCCGATCTCGACGACGTCTCGGAGGACCATTTCGATCTCACGCGATCCTTCCTCCGCGCCATGGGGCTCGAGCGCGAGCAGATCATGAACCTCCGAGCGAGGCGGCAGCGCGATCGCGCGCGGTCCGCGAGCGTCGCGCCGCCCCCCGCGGAGGTCGCTGTCCCCGAGGAGCCCCCCGCGAAGCGCGCGGGCTGATCATCGGCACCGTCGTCGGGGTTGTGTGAGTGCAGCCTTCCGCTCTCGGTGGATCCGTGACGACTATTGTTTGCCCTCTCACGCGAGCGAGGGCACGCCGGTCGAATGACAAGCGAGGTCGCCGATTGGCTGCTCGCTCTCATGGTGGCGTTCGCGCCGCCCGAGCGAGCCGAGAAGACCGACCCGTTCCCCGGATGGGAGGAGACGACCGAAGAGCGCCGGGAGCGATACGCAGATATCGGGAGAGACCTCTACGCGTTCACGTATCACCCCGAGACGAAGCCCCTGTTCGGCGGGAAAAAGGGCCGCGCTCGGACGGCGGCATTGCTCCTCGCCATTGCGTATCACGAGAGCGGCTTCGCAAAAGACGTCGACAAGGGCCCCTGCTACCGAGGAAAGGGCGGCTCGAGCACGCGGTGCGATAGCGGGCTCTCGGCTTGCTTGATGCAGATCCATATCGGAGACGGGACGACCCCCGAAGGCTGGACGCAGAAGGACCTCTTCGAGGACCGCAAGAAGTGCTTCGGCGCGGGGCTGCGCCTCATCCGCAAGAGCTTCTCTGCTTGCCGGTCCCTGCCATTGAAACACCGCCTCAATGCCTACGCGTCCGGCAGCTGCTCGAAGGGCCACGCGGGGAGCGAGCGCCTCATGAACCTCGGCGAGAAGTTCGCCTCGCGGCTGCCCATGCCCGGTCCGGACGACAAACACGTCACCGCGAAGCCCTGACGGGCCGTGGCCGCGGCGATCACTCCGGACAGGCGGCGTACCAGGCGTCGAGATCCAGGCGCTTGATCAAGGTGGAGAGGCCGAGCGGTCGGGTCTTGTCGCAGACCTCCTCCAAGCGGTCCTCCTCCACGTACTCGGCGTGGAAGACCGCCTTGCCGCCGGCGATGAACGTCGCCTCGTAGGCGTCGCACTCTTCGTAGGTGAAGCACTCCTCGTTGAGCGCCCAGTCGAAGTCGTCGACCAGGTCTTCGAGCTGGCCGACGTCGTTTTTTAGCCCGACCGAGAGGCCGCGCGCGTGGGCCTGGCTCGCGAGGAAGCGGTTGAAGTCGAGCTGATCGTCGCTCGACAGGTCGAAGCCCGAGTCGTTCTCGAACCCGTCGACGTTGTCGGGCTCGACCCCGTCGCAGCCGCGCTCCTTCGCGAGGTCGAGCCGCGACGTCATGAGCTGGCGGACGGCGTCCTCGCGGACGTCGAGCCACCGCTCGCCCGGCCATCCGTCGAGCTCCTTGCCGCGCACGGACTTGGGGAAGTCGGCCGAGTCCGGTCGACCCGGCTCGTAGGAGCCGGCGCTGAAATAGCAGACGATCTTGCGGCCGCTGTCGCGCAGCTCGGTGAAGACGTCGTCCGAGGTCTCGAAGAGGTCCACGTCGTACACCGCCACGTCGACGGAGGTGTCGATCTCGCCGCTGAGCTGCCATTGCCACGTCGTTCCCGGCTCGGGAACGTAAGGCGTTGTCGCTGCCTGGGCATGATCGGATCCAGGCTCCCGGCCCGGCTGGTCCGCTTGCGGGGTGCACGAGGCGGACGCGACGCCGAGGACGGTGAGCAACGTGAGCAGCGAGGAGCGCATGACCGTCCTGTCCTGCAACCCCCGCGCCGCGTCCCATTAACGAGCGCCGCGGCGAGCGTGAGGCGGTGGGCTATTCCGTCACTTCGACGAGCTGCTGCACGATGGTGCTGCCGCCGCGGTTGTCGCGGACGACCGCCCAGACCGTGTAGAGGCCCGGCTCCTCCGGGGGCACCCACGCCGTCTCGTGGCCGCGCTGGATGCCCTTGGCGGAGTCGCTCACGAGCTTGGTGGCGGAGTCGAACTGGCCGCCGTCCGTGAAGTAGCTCACCCACACGACCTCGCGCAGCGGCTCGCCGTTCGGATCGAGCGCGCCGGGATCGATCTCCGCGACGTCGTCGGGCACGGCGACGTCGAAGGTGACGGTCGTGCACTCGGTGAACTCGTCGGTGGCGGCGCAGCCGGACTTTCGCCGCTCCTCTTCGCTGACGGCGCAGCGCTGGATCTGCGGTGGCGGCGCGTCGGCCGCGAAGACCTGGTCGTCGTACGACAGCCCGGTCACGACGGGGTTCAGGTTGCGGCGCCCGTCGTCGAAGACGAACACCTGCGTGTAGCCGGGCACGAACCCCTCGGCGCCGAGCTCGCGGCCGCTCTCGTCGAAGCAGCCGATGGGGAAGCTGCCCGCCTCCGTGTCTCCGCTCTGCTGGACGGGGCCGAGCGTACCGGCGCAGACCAGGAAGAAGACGAAGCCCTGCGCGACGCGGGGGCCGCCGGCGTCGGGCTCGCCCACGGCGTCGAGGACATCGGTCGGGACGGTGATCGAGAAGTCCGTCAGGCCCGGAGCGACGGCCACCTCGGGCGGGAGCTCGCCGGCCTGGAGGCCTTGCAGGCGCTGGCCGAGGACCTCGTAGCAGCCGTAGTAGTCGTTGCCGGGCGGGTTCCAGCAGCCGCCGATCCAGGCCACGAGCACGGGCGCCACCGACTGGGTCGAGTCGAAGTCTCGGCCGTCGGCGTATTGCATCTTGAAGGTGACGGTCTCGCCCGGGCGCGCGTAGGAGCCCACGGGGGTCGGCGTCGGGTCCGGCACGCCGTCCGCGTCGATGTCGGCGTCGAGCGTGTCGACGCGGACGAGGAGCACGCGGAGCGTGTTGATGTAGTCCGGCGGATCGAACGGGGCAGAGCAGGCCGCGTAAGCAGAGCCGGCGAGGGCCAAGGCCGCACCCCAGCGCGCCGGCTTCACACGTGCTCCCCCCTCACCGCGTGAGGGGGGCCGGGGGGGTGAAATGGCAGCCATATCGTTTCGGTCTGGAATGAGGTGTCGGTCTCGTCGAGAGGCTAGAAGTCCGCGCGGATGCCTATGCTCGGCAGGATGGGCAGGCCGTTTACGTATTCGCGCGCCGTGTAGTTGAAGTTGTAGCCGACCGCCTCGGGGTTCTGGTTGTTGTAGACGTTCTGCACGTCCAGATACGTGGAAAACTGCCAGTATTTGAACTTCCAACGTTTGTCGACGCGGAGGTCGAGGGCGTGGAAGAACGGGAGCCGCTCGGTGTTGTTCCCGAGCGGAATGGCGACGTAGGCGCCGCTCGGCGCGTTGTAGATCGAGTTGATGCGCGTGGGGCTGCAGCCCTCCGAGTCGGGGTTGCAGACGTTCGGGTCGATGAGGTTGCCGCTGACCAGGCGGAAGCGCGCGCCGATCTCCCACCCGTGACCGAGCTGGTAGCTGCCGAGCATCGTGAGGATGTGGGTCTGGTCGAAGTTGACGAGGTACTCGGGCTCCCCGGGGCCGTTCTGACGAACGCTCCGCGAGAGCGTGTACGCGACCCAGCCGAAGAATCTATCGTCGGGCTTGTACCGGAGGAGGAACTCGCTCCCGACCACGTAGCCGAGGCCGCGGTTGTCGTAGCTGACGCCGGAGTTGTCGGCGGCCGAGGCGCCGACGACCACCGAGTCGAGCTGCTTCACGAAGCCCTCCACGCTGCCGTCGATCTGCTTCGTGATCTCCTGCTCGAGCCCGAGCGCGTAGTGGACGGCGCGGTTGGACTTGAGCTCGGGGTTGCCGATGGGCTCGACGATCTGCTGGAAGGCGGGCGGCTGGTGGTAGAGGCCCAGGCCCGACTTGAGCGTCGTCTTCGGGAACTCGTGCGTGAGATCGAACCGGCCGCTCACGCGGGGGCTGAAGTCGAAGCTCGAGTTGATGCTCGTGTAGTCCACGCGCATGCCCGGGACGATGCGGACCCCCTTCGCGGGCTCGAGCTCCAGCTCGGTGTAGAGCGCCGGAAAGCAATACGACTGGGTGCTCTCGAGATCGATGAACGTGCGGGTCGAGAACGGGCCGCCCGAAGGCTCACCGGGCTGCGCGTTGGGCTGCGGGATGCGCAGGTTCACAGTCGCGTTGCCGGAGAAGACATCCATCCCGGCGTTGAACCGTACCTCCTTGGAGAATCGATGCGACCACTCGGCGCGCGTGTTGAGGCTGAGAACGTCGAGGTTGAAAAAGAGCGGTCCGAGCCCGAACTCGAACTCGTCGTGGCCGAAGCCGACCACGCTGCGGATGCGATCCCGCTCGCCGATATCCTTCTCGTGCAGGACCTGCAGCCGCTGGAAGGCCGTGTGGAGGCCCACGTTGCCCGTGAGCGCTGGCTCGTTCGGGCTGGGCTCGTTCACCAGGAGCTCGAGCGCGTCGTCGCTCCCGAAGAAGCCGACGCGGAGGCGACCCACGTTCGCGGAGTTGTGCTCGATGAGGAGCTGGTAGTCGTAATAGACCGGCGCCTGCGTCACGCTGGCGCCGGCGGCCTCGAGCGTCGGGCCGAGCCAGGCGTCGAGGTAGCTGCGCCGGCCGGCGACGAGGAACGTCCACTCCTTGGTGCCAGGGAAGGGGCCCTCGACGAGGCCGCGCGTGTCGACCAGGTCGGTCTGGAGCATGCCGTGGTAGCCGTCGTCTTTCGGACTGCGGAGGCCTACGTCGACGATTCCGCCCGTGACCCGCCCGTACTCCGCGCCGAAGTTGCCGGGGAAGAAATCGATCTTGTCGAGGATCTCGGTGGGGACGACGCTGGAGAGCCCGCCGAAGTGGTAGATGAGCGGCACCGGCGTGCCGTCGATGAACGTCTGCGTGTCCTGCGGGCCCGAGCCGCGCACGAGCAGGATGCCCGCGATGGCCGGCGGGCGCGCGACGCCGGGCAGGTTGATGAGCGAGCGGAGCGCGTCGCCGTTGGTGCCCGGGATGCGATCGATCTCGCGTTTGGTCACCGTGCGCTTGACCACCTCGCGCGGGGGACGCTCCCCGCGCACGGTGACCTCGAGCCCGGTCGACGAGACGAAGACGCGGTACTTCACCTGCGTCTCCTCGCCCTCCGCGAGATCCTCCGTGAGGGAGGTGCCGTCGAAGCCCTCTGCGGAGATCTTCACCTCGGCCTTGCCAACGGGGAGATCGTCGAACGAGAACGCGCCGTCTGCCCCGGTGATCAACGTGCGCGGTGCGCCGCCAGCCGGGGTGAGCACGACGGTCGCGCCCGCGAGCGGGACCTCCTCCCCCTTGCCGGCGCCCGACACGCCGAGCACGACGCCGCGCAGCGCCTGCTTGGGCTCGCCTTGCTCGGGCTGCGTCGTGCCGGGGCCCGGCTCGGCGCCCGGCTGTTTCTCGTCGAGCTTGAAGGTGAAACGATAGAGGATTCGCGACGGGGCCGGCTGGCCGTTCGCGCGCGTGGCAGGCGTGAACTCGAGCTTCTGCGCCGCCGCGAGCGCGGCCTCGTCGAAGCCGTTGCCGGCAGGGTCCACCACGACGGCCCCGGTCACCTTGCCGGTGACGTCGATGTCGAGCTGCAGCGTGACCTGCCCCTCGAGCCCCTTCTCCTTCGCCTCCGGCGGATAGTCCGGCTGGACGAAGTTGCGCGCCTTGGGCGGCTGCCGCTTGTCTTGCGGCGCCTCGGTGGGTGTCTCGTCTTTCTTGATGACGCCCGACTCGCCCTTGGGGACGCCGCCGCTGTCTTGCGCGAGCGCGGGAGACGCGGCCACGACACACGCCACCACCGCTGCGAACAATCCCCCCTCGCGAAGGGAGGGGGGCCGGGGGGGTGAGAGTGCTGCCATGAGTCGAAGCTTGGACGAGGGGCTCAGTCTCGAGAACACGTCAGACCGGGTCGCGCCGCTTGAGCACCACGCAGAGGACGACCATGATCGCCAGGGTCATGCCCGCGAGCACGCCGTAGGGGAGCCACTGCAGCTCGTAGGTGGTGAAGCCCCACGAGCCCGGGTAGTTGTCCGCCGCGATTTGCGCCGTGGCACATTGAAAATGGCCGTTTTCGATGAAGTCGGGCGCGCTCGAGACCGGGTCCTTCATCTGGAGATCGATGTACCAGGCCGGGTCGGTCGCCAGGCTCTGGCGCTCGGGCATGATCGCGGCCTCGAAGCCCCAGCGCGCCGGTATCACCCAGTAGAGCCACGACAGGTGGGGCACGCTCGTCATCGGAACGATGAGGCCGCCGAGGACGATCTGCGGGAGCAGCGCGATCGGCGTGAGGGCCATCGCGGCTTCGCTGGAGGCCACGACCGTGGAGAGCAAGAGGCCGAGCGCGACCGCGACGAGCGCGATCGCGACGAGCGCGGCGAGCTGTTGGCCGAAGGCTACGAGACCACCGTGGAAGCCGAGGCCGAAGAACGCGATGCCGAGCATCATCGTGCACTGGATGACGCAGAAGAACGCGAGGAGCACGTATTTGCTCATCACGTAGTTGAGGAGGCCGAGGTTCACCATCCGCTCGCGGAGGTAGATGGCGCGCTCGCTCACGATCTCCCGGGCGGCGTTCGAGGTGCCGAACCACACGGCCGACACGATGAGGAAGAAGATGGCCGCCGTGTTGTCGGGGGCCGACTGCATGGACTTCAGCACCTCGGCGCCGGCCTCCGCCGAGCCCTCCTTGCTGCCCTTTGCGCTGAGCTCCTGCATGGCGCCGAGGCACCACGCGGGCACGGTCGCCTTCTGTCCGCCGAAGACGGCCCACAAGAGGACGCCGATGATGGGCGCCTGCGCGAGCATGATGATGAGCCCGCCTGTGTCGCGGACCTTGCACTTGAAATAGCGGGAGAGCAAAAGGCCGAACTGGCCGCTCGTCTGCGCGCGCCCCGGCGGCAAGCCGTGCCCGCTCGTGCCCGCCCCGATCTCGCGCCGGCCGGAGTACATGCGCCGGTAGGTCGGGTTCTGATCCTGGAAGAACTCCGCGCGCCACTCCATGGCCGCGAGCTTCCGGGCCTCCCCGCGCGACGCGTTGGGGTTCTGCATGCGGAGCCGCTCGTAGATGGGCCGCTCGCGCACCGCGAGCATGTCGAACATGTCGCGTGGGTTGTCGATGTCGTTCGGCTGCCCCTGGCGCTCCTTCAGCGAGCCGAAGAACTTGTAGGCCTCGCCGTGCGTCGGCCCGAAGTACATGGGCACGCCGCCGTAGCCCATCACCAGGCAGTGCGTGAACTTCTCGAACTCGTCCTTCGCCGGCTGGTGGATCGTCATGATGATCGTCTTGCCGGTCGCCTTCGTGAGGTTGGCGAGGAGCTCGATCAACGCGGTCGTGTCGTCGGCGGCGAGGCCGGAGGTGGGCTCGTCCAGGAAGAGGATGACAGGATCGGTCACCAGCTCGAGCGCGATGTTGACGCGCTTGCGCTGCCCGCCCGAGAGGACCTTCTTCTCGGGCTTGCCGATCATCAGGTTCTTCACGCCGTCGAGCCCGAGGTCCTTCAGCGTCTGCTCGACGCGGGCGTCGATCTCGTCGTCGCTGTAGTCGGGTGGGAGGCGGAACTTCGCGCTGTACCGCACCGCCTCGAACACCGTGAGCTCGGGGTGGACGAGGTCGTCCTGCGGGACGTAGCCGATCGAGCCGCGGAGCGTGTCGTAGATGTTGTAGAGGTCCTCGCCGTTGATGCGGACGATGCCGCTCGAGGGCGGGAGGTAGCCGTTCAGCGTGAGCAGGAGCGTCGTCTTGCCGGCGCCCGACGGCCCCATGAGCGCGATCATGTCGCCGGGAAGGGCCTTGAAGGAGACCTCGTCGAGGAGGCGCTTCATCTGCGAGGTGTCGTCGCGGTCCGGCACCTCGAGCACGAGGCTCCACGCCTCGATCTCGTAGAGCGGCTTGCCCGCCCATTTGTCGGCCGAGTACTCCTCCTGGACGACGTCGGCCGCGCCGGTCGCAGACATCTCGATCTGCAGCGGCATCGGGCCGATGTAGATCTTCTGCCCGCTCTGGACGGCGACCTTCTGGCCGGACGCGATGCGCTGGCCGTTGACGTAGGTGCCGTTCGCGCTGCCGCGATCTTCGATGAAGATGCTCCCGCCGATCTGGTGGAGCAGCGCGTGGCGGCTCGACACCTGCGGGTGCTGAATGACGATGTCGTTCTCTGGCGTGCGGCCGATGGTGCGGACCGGCTTCTGGCCCTGACCGAACTCCAGGTGCCCGAGGATCGTCTTGTTCTTGCGCGGCGCAGGCGCGCCTGCGGCAGGCGCGGCGCCGTGAGCCGCGGCCATCTGTGCCGGCACGGCGGCCATCGTCCCGGGGTTCATGACGCCGGGTTGCGGGACCGAGCCGGAGGGCACGCCGGCCATCGACCCGCCGTGCATCGCGCCCGGCGCGCCGCCTGGCGGCTGCACGAGCGCCATGGTGCCGGGGTTCGCGACGCCCGGCTGCATCGGCTGCCCCATCGGCGACGACGCGTGATGCGCCGGCGGCATCGAGCCCGACGGGTGCTGGGCCGGCGGCATCGAGCCCGACGAGACCGGCGCGCCGCCTTGCGTGGCGGCGTGCGCGAGCTGGCCGAGGAGCGCCACCGAGATGGGCACCGGCCCGAACGCGATGATCCCGTTCGGGTCGAGCGGGGTCGGCTGGTTCGGGTTGATCTTCGCGCGGCTCGTGCCGACGAACGTGCCGCTCGTCGAGCCGTGATCGAGCACCATCATCCGGTCCATCATGACCGTCGCGTGTTGGCTCGAGACGCTCGGGTGCTGGATGACCAGCGAAGCCCGCGCCGGATCGCGGCCGATGACGTGTTGGCCGCGCGCCGCCTGGTGCTGCCCGACGGCGAGGATCATCAGGACGATGGCCGGGTGGCTCAGCGGGACGCTGACGCCCGCGATCGCAAACGCCGTCCGGAAGTCGAACGGGACTTGCTCCGCCGTCTGCAGCGGCCTCGGCGCGCCTGTCTGGCCTTGCGCCGTGACGTGCGGGCCAGCGGGGATGAAGAGGAGCTTGCCGCCTCCCTGGTGGACGATGCGGGCATGCTCGGGCTGGACCCCGGGCGCCTGAAGCACGACGTCGCACGTGGGAGCGGAGCCGATGGTGATGCTCTGCTTACCGAAGCCAGGGACCATGAGCTTGCGGTAAGGGGAATAGCAGCGAAAGCCGACGGTGCGAAGCGAACTCTCGTCCTCGCCCTGAGCGGGCGACGGTCCGGGCGCGTCGTCAGCGCAGGAAAGCCGCCCACACGATCGCCATGATCACGATGGCGACCACGAAGCTCACCGCGAGCACGAGGAAGAGCACACCTCCGCCGCTCTGCCGCGCCGAGCTGGACGGTACGCCGCCGGCGTACGCCGAACCGGGCCCGAGCGTGCTGGCCGCAGGGGGAGACGGCGTCATCATCGGCGTGGCGTGTGGCTGCGCTGGCCCGCCGAACCGCGCCGACGGCGGCGGGAGGTTCAGCCCGGCCACGCCGTCGAGGCGGTACAGGCCGGGCGCCTGGCTGTCGAGCGTGGAGGCGAGGGCGGAGCCCATGCCCGGCTGGGCTGGTGGAAGCCCGAGGCCCGCGGAAGCGCCGGCCGCGGCACCGTGGGGCGCGCCGGGGATCGTCGCGGCGCTCGCGCTCCGGGCCGTTCCGTCGTGTGCGGTGGCCGCCGCCTGCATCGGGATGGTCTCGAGACGGTTTCGCCCGACGACCGTGTCGAGCTGCGGCGGGGGCAAGAGGCCGGGGCCCGAGGCGATGGGCTGAGGGCCGACGGCCATCATCGGGGCGGAGGGCGCGGCCGCAGGCGCTCCGGCGGGCCGCGAGCCCTGGGCGGCCTGCGCGGGCACGTCCGCGAGGGTCGTGAGCGGGCCACCTGCCTGGGTCGTCCCCGACTTCGTCTTCGAGGGCGAGGTGTGCGTCACCCGCACGAGCTGGACCGTGATGTTGTCGTGGCCGCCACGATCGTTGGCCATCCGGACGAGCTGCGCCACTGCGTGATCGAGGCCGCCCGACGCGAGCGCCTGTTTGGTCGCGCCGAGGATGTCCTTGTTGAGCGCCAGATCGGTGAGCCCGTCGCTCGAGGTGAGGAGGAGGTCGCCGGGGAAGAGCTCCATGGGCTCGGGCCGCACCTCGACCTCGACCTCGGGCTTCATGCCGAGGGCGCGTGTGATCTTGTTGGCGTCGGGGTGCCCGATGGCCTGCTCCTCGGTCAGGAAGCCGGCGTCGATCATCGCCTGCACCATCGAATGATCGCGCGTGAGCGGGTAGATCTGGCCGGAACGGATGACGAAGGCCCGGCTGTCCCCCACGTGGGCGACGTCGACGCCGCCGTCATGGAGGAGCATCGCGACGACGGTGGAACCGGGCCGGACCTTGTTCTCGGGAGGCCCGCCGAGCTCGTACACGCGGCGCCCGGCCTCCTCGACCGCCGCCTTCAGCGCCTGGACCGGCTTCGCGCCCTCGGGCGCGAGCTCGATCTGCTCGAAGATCGTCTTGATCGCGCGCCGGCTGGCCTCTTGGCCCCCGTAGTGGCCGCCCATGCCGTCGCAGAGGACACACAGGTGCCCGAACCTCGTCGTGGCGTAGCCACACGAGTCCTCGTTGACCTGTTTGTTGGGATCGCGCCCCGGGTCGCTCAACTGAGCGACGTCGATCTTCAACTCGAGCGACCTGGGGGCTGTCATTTCCGACGCGCGTTACTCCAGCGAGACGCTGAACTCGACCGGTCCAAACTTCAGGATCGCGCCGTGCGGGACGGGTGTCCACACGGCTGGGCCGATGCGTTGAGCGTTGATCTGCGTTCCGTTGTTCGAGTTGTCGTCACGGACGAAGAGCTGGCCGTTTTCGATCTTGAGGGAGGCGTGGGTGCCCGACACACGCGGCTCGTTGAGCAGGATCTGGCAGAGCGCGCCGTCCCTGCCTGCCTTCATCTCCATGCCGGGCAGCACGGTGAAGATACCGGCGCTGCCCGTCAGCGTCGCGCGCTGCGCGAAGGCCGGGGCAGGGTGCGCGGGCGGGGGCGGGGGCGGGGGCGCAGGCGCGGCCATCGGCATGGGCATGGGCGCTCCTCCGCCGCCTGGACGCGGCGGTGCGGCTGCGGCGACGGCGGCGCGCCGACGTCCGCCGCCTCGGAAGACCGAGACGAGCAGCAGGATGAGGACCACGCCGCCGAAGGCGATGCCGCCGATGAGGAAATAGGGCAGGGGCTTCTCGGCGGCCCGCAGGGTGAGGATCTGATCGCGCGTGACCGCGCTCGTTCGCTTCGACGAGTTGTCGAACACGATGAGGCGCGCCGTCATCTTGTCGGCCTTGCCCGAGAGGAACTTCGTCTTGTCGGGGACCTCGAACTCCACGAACGAGTCGCTCGTGCTGAGCGCCTGCCCGCGCATCCCGGCTTCGATGAGCGTCTTCTGGGCGTTCTTCGCGTCTTCGAGCGTGCCCCCCTCGAGGCTCTCCGGGACCTCCTGGTTCTTGGGAACCATGTAGAGCTCGGCCCGCTCTTTCTTCCCGCCCCAGCAGAAGGTGCCGTAGATCTTCACCGTTCCGCCGGGGTAGATCGGGTTGTCCTTTGCCGCGCGCTCGGTCGCCTCGCGGTCGATGTCGAGCGGCCAGGCCTGCGGGTCGATGCCCACGGGGACGTTTGCGTACGAGGCGTCGCCGTTGATGGGCAGATCGGTGTTCTTGAAGAAGAGCTTGAAGGTCTGCGTGACCGTGGGCTCCACGCACGAGACCTGCCATTTGACGATCCACATCGCGTCGAAGCGCGCACGGATCGCGTTCACGATCTTGGGCCCGCGGGCGGCGCCGCCGTCGCGCACGATGAAGAAGAGGCCGCCGATCTCGGTGTTCGGCAGGCTCTCCATGAACTGCCGCGCGTTCTCGTAGAGCTCCTCGAGCTGCGTCGAGGGAAACCAGATGGAGATGACCGGAACGGGCATCTTCGGCTGGACGATGTTGTCCTCCGGGAAGCGCCCCTTCGTCATGAACTGGCTGAGGAACTTCGCGGCCGGTCCGACGCTCGACGCATCCGTCCCGGACGCGCCGCTCGAGAGCACGACCATCGCCTGATGCAGCGGGACCTTGACGTTCTGGCCGACGTTGCCGAGCTCGCGGAAGCCGTCCGTCGCGCCTTGTTGCACGATCTGGCCGAGCGGCCTGGTGCGGCCGGACGCGGTGAACGCCTTGGGGACCGAGTTGAGGTGCTCGAGGGCCTTGCCCTTGTCGGCGACCCAGCCCGAGCTCGAGATGACGTTGCGGTCATTGAAGAACATCACGTTCGTGATGTCGTTCTCCCGCATGCCGTCGATGAATGCCTTGGCGGTCGCGCGGGCCTCCTCGAAGCGGGGGCCCATCGTGCCGCCCGCGTCGATCAGGAGGAGCCATGCCGTCCCGACGCCAGGCTCGCCTTTGGCGGCGCTCCAGCGCTTCTTCTCGATGAACTTCGCCGGGACGTCGGTCCGGTCGTAGAGGATGGTGAAGAACGTCGAAGACTCGGGGAACTCGATGGGATCCCACAGGGCGCGGGGTTGCTCGAGCTTGTCGGCGATGCAGTCGAGCTCCGCGTTGCCGCCCGTCGTCGAGCAGGTGCCGATGACGGTGTTGAGCGGCTTGTTCTGGACGAGCTCGATCACCGACGTGAGGATGGGGGCCCCTTCCGTTTGGCTCACGCGCGGGTCGATGCGCATGATGTGGGCCTCGGGGACGGCCTGGGCCGCCCGCACGACGAACAGCGCGCAGAATGCGGCGAGCAGGGCGAAGACCTTCGCCGCGGTGCTGCCGATGGGAGCGCTTCGCATTGTCACTTCCTCCGGTGAGGCCACCCATAGCGCGCTCGCGCGCGCCACGGGAAAGCTCAGGCTGGGGGGGTATGCCGGTTGGGCGGCGAGCTCGGACCGACCTCGCCGCGCGACCCTAGGCACTGCACCCGTTAGGCACGGGCTGCAACGTTGATGACGATGACGCTGAAGCCTCCGAAACGGATCTTGTCCCCGTCGCGGAGCTCACGCCTGCCCTGAAAGCCAATCGCTTCTTCGTTGTGGAAGGTGCCGTTCGTCGATCCGAGGTCGCTGAGGGTGAGCCTGCCCCCTTCCGCCTCGATGGTTGCGTGGTTGGTCGAGGTCGTGCCGTGTCCGATCGGGACGTCGACCTCCTGGCCGGTCTCGGCGCGCCCGATCAAGTTTCGACCTTGGTAGAGGGGCCAGTGTTTTCCGAGCGGGTCGTCCTGGAAGCTGACGAGGAAGCCCGCGAGCGCGCGACGAGCTTTCTTCTCGCCGGGAGCGGGTCCCGCTTGGCTGGGGCCGCGACCGGCGTCGAAGCCCTGCATCATGTTCGTGGGAGGCATGGGCGCGGGCTGCCCGAAGTTCTGCGGCGCGCCGCCGCCCATGGGGGGAGCCCCGCCGCCCATGGGGGGAGGAGGTCCGCCCTGGGGTGCGAACGCGGTGGCGCCGAACTGGTCGTGGTGCGGATCGCCGCCGGGAGGCGGCGGGAACGGCGGCGGCGGCGCGGGGTATTGCCCGCCGTCGAAGCCCTGAAAGCCGGGAGGTCCGCCCATGCCGGGAGGTCCGCCCATGCCTGGCGGGCCGCCCATGCCGGGCGGGCCCATTCCCGGAGGCGCGCCCATGCCCGGCGGCGGCCCCATGCCGGGGGGCGGCCCCATCCCGGGTGGACCCATCCCTGGACCCATGCCGGGAGGAGGACCGAACCCACCGCCAGGCGGCGGCTGGTCGAAGCCAGGCGGCGGCGGCGGCGGGGGAAAGCCACCTCCTGGAGGCGGGAACCCGGGCGGCCCGAAACCGGGGGGCGGCCCGAAGCCACCGGGGGGCTGGCCCATCGGCGGCTGACCCATTCCCGGTTGAAGTGGAGATGCACACACAGCGCAGAACTTGTCGGAAGGAGCGTTGGGCGCGCCGCAACGAGGGCAGATCATGGAGAGTCCTTGCTAGAGGCGGACGCGCGAGACGAGATCGCAGTCGACCGCCGCGCTCAGAATACCGCCCTCTCGCCGATCGAGATCAAGTGCTCTGTTATTTTCCGTGCTTGGCCGGTCCCCGAGCGCGAGCGCGCGGCTCTCGACGAAGAAACGACGAACCCCCCTCACACCGGTGAGGGGGGTAGGGGGTGAAAGCGCGAGGACGACCTCACCAGCTCCGAGGAGCGGCTCGGTCGTGGCAAGACGTCTGTCAGCCGTCCTTCTCGTCGCGGACGCGCGCGGCCTTGCCCGCGAGGTCGCGGAGGTAGAAGAGGCGAGCGCGTCGAACGACGCCCTTCGACACGACCTCGATGCGGTCGATTCGGGGGCTGTGCTGCAGGAAGATGCGCTCGACGCCGACGCTGAAGCTCACCTTGCGGACGGTGAACGTGCTGCGCACGCCGGCGCGGTGGCGCTTCAGGACGACGCCCTGGAACACCTGCACGCGCTCCTTCTCGCCTTCGACGATCTTGTAGTGGACGCGAACCGTGTCGCCGACGCGAAACTCCGGCAGGTCGGAGCGGAGCTGGGAGTCTTCGATCTTGGCGATGACGGGCGACGAGAGCATGGCAGTACGACCTCGGGTTCGAGAGAGCGCGGCATTATGCATGCCGCGCCTAGGGTGTCAATGACGACGGGGATCGGGACGATGCTCCGGGCCGCCAGCACGGCGGCCCGGATTGGGGGGCGCGTCTCAGCGACGCACGGGGATGATCTGGACGCGGCGCGCTTCTCCTTCGCCGTCGCTCTTCGTGACGACGCCGGGGAACTTCGCCAGCGCGAGGTGGACGACGCGTCGGTCCTGCGGCGTCATCGGATCGAAGGTGATGATCTTGCCCTCGTCGACCGCTTGTTTGCCGAGGCGGTGCGCCATCTCGGTCAGCGCGTCCTCGCGGCGCGCACGGTAGCCCTCCGCGTCGATGATGACGTGGCGGCGCGTGCGGCCCGGTCGGTTGACGACGCGGTTCGCGACGAACTGGAGCGCGGCGAGGGTCTGGCCCTTCTTGCCGATCACCCGCGCGGCGTCCTTCCCCTCGATCTCGAGGCGGATCTCCTCCGGCGGGTCCTCGTCGTCGTTTTCGAGGAGGTCGACGGTGCAGTCGAGGCCCATGGCCGCGAGAACGTCGATCACGAAATCGAGAACCATGTCGGCACGGCCGTCCTCGACGAACGGCTCGGCAGCTGCCTTGGCTGCAGGGGCTTCGCCGTCGGCGTCGTCTTCGGGCCGGATCTCGTCGGGCGATTCGGCAGAGATAAGCTCACCCGGCTTGCCGGGGGAATCAGAGGCAATGTCATCCACGGGCACGAACCTTCCCCTTTCCAATGCCGGCGCTTGGTTCAATCGCCGACGGGACATCTTTCTTCTCGACCTCGCGCACCTCGATCGATGCGGGCGTCTTCAAGCGGGACTGCACCCACTTCTCCACGAGGACCTGCTGCACGATGCCCAACCAGGTGTTGGTGAGCATGTAGACGCCGAGGCCGGAGGGCATGAAGAACATCATGACGGTGAAGATCGCCGGCATCATGTACATCATCATCTTCGCCTGCGCGGGATCCATGCCCTGCGGCGGCATCAGCTTCTGCTGGAGGAAGTTCGACGCGCCGAGCACGAGCGGCAACACGTGGTACGGGTCCGCGTGTGTGAGGTCGGTGATGAGCGGCGCCAAGAACGGCGTCCGGTAGAGCTCGACCGCCGACGAGAGCGATTGGTAGAGCGCGAACCAGACGGGCATCTGAAGCATGAGCGGCAGACAGCCGATGAGCGGCCTGATCCCTTCGCGCCGGTAGAGCTCCTGCAGCGCGAGGTTCTTCTGCATCATGTCGTCTTTGTACTGCTCGTTGATCGCGTCGACCTGCGGCTTCACGCGGCGCATCGAGACGCTCGTGCGGAGCTGCGGCAGCTGGAGCGGGAAGACGGCGAGCTTCACGGTGAGCGTCAAGAGCGCGATCGCCCAGCCCCAGCTCCCCACCAGCTTCGACAGCCAGATGGTGTACGAGACGAGGTACTGGCCGATCACGCCGAACATCCCGAGATCGATCAGCTCCTTGGTGCCGTACTTGTTCGAGCCGCCGCCGACCGCCGCGAGGACCTCGCGCTCCTTCGGGCCCACGAACGCGAGCGTCGAGTAAGAGGCCTCCTCGCCTTGCCCGAGCTCCTTGGGCTCGAAGGCGAGCCGCGCGCGGTACAAATGACCGTACCGTTCTTCGCTCTTCGCGATGTTGTAGTACTCGCCGTCCTCGATCAGCGTCTCCGCGTGAGCGGGCCCCGAAGACGCGTTGATCACGGTGGACGCGAAGTAGTTGGTCGACACCGCGGACCAGATGCCGGCGCCCTCGGCGCGGAGCCAGCTCTCGCTCGTGAAGCCCTTCTCGTCGAACTCACCGGGCGCGAACTCGCCGGGCATGTGGCGCTTCGTCCCTTTGTCGGTGTGCGTGACCACGTCCGTCAGCCACTCGGGGCGCCGGCCGAGATCCCAGAAGCTCGACTCCGTCTCCTTCTTCGAGCGCCAGGACGTCTGCTCCACCGTGAAACGGTGCACTTTCTTGGCGCTCGAGAGGTTCTTCACCGTCAGGTCGACGGCGAGCTCGAACGGGCGGCCGGTGAGCGCGACGACCTTCGTGACCTCGGTGTCGTCGCTCTTGAAGCTGAACGTGCAGCTCTTTTCGTCGCTCGCCGCGAGCTGGAAATCGAGGTTGTCGAGCGCGACCTGCTGCTCGTCTCCCTCCGGAGCGCGAAGGTTGGTGCGAAGGGGCATGCGCTGCTCCTTCGACGTCGTCACCAGCTCGATGCCCGCGTACTTGGGCTCCAACATGGTCGCGCTCTTCAGCGCGCCGCCGCGTGAGCTGAGGACGAACTTGGCTCGCTGATCGCCGAGCTCGCACGTCTTCTCTTCGGGCCGGTCGCCCTCCGGGACGGATCCGAAATGCGTCTCGGCGAAGGGCTGCTTCGTGGGCGCGTCGCCCTTTCCGAAGATCAGCGGCCAGCCGTACTGAACCAGGAGAAAGACGGCGAGGCCGAGAAAGATGTACTTCGCGATGCCGCCGCTCTTCTGTTCCATGCGCTTCCTGCTAGCCCCGGCGCTCGCCCGCGACGACCGCGCGACGCTGCCGGCCCTGATGGGCGCGGCGTCCGACCGCTCGGCGAATCGTGGGGGTCTGAGCTCTGGGGTTCATTGTTCTTCGGGTCGACCCAGCGAAGCTGCGTCCAGCGGCCACCTGGCCTCGCTGTTGTCGTGCGGCGGCGCCGCCCGAGCCTCTCTCTGGTGTTCTGACTGATCTCTGCCCTCGGCGCTCGATGCCTTGGCGCTCAGCCTCCGGGGCTCCTCTGTGGCCTCGGGGGTAAGGGCGGCGGGGGCGGGTCATAGCCGCCCGGATGGAATGGGTGACACCTACACAGGCGCTTAACCGAAAGCAAGCTCCCCCGTAGCACTCCGTGCCCGGCGATGCAGGCTGCCGCGTAGCGGGAGCACGACGGCTCGAACCGGCACACGGGCCCGAACAAAAGGACGAGCACCCGCGACAGCGTCAGCTGGTAGAGCCGAATCAGGCTGAGCAGGACCCACCTCATGGCGTCGCCGGTCCAGCATGGCGGCGGGGCCCAGTGCGTGCAAGGTGCCGCACCTTCTGTTCGATCCGATCTCGGATCGACGCGAGCTCCGCCTCGACCTCGGAGAGAGAGCGAGCCGGCAGCTCGGGGTAGGCCACCACGACCACGTCGATTCCCCTGCCGAACAGCGCCTTGTTCCTACGGAAGACCTCGCGGACGAGGCGCTTCGCGCGGTTGCGCTCGACCGCCCCGCCCACCTTCTTCGACGCGACGACGCCGAGGCGAGCCGGCGCGTCCTCGTGTGTGGCGTGGAGCAAGATCAGGAAGCTCGGTGCGCGCAGCCGGGCGTCTGGACGCGACTGGGCGCGCACGAAGTCCGGCCGCTTGCGGAGCCGCTCGGCGCGCGGAAGACAAAACGTCACTCCCCCCTCCACGGGGTGGAGGGGGGCAATGGGGGAGGCAAGGGCAGGGGAGAGCTCGCCGCGAGCGGGACCCCGTGGCCCTTCGCCTTCACGTCACTTCTTGAAGGTCGTCGGGGCGAGGCGAGCGCGGCCCTTGCGGCGGCGCGCGTTGATGACCTTGCGGCCCCCTTTGGTCGCCATGCGCGCACGGAAACCGTGAGTTCGGAGGCGGCTGACATTGTGGGGCTGGTAGGTGCGCTTCATGATCTGATCCTCGAAAAGGGCGCGGACGAATGCCACAGGTCCGGGCCGTGGTCAACTGCTCCCGAGGAAAAGTCCCGTCGCGCGACGGCCTTGGTGTAGCCTCCGGGCTCATGACTGTCGCGAAAGACCGGACGAAGATGCGTCCAGTGGACTCGAGGGGGTCCAGGGTCCGCCGGCGTGGCGAGCTCAAAGGGATCGTGGGCGCGCTCGCGCTCGGAGGCGCCTTCCTCGCGGCGAATCCCGCCAGCGCGCAGGACACCACGTTCAGCCTCGACCGGCTCCGCCTCGGCGGCGCTCCGGACGACGGCATGGGGCTCTGGCGCCCCGCGCTCTCCGAAAAGCCACGGTTCTACGGGCAGTTCATGCTGGGCTACTCCCACAACCCGTTCCGCATCGAGAACCACATCCAGGACGACGCGCAAGCCGACAGGATGGAGGCCGTGAGCGGCGCGCCGGTGCGGGGCCAGCTCACCGGGTATTTCGACGTCGGCTTCGAGGTTTGGCAGCGCCTCGGCCTCCAGGTCATGTTCCCCGCCACCTTCTTCCAGACGGGCAACCCGACCTTCGCCGCGAGCGTGCCCGCCGCGCGCGACGCGGTCGACCTGAGCACGGCCGCGCCCGGCGACATGCGCTTCGAGGTGCGCGGCGTGCCGGTGATCGTGGACGACGGCTTCTTCAAGCTCGGCGCCAACGCCAACGTGTTCGCGCCGAGCGGCAACGACCTCTCGTTCACGGGGGACAAGAGCGCGCACGGCGGCTTCGGTATCGCCGGCGAGCTCGACTGGAAGAGCTTCGTCCTCGTGCTCGACACCGGCATGCACTTCCGCCCCGACTCGGCCGTGAACGACTTCGACATCGGTCACGAGTGGGAGTTCGGTCTCGGCGGCTTCGTCCCCATTCGCGACGACCGGATTCGCCTTGGGCTCACTGTCTTCGGCTCCGCCATGGTGACGGGCGACGACGCGTTCAAGGTCGAGACGACGCCGCTCGAGTGGATGCTCGAGGGCAAGTTCGCGGTCGACGACAAGAAGCAGCTCTACTTGAACGGCTTCGGCGGCACGCGAATGGCGCCCGGCTACGCGCCCGACTTCCGCACCGGCTTCGCTGTCGGGTACTGGTTCAACCTCGTCGACGTCGACCCGCCGTCTCCTCCGAAGGACGGGCTCAAGGCGACGCGCGGCGACATCGACACCGACAAGGACGGCTATCCGGACAACGTCGATCTCTGTCCGACCGAGCCCGAGGACGGCAAGCCGCCGTTCACGACCGACGGCTGCCCGGGCACGGATCGCGACGGCGATGGCATCCCCGACGTGCTCGACAAGTGCCCCGACGTTCCGGAAGACAAGGACGGGATCAACGACAACGACGGCTGCCCCGAGGACGACGCCGACAAGGACGACATCCCCGACGCGCAGGACGCCTGCCCCAAGGAGCCCGGCGTCGCCAGCCCCGACAAGGAAAAGAACGGCTGCCCGCAGTTCATCCGTCGCATCTCCGGCTCCAACGAGATTCAGGTCCTCAAGAAGGTCGAGTTCGAGTTCGGCAGCTCGCGCCTCTCCAAGGCGAGCTTCCCGATCCTCGACGAGGTCTACAAGCTGCTCGAGGCAAACCCGGAGATCACCCTGCTCTCCATCGAGGGCCACACCGACAGCGTCGGCTCCGATGCGCTGAACCTGCGGCTCTCGAAGGACCGCGCGAAGTCGTGCCTCGACTACCTCGTGCAGAAGGGCATCAAGCAGAACCGCCTCACGAGCGAGGGCTTCGGCGAGACCAAGCCGATCGAGTCGAACGACACGGCCGACGGTCGCGCGAAGAACCGCCGCACGGAGTTCCACATCCGCACGCAGAACAGCGGCCCGACGCCGCAGGGCGGGGCGCCGAAAGGCGCGCCCGAGCCCGAGCCCGGAGATTGAGCCGGACCGGTCTCGTCCTCTCGATCGGCCTCGCGACGGGGTGTGTGAACACTCCGCGCGAGGCCTTCGATTGTTCGTGCCAGTATCTGACGGACACCGACGTGCCGGGAGAGCAGCGCGCAGCGGTCTGCGTCGATTCGGGGGCTGCTCCCGAGGGTGCAGCGGCCGAGTGCGTGGCCGGCATGGGCGTCGGTCACGTCGAGCGATGCACCTGCGACAAGAGCGAGCGAGTCTGCGCCTCGGAGCGTTGCCTCGCGCCCTGATCCGCGCGGTCAGCGCTGGCAGCCGGGACAGAACACGGTCGCGCGACCGCCCTGGACGACACGGGCGAGCGGCGCGCCACATCGTGGGCATGGCTCGCCGGCCCGCCCATAGATCCGGAACGGGTTGTCCGCCGCCGCGTCGCGCACGTAGACGACCTCCGGGCTCGCGTCGCGCGCGAGCGTCTCGCCGATCGAGCGGAGGATACCCCGCGCGAGCGCGCCGACCTCGCGCACCTCGAGTGAGCGGGCTCGCCGCCGGGGATCGATCCGCGCGAGCCAGAGCGCCTCGGTCGCCTGGATGTTCCCGATCCCCGCGAGCACGGTCTGGTCGAGCAGGACGTCTTTGATCGCGCGGCTGCTCCGCCCGAGCGCCTCGGCGAACGTCCGCGTGTCGATCCCGTCGACCAGCGGGTCGGGGCCGAGCTCCGTCCAGGCGGCGACGTCCTCCGATTCGATCGAGAGGTGACCGAACATGCGTGGATCGAGGTAGCGGATGCTGGCGCGGCTCGCGGGCGTCGCGCCGACATCGACGCGCGCTCGCTCCGATCGCTCGGCCGGCGCGCTCGTCGCGCGGCGGACCACGCGGCCGCTCATCCCGAAATGCAGGAACAGCTTCTTGTCGTCGTCGAGCGAGAGCCGCAGCCATTTGCCACGGCGGTCGACGCGGAGCACCTTGCGGCCGACGAGCGCGGCGGTGATGGCGCGCGCCGATCGCCCGCGCAAGACACGCGACTCGGGGATGTGGGCGCTCGTGATCGTCTTGCCCCGCAGCCAGCGCGTGAGGTTCCTCGCGGCGATCTCGACCTCGGGAAGCTCGGGCATCTCAGGGCACCGTGGGCGCCGGCGGCGCGCCGACCCTCGCACCGCGGTCGACCGCGCTCGGACGCGGAACGGGCAGCGGCGCGACGAACCGGTAGAGCGACGCGAGCCGGCCGAGCGATCGGTCGGGCTCCAGGCCGCTCGCGATTCGACGGATCTGCGTCTGGTAGAAGCCCGCTTGAATCGCGGCGTCGAGGCGCTTGTCCCCGATCGGAGCGAGACGGACGTCGGCGGCGCGCTGCGTGTCCCCGCGGAGGAGGCGCGCAGGCAGGTCCGGCTCCACCGCGAGCGGACGCGCGAGCCCGACCACGTCGATCGCGGCCGAGCCGAGCGCGGCGTCCATCCCCGCGCGGCTTCGGAAGCCGCCCGTCAGCAGGATGGGGGTCTTCACGCGGCGGCGGACCTTCTCGGCGTATTCGAGGAAGAAGGCCTCTCGCGCGCGCGTGGAGGCGCTGGGCTCGGAGAACATCGTCGCCGTTTCGTACGTGCCCCCCGAGACCTCGAGCAGATCGATCCGCTCGGCCTCGAGCGCCTCCACCACGGCCATCGACTCGTCCTCGGTGAAGCCGCCGCGCTGGAAGTCGGCCGAGTTCAGCTTCACGCCCACCGCCACGCGCGGCCCGACGGCGCTGCGCACGCGCCGGACGATCTCGAGCAAGAACCGCCTGCGGCGATCGGGATCCCCGCCCCACGCGTCGTCGCGGCGGTTCGTGAGCGGCGAGAGGAACTGGTTGATCAGGTAGCCGTGCGCGGCATGGATCTGCACGCCGTCGAAGCCGGCGGAGACCAGCGCCGCGGCGGTCCGGCCGAACCGATCGACGATCTCCTCGATCTCGCGCGCCTCGAGGGCGCGCGGCCGGGAGAACGCCAGGCGACCTGCGCCCGCCAAGGGGACCGCCGACGGCGCGACGGATCCGCGGTTTGCGTCGCGCGGCGCCTGGCGGCCGGGGTGGTTGATCTGCGCCCAGACGGAGGCCCCGCCGGATTTCGCCGCCTGCGCCCACGCCGCGAGCGCGCGCGCGTGGCGGTCGTCCTCGACTATCACGTTCCCGCGCTCGCCGATCGCGCGGCGGTCGACCATCACGTTGCCCGTCACGAGCAGGCCGGCGCCGCTCCGCGCCCAGACCTCGTAGAGCCGGATCAACGCTTCATTGGGCGCGCCGTCGCGATCGGCGAGGCGCTCGCTCATGGCGCTCTTCGCCAGGCGGTTCGACAGCTCGAGGCTTCCGAGCTCGAGCGGGCTTTCGATCGTCACCATCGGGGGGCTCCTTGGTTCGAGACACGGAGAGGAGGAGGCTCACGAGCCTGCGGGCGCTCGCTCGGGCGACGTCGCGGTCGCTCCTCGTAGTGAGGCCGACGTTGGCGCGACCGCTGGCGGCGAGCGAGACCAAGCCGACGAGGCCTGCATAGAGGATTCGCGCCTCTTCCGCGCCGAGGCGGGCTGCGAGCGCGCGCCACAGGCCGAGCCCCGGCGTCTCGCCGCCGAGGGCGCCGCGCGCGCGCAGGTCAGTCCAATCGAAGCGGCGCTCGAACAGGAGCGCGTAGAGCTCGGGGTGGGCGAGCCCGAAGTCCACGAAGGCGACGGCGACCGCGCTGAGATCGCCCGTCTTGTCGTGGACGGCGGCGATCGTCTCGCCCAGGTGCGCGAAGCCCGCCTGGGTCACCGCGAAGAGCAGGCCGTCGAGCGAGCCCCACCGGTGGTAGATGGCCCCGGTGGTCTTGCCCAGGAACGCGCCGAGATCTCGCGCGGTGAGGCTCGAGGCCGAGAGCCGCCCCGAGAGGAGCGCGCGAAAGATGCGCTCGGCGGGGTCGGTCGGCTCGGCGGGCGCCGCCTCGGGGCGACCGCTTCGATGCTCCAGGGAGCGAGACGGCATAACGATGTTACGCGTTGCATAACGACGTTATGCCGTCTCGTCAAGCGCTCGTCCGGGCCGCATGTTCTTCGGGCTCGCCGGCAGAACTTGCGGCGCGTGTCGAGTTGGACCGCGAGGTGTTCGCGAGATGCGCACGGCACGCTTGATGCCAGACGACGAGAGGTCCCGGACGCACCGTCTGGAAGCAGGAGGCGGGTCGTTGGGGCGTTCCCGCCGTGCGCGCTGCGCGCGGCTCGCCACGCGTTTCTTGGGGGCGAACGACCATGGCTCTGGACACGATGGGTTCGTCGAGCTCGGGAGGAACAAGCAGCCTCCCCGAAGCGCAGCCGCTCGCGACGATGGCACGCGTCCTCCCGGGCGCGGTCGTGTCCCTGCGACACGGGACCGACGGCTCGATCTCGATGCCGTTCGCGACGCAGGCGATCGAGGACCTCCTCGGCGCGTCCAGCGCGGATCTCGCGGAGCGACCCCACCTCCTGCGAGAGCGCTTCTCCGCGGTCGAATGGGGGAGGTTGGCGGATGCGCTCGCGCACGCCGCTCTCGCTCTCGCTCCGCTGCGCTCACGGTGGTGGGTCGCGCACCCGGCACGCGGCGAGGTCCACGTCGAGATCTGTGCAGGGCCGGTCCGAGAAGCTGACGGCGCCACGAGCTGGCACGGCGTGATGCTCGAGGTCGCGCCCTCCGCCGCGCCGACCACCCGCCCGCCCCGCTCGACGGTGCCGGAGTCCGGGGGCTTCTTGCGGTCGATCCTCGAGACGACGCCGGAGCTGATCCTCTCGGTGGATCGCGACCTCCGGGTGCGGTTCATCAACCGCGTCTCCGAGCACCGGCTGGAAGACGTCCTCGGGGCGGACGTCCGAACGTTCATGACGGAGGCGAGCCGCCCGATCGCCGAGGCCGCCATCCGCACGGTGTTCGAGACAGGTCTTCCCGAGACGTACGAGGTGGATGGCTTCGTCGCCAGCGGCGACGTGCGTCGCTACACGACGCACGTCGGACCCGTCGTCGAAGACGGCGCCGTGACGAGCGTCACGTTGGCCGTGACGGACGTCACCGAGCGGCAGCGGATCGAACGCGAGCTCCGCGCCAGCGAGGAGCGGTTCCGGGGCCTCGTCGAGTTCTTCCCCCATCCCATCTTCATCCACCAGCGCGGTCTGCTGCGTTACGGCAACCCGGCCTTCAAGCGGCTGCTCGGGGCCGAGCCCTCCGGGCGGCCAATCCCGGCGGCTGTGCTCGATTTCGTCCCCCCCGAGCACCACGCCTTCGTTCGTGATCGCATCGAGCAGGTCACCGAGAACCGGGCGCCGGCCGAGGAGGCGGAGGTCGCCATCCTCACGCTCGATGGCGCGCAGCGCCGCGTGGAGGTGGAGGCCATCCCCATCGTCGACCAGGGACAGGACGCGATCCTGGTGACGTTCCACGACGTCACCGAGGAGGCGCGGACGCGCGGGCTGCTCGAGTCGATCATGCGGAGCGTCCGCGACGCGATCATCACGAGTAATGATGACGGAGACGTCATGATGATCAACCCGTCGACGACGGAGCTCTTCGGCTTCACGCCGGCGGAGCTCGTCGGCCACAACGTCAGGGAGCTGATGCCCGAGCCGTTCCGAAGCGAGCACGACGAACACGTGCGCAACTACAACGCGACGGGGATCGCCCGGGTCATGGGCTCGAGGCGGGAGGTGGTCGGCCAGCGCAAGGACGGCTCGACGTTCCCGGCCGAGGTCTCGCTCACCGAGTTTCGCTTGGGCGGCCGGCTCCACTTCACCGCCGTCGCGCGGGACCTCACCGAGCGAAAGCGCCTCGAGGACCAGTTCCGCCAGGCGCACAAGATGGAGGCCTTCGGGCAGCTCGCGGGCGGCGTCGCGCACGACTTCAACAACCTGCTCACGGTCATCCTCGGCGAGACCGAGCTCCTCGCCTCCACCCTCTCGGACGACAAGGAGTCGGTCGCCTCGCTCGGCGACATCCGCGACGCGGCCGAGCGGGCAGCCGTCTTGACGAAGCAGCTGCTCGCCTTCAGCCGCAAGACCGTGCTCGAGCCGAAGATCCTCGACGTGAACACCGTCATCCACGAGACCGAGAAGATGCTCCGTCGGCTGATCGGCGAGGACATCCGCTTCGTGAGCAAGCTCGCCACGGGGCTGCCGCTGGTGAACGTCGACCCCGGTCAGCTCACGCAGATCTTGATGAACCTGGCCGTGAACGCCCGCGACGCGATGCCCAAAGGAGGGGAGCTCGAGATCGCCACGGCGGCGGTCGTCCTCGAAGACGGCGCGGCGTATGGCGCCCTCCCTGGGCGCTACGTCCGCCTCTCGGTCCGCGACTCCGGCTCCGGGATGACGGAAGAGGTGCAGCGCCGCGTCTTCCAGCCGTTCTTCACGACCAAGGAGGTGGGGAAGGGGACGGGGCTCGGCCTCGCGGTCGTGCACGGCATCGTCACGCAGAGCGGCGGCGGCATCCGCGTCCAGTCGAAGGTGGGCCACGGGGCCACGTTCGAGCTCGTCTTCCCTGCCGCCACCGCCCCCTTGCTCGGGCTCGATAAGGAGCGCGAGCGAGCTCCGCGCTCGTTCGCCGGCACTGTGCTCCTCGTCGAGGATGACGAATCCGTCAGGCGATTCGCGATGCGCATCCTGTCGATGAACGGCTATCGCGTGGTCGTCGCGCCGGACGGGGGGGCCGCGATGTCGGTCCTCGAGACCAACCCCGACCCGGTCCGCCTGGTCATCACCGACGTCGTGATGCCCGGGATGGACGGCGCGGATCTCGGCGAGAAGCTTCGAAGCAAGAACCCCGCGCTCCAGGTCCTCTACGTCAGCGGCTACACCGAGGAGGCGCTCAGCGTTCGCGGGCTCCGGAGCGAGGCGATCGACTTCCTCCCGAAGCCCTACACGGCGCAGTCGCTGCTCGACGCGGTCGGGCGACTGCTCTCGAAGAGCTGACCGACCCGTCGCGCGCTACGTGCGTCCGAACACCAGCGCGCAGTTGTGGCCGCCGAAGCCAGCCGAGATCTTGAGCGCGTAGCGCACGTCCGCCGGTGTTTGCTCCCGCACGAGCCGCAGCGCGAGCTCCGGGTCGAGCTCGTCGACGTTGATCGAGGGGTGGAGCTTCTGGTCCCGGATGGAGAGGACCGTCACCGCCGACTCGACGCCGCCCGCGCCGCCGAGGAGGTGGCCGAGCATCGACTTCGTCGCGCTGACCGGGACGGCGGCGAGGGCGTCGCCGAACACCTGACGGAGCGCAGCGACCTCGGCCACGTCTCCTTGCGGGGTGCTCGTCGCGTGCGGGTTGATGTAGCCGATGTCGCCAGGGCCGATGCCTGCGCGCGCGAGGGCGCGCTCGATGGCGAGGCGGAGGCCGAGCCCTTCCGCGTGAGGGCCGGTGAGGTGGTAGCCGTCCGAGGTCATGCCGAAGCCGGAGAGCCGCGCGAGGACCTTCGCGCCGCGCTTCTTCGCGTGCTCCTCTTCTTCGAGGACGAGCGCGCCCGCGCCTTCGCCCATGACGAAGCCGTTGCGCTTCTTGTCGAAGGGCCGGCTCGTCTTGGTCGGGTCGCCGTCGATGCTCCTCCCCAGTGCTCGCGCGTTCCCGAATCCGGCCACCGTGTTGAGCCGCGTCGCCGCTTCACAGCCGCCGGCGACCATCACGTCGGCCTCGCCCGCCTCGATCATCAGCGCGCTCGTGGCGATGGAGTGCGTGCCGGTCGCGCAGGCGCTCGCGATGTTGTAGCTCGGCCCCATGAGCCCGTAGCGCATGCTCACCAGCGCCGAGACGACGTTGAGCATCACGCTGGGGATGAAGAAGGGCGAGACGGCGCGGGGGCCGCGCTCGGCGCTCTTCAGGATCTGCTGCTCGAAGATGTCGACGGCGCCCTGGCCGGTCGACATCAAACACCCCACGCGCGCCGGGTCGGCGCCGAGCCGCGACGTGTCCCCGGGGCGGGCAACCTCCCCCTCCGCCTTGGGGTTGTCGAGGCCGGCTTGCGCGAGCGCCTCGATCGCCGCGCCGAGGGCAAACGGCACGACGCGCCCGTAGATGTCGCTCTCCTTCGAGGAGAGGTGTTTCCTCGGGTCGTAGTCGCGGACGCTCGCGGCGATGTCGCTGCGCAGCTTCTCGGTCGGGAAGTCCGTGATGAACGAGACGCCGGAGCGCCCTTCGCAGAGGGCGCTCCAGGTCGACTCGGCGTCGTGGCCGAGCGGCGTCACCATCCCGACGCCGGTGACGACGACGCGACGCGCTCCCCCCTCACGCAGTGAGGGGGGTCGGGGGGGAGAATCTACAGCCACTTGGTCTTCCAGCACCCCGGCGTCGCCGTCTGGAGCTCAGGCTAGCCGAGCCTCGATCTTCTTCACCAGATCGCCGACGGTCTGGAGCTCGACCAGATCCTCGTCGGGGATCATGACGCCCAGCTCCGTCTCCATCTCGCCCACGATCTGCATCATCGAGAGGGAGTCGATGCCCAGCTCGGTGATCTTCGACTCGGTCGTCACGTTGTCGAACTGGCGCTTGTCGATGCGCGCAGCGACGACCTTGAACATGCTCAAGAGATCCTTCTTGTCGGCCATTTCAAACCCTCAGTCGATGCGGCGGAGCTCGTACTGCGCCAGGGAGCTGTAGTGCTTCTCGAAGGCGGTGACACAGGTACCGAGGTACCGGTCGTAGTCCTCGAAGAGCTTGTCCCCCCACTTGCTACGGATCGTCTTTTCGTTCAAGCGCAGCCTGCGCTGCCACTCGCCAGTGGTCTTGCCGTAGTGCTCGCGGCGCGTGTGGCACGTGACGACCTCCCAGTAGGGATTCACCGCCTGGATGATGTCCTCCAGGCGCGGGTTGAGGCCGCCCGGGAAGATGTTGTGCGTGACCCAGAAGATGTCCTCGAGGTCCTTGCCGCGCCGAGGCGTGCGGTTGCGCAGGATGGTCTGCAGCCCGAACCACGAGCCCGGGGTCGTGATCTCCCAGCACTTCTTGAAAAACTGCCGGTAGATGTCGATCGCCTTGCCCTGCCGCGCCTCCTCCGGCGAGCAGAGGTGATCCATCATGCAGATCGAGATGAGGCCGTCGAACTTCTCCGCCGGCTCCCAGGTACGGAAGTCGTTCGCGACGACCGTGACGTTCGGGATCTTGCGGGCGTTCACCTCGTCGGCCATCGCGGACGAGAGGGTGATGCCGACGGCTTCCTTCACCTTGCGGGTCGTCGAGAGGTACTCGACGCAGGCGCCCCAGCCGCACCCGATGTCGAGGATCCGCTTCTCGGGCGTGACCTTCGCGAAATCCGAGAGGATCTTCAGCTTGTTGAGCTGCGCCGCCTCGAGCGGCTGGTCCCAGCTCTCGTAGACGGCGCACGTGTAGTTCATGCGCTCGTCCAGCCAGAGCCGGAAAAACTCGTTCGAGACGTCGTAGCTGACCTCGACTTCGGCCTTCGTCGATCCCACCGCTATACCTCCGCGCTGCTGCTTCTCGGGACGAGGCTCTTCGCCTCCATGGGGGCCGCTCCCTCTGCGGGAGGGGGCGGCAAGCTGTCGGGCGACGTCTCGCCCTCGACGAGGAGCTCGAGCTCTCCGGCTTCGAGCCGGCGCTTCGCCTCGCGCCGGCGGACCTTCCCGCTCGACGTCTTCGGCAACGTGCCGCGCTTGATGAGGTGAACCTCGCCGGGAACGATGCCGATCTCGGCGCGCACGAGCTGGACGATGCTCGCGATGATGTCGGCCATGGTGCCGGCGCGCGGGCCGATCTTCGCCTCGGCCACGATCACGCAGTGCTCGCCGCCGTCGTCGCTCAGCACGCTGAAGGCCACGCACTGGCCGTCGCGGACGCCGGCCGCGCGAGACACGACCGCCTCGATGTCCTGCGGGTAATAGTTCTTCCCGTTGAGGATGATGAGGTCCTTCGCGCGACCGCAGAGATAGAGCTCTCCGTCGGCCAGGTAGCCGAGATCGCCGGTCTTCAGCCAGTCGCCGGAGAACGCCTCTTCCGTCGCCGCCGCGTCGCCGTAGTAGCCCTTCGTGACGCTCGGCCCTCGGACCCAGACCTCGCCGACCTTGCGCTCTCCGAGCGGCGCGCCGTCGGGCGCGGCGACCTTGAGCTCGTGGCCGGGGAAGGGCTTGCCGCAGGCGACGAGCTCCATGCCCTCGCCGGGGACCGCCTCTCCCGCGCGCATCTTGCTCACGTCCACCGTGTCCGAGCGCAGCTCCTTCTCGATGTCCCAGAAGGTGATCGCGAGCGTGGCCTCCGCCATGCCGTAGCTCGGCAGGGCGCTGGTCGGGGCGAGCCCGTTCTTCTCGAAGCGCTTCAGGAAGCCGCGCAGCACGTCCGCCTGGATCGGCTCGGCGCCGCAGCCGAGCGCGCGCATGCAGGACAGGTCCCAGTCCTTCGCCTGTGCGTCGGTCACGGCGCGCGTCGCGAGCGCGTAGGCGAAGTTCGGGGCGAAGGTGATCGTGGCGCGGTGGCGATGGATCGCGTCCAGCCAGACCGAAGGCCGACGGATGAAGCTCATCGTCGGAAGGAACATCACCTGCACCAGGGTGTAGAGCGGGGCCACCACGAAGCCGATGAGGCCCATGTCGTGGTAGAGCGGCAGCCACGAGACGCCCTTGTCCGCCGGGGTGGACTTGAGCCCGTCGACCATGATGGCGTGCGCGTTCGCGGCGAGGTTGCCGAACGTGACCATCACGCCCTTCGGCTTCGACGTGCTGCCGCTCGTGAACTGCAGGAACGCGAGGTCGTCGAGCGAGACGGGCTCCGGGGCGTCGTCGTCGCCGGGCGTGCCGTGGACCTGGGACTCGACGAGCAGGTCGGCGCCGGTCGTGCCGGCGAGGTGCTCGCCCATGAGGGCCTTCAGGCTCTCGCTCGTGACGAGGGCGCGCGCGCCGCTCGCGGTGAGGATGTGGCGAACCGTGTCGCCGTACGCCTCCATCTTCGCGAGCGTTTGAGGCGGGTACATGGGGACGGCCACGATGCCGGCCGTGAGGCAGCCCATGAACGTCAGGACGAACTCGTCAGGCTCCGGCAGGACGAGGGCGACCCGATCGCCCTTCTTCAGCCCTAGCGCGTACAGGGCTCGCGCACGCTGGCGCGCGATGGTCCACAGCTCGGGGAAGCTGACCCGACGCTCCTCCCCGTTGGCGCGGACGAACGTCACGGCGCGATCGGAGTGGACGGCGTTGTCGCGAAGGACTTCGACGAAGGACCGCATGGAACTGCCAGGGCTGGCCTTAAGCGAAAGCCGGGCCAGGACCAAGCAAAAAGCAGGGATCAGCCGTTTTGAAGCCTTTCCTGCGATTCCCTCGTAGCTCAGCAGGGAGCAAATCGGCTCGACGCGTCGAAAGTTCGTCGGTCAGGTGCGAAGCGGACTACGCGGCCATCCGTCACTGCTTCTCGAACCCCGAGCCTGTCCACTTGTACCGGAGGGTCTTCGTGTCCGACCACGGGAGCAGAAGCGGCTCGAGCCCGCCGACCGCGCTCGTGTCCTGGTTGAAGGGGTAGCTCTCCTTGGTGAAGCCGACGGCCTTGCCGGCGCTCAGCACGACGAAGAAGGAGCCCTTCTGCGACTCGTAGGCGATGGAGCCGATGATCTTGTTCTTGCCCATGGCTCGCCCCACCTCGGCCCCGAAGACCCGCTTCACGCCCTCGGCGCTCACGCGGTAGACGAGCTCGATCTCGCGCTCGACCTCCTCGTTCTTGGGGCCCTTCGCCTTGAGCACGCCGCGCACGACGATCTCGGCCTTCTTGTCGCCCGTGGCGTCGCGAAGGCTGACGTTCTTGATGTCGCTCCCAGCGGCGAACGGGAGCGTGGTGAACGAGTAGCCCGCGCCCTTCTTGTGCCCGGGACCGAAGACGGCGAGCTCCGGCGCCTTTGCGTCGTGAACGACGACCCGCTCGATCTTCGTGTCACCCTCGAGATCGCCCGACAGATCGAAGCGCGCGCTCCCGCTGATCCCTCGGTCCTTCTTGTAGAGGGCGTAGACCTTCGCGGTGTCCGGCGGAGGCGGTGCGGCGGGCGGCTTCTCCGTCGTCGGCGGCGCGACCGGCGTCTCGGTCGCACCAGCCGGCTTGGCCCGCGTCTTCTCGGAGGCTTTGGTGAAGCCCTTGCCCTTCCATTTGTAGGTCTGGCTCTCGATCGATCCCCAGGGCAAGAGCAGCCCGTCGAACGACGCCTCGCGGGGCTCGTCGTAGGTGGCCTCCTCGAGGCCCTTGGCCGCCCCGGGCCGAATCGTGATGACGGTCGTGTTATTTTCGGACGAGAAGCCGACCTCGTTCGTGATGTTGCCCTTCGGGTTCGTGATCCCGATCTCGTGGATGAAGACGACCTCCGGCGTGTCGGCGGTGCCGAACGACTGGGCCTGCAGGACGTCGCGCGATGTCTTGCTGCCGGACTTCGTGAAGCGCTTCCGGAAGACAAGGTCGTGCCGGCCGTCGCCGTCCAGATCCCGCGTCTCCAGGCCGAGCACCTTCATCGCCGAGCCCGAGACGTTCATGTCCGCGTAGTAGTACTCGGTGCCCTTCCGGAAGGTCGGGCCGAGCACCACGAGGTAGTTGTCGAAGACCATCACGCGCTCGAGCATGCCGTCGCCGACGACGTTGGCGGTCCCCTGGAACGCGGGGCTCGACGAGAGCTTCTTGTCCTTGATCAGGCCGTCCGTCAGGGCCTGCTCGGGCGTGGTGAGGATGGCGGGCAGGCTCGAGCCCTGCTGCGTGTTGTGGGTGCCGATCACCGCGTCCACCGAGCCACCGTCGACGTCGTGTACGAAGACGCCGCCGCGGAGCCCGACGCGGAGCGTGGAGGCGCCGGCGATGGCCGACCAGGGGACCTTGGCCTCGAGCGTCCAGCCGCCTTTGCGCGGGGCCTCGACGACCTTCGCGCCCTTCACGTCGGCCCCGCCGACCGTGGCCTTGCCCGCGCTCTTTCCCGGGAGGCCGGGCACGAGCACGACAGTGGTCTCCTGGGAGCCGACCACCAACGTGAGCTCGACCCTGTCCCCTCCGGCGCCGCCCTTGAAGACGTCGTCGGTCACGTCGACCGCGATGTAGACGTCTTTGTCGTCGTACGCGACGGCCGCCTTGCCCGACAGATCGGCTGCAGACGCCGTCCCCTTCGTGGCGCCGAGCTTGCCGAGCTCGCGAGGCCACTCGCCGGGGACGCCGTCGAGCGAGGGGAGCTTCTCCAGCTTGTCGATGCGGAGGGCCGCGGCCGAGGCCGGGGCCGCGACGAAGGCGAAGGCGACGGAGAGCAGGAGAGCGGGGCGCATCATGGGGCGGGCTCGTCAGACGGGCGGGCCTTAAAAATCTCACAAGGCGCCGGTTCGACAAATCCCCAACGCGCGGGTTCCCCCCTCGGCTCGCCGAGGGGGGCTCGGGGGGGGAAATCGCAGGATCACGCGGCAGTCGCCGGAGGCTCGAGCCAGTCTCGGCGAGAGGTCACCGCTTCATCCGAGCCTGCTCGCGCTGCTCTTCGGCCTCGAGCTCGGCGAGGGCCGCGGCCAGCTCGTCCTGCTCTTCCTTCGACATCTCCGGGGGAGGCGCGGCCGGGGCGGCCTGGCCCTCGACGCGAACCTGGGCCGGGGGCGGCGTAGCCTTCGGCGCTTCGGCCGGGGCGAGGCCCATCTTGCGCTTGAGCGCGAGGAGATCGTCGTCGGCGCCGGCGGTGGCTTCGAGCTGGTTGAATTTGTGGGCGAGCGAGTCGCCCGTGTACTGCTCGTGCAGCTCGCTCGCGGCCTCCGCCTCGGCCTCGATCTGATCGATCTTGGTGGCCATGCGGTCGAACGTCTCGAACGCCGACACGTTGTTGAGACCGGTCATGGTCTCCTGGATTGCCTTCTGCGCCTCCGCCCGCTTCTTGCGTGCGATGAGGACGTTCTTCTTGCGCTTCGCTTCCTCGATCTTCGCGTTCAGGACGCGCAGCGCGGTCTTCAGCTGATCGACGGCGGCCTTCTGCTTCTGCCACTGGTCCTTGTAGGTGGCGGCGAGGCTGTCGTGCTCTTTCTTCCGGGAGAGCGCTTCCTTCGCGAGGTTGTCGTCGCCCGCCTTGATCGCGAGCATGGCGCGCCGCTCCCACTCCGCCGCGTTCGCGAGCTCCTGCTCGGCTTGTTTGGCGAGGCGCTTCTCGTCGGCGATCGAGACAGCGACCTGCTTCTTCGCCTCGACGAGCTGCTGCTCCATGTCCTGCGTGACCTGGTTCAGCATCTTCTCCGGGTCTTCGGCCTTGCTGATCAGGTCGTTGAGGTTGCTTTTGATGAGCGATGCGAGTCTGGCAAAAATTCCCATGGGGCTCCGGAGTAGGGAGGCTCAGGCGGATAGTAGCGGCCGGGGAGGTCAGTCGCGAGCGGCGCTCGCCAGCTCGGCGGTGTGACGGGCGAGCGCGACCTCGATGTCGGACAGGACGGCTTCGATCTCGTTGGCGTCGAGGTTCTCCAGCGCGAGGGCGGCGGAGAGCGCGACGCGGCCGTCTTCGATGCCGTACGCCGCGTACATCAGGTCCGTCGCGTTCAGCTGGAGCAGGCGCCGGTAGAGGCGCAGCTGGTGCTTCTCGTCTTCAGGGGTCGGGCCGATCTCGACGTGCACGGTCGCGATGGGCGGCGAGACCGTGACGGCGACGAGGGTGCCGCTCAGCCGGATCAGGAGCGAGCCCTGCTCCGGGGTCCAGCCGGGAGCTCGCTCGTAAGGGCGGGCGAGCTTGATGAGGTAGTTTTCGACGTCTTCCGCGCTTCGAGGCATGCCCGGCGAAGACTAGGCATGGTTTCCCCCCTGGGCAATCGGGCAAGGCTCGGAAAGCTTTCCTCGTTTTTCTAGTTTCAATCCGGAGCAAAAAGCCGGTACGTTGCCGATCCAGGACTGGTGCCGATCCACCCCGGAGACACGCTTGCTGGCTACCGCGTCACGCGCCTGCTCGGTCGCGGCGGCATGGGCGAGGTCTGGGCGGCGTCCGACGGCAAAGGCCAGGAGGTCGCCATCAAGGTGCTCCTGCAGCGCGCCGCGATGAAGCCCGACCTCGTGAAGCGGTTCGAGCGTGAAGCGAAGATCACGAGCGCGATCAAGAGCCCGTTCGTGTGCCAGCTCCTCGAGGTCAACACCACGGAAGACGGCACACACCTGCTCGTGTTCGAGCAGCTGACGGGCGAGTCGTTGTCGGATCGGCTCAAGCGTGAGCAGTACCTCCCGCTGAGCGAGGTCGGCCCGATCATCGACGACGTGTTGCGGGGGCTCGCCGCCGCGCACTCGGCGGGCGTCGTCCACCGCGACCTGAAGCCGGGCAACATCTTCATCGAGCGCACCGGCGATCCGAAGAAGCCCGAGCGCGCGAAGATCCTCGACTTCGGTATCTCCAAGATCACGGGGCGCCCCAAGGAAGAGCCCACGCTCACCGCGTTCGACGCGACGCTCGGCTCGTTTGCGTACATGGCGCCCGAGCAGATCCGCGGGGCGGCGCGCGCCGACGAGCGGGCCGACATCTACGCGGTCGGCGCCGTGGCGTTCCGCGCGCTCGCCGGGCGTCTCCCGTTCGAGGGCTCGAGCGCCGCGGTGCTCGTCTCGCTCAAGCTCGATCGCAACGCGCCGCGCCTCGAGGAGGCGACGGGAGAGAAGTGGCCGCAGGGCGTGGAGCGTTTCCTCGAGCGCGCGCTCGACCGCCACAAGGAGAAGCGCTTCGCTTCGGCGGAGGAAGCGCTCGCGGCCTGGCGCGCGATCCAGCCCGCGAACATCACGCGGGCCAAGCTGCCGCCGTCCCAGCAGAAGCGCACGACGCCGCCGCCCCCGGCCGCCGTCTCCCTCTCGTTCGCCGGGTCCTCCGCCATGTTCCCGGAGGATCACCCGACCGAGGTCGACGACAGCCCGCCCACGATGACGGGCGAGCCCAGCTGGGCCGGCAGCTCGTCCGGACGAATCACTCGAGAGCCTCCGCGCGCGACCCCGCGCGCGCGAGGTCGCAAGCAAGGAGGCCGCTAGGTGCTTGATGCCACCGTTGCAGGGTCGAAGACACGCCTCGAGGTGCGAGGAGGCAGGCTCCGCGTAGCCAAGGGTGAATGGTGCGAGATCGGCACCGAGCCGATCATCGTGGGCCGCAACGCAGCCTGCCAGGTGGTCATCGAAGACTCGAAGGTGAGCGCCGTGCACGCCGAGTTCGTGGCGACCCCGTTCGGGGTTCGCGTGCGCGACCTCGGAAGCCGCAACGGCACCTACGTGGGCGGGGTGCGCGTCGGGGACGTGTACCTCTCCGCCAACACCAAGCTCCGGATCGGCGAGAGCGAGATCCACTTCGAGCCGTTTCGCCCCGAGAAGGTCTCCATCTCGGCGATCCCGGCTTTTGGTCCGCTCGTCGGACAGAGCGCACCGATGCGCGCCATCTTCGATCGGCTCGCCAAGATCGCGCCGACGGACCTCACGGTGCTCATCCAGGGCGAGACCGGGACCGGGAAGGAGCTCGTCGCGCAGGCCATCCACCTCGGCAGCTCGCGCGCCAAGAAGCCGTTCGTCGTCGTCGACTGCGGCTCCATCCCGCCGACCCTGGCCGAAGCGACGCTCTTCGGCCACGAGCGCGGCGCGTTCACAGGCGCGGTGGACAAGCGCCTGAGCCCCTTCGAGGAGGCGAACGGCGGGACCATCTTCCTCGACGAGCTCGGGGAGCTCCCGCTCGAGGTGCAGCCCAAGCTGCTCCGCGCCCTGGCCGAGCGCCGCGTGAAGAGCGTCGGCGGATCGAACTACCGCGAGGTGGACGTCCGCGTCCTCGCCGCGACGCGCCGCGATCTGGTCCGCGCCGTCAACGCCAACACCTTCCGGAGCGACCTCTATTTCCGCGTCGCTCAGGTGAAGATCGAGATGATCTCCCTGCGCCAGCGGGTCGAGGACATCCCCGTCCTCGTCCGCAAGATGCTGAAGGACCTGGGCGACGAGAGCGCGTACGACCGCGTCTCGACGACCACGCTCGAGCGCCTGATGCGCCACGACTGGCCCGGCAACGTCCGCGAGCTACGCAACGCCGTCGCCGTCGCGTTTGCGCTCTCCGCGGAGGAAGAAGAGGTCGACATCGCCGCGCACCTCGGCGCGCTCTCCGAGAGCCCCGCCACAGCCGCAGGGGGAAGCCCCATCGCGATCTCGTTCAAGGGCCGTCCGTTCCAGGAAGCGAAGCGCGACGTGCTCGCTCGTTTCGAGCGTGACTACTTCGCCGCTCTCGCAGACGAGGCGAAGGGGAACGTCTCCGAGATGGCGCGTCGCGCCGGGATGGAGCGCGCGCACGTGAGGGCATACCTGCGCCGGCACGGCATCGGCGCCAAGCAGGACTCGGACTGACGTTGGGCTCCCTCCTCAAGCGCGCCCTCGACATGGCAGCGGTCTGGCACAAGGACCAGCTCCGCAAGTACCCGGGCGTGCGGGTGCCCTACGTGAGCCACGTCGCCGGTGTCGCCGCCATCCTGTCTCGACACGGCTTCGACGAAGAGGTCGTCGCAGCGGGGGCGCTCCACGACACCATGGAAGACGCGGGCGTCACCGAGTCCGAGCTCGCGAGCCTCTTCACGTCGCGGGTGGCGGAGCTTGTCCGCCTCGCTTCGGAGGAGGACAAGTCGAAGAGCTGGGAGGAGCGGAAGCGCGCCTACCTCGAGCGCTTCCCGCACAAGCCCTGGGAGGCTCAGGCCATCACGCTGGCGGACAAGATCGACAACTTCGAGTCGATCATGGTCTGCAGCGAGCAGCACGGCGACCCGTGGGCGATGTTCAAGCGCGGGAAGGCCGCGCAGCTGGAGCGTTTCGAGGCGCTCGACGCGCTCGCGCGTGGGCTCACACCCCACCCGCTGATCGACGAGTTTCACGCGGCCCTCGCCCGCGTCCGTCTGGTGCCCGAAGGAGACGCGACAGGGCCGAGGTAGGCCTTGCGCCTACCAGTTTGTGGGCCCGTCACAGAATCCGCGTTCGGCGCAACGTAGATCGCGTGGCCCGCTGATCCGTCAGGAACCAGGGCGCACGCAGGCGGTCTGCAAGGTCACGGTCGGAGCGTCGTTGAAGCGATGGGCCCGACGGGACGCGAGGAAGTGAAGTGGGACGCAGGGAATACAGCGGCCGGCTCCGGCGTGATGAGCCCGTGACAACCACGGAGGGCAGCTAAGGTGCGCCCGGCGGTCGCGTCGGCTACGATCGACCCCACGATGGGCTCGACGGGGACCCTTCCCATCGGCGGCGTGGTCGCCGACCGATATCGGATCGTCCGCTCGATGGCGACCGGCGGCATGGGGGAGGTCTACGAGGCCGAGCACGACGAGCTCCGCGTCCGTGTCGCGCTCAAGGTGCTCCAGCGTGAGCAAGCCGCCATCCCCGAAGCGGTGGAGCGGTTCCTCCGCGAGGCGCGCGCCGCCGCGAGCCTCGGCTCCGAGCACGTGGCCAAGGTCTTCGACGTCGGGCGCACGGCCGACGGCGCGCCGTACCTCGCGATGGAGCTTCTCGAGGGCGACGATCTCGAGCGGGTGCTCGAGAAGCGAGGCCCGCTGCCCGTGCACGAGGCCGTCACCTACATCGTGGAGGCACTGCAGGCCCTCGTCGAGGCGCACGCCCGCGGCATCGTCCACCGCGACCTCAAGCCGTCGAACCTCTTCCTCGCGCGGTCCGGGGATCGGACGAAGGTCAAGATCCTCGACTTCGGGATCTCCAAGCTCGAGCAGGGGCTCGAGGCCCCGCAGGTCTCGCTCACGAGCACGAGGAGCATGCTCGGCTCGCCCGGCTACATGTCCCCGGAGCAGGTTCGAAGCAGCAAGAACGTCGACGCACGCACCGACATCTGGTCGATCGGCGTCATCCTCTACGAGCTCCTGAGCGGATCGCAGGCCTTCGTCGGGGAGACCCTGGGGGACGTGTTCGCGAAGATCCGCGAGGAGCCGCTGCCATCCATCCGCACGGTTCGAGCGGACGTCCCCCACGCCCTCGAGCAGATCCTCGCGCGCTGCCTCGAGCGCGATCGCATGTTGCGCTACGCCTCGGCGGCGGAGCTGCTCGAAGTCCTCAGGCCCTACGCGAGCCCGAGCGGGGCCGAGGCGGCGCGCACGACCTTCGTCGCGAGGGACTCGCGGAGCTCCGCGCACCACGCGATCACCGTTCAGACCCGCACGGACTGGTCGACTCGTTTCCCGCAGACGGGCAGGAAGACAGCGCCCCTGCTCGCGATCCTCGGGGTGGCCGCCGCGCTCGGGGTCGGAGGTGCCGTCCTCCTCTACCGCAGCCTGGGGCCGACCGCCGCGACCGGGGCCGTGGCCACGCCGACGCCCCCCGTCGATCCTCCTGCGGCCGACCGCGCCACCGCGTCCACGCCGAGCCCTGAAGGCAACCGGGGGAGCGAAGCTGCCAGGCCGGACGTCGCGACCTCCGCCGAGCCCGTCGCGTCGGGGAGCCCTGCTTCGCCTCCGTCCGCGAAGGCGCCGGCCGCAGCCGCCAAGCCGCCCCCTTCGGCCGTCGTCCCCCGCTCGGCCGCTTCCGTTCGACCGCAGGCGACGGACCCCAAGCCTCCGTCGTACGATCCCGACGACCTTGGCATCTAATCGGCTCTCCAAGCTCTGCGCCGGTCTCCTCCTCCTCGGCGCGGCCGCGCCGCGCTCGGCGACGGCGCAACCCGCCGCTTCGCCGCCTCCCGCCATCGACGACGACACGCGCAACTCGGCCCGCAAGCTGGGCGAGGAGGGCAACAAGCTCTTCGCGGAGGGCGACTTCGCCGGCGCGCTCGACCGTTACCGCCGCGCCGAGGCGCTGGTGAGCGTGCCGACGCTGGGCGTACGCATCGCGCGGTGCCTCGAGCGGCTGGGCCGGCTCGTGGAGGCGACGGAGAAATACGTGCAGGTCACGCGGACCGAGATCACGCCGGACTCCCTGCCGCAGCACGTCGAGGCGGTCAGCCAGGCCAAGGCGGAGCTGGCTGCGCTGAAGCCGCGTGTCCCCAGCATCGTCATCCAGCTCGATCCGCCCGAGGGGCCAGCCGAGGTCACCATCGACGACAAGCCGCTTCCGGCCGCGCTGATCGGCGCCGGACGCAGCGTCGACCCGGGCAGGCACGTGATCGTCGCGGTCCGAGGCGGCAAGAGCGACAAGAAGGTCATCGAGATCGGCGAAGGTCGAACGGAGACCGTGACGCTGTCGGTCGGCACCTACGTTCCGCCGCCCGAGACACGCGCCGAGCCGCCGGGCGTGGCCGAGCCACTCCGCATCGCGGGCATCGTCGGACTCGCGCTCGGCGGAGCGTCGCTCGTCGCGTTCGGCGTGACGGGCGGTCTCGCGATGTCGCAGGGCTCGGACCTCGAGCAGCGCTGCGGGGCGGAGCTGCGCTGCGGGACGGCGTTGCACGACGACGCGGACGGGTACAACCAGCTCCGACTCGCTTCGACCGTGACGCTCTGGGTCGGGGTCGGCTTGGCCGCGGTAGGGGGCGGCTTGCTGGTCGCCGGGACCGTCCTCGACTCGAACGAGGCGAGCGTGGGGCTCCGCGTCGGCCCGACCGGCGCGGCGCTGACGGGGGCGTTCTGATGCGATCGCGTCTCCTGCTCTCGGGCCTGTTCCCGCTCCTGGCCCTGTCCGCCTGCATCTTGAGCGAGGCCCAGAAGGTCGACGACGCCGCCGGCGCGGGCGGCACCGGCGGGAGCACGTCGAGCCAGACCGGTCCGGGCGGCGGCGGCGCCGGAGCAGGCGGCGCCGGAGGAACGGGCGGAATGGGGGGGATGCCCCCCACCTGCACCAGCCCCGACCCCGGGGCGACCGAGTGGGTGGCGTCGTTCGGCGAGGTCGACGAGCCGCTCGCCGGCGCGGCAGATCAGCGGATCACCGGCCTCGCCCTCGATCCTGACGGAATTGTCATCCTGGGGCGATACACGGAGGCGATGACCGGCGCCGGCAAGGCCTACCCGTCGTTCGACGGCGGCGGCCACGGGTTTTTGGCCTGGCTCACGCCCGAGGGCGACTACGTCGTCGAGGGAGGCCAGAAGGCCCTCGTCTATCAAGGGGTGGGGCTTGGTCCGCCGCTCACCCGCGGTCTCGCGGTGAACGGGGACCACGTGGCGGTCGTGGGCGCGCTCGACGGCGGGCTGACCGTGGGGACGGCCATGGTGCCGGCGCCCGCCAACCGGGACGCGTTCTTCGTCGAGCACGAAGCCGCCTCCATCACCGCCGACGCGTACGCCGAGATCGCCGCGGGAGAAGATCAGCTCGACGACGTCGCGCTCGGGGTCGGCGGCCAGGTGTTCGTCTCGGGCTTCACGACCGCCGGGATCGAGCTCCCGGGCGGGGACGTGAGCCCGCCTGTCGGAGGGAGCGTCTTCTTCGCCTCCGTCGGCGCGCAGCCGTGGATCTACCCGCTGGCCACCGGCTACGAGAAGGCCGACGCGATCCAGGTCGTGACGAGCACCGACGGTACCCTGTACGTGGCGACGTCGATCAAGGCCGGCTCGTACGACGTGGGCGAGCCGATCGACGTGACCTCCAACTCGGGCGTGCTCGTCGCGCGCGTCGACCCGGACGGGACGATCTCGGACGCCGTGCTCTTCGAAGGCGGCGGGAGCGACGGCGACCAGGCGTTCGTACGCGAGCTCGCGATCGGCCCCGACGGAAGGCTCGTCGTCATGGGGTCGTTCTTCGGCGATCTGGTCTTCGACGCGAGCCTCGCGCACGTGCTCACCACGAGCTCCGGCCAGACCGACGGCTTCGTCGCCGTCCTCGATCCGACCACGCTGACGGCGACCCACTGGGCCAGCTTCGGGACCTCCGCCACCAACGAGACGATCTGGGCCGCCGCGCTCGATCCTTGCGGCGAGATCGTCGTGCTCGGCACCTTCCGCGGTGAGATGATGGTCGGAAGCGACCTGCTCTCACCGCAGGGGCCCGCGGATCTCTTCGTCACCAAGGCCACGCTCGAGCCCGACGGCTCGCTCGCGCCGGTCTGGGCGCGCGGGTTCGGCCACCCCGACCACGTCGAGTGCGCCGTCGCGAACCTGCAGAACGAGCGAAACTGCTACCGACTCGTCGCGACCGAGGAGGGCGTCTACGTCGCCGGCGCGTACGGAGGAGACATCGACCTCGGCGACGGACGGCCGAGCCACATCCCGATCTCGGGTGAAGACAGCTTCGTCATGAAGCTCGCCCCCTGACCAGGCGGCGCAGCGCGGCGAGGGCGGCCAGCACGAGCGCGCCGACATGGCTCGCGTCTCGCGGCCCCCCGACGGTGCAACCCGCGCAGCCGCCGCGGGCCTCCGCCTCGGGAGGGGCCATGGCGCCGGCGGGAAGGGGGGCGCGCGCGTCGCTGTCGGAGGGAGCGGCGCCCGCCGCCGAGCCCGAGGGCCCGTCCGCGAGCGCGACCTCGGCGTCGGGGTGTCGCGCGAGGAGCGCCTGTTTCTGCGCGCGCAGCGAGCCGAGCATAGCCCGCGTCTGGTCCGTCAGCTCCGACTCCGGAATCGCGAGGAACGCGGTGTAGGGCGTGACCACCCCGTAGGCGAGCGCGAGCTCGATGGTCTCGTCGCGCCTCTCGGGAGACTCGCCGAAGAGCGCGATGTCCTCGAGGAGGTGCGCGATTCGCTCGCGTCCCCACAGCTTGGCCACGAACGGGTGCCGGCTCGACTCCGCGAGGTCGACGCTGGCGATGAGCCGCACGTCTTTGTCCGCTCGCCCGCGGACCGCGAGCCGCGCCTTGCCCAGCCCGCGGATCCGACCCGACACGCGGATCTCCTGCTCCTGGTAGAGGTCCGGCAGGTGTGCCGGGTAGACCTGCGCGATCTCTGCGCCGTCCACCTCGAGCTCGAGATCGACGAGGACCGGCGCGGCGATCTGCTGCGCCAGGCGGTCGACCTTCGGGCGGAGCGCGTCAAGGCTCTCGACGAGCAGGAACCGACCGCGAGTCTCCGCGGCCAGCACGCTGAACGCGGCCCGGTCGATGTGCCTGCCGAAGCCGACGGTGAAGACGCGCGTCCCGCGGCGCGGATCGTCGCCGTCGCGTAGCGTGGCGAGGAGGTCGCGACCGGAAGGGACGCTCCCCGAGAGGAGCACGATTGTGCGGTTCCTGCCGGTGCCCTCTTGCAGACTGAAGCTCTTCTTCAGGGCGCTCGCGACGTCGACGCGCGCGCCGCTCGCCTCCCGCAGCAGCGCGAGCCCTTCTGCGCGCACCTCGTCGTTGACCCACCTGGGGCGGTCGGCGAGTCGACGGGGCGCGAGCCCGTCGCTGGCCACGACGACGTTCAGCCGGTCGGATCCGCGGGCGCGCTCGATCAGCACCGCCGCCGCGCCGCGCGCCAGCTCGCCGGCCTCGGTGTCCGAGCCGTCGACCACGAGCGTCAGGTCCTGGCTGAGCTTGGCCGCGGCGCGAGGCGCCGCGAGCGTCAGGACGAAGTAGCCGTTTTGCTCGCTGTCCTGATGGACCCAGGCGATGGGCTGGAAGGGCGCGTCGCCGAGCTCGTACTGGAGCACCAGCTCGCGGCTCGTCCGATCGGCCCGCCGCGGGCCAGCGCGCAGCGTCACCTCCTTGGAGCCTCGGCCTTCGATCTCGAGCTGGTGCGAAGGCGATCGCACGTTCCGGATCGGCCTGTCGTCAACGATCGTGATCTCGATCTCCGCGTCGTCCTCCACGAGCATCATGCGGAGCTCGGCCACGCGGTCACGGCGCTCGAGCCACTGGTCGACGGTCACCTCCACGCGCTTGCGCTCGTCCGGCTGGATCGGGAAGACGCGGAACGAGAAGATCCCCTCCGCCGACTTCTCGAGGAGCCCCGGGTCGCGTCTCTGGGTGGTGGTGCTCTCGTAGATGGCCTTGGCGGCCTGGCGCTCGAGGACCTCCCCCACGATCTTCTGGCTGCCGTTCCAGTAGGCGAACGAGGAGACGTTGGCGCCGTCACCGGCACGGAGCTGGAACTGCCCTTCGACGACTGCGCCGGTGCGGTTCCTGTACTCGTGCGTGATCCGGCTCTGCGCGTGCTGGCGATCGATCGCGATCGCGACCCGCTCCGCGACCAGATCGAGCCCGGTGATCGTCACACCTTCCCGCCTCGCGGCCACTCGGAGCTGCGCGTTCGCCGGCGCTGCGAAGGCGACCACGACCAGACTCAAGAGCGCCCCGAGCGCGAGGCGGACCCATCCCTTTCGGATCATGTGCGACCTCCCGTAGGTGCTCCCGCGAGCGGACCCGAAACGCGCCGGCCGACCGAGGCTTACAGGGGCCGCGGAAGAAACTTCGGGCTCACGGGTCGGGGGCGCGCGACCGGTCACCTCGGACGCTGGCGGCGAGGTGGAGCGCGTCGTAGCCGAAGCGCTCCCGCACCTCGTCGACCGCGACCGCCCGGCGGTCGTCCCGACCGAAGAGCTCGAGCTGAGCGCTCTCTCCCTCGAGGTTGGAGAGCGCGACGCCGACCAGACGAACGGCCATGGGGCGCTCTCGCGCGCGACGATAGAGGGAGAAGACGACGTCGCGAACGACGAGATCGCAGTGGGTCGGGTCGACCGTGCAGGACCGCGTGATGGTGGTGAAGTCCGTCCAGCGCAGGCGCAGCGTGACCGTCCGCGCCTTCACGCCGCGCTTTCGTGCTCGGAAGCAGACGCGCTCGCACAACCCGGAGAGGATGGCCTCCGTCTCCGTCCCGCTGCGTTCTGCGAAGGTCCGCTCGTTCGAGATGCTGCCGAGCCGCTCGCCGCGCGGATCGTGCTCACGGAAGGCCGGGCGCTCGCGCCCGAGCGAGGTGGCGCCGCCGCCGGCGGCCGCGGCGCGTATGGACTCCGCGTGGGAGCCGAAGACGCGGCGCAGGGTCTCGGCGGGGGCGGCCGCGAGCTCGCCGAGCGTCGCGATGCCGAGCGCGGTGAGCCGCCCCTCCGAGACCGGGCCGACACCGGGGAGCTTGCGGACGCCGAGCGTCGCGAGCGTCGCCGCCTCGGTCCCGGAGGGGACGAGGCGCACCCCGCACGGCTTGGCGAGGCCGCTCGCGACCTTCGCCATCGGCTTCGTCGCGGCGATGCCCGCGCTGGACGGCAAGCCGAGCTCCGCCTTGATGGCGCCGGTCATCGAGGACACGACGCGGACGATCGTGGCGTCGTCGTCCGCGTCGCCCGGCTCGCGATAGAGCCGCTCGCAGCCATGGAAGTCCACGTAGTGCTCGTCGATGCTCGCGGCGCGAACGACCGGGCTGAACCGCTCGACGATCGCCCGGGCACCGTCCGAGTAGCGGGCGTATTCGTCGTGCCGGCCGGGGAGGAACACGGCCCTGGGGGCGAGCTTGCTCGCGTCTCGGATCGACATGCCGGAGCGCACACCGAACACGCGCGCTTCGTAGCTGCACGAGAGCACCACGCCGCCGCCGCCCTTGTTGCCGCCGACGACGACCGCTTTCCCTTCGAGCGACGGGTCGAAGAGCCGCTCGACCGACACGAAGAACGTGTCGAGGTCGAGGCAGCAGATCCGAGGGGCCGCTCGCATCGTGGCAGCTGACCGCAGTATGGTTCAAATGTTCAGTGATCGCAATGGTCGCCGCTGTCCAGATGCGAAACAACGCACGCGTACCGTGCGGCGCGGAGACGCGGCGGAAGCGCACAGGAATCGAACCTGCCCAGGACACCGTGGGGTGCCCCACACCGGTTTTGAAGACCGGGGGCGGCGCCAGCCTACCAAGCGCTTCCGGGGGAGAAAGTAGCGGGCTTTGGTAGAAGGGGGAAGGGGACCCGACGATGACGAACGAAGCCTCCATTCCGACCTGCTCCTCCTGCGGCGCGCCGATCGCGATCGACCTGGAGGCTGCATCGATCCGCTGCCTTGCATGTGGCACGGACCTCGCCGTCGACGGCGCGCTTCGCGGCGCGATGCTGCGCTACGTCGGCGACAGCCGCGCGGCCCTCAAGAAAGACCTCGAGGCGCGGTTCGTCGCGGGCTTCTATCGTCAGAACGAGCTCGCGGCGACGAGCTTCATCCTCGGCTCGGTCGGCGTCGCGATCTCGCTCACCGGGCTCTTGCTCGCCTCCGTGGTGACGAAGGCGTTCGCGACGAAGCTCTCGTGGATCCTCTTCGTCGTGCTCGCCGGGGCATGGCTCTCGTCGCTCGCGGCCTTCGTCCGCGGCTGGACGCTCGTGTTCGCGCCGATGACCCCCGAGCGTCTGCGCTTGATGGAGACGGCGATCTGCTCGGGGTGCGGCGCGACGTGTGGGTTCGCTGCAGGGCAGGCGTCGCGCAAGTGCACGCACTGCGGCGGCACGTCCCTCGTGCCGTCCCATCTGGCGGATCGCCTGCTCGCGAGCGTGCGGGCGGTCGCGGATCAGTCCGCGGCCGGGGAGCGCGCGGCGCTCGGCCGCGCGTCCGAGGCCGGCGATCGCTGGATCGTTCCTTCCGTCGTCACCGTCGTCGCCGTCGTCGTCGTCTCGGTCGTGGCGATCGCCGTGTGGGGACAGCCCGCTGGATTCGCGCTCCCCACCTCGGCTCTCGGCGCTTTGTTCGCGCTCTCGTTCGCTGCGGCTCTGCCGCGTCTGGTCGGATCGGTTCGTGATGCGGGCCGCGCCCGTCGCGCGCTCGACTCGATCATCGAGAGAGAGACGAACCTCGGCGCGCGGGCTTGAGGAGGCGCCCACGCGGTCTCACTGGCGCAAGCGCCGCCGCTTCTCCGCGAGCTCCCGTTCGACCTCGCTCTGCTCCTCCGTCGCCTCCGCCTCCGCGCGAGCCGACTCGTCCGAGGTCGCGCCGGGGCTTGGCGCCCCGATGCGAGCTCGAGGCTCCGGTCGTGCGGCTTGCGCGGGCGGCGTGCGCATCGCGCGGGCCGCGAGGATGCCGCCGATGAGCCCGAACAGATGGCCCTGCCAGGAGACGCCGGCCTCGAGCGGGAGGATGCCGCGGAGCGCGCCGCCATAGAGGAAGAGGACCGCGAGGCTTCCGAGCACCGGCAGGACGCGCCGCTCCACCAGCCCGCGCGCGATCAAGTAGCCGAGGTAGCCGAAGACGAGGATGCTCGCCCCCACGTGGACCGTCGCGCTGGGCGCGACGAGCCAGGTGCCGAGCCCACCCACGAGCGCGGACGCGAGCCCGACCAACAGAACGTCGCGCTTGCGCCGGAGCGAGACGAGGGCGGCGAGCACGGCCAGCGGGATCGTGTTCGCGATCAGGTGGGCGAAGCCGACGTGGATGAACGGGGCGAGCAAGATGCCCCAGAGCCCCGAGATCGTGCGCGGGTGAACCCCGAGCTGGGTGAGCGCGCCGCCGAGCAGCGAGTTGACGATCTGCACCACCCAGAGGGCGCCGATGAGGCCCGCGATGATGCCGAGGCGCGCTCGGACCTCTTCGAGGAGCCGCCTCGGCTTCGTCGTCACGGCACCTTCACGGCGAGCATCGCGTGCACGACGTCCTGGAGCTTCTTGCCCGTGGCGTCGTTGCGAAGCTCAGCGAGGAGCGCGTCTTTCAGGGCCTTGGAGCCGGCCTCGCTCTGCAGGAGCTCGAGGACGGCCCGCTGCATGCGCTCGAGGACCTTCTTGTGGCCGAAGAGCGCCTTGGACTTCTCCGCCAGGAGGTCCGCCTTCTCGGCGCCGAGCATCACCGCGCGGAACAGGTCCTTCGCGCTCGCCTTCACCTCGGGGTCGCTCAGCACTTCCGCGATCGCCTTGGCGAGGATGTTCTTCGTCCGCGCGCTCTCGAGGCCGCCCTTCACCACGTCGCGGAGCGCCTTGCTCTTCTCGAGCCCGGCGGACCACTCGATCAACATCTCGCGAGCGGCCTTGGTCGCGGCCGGGTCCTTCTTGGCAGCCGCCGACCAGTCCGAGAGGAACGCCTCGCGCTTGCCGGCCGCGTCCGCCTTCGCGTAGCTGGCCTCGAACTCCTTCTCGGTCTTCGCGAGGTCGCGGCTCACGAAGCCGGGAGGCAGATCGGCTCCGGCGAAGATGGCGTTCAAGCGAGCGTCGATCTCCGGGGTCGCGATGATCTCCTCCACGATGCTCTCGATGGCTTTGGTCACGGCCGGGGACTCAAACGCCGCCGACGTGTGTTTCTCCATGCGGGCCTCGATCTCGGCGGGCGAGCTCGCGCCGGCGATGAGCTGCTGGATCTTCTTCGCGACTTCGGGATCCTTCACCGCGTCTTCGGCGAGCGACGCGATCTCGGCCTGGACGGGCGCCTCCGCCATGCACGCCTCCATGAGGCGCTGCATCGACGCGTCGACCTCCGGATCTTGGAAGACGTTCTCGAAGGCCGCGTCCATCCGCTTGCTGACCTCGGGGTCCTTGAAGGACTCGGCCACGAGCTCGCCGGCCGTCTTCTCGACGACCTCACCCATGCGGCTCTGGGCCTCTGGGGAGAGGCCCGCGGACACCCCGACCTCTTCCCCGATCGCCTTGGCCTTGTCGCAGCCGGGCACGAGTCCAAGGACGAGGGCGAGGGAGAGGGCGCGCAGGTTCATCATGGCTCCCCGCCGTTCCTACACCACCGGGCGGCCGGTGTATGCTCCCGGCCTTCATGGCGCGTCGCTTCGTCGTCGGCACGGCTGGTCATGTCGATCATGGCAAGACGACGCTCGTCCAGGCGCTCACCGGGATCGACACCGATCGCCTCCCCGAGGAGAAGCGTCGCGGTATCACGATCGAGCTCGGCTTCGCGGAGTGGCAGCTCGACTCCGAGACGGCGGTCAGCCTGATCGACGTGCCGGGGCACCGGCGCCTCGTCCACACGATGATCGCGGGCGCGGTCGGAATGGAGCTGGTGCTCCTCGTGGTAGCGGCGGACGAAGGCGTCATGCCCCAGACCCGCGAGCACCTGGCCGCCTGCGAGCTGCTCGGGATCGAGCGAATCGTCGTGGCCGTCACGAAGCTCGATCGCGCCGAGCGGGAGCTCGCGGAGATGGCCGGCGCCGAGGTGAGCGAGCTCTGCGCGGGGCGGTTCTCGCACGAGGTCGTTCTCTGCTCGGCGCGCACGGGAGAAGGGCTCGACGATCTGCGCGCCGCGGTCCGCCGCGCGCTCGCCACGCTCGAGCAGCCCGACCCGGCCGCGCCAGCCCGGCTGTCGGTGGACCGGCTCTTCACTATTCGCGGCGCCGGGACCGTGGTGACCGGCACGCTCGTCCGGGGCTCGCTCCAGATCGGCGATCCGTTACGCGTCGTGGGGCCGAGAGGCGTACAAGAATCGAGCGTTCGAGGCCTTCACGTGCACGACCGCGGGGCCCAGCGCGTGCTCGCGCCGAGCCGGCTGGCGATCAACCTCGCGTCCCTCGACCTCACCGAAGTCGGCCGTGGCGACGTCGTCACGACGGACCCCGCGGTCGGGACCACGCAACGTTTCGATGCGCGCGTCACCTTGCTCCGCGAGGTCAAGCCGAGCGCGTCCGTCGAGGTCTACGTGGGGACGGCGCGGAGCCCGGGCCGGCTCACGGTAATCGGGCGGGAGGGCGAGGGGGAGGACGAGCGTGTGTTCGCGCGGCTGCGTCTCCAGGAGGCCATCGCGCTCGCCGGCGGCGACCGGTTCGTCGTCCGCGGCAGCGCGACGAAGGGCCCTGCCGGCGCGGTCGTCGGAGGAGGTGAGGTCCTCGACGGTCGGCCGCCGGTCGCCCGCCAGAAGAAGCGACGAGTCGCGGCGCTCGCGGCGCTCGCCGCGCGGGACGCGACGGCGGCCGTGCGCGCGCTCGTGACCGAGCAAGCGCCGCGCGCGCTGGCCGTGAAGGACCTCGCGGCGCGGTTTCCGATCGACAGGGCCGCGCTCGTGCGCGCGGCGGAGAAGCTCGCGGACAAGGGAGACGTGGTCCGCGTGAAGGACGAGGGGTTCGTGGATCGCGCGGCGCTCACCAAGCTCGCGCTCGACGCGCGCAGGGCCGTCGCGGCCCACCACGAGGCGCACCCCTTCGACCCCGGGCTCAAGCTCGAGACGCTCCGGCAGAAGCTCGGCGAGCGCGTGGGGGCCGCCGTGGCCGCGGAGGCCATCCGGCTCGCGGCGCGAAAGTCGCTCGAAGGCGCGCCGCTCGTGGTCGAGGCCGACATCGCCAAGCTCGACGGGTTCGTCGAGGGCAGGGGAGCCGTCCCCGGAGGGCCGCTCGACAAGGTGCGCTTCGCGCTCGAGGACGCGGGGCTCAAGGGGATGGGCGAGTTCGCCCTGACCGAGCTCATCGGCCAAGGGCCCAAGGAGGCCAAGGCCATGCTCGCGAAGCTGGTGCGCGACGGGGAGCTCGTCTCCACCGGGGGGCAGTGGTTCGCCAGGGCTGCGGTCGACGCGCTGCGGGCCAAAGTCACCTCCCACCTCGGGGCGAACGGCGTGCTCACCATCGCCGCGCTCAAGGAAATGAGCGGGCTCGGCCGCAAGCAGGCCATCCCCTTGCTCGAGCTGTTCGACCGCGAAGGGACGACCCTTCGAAAGGGCGACGACCGGGTGGCCGGCCCGCGGATCAAGCGCGCGGAGCCCTGATCCGCTTTCCCCTTTGTCGTGTAGGCTCCACGCTGTGCACGTCTCTCGCGTTTCGATCTTCGCCGCCGCGGCATCTTTGCTGTTCGCCGCGGCTCCGGCCGCCGCGCAGGTGGAAGAGCCGTGGACGGACCCGGACCCGCCGGGCCCGCCCAAGCGCTACGAGCTCGGCGAAGACTTCGGCATCGCCGTGGGCGCGGAGTACCGCGCGCAAGGCACGTACGTGAACCCGATCTCGCTCAACACCATCAACGAGCGACGGCTCGGCTTCATCGAGCACCGCCTGCGCTTCGACGGCAGCGTCGACTACGACGAGAAGGTGCGCATCGTCACGAGCATCGACATCCTCGACGGGGTGCTCTGGGGCGACAACGGGACCGTCGGCACCGACCCGGAGCCGGAGGCCGGCACCACCGTCAATACGCGCAGCCCGAACGAGGCCACGCCCTGCATCGGGTACAAAGGCGGCGAGGGCGGCGACCCGCTCAAGGCGGACTCCTACGGCTTCGTCCTCTGCGACTCGGACGTCTTCAAGGTGCGCCGCCTCTACGGCGACGTGGTCACGCCCATCGGGCTCCTGCGCGTCGGTCGGCAGCCGTTCACGCTGGGCTACTCCATCCAGGGCGCGACGGGTGACGGCCGGGCCAACCGCTTCGGCATCGCGCGCCGCGGCACCTACGTCGACCGCATCGCCTTCGGCACGAAGCCGCTCGAGGCCTTCAAGGCGGAAGGCGAGCGCGACCTCTCTCTCGACAACGGCTTCTTCGTCACCGCGCTCTACGATCACCTCGTCTCGGACGACCTCAGGCTCGTGAACGACGACGAGCGCCAGGTGGGCGGCGCCGTGTTCTACCGCGCCAAGGAGTTCCCGGGCGGCAAGGACCTCGAGGCGCTCGCGTATTACGTCCACCGCTGGAGCGACGAGCAGTCGACCAACGTGAACATCTTCGGCGGTCGCGCGATCAGCCGCTTCGGCCCGGTGTTCCTCGGGCTCGAGGGCGCCGCGAACATCGGCTCGACCCGCGAGATCGCCGAGGCTTACAAGGTCATCAACAACGACCCGGTCGTCGATCAGACCATCTTGCAGGTCGGCGCGCGCGCGGTCGCCCGCTATGACTGGCCGGTCGTCCGCGCGGGTGAGGAGAAGAAGCCGGGCCTCTCCGCGTACCTGGAGATCGACTACGCCTCGGGCGACGGCGATCCGCAGGCCCGCACGGACCTGTCGCAGATGGTCTGGGCGCAGGACATGAACGTGGGCCTGCTCATGTTCGAGCACGTCTTCCACTTCCAGACCGCGCGCGCGGCAGCTGCGGCCACGGAGACCTTGCGACGCCTGGGCGCCAAGTCCTTCCCGGTCGACGCCATCGACACGCGGGGGGCGTTCGCGAACGCGTTTGCGATCTTCCCGCAGTTCGACTTCCGGCCTCACAAGGACGTGTTGATCCGGCACGGCGTGCTCCTGGCGTGGGCGCCGTCGCCGGTGGTCGATCCGGTCGCGTCGCTCCTGGGACGCGACGGCGTCGAGATCGAAGACGATCTCGTGAACTTCGCCGGCGGCAAGCCCGGGCAGTTCTACGGGGCCGAGCTCGATCTGCGCGCGCAGTGGCGCTTCCTCGAGCACTTTGCGCTCGATCTCGAGGGCGCACTCCTCTTCCCGGGGGACGCGCTGCAGGACGAGAACGGCGACGCGGTGCGGAGCGGCCTCTTGCAAGGCCGGACCACCTTTTTCTTCTGAGGGGCAGCATGGCTATCGCTCGGCTGATTCGCGGTCTTTCGATCCTGACGGTAGCGTCAGCAACAGCTTCCGTGTCGTTCGGCGCGTGTGAGATCTACGACTCGCCCCCGCGCCCTTCGATCGACAACCTGGTCGACGGCGTGCTCCCCGACCGGACCGTGCCGGTCGTCCTCCGCTTCAGCGAGCCGATTGACCGGGACACGTTCACCGGTCGCATCGTCCTCTACGAGACCGACGAAGAGGGCAACCTGCTCCCCGATACGGAGGAGTTCTTCACCTACGAGCCGGCCACGGCGAACCTCTTCGGCCAGGCCGCGTTCTCGGATGACGACAAGACCGTCACGATCACGGTGGGCAAGCCGATGCCCATCGGCTCGAACATCGCCCTGGTCATCGACGCGGGCCTGTCCGACAAGGACGGGAACAAACACAATAATCCGCTCATCCTGCTCTTCACGTTCCGGCTCTCCTGCGACGACGCGGGTGGGACGGAAGCCTTCCCGAGCGGGACCTACTTCTTCCTGGCCAACGTGGCGGAGCCGCTGCCTGTCCAGGTTCAGCTCTGGGGTCAGATCATCGTGGACCCAGCGACCGGCAAGTTCATCGGACAGTTCACGAACGCCGATCGGAACCCAGACCCGAACCGCTGCTCGCCGGCGTGTGACGCCTCGGAGGCGTGCCGCCTGTTGCCGTCGGAGGACTGCGTGTTGCCGTCTCTCGAGGCCGCGACCGAGGACGAGTTCTCGGATTTCATCGCCAACGTTCCCCCGCCCACCGGCTACTCGTTCCGCGTCGAGGGCTGCCTCTCCGAGGGCGACGGCGGTGTGGCCTTCGTGAACCTCCCGGCGGACGTCATCATCCAGCAGCCGGCGGTCACCATCGAAGGCATCCAGCTCACCGCGTCTTTCGCCGACGAAGGCGGCAGCTTCCGAGGGACGGGCGGCGTCACGGCGGACGGCGTCATCATCGGAACGACGCCGAGCGGCCCGGCCAAGGGCAGCGTCCTGGCGCGCCTCGTGCCGCCCGAGCAAGTGCCCGCTGGAATCCCCGGGCCCGAGCTCTGACGACGCGTCAGGCTTCGGTCTGGAGGCCGTCCAGGGGGGCACCATGGAGCCGCAGCGACTGAAAGGGTTCAACGTCGACGTCCTCTTGTGGGCGGACGTGAACGAGGTGGAGTCTTCCGCGCTGACTCAGCTGCGGAAGATCACCAGCTTGCCGTGTGTGGTCCACCACGTCGCGGCGATGCCGGACGTGCACCTCGGGCGCGGCGCGACAGTGGGGAGCGTCGTCGCCATGAAGGGCGCGGTGTGCCCGGCCGCGGTCGGCGTCGACATCGGCTGCGGCATGGCCGCGGTGCGCTCGACTCTGAAGGCGTCGGATCTGCCCGACTCTCTTTCTCGCCTTCGTGGCGACATCGAGGCCGCGGTGCCGACCGGCTTCTCCATGCACGAGGCAGCCGACAAGGACGTGCGCTCGCTCGCGCTCTTCCGGGAGTTCGAGACGCTCACGCCGAAGGTCCACTCGGACAAGTCGGTCGCGCTCCGGCAGCTCGGCACGCTCGGCGGCGGCAACCACTTCATCGAGGTCTGCCTCGACGAAGTGGACCGCGTCTGGGTGATGCTCCACTCGGGCTCACGCCGAATCGGCAAGCTCCTGGCGGAGATCCACATCGGCCGTGCCAAGCGCCTCGCCCACAACGAGCGGCTGCTCGACCCGGATCTCGCGTACTTTCTCGCCGGGACGCCGGAGATGGACGCGTACCGGCGGGACCTCGACTGGGCGCAGCGCTACGCCTGGGAGAACCGCCGCAAGATGCTCGAGCTCGTCCTCGCGGCCGTCTCGAAGAGCCTCCCGCAAGCGAAGTTCGAGGCGCCCATCCTCTGCCACCACAACTACGTGGCGGAGGAGGTGCACTTCGGCGAGAAGCTCCTGGTCACGCGCAAGGGCGCCATCTCGGCGAAGAGGGGTCTCTTCGGCATCATCCCCGGCTCCATGGGCGCGCGCTCGTACGTCGTCCGGGGCCTCGGTCACGCGGCCGCGTTCGAGAGCGCGTCACACGGCGCGGGCCGGAAGATGAGCCGCGAGCAGGCCAAGAAGCGCTTCTCCCTGCGCGACCTCGAGGAGCAGACGCAGGGCATCGAGTGCCGCAAGGACCGCGGCGTGCTCGACGAGATCCCCGGCGCCTACAAGGACATCGAGGAGGTCATGGCGCGCCAGAAGGACCTTGTGGAGATCGTGCACGAGCTCCGACAGGTCGTCTGCGTGAAGGGCTGAGTCGGGCCGCCGGTCACGCTAGTTGCGTGGAAACGGAGCTTCCACGTAAAGGAGAACGAGTCCCCTCCGGGACAAACCAACACCTCGCCCGAGAATTCGGGCCGCCTTCGCCCCGTCAGGGGCGGCCCGAATTCTTCAAGAAATGTTGGTTCCAGGGGGCTAGGCCGGCGGCTCGGTCTCGCGTCTCCCAGTAGCGTCGGACCCAGGCCGGCCTCGTGTCGTCTCCCGCGAATCCGTTCTGGATGCCGAGCCATCGGTCGAGCAGGGCATCGGAGCGCGTGAACGCCTCCTCCGGCGCGACCGCCGACTCGAAGAAGCTCCGCTCGAGCAGCGTCCGCTCGCGCTCCACGAAGGGCAGCCAGACGCGAGGATCGCGCATCGCCACGCGGTGGAACCGCTCGTGTTTCCAGAAGAGCGAGCCGTCGGCGCGGTCCTGGGGGAAGGGGCCCAGCGCGAGGGCCCGATCGACCTCGACGGGCTTGAAGATGCTCGTGCACGGCGCGGCGGTCCCCGTCACGAAATGTCGGGCGCCGCTCGGACCGATCTCCGCCACCCACGAGGCCGTGCTTTGGGACGACGCGACCAGCCCGCCGGCGTGCATACACGGCGCCGTCATCGCGCCGTTGTGGAGGCGGTAGCGGGGGACGCGGTCCGCCGTGCCGTGCTCGCGCAGCGCGTAGGTGAGGTCGCGCGCGGAGCGGGCGGCTCCGGCGAACCGCTCGGTGATGGCGCGGCGCTCCTCGCCCGACGCGAAGCGCGTCCGCACCGGATCGCGCAGCCGGAGCAAGGACGGTATCGTCAGCAAGTTCGAGATCGACCGCGCGCCGCTGACCCGCTCCGTCGCCGACTCGGCGCCCACCGTCTCGAGCACCCACGCGCCGTTCGGATCGGCCACGAGGAAGCTCGAGAAGTACCGGAACGAGCGATCTTCGTGGCCGCAGCCGCCACCCTGGCCGTGGCGCGCGGCGAGCTCGCGGATCACGTCGACCGCCTCCGGCGCGGTCTTCGCGCGCTCCAGGGCCAGCCGCAGGAGATCCATCCCGGTGAGCCCGATCCGCGGGACCGCCCGCGTCGAGAAGACGGCCTCGTTGCCGATGACGACGCCGTGCTCGTTGGCGCCCATCTCCGCGCCCCAACCCCAGAAGGGCCGGCTGATGAGCACGGCCCACGTGCGGAGCGCCTGGGGAATGTCGATCCACGTGCATCGGACGCGGTCGGTCGACGCGTGATGGCGCCGGGGGTGCCATTCCAGCCCTTGTCCCTCGTTGGGATCGCGGTCGGAGCTCTTGGCGAAGAGCACGCCGCGGGAGGTCACCCGCACCATCGTGTCACACACGGTCAGTCCCTCCCTTCGAGGACCTCGCGCGCAGCGCGATCGCCCGACTGCAGCGCACCGTCGAAGTAGCCGTTCCAGACGGTGGCCGTCTCCGTCCCGGCCCAGTGGATGCGACCCACCGGTGCGCGCAGGGCGGGACCGAAGCTGGTCCACGCGCCCGTGGGAAGGAAGCCGACATAACAGCCCCGCGTGAACGGCTCGGTCGCCCAGGCGCGATCGCGGTAGAGGTCGGGCCTCCTCGCGCGATCGCCGAAGATGCGCGCGAGGCTCGAGAGGACGGCGTTGCGTCGCTCCGCCTCGGGCGCGTCGCCGAGACGGCGGGCGGCGCGGCCCTCGAGGAACCCCATGAGGATGCCCGGCTTGCCGCTCGGCGGCGAGGCATCGAAGGTGACGTGGACGGGGCCTTCGTCGTGGACCGATTGCCCGGTCAGCCCCTCGCTGCGCCAGAACGGCTCGGGGTACACGGCGAAACACTTGATGACCGAGCCCTGCGGGTAACGCTGGGTCAGCTGGTCGCGCAGCGCGGGCAGGGCAGGGGAGTAGTCGATACGACCCGCGAGGGTCGGCGGGACGGCGACGACGACGCGCTTGGCGCGGACGGTCACGCGGTCGGAGGTGATCGTGACGGAGCGGTCATCCTGCTGGATTCGCCGCACCGGCGCGGAGAGCTCGAGGACGGCGCCGGTCGTCTCGGAGAGGCGCTCGGCGAGCGGCTGGACGCCGAGCTCGAAGCGGTCCTTCTGCGCGCCCGCGTCGGTCGAGAGCAGGATGTCGAGCTTGCCGGCCGAGTGGACATAGAAGAGCGCGTGCAGCAGCGAGACGTCCGCGGCGTCGCAGGCGAAGACCGCCTCGATGGCGATGCGAAAGAGCTTGCGCGCGGTCTCCGATTTGACCGACTGCCGCAGGAACGTCTCCACGGTCATCGCGTCCCACTCCTCGGCGCGGGCAGCGGTCCACGGCGCCTCGAGCGGGACGGTCAGCGCCATCTTGTCGAGCTGCGACCAGCCGTAGCCCAGCCAGGCGAGCGAGTAGGGGTTGGCGGGCGGGATCGTCCCCTTGAACCGCTTGCGCCGCCCGCCCCAGGCGAAGACGTGCTCGCCCCGTCCGTAGGTCTCGAACGTCCGGGCGCCGAGCTCGGCGGCGAGCGCGCCGATGCGATCTTGCGTGGGACCGATCCACTGGCCCCCCAAGTCCAGCGGCGTGCCGTCGTCCAGGCGAACCGTCGCCGCGCGCCCGCCGACCCGATCACGGGCTTCGAGCAGGATCACGCGCTTTCCGGCTTCGGTCAGGGTCCTCGCGGCCTGCAGCCCGGCGAAGCCGGCCCCGACGACGCAGCAGTCGGCTTCGTGCTCCAGCATGCGGAGCACAAGCTACCAGGTCGCGGTCAGGATGGACGCGCCGACGCGGCCGGCGGCAGTCCGCGCAGGCCTTCGAACAGCCGGAGCATGTCCGCCTCGCCGAGACGGTCGAAGGAGAGGCCGAGGCAGCGGCCGCGGTCGCTCGGCCGGCGTCCGTGGACGACACGCGCCACGGTCGACTCGAGATCGAACCAGCCTGCCTCTTGGGGGGCGCGGAAGCTGACGAGGAGGCTCTCGCCGGTGAGCACACGCTCGCCCGTGAGGACCAGGATCCCCTCGGTCGAGAGGTCGAGCGCCAGCGTCGAGACGAGGCGGAAGTCCCGCTCGCGGACCACCTGGCAGGGGAGCATGACGGACCGGCGGAACGCGCGGCGATGAATGGTACGGGCGAGGATGGCGCTCATCGTGAACCTCGCGGAGAAGCGTATTTGTCGTCTCGAAGCGGGGCCAATAAAGCTGGCTGATGAACGCGGGCCGGCGCGTGCGCGGATCTCCGCCGCGAGCCGCGCTGCTGCGCGCGGGTGTACTGCTCGCTACTTTCGCTGGCGCGACTTCGAGCTGACGGCGGTGGATGAGGAGGCCGTCCGCTTCGGGATGCGGTAGGTCTTCTTCTGCTTCAGGGAGTTCGACTTCAGGCCGTTGGCCTGTTTGATCTCCTGGACCGACACGCCGTACTTCCGAGCCAGGGCGTCGAGCGTGTCGCCGCTGCGGGCGCGGTGAAGGACGTAGGAGTCGTCCGCCGCCTCCTTCTTGCCGTTGGCGTGTTTGGCCTGGCTCGACCCACTGGTGGACGCGTCCGCGCGCATGTCCTCGTTCCGCTGCTTGCCCGACTTGCGCTTGGGCGGCGGCGGCGGCTTGGGGAGGTAGGCCGCGGCGAGCCGAGCGCTCGCCTGGGCGTTCGGGCTGAAGAACCGCACATGGATGTGTGTGGCGTGGCCGCGAACGTGGCGGATGATGGGGCGGTTGCTCTTGCTGCCGTACTGGAAGACGCGGTCGATGAAGGCCGGGTCCTCGCCCTTCGCCAGGGCGTGCTCGCGCAAGAGCTTCTGGATGGAGGTATCGACGAGGATCATCTCCACGTTCGGATCCTCCACGAACGCGCGGACGAAGGCCCAGCTGCGCTCGCGATCGAGGTTCTGCGCGTTGGCGACCGCGTACCAGCTCTTCTTGTCCTTGTAGAAGTAAGACAGGTCCACGTCGCGGCCGGCTTGGTGGCTCTTGTGCGGCTTGAGGCGACCGCCGCCCTTCGCGGAGATGTGGCCGATGATGACCTTCGGCGAGTCGGGGTAGGCGGTGAACACCTTGTCGATCGCCTTCGTGATCGAGTCGATGCTCTCCTGCGTGCCGTAGGCGTTGCCGGGGTCGGTCAACGTCCACCGATCGCCATCGGGCATGCGGATGCCGTTGAAGAGGCGCCCGCCGTTGGGCGGCCCGAGGGAGATGGGCCCGATCGAAGCGAGGTCTTCCTTCACGCGCCGCGCGATCTCCGCGTCGGACAGGCCCGTGAGGGGGGATTTCACCGTGAACTGCGGGCAGTCCGGCGGGGAGCTGGGGCCGCGATCGAGGCACGCGAACAGGTCGAGGTGCTCCTGCTCCTCGTCGTGATCGTCCTCGAGGAGCTCGTCGCCGTCCTCGTCGTCGCCGTCTTCGGTGTGTGTGGCCGGCACGACCGCGCCGACGTCCGTGTCCGCGAGCGCCCCGCTGGCCAGGATGACCGGCGCCTGCGAGGCATCGCCGGTCGCGGCGAACGAAGGAGCCTGCGGAGCGCGAGCGCCGGAGTGGACCTCAGCGCAACCGAGCAACGAGAGGAGCGAAGCGATTGCCAGGGCTCCCGTGGATTGGACGGCGCGGTGCAGCACGGAGGCCGGACTCTACCAGACGGCGTGCTCGAGATGCGAGCAAAGAGCGAACCGTCCTTCGCACCTGTCCAGTTGGGTCACCTTCGCGCGTCGATGATCATCGAGGGCTTGCAAAGCTCTCCGGTTCGACTAGGGTCCACGCGGCCTCGGGGCGTAGCGCAGCCTGGTTAGCGCATCAGACTGGGGGTCTGAGGGTCGGTGGTTCGAATCCACTCGCCCCGACGAGGAAGAAGAAGCGGCGGAGGGGGGGCCGCCGCGTTTCTTTGGCGTGTCCCTCCGGCCCGCCGGCCATCGCCTTGCGATGGCCTGGCGGCGCTACTCGCCGTCCTTCGCCTCCTTCCACTTCGCGTGGGACGGGCGCTTCTTGGGGTTCAGCGTGTAGCGGTGCATGGCGCGGCGGACCTTGCGGTACGCCGCGACGGCGTCGAGCAGCTCCTTGGCCTTGGGAGAGTCCGGCTGGCTCACGAGGATGTCGTCCTTCTCGCGCGGATCGCGGGCGAGATCGAACGCGACGGCGGCGTCGGCGATGAAGTTGTAGATGACCTTGCCGTCCTTGTAGACGAGCGCAGTCGACATCTTGTCGTAGGCGACGAGCTCGCTCACGACGGCGCCGCTCGTCGCCTTCATCATCGGGCCGATGTCCTCGACCAGGCGCTTCTCGGCGGCGGCGACGGTCGCTGCGTCGCCTTGGAGGAAGAGCCAGGGGAAGGTGTAGATCGTGGAGGTGGGCTCCGTGCGTCGCCCGCCCGCGAGCCCGGGGATCCGCACCACGAGCGGCACGTGGGTGCACTCGTCGTAGAGGGTCTTGTGGCCCTTGCCGCCGTGATCGCCGAGCTCCTCCCCGTGGTCGGCGAGGAAGACGACGATTGTCTTCTCGAAGAGGCCCTCGTCCTTCAGCGTCTGCATCAGGAAGCCGACCTGCTCGTCGACGTAGCGGAGCTCGTGCAGGTACTTCTGCTCGTTCGTCTCCTTCGGCCAGTCGTCGTAACGCGTGTAATACGGCTCGTGTGGGCTCGCGAAGAACACCCAGCCGAAGAAGCGCTTGTCGCGCCGCGCGCGGACGAAGTCGGCGGCGTGCTCGGCAATCCGGCGGTCGAGCGTCAGGCCGTCCTCCTTCGTCGCCTCGGGGACGAGCACCTGCTCGTCGAAGCCCTGCTCGAAGCCGAGGAGGTTGTCGGTGAAGCCGAAGTGGAAGTCGTGGCTGGCGCGGAAGGTCGAGTAGCCGGCTTGTCTCAGCACCTCCGCCACCGTGGTCTCGTCCTGGCTGAGCTCGCCGCACCAGGAGCGGGACCACGCGTCGAGGCGAGTCGCTGACGGATATGTCATCGACATGAGCCCGGCGTTGGACGGCAAGGTCGCGCTGGACGGGGAGTGTGCGTTGGTGAAGACGAAGGCGCCGGCGCGCTCGAGCTCCCGCAGGTTGGGCGTGGTCTCCAGCTCCTCGCGGGCGAGCGAGGTGCGGTCGAAGCGGAACGCCTCGCTCTCGATGAGCAGGATGTTGAAGTCTTGCAGGCGCACCTCGGGCGGGATGGTCGGCAGCCCCGAGAGGGACTTGAACCGCGGAACGCCTTCCGGATCGGGCTCCTTCGGGACGGGCGGCCCTTCGGAGCCTTCGGTGAATGGCGCGTAGACGACCTGGAGGCGCCCGAGCAGCGTGTGCAGGAGCGACGGCGGAAGCGTCTTGCCGCCGTGAGTCTTCGCCACGTAGGGCATGGTCCCGAGGGCGGCCGCGACTGCGGCCGTCCCCACGAGCCAGCCGCGACCGATGCGCGCCCTGCGGACCAGGGCGTGCACGAGCCCGAGGAACAGGGCCGCGAAGGTGAGCTCGAAGAGGCTGAGGTGGAAGGTGAAATACGAGTCCGGCAGGATGGCGTGGTTCAGCGCGTGCAGCACCGCGAAGGCCGCGAGGCCGACGTGCGCCCCGACCCGCCGGACACGCGGCCAGCCGAGGCTGGCCCCGAGCCCCGTGAAAAACAGCACCGCGAGCACGTAGGGCAAGGCGAGGATCGGGTGCTCCTTGAACTCCTCGTAGCGGAGGAGCGTCAGGTAGGCGTGACCCACGAGCGCCGCCGCGAGCGCGGCGTGCGCGGCCAGGCGAGGCCAGCTCTTCTTCGGCTTCGCGAGCTTGAGAACGACCTCGGCGACGACGACGGCGGCGCCGTAGGTCAGCGGCTCGCGCAGGCTCTTGTACGCGAAGTCCACCATGTGGGCGAAGACGCCGGGAGCAGCGCTCGCTGGCACCGCGCCGCGCAGGGCGGGGACGAGCGCCTCGATCGAGGTGATGACGAACAGGCCGCTCACGAGCGCGACGAGGCCCGCTCTCTCCGTGGATCCGGAAACCGTGCTTTCCATGGCGAAAGGTCGGCTACGGTACCACCGAACCAGCGTCGGGCTCGATGGCGACCACGCGCCGCGTGTCCTCCGGCAGCTCGACGACGACGCAGTCCTCCTTCGTGCCGTCTTCGTGGACGAGGCAGGTGAAATCGGTCGGCTTGTCGAGGGCGAGGAGCGGGTGATGCCAGACGCCGGGGCGGTAGGTGATGCCCTGGAGCCCCGAGGCCAAGAAGGCGCGGAGCGTGCCGAGATCGGGTCGGGCGTCCCCGAGCGCGACGACGACGAGGAAACGCGTGGCGTTCATGGGGACGAACATCTGCGTCGACGCGGGGTGTTTCTCGAGCAGGTCGACGGAGAAGTCGCCGACCGGCCGCGGCGCGCACCGGAACACCGAGACGTTGAGCCGCGCCCGGCCGGGGCGATGGTCTTCCAGCGTCGCCAGGTGATCGAAGCGGCCGGCCGTGCCCTGGTTCGCAGCTGCGCCGGTCTCGCCGCGCGGGGCGGCCATGATGACGTCACCGTAAGGCTTGTAAGCCTCCGGAGAGAGGGCCTCGACGAGCAAGCGGGCGGGGGAGCTCAAGGCTTCACCATGCCCCAAGCAGAGCCCCAGCGGGCCCGGGCGATCAAGCCCCGGGCGCGACCCTGGCGGCCGCCCCGTCGCGGGCGATGCGAAGCGCGGCGGCGCGGCCGCCCATCATGGCGCCGACGATGCCGTGGCCGGCGCGCGTCGACGCGCCGACGAGGTAGAGCCCCGCGATGGGCCCCCGGTAGCCGGGGCGCGCTCGCATGAACTGCGCCGGCGTGGCGGCCAGACCGTAGCCGGTCCCGCCGGTCGCCCCGGTGAAACGAGCGTGGCTGAGCGGGGTCGCCGACTCCCGGAACACGACGCGCGCGCCCGCGCCGGGGAAAAGCGCGTCGAGTCGGCGGATCATCTCCTCCTCCAGGCGCTGCTTACGCGACTCGTAAGCAGCCGTGTGTTTGTAGCCCCAATCGAACCCGTCGCCCTCGGCGCCCCAGCGCGCGGGCGAGGCCGGGACGATGCTCATGACCTCCACGTTCGTGTGGCCGGCCGGGGCGTGGTGGAGCGCGCTCTCGGGATCTTTGAGCGAAGCGCTCGTTATGTAGCAGCCCGCGACCGAGATCTCGCCGGTGCGCGCGTCCGCGTCGCGGTAGAAGCCCTCCATGTCGTAGCCGTCGAACTGCCAGATGTTCGTGCTCGTCATCCCGAGGGAGCGGCCGTCGCCTTCGAGTCCGACGAACGTCATGAAGAGCGCCGCGGCCATCTCGAAGCGGTCGACCTTGCGGACCCACTCCGACGGCAGGTGCTCTTTGCCGACGAGCTCCACGAGCGTGCGCGAGATGTCCGCGTTGGAGACGACGACGTCCGCCCGGACGTCCCGCGCGGGCTCGCCGGCTCGAGGCGCGAGGCGGACGCCCAGCGCGCGGCCGTTCTCCACCAGGACTCGCTCGATCGGCGCGCGTAGGTGCACCGAGCCGCCGAACGCCTCGATCCTCTCGCACAGCCTGTCCGCGATGATCTGGCCGCCGCCCTTCGGGTAGTAGGCGCCGCGGAAGTAGTGGCCGGCGAGGCCCATGTGCAAGACGGCGCTCGCCCGCGAAGGGGGGAGGCCATAGTCCCCGCTCTGGCCGAGGATGACGGCCTTGAGCCGGGGATCGCGGACCATCGGCGCGAGCACCTGCCCGATGGTCGCCTCCTGGTGCGGGCCGAGCCGCAGCGCGTCGAGCGCGACGCGGGCGAGGTCGAGGAGGGGAGGTCGCTTGCCTTCGTGCACGTCGAGCAGCCTGCCGACCTTCATGACGGCTCGAACCAGGGCGACGTATTTGTCGATGCCGCGCCGCTCGTGTGGGAAGGCCTCGACGAGGCGATCTCGATACCGCTCGAGGTCCGCGGGGATGCGAAAACGCAGGTCGGGGAAGACGAGCGTGTCGAACCCGTCCGGGTCGAGCTCCGCGTAGCTGAGGTCGATCCCGAGGCCCCGCAGGATGCGGGGGATGGTCCCGTCCGCCGCGCAGTCGCCGATGTAGTGGAGGCCCACGTCGAAGTGGTACCGCGCGGACTTGGGGCCGCGCGTGAACTGCGTCGCGCAGCCGCCCGCCGTGTAGTGCGACTCGAAGACGGCCACGCGCTTGCCTTGCTGGGCGAGCGTGGCGGCGGTGACGAGGCCACCCAGCCCGGAGCCGATGACCGCGACGTCCACCCGGTCGGGGGCCGAGGTGCGGGCGCGCCGCGCGCTGCCTGTTCGAGCCGCCTTCTCCAGACCGGATGCCGTCGTCCCCAGCTGCGTCACGGTGCCCTCCATATGTTGACAGAAGCAACATCGCGCGGCCCTGGTCGGACGGCAAGCGAAATGTTGCTCCTGTCAACATGAGCGGCGGCTTGGTAACGTGGCCCCGTGAGCACGCGCGCGGGCCCCGCGAAGCAGGCCTACCACCACGGCGATCTCCGGCGCGTCCTGCTCGACGCGGCGACGAAGCGCTTCGCCGAGCGCGGCGACTTCGGCTTCACGCTGCGCGAGCTCGCGCGCGACGTCGGCGTCTCCCACAACGCGCCTTACCGCCACTTCGCCGGCAAAGACGAGCTGCTCGAGGCGCTGCGCGACGACGGCTTCACGCGGTTGGCGGAGCGCGAGCGGCGCGCCCTCGACGCTGCGGGGTCGGACCCTCGTGCGCGGGTGCGGGCGCTCGGGGAGGCGTACGTGCGCTTCGCCCTCCAGGACGGGCCCTCGTTCCGGCTCGCGCTCGCGTTGCCTCCCAAGAGGGGCAGCAGCAGGACCGACGCCGCGATCGCCAGCTTCTCCGTCCTCGAGCGCACCATCGCCGAGGCACAGCGCGCCGGCGCCGTGCGGACGGATCTGTCAGCGAAGGAGCTGGCCGTCGCCGCTTGGTCGCTGGTCCACGGCGTCGCGACCTTGCTCGCGAGCGGTCAGCTTCCCGCGAGGTCCGGCCACGTGGCCCGGTACACCGAGCTGCTGTCGCAGGTCTTCTTCGACGGGGCGGCGTCCCCGCGCGCGAGGGCCGCGGGCTAACGCTTCTTCGTCATGTCCGCGAGGACGAAGAGCGCCTCGTCGACCCACGGATCGCGCGCGAGATCGTCCTTCCAGGAGTCCAGCTTCTTCTTCACGTTCTTGTCGGTCGTGGCCGGAGGCGGCGCGGCTCCGGGCAGGTCGAGCGCCGTCACGGTGAAGAGGGGCTTCAGATCTGCGAGCTTCGGATCCGCGGCGTCGAGGTCCGCCTTGCTCCGCTTGCGCTCCTCGAAGAACGTCGAGGCCTTGAGCGGCTCGGTCGTGTCCTCGCGCCGGGCGCGGACGACCTTTCCGAACGCCTCCACCTTCCCGAAGATCGGCTGCTTCTTCACGCGTTCCTGGCTGGCGGCGACGAGGTCCGCGAGCTTCCATGCGTGCGCGTGTTTCTTGAAGGGCAGGGCCGCCACGCTCGCCCAGGGGATCGAGTGCGGGAGCGTACGCTCCCCCGAGTCCACGAACGAGGCGGGGTCCGGCATCAATACGTCCGGCTGGACGCCGCGCCACTGCGTCGAGGCGCCGTTCACCCGGAAATACTGCTGCGTGGTCAGCTTGAGGACGCCGAGCGAGTCGCCCCCCGCGCTGGCCTTCAGGGCGTCGAGCTCGATCACGGCCTGCACGGTCCCTTTGCCGTGGGTCGGGGACGTACCGACGATGACCGCGCGCTCGTAGTCTTGCAGGGCTCCCGCGAGGATCTCGGCCGCCGAGGCGCTGAAGCGGTCGACCATCACGACGACCTCGCCCTCGAAGCTCACGGTCGGGTCCGTGTCTTCCAGCACCTCCACGTCGCCGTCGGAGGCGCGGGCCTGGACCACCGGGCCCTTGGGGATGAAGAGCCCGCTGATGTCGCGCGCGTGCGCGAGGATGCCGCCGCCGTTGCCGCGCAGATCGACGATGACGCTTCCGATCTTCTTGCGTTGCATCTCCTGCAGGATGGCGCGGACGTCGTCGGTCGCGTTTCGCTCTCCCTTGTTCGAAGCGCCTCCGAGCCCGCCGTAGAAGCCGGGCAGGTGGACGTAGCCGACCTTCTCCTGTTTGCCGCGCTCGATGACCGCCCCGCGCGCGTACGTCGCCTCCACCTTCACGACGTCTCGCTTGATGGAGATCGTCTCGATGGCGCCCTCCGGCTTCTTGACCGTCAGCGTGACGATTGTGCCCGCGGGCCCGCGGACCATCTTCACCACCTTGTCGAGCGGCATGTCCGTCACGTCGACCGGGTCTTTGCCCTCCTGCGCGACGGCGAGGATCAGATCGCCCGCCTCGAGCCTGCCCTGTTGCCAGCTCGCGCCGCCCGGCACGAGCTCCTGCACGAGCACGTAGTGGTCCTTCTCGGTCAGGACCGCGCCGATCCCCTGGAGCTGCCCGGTGATCGCGATGTCGAAGTTCTCTTTTTCGGTGGGCGCGAGGTAGTTCGTGTGCGGGTCGTAGGCCGAGGCGATGGCGTTCAGGAACTGCTCGGTGGGCTCGAGCGACTCCGCGTCGGCGAGGCGGGTGAACCGCGTCTCGAAGCGCGTCGCGAGCTCCTTGCGGGCCTTCTCCTCGCGGCCCTCGAACGTCGGGGGGATCGTCCCGAGCGTCTTCAGCGCGATGGGGTCGTCCGGCGTCTTGTTCTTCGCCTTGGCCTCGAGCAGGTCTTCCATTTGCTGGACACGCTCGAGCACCTGGAGCTCGAGCACGCCGCGCCAGCGGTCCTTCAGCTCGTCCTCGGTCTTGCAGAACTTCCGCTTCTTCGCGTCGGTCTCGACCTCCCCCGCGGCGTCGTAGTCGAACGGCTTCGAGAGCAGATCGGCGACCATCTTGGCCACGACCTTCCGGCGACTCGCGGCGAGCGCCGAGCCCTTTCGGGCAAGCGACAGGTTCCCGGCGCGGAGCTGGTCGTCCATCCGGTCGGCGTATTGCGAGAGCAGCTGGACGTGCTCGTCGAGCAGGAGGAGCTTCGCCCCGTCGAGCTCCTCGAGGTAGACCGGGAACGCCTCCTTCGAGAGCGTGTCGTCGATCGGGCGCTTCAGGAGGTGGCGCTCGGGCAAGAGCACCATCATGATCTCGGAGAGCATCTTCTCCCGTGCGTCGGGCATGACCTCGGGCAGGTCCACCACCGGCTCGGGGGGCTGCGCGGAGGCGACCGCGCTGCTCGCGATCTGCGGCCCGTTCGTGGCCGGCGGCGAGGAGCAGGCGACGCCGAGCGCGAGGACGACTGCGTGGAAAACCCGGTGGTTCCTGAGGCGCATGTCGGGGCAGCGTGTCATGGGTGGACGTACCCGGCAACGCGGCAAACGTGACCGTGCTCGCGGGGGGCGCGACTACGACGCTTCGGCCTGCGTCGCGGTCGGGGTCTTCGAGAGCAGCACCCGGCTCGCTTCGTAGAGGATGGAGAGCGCGAGCGCGACGAGCACCGTGCCCACGAGCCCGTTCATGGTGACGGCGTCGAAGGCGAGCCCCTTCTGGCCGAGCAGGGTGAACGCCTGCCTGATCTGCGCGAAGAGCGCCCAGAGCGTGATCCCCATCACGAACACCATGGGCACCGCGGTGTACCAGACTCGACGGCGCTCCTTGCGGAGCCAGACCGTGACCGCGAGCAACGTGAGCGCCGCGAGGAGCTGGTTCGATGTCCCGAAGAGCAGCCAGTAGTCCATGTACGCGGGGCGAGCGCCGGGCTGGGGCGGCGCCGCGCGCGCGACGAAGATGGCGGGGACGATCAGCGTGGCGAGCGTGGCCGCGGCCGAGGCGATCCGGCCCTTGAGGCCGACGAGCTCTTCGAGGACGTAGCGCCCGAGGCGCGTGGAGACGTCGAGTGTGTCGAAGATGAACGTGGAGAAGGCCATCGCGCCGAAGGTCGCCGCGAAGACGTAGTGCTCCTTGCCGATGATGACGGTCAGGAACTTCCCCACGCCGTCGCCGTAGATCTTGCCGGGCCCGGGCAAGGGCCCGTCGCCCTTGGCGACGATGAGCACGGTGGAGAGCGCGAGGACCGCGACGAACGCCTCGAGCAGCATCGCGCCGTAGCCCACGGGCTTGGTGTGCGACTCCTTCGCGATCTGCTTGGAGGTGGTGCCCGAGCACACGAGGCCGTGGAACCCCGAGCAAGCGCCGCACGCGATCGTGACGAACAAGAAGGGGAACATCGAGCCGAACGGGCCGCCGGCGTCGAAGGTCTTGATCGCCGGCTGCGTGACGTCGAACTCGCCAGGGAACCGCAGCCCCCCGAAGAAGACTCCGATCGTGCCGACCGCCAGCGCGATGTAGAGGACGAACCCGCCGAGGTAGCCGCGGGGCTGCAGGAGGAGCCAGACCGGCAGCAGGGACGCGACGAAACAGTACGCGAGGATGGTCAGACCCCAGACCTTCTGGGGGTGCGCCACGTCGAGCACGAGCACGGTCGAGACCTTGGTGCCGAGCCAGACCACGCCGAGCGTCGCCGGGACGAAGATGACGGTGGTGAGCCACAGCGGCGGCTTGAGGAAGCGCTCCACCACGCCCATGACGATCGACAGCCCGAGGTAGAGCACGCTCGCGATCGCCACGGCGCCGCCGGCGTTGAAGGGAACCGAGCCCTCGCCGAGCTCCTCCGTCTTGCCCACGAACGTGCTCGCGGTGATGTCGGTGAAGGCGACGATCACGTAGATGAGCGCGAGCCAGATGAAGCTCATGACGAGGAGCCAGGCTCGTCGCCCCACGTGCTCCTTCATGATCTCGGCGACGCTCTCCGCCTGGTGCCGGACGCTCGCGACGAGCGCGGAGAAGTCGTGGACGGCGCCGATGAAGATGACCCCGAGCCCGATCCAGAGGACACACGGCAGCCAGCCGAACATCTGGCAGGCGATGATCGGACCCGCGATCGGGCCTGCGGCGGCGATCGCGCTGAAGTGTTGGCCCAGCAGGTAGAACGGCTGCGTCGGCACGTAGTCGTTGCCGTCGTCGCGCTCCGTCGCGGGGGTCGTTCGCTTGTCGTCGAGGGCGTAGTTGCGCGCGATCAGGCGTCCGTAGAGGGCGTAGCCGCAGACGAGGACGACGATGATGCTGGCAGCGAGGAGGGGAAGCACGGGCTGTCTCCGCCCAATCTACCAGGGCGGAGAGCCGACCGTGCTCTTCTCACGGCGGCCCGGCACGCCCTCGACCGCGGCGGGCGAGGGCGACCGGGCACCGAGGATCAGGCGACGAGTCGGCGGCGCGAGACGAGCCCGAACAGGGCGAGAACGATGATTGCGCCGATGATGCTGCCGATGAAACCAGCTGGGTGCAGGTCGAGGACGGGGCGGTTGGAGATCAGGCTCCCGAGGAACCCGCCCAGGAACGCGCCGACCATCCCGAGCACGGTGGTCATGAGGATGCCCATGCGCTGGGGCCCGGGCATGAGCGCGCGCGCGATGAGGCCGATGATGAACCCGAAAATCAGGAAACCGATGATGCTCATGGCTCGCTCCGGTGTTGTGTCTGCTCTGCCCTGGGGGTGGAGCAAGTTCGGCGCCGCCCCCTCCGGATCCACGGCATGCTTCTGGCAGTCGTCGATCGCCGGAGGTGTCGATGGACGCGCTCGAGCTCCTGAGATCGCAGCACGCGCTCGTGGCGACCGAGCTCGACGACGCCGCCATCGTCGGGGCGAGCCCGGCGCGAAGCCGCGGCATCGCCCACCTGCTGCTGGGCCACATGGTGATCGAGGAGCACCTCTTCTATCCGCGGCTCGGCGCGGCAGCGGACGACGACGCGCTGGTTCAGCGGTGCTTCGAGGAGCACATGCTCACCCGGTTCTCGCTGGGGCGCGCCATGGTGGGCGACAGCGAGGCGCGCGTCCGGTTCGGAGCGCTCAGGGACGTCTGCCTCCACCACTTCGAGGAAGAGGAGCGGTCTTTGTTCCCACGCGCCCGGCACGTCCTCTCACCCGAGGCGCTCACCGTCCTCGGCGCCGACATGGCGAGCGAGTTCGAGCGGCTCATGGTCGCCGACCTCTCGGACATCCTCGAGGGCGACGGGAGCCTGCGGCTGCGTCGTCGCCCCACTGTCGGCCCGGGCACCGCGAAGGTGAGGGTGAGGCGCCCTGCTACGCGCTGAGCGCCACCCGTCGCAGAATGACAGCTACGTCATCGTCGTCGCTCGCCAGGTGGATGCCGCCGTCGAGGCTCGCCCACCGCTCGAGATCCCCGCACGGCCGGGCGACGACCGGGACACCGAGGGCGCGCGCCTCGCGCACCACGGTTGGGGCGCCCTCCACCTGCGAGGTGGAGACGAGCGCCCGCGCGTGGGCGATCCAGCGCAGCGTGTCGTGTCTGGTGAGGCGCCCGAGCGCGACCGCGCCGGAGGGCGGGGTGAGGGGGCCATCGCCGATCATGACGAGCGGCAAGCCGGCGCTCGTGGCGGCGCGTGCGGCGGCGGCGGGGCGCTTGGAAGGGATCTGCCGCCCGACCCAGACCACGTAGCCGCCCTCGAGCTCGCCGGGCAGCCGTGGATCGGCGAGCGCGGCCCGGGCGGGGACGCGGATGGGCGCCGGCGTGACTCGGCTGCGCTCGTGGATGCGCTTCGCCGTCGCGGCTGGGAGCGAGGCGAGCAGCCGCGCGCGGAGGTCGTGGGAGACGAAAACAAACGACGTCGACGTGCCGCGGTCGACGAGCGTGCTCGCCACGGCGCGGCGTGCGAGCGCCGGCATCCGGCAGAGCGCGCGCACGTCGGCGCCGTGGGCCCACGCTTCGAGCGGCGCGTCTCCGAGGAGCGCGAGCAGCGACGCGCACGGAATCAGCCAGTGCGCCACGAGCCGATCCACGGGCCCCGCTTCGCGGAGAGCCGAGACGACGCTGGCCGTGAACGGCACGAGCGACGCGAGGCGGGTCGGTCGCTCGCGGAGACGAGCGAAGGCGCCCGGCCAGGAGAACAGGTCGCCGCCGCGCAGCGCACGAACGCAAATCCTCCCGGGGCCGAAGGCGCCGGGAGGAGCGGTTGCTGCGGGGGCCAGGACGGTCACGTCGGCGCCGGCGTGGGCCAGCTCTTCGACGTGGGCCTGGACGAAATGGCCGGACGGGTCGCCCGGAGAGGTCGGGTACGAGGTCGTCAGGAGGACGACCCGCACCTCACATCATTTCGATCTTGGAGCGCTTGCGACGGCGGCGAGCGGCCTCCGAGGCCTTCTTGCGGCGCTTCACGCTGGGCTTCATGTAGTGCCGGCGGCGCTTCAGCTCGCGCAGGATGCCCTCTGCGGCCATCTTCCGCTTGAGGTGCTTGATTGCCCGCTCGATGCCCTTGTCACCGACGGTGACCTCGAGCGGTTTGCACTGAATCGCTTCACTCGGCATGACTCTTTCGCGCCTCGATTTCTGCCTGTCGCTGAACACCACCGTGGCCACCCGGGCCGACGGGGGCGCGGACTATGGCAAAAGACCCCTTGCCTTGCAAGAGTCGGAAAGGGGCCTGCCGGGGTGAGCCAAGCTTGGAAGGACTTGCAGGTAAGAATTGTTCTAATATAGTCCGAGGCCATGTCGGCCGGCCCCGAGCCCGAGCAGAGAGAAAAGCCCGCACCTGAGCGGCTGATGCTCGACCGCCTGCGCCAGGTCGGGCTCAAGCTCACGCCGCAGCGGCTCGCCATCGTGCGCGCCCTCGCGACGGACGTTTCGCACCCCACCGCGCAAGAGCTGTTCGATAGGCTCGCGCCCGCCCTCCCCACGATGAGCTTCGCCACGGTGTACAACACGCTCGGAGCGCTGGTCGCTGCCGGGCTCTGCGCCCCGAAGTGCTTCGGGCCCGGGCCCGTCCGGTTCGATCCGAACACGGCGCCGCACCACCACGCCATCTGTGATCGGTGCGGGTCGGTGAGCGACGTCGCGTGGCCAAGCGAGCCGGAGCCGCTCCCCGACACCTCTCGAGCCGACGTGCTCTGCTTCGACGTTCGCGCCGTCGAGCGCATCTACCGCGGCGTCTGCGCCGCCTGCCGAAGCGGCGAAGACGCCGCTTGAAGTCTCACCCCGCGCCGCCGTTGGGGCGCGGGACGAGAGGATCCTCGCGATCCTCGCGACGAGTTACCCCGAAGTTTCCCGCATCAGAACAAGGTCAAGGAGACATGAGTCATGCCGAAAACGCTCGCTGCTGGTAGCAAGACCCACGAGAACCTCAAGGCGGCCTTTGCCGGCGAGAGCCAGGCGAATCGCCGCTACCTCTACTTCGCAAAGAAGGCGGACATCGAGGGCCGCCCGGACGTCGCGGGCCTCTTCAAGGACACGGCGGACGGCGAGACCGGCCACGCGCACGGCCACCTCGACTACCTCAGCCAGGTCGGCGACCCCGCGACCGGGCTCCCCATCGGCACGACGGAGAAGAACCTGAAGGCGTCCGTCGCCGGCGAGACGCACGAATACGAGACCATGTACCCGAGCATGGCGAAGGAAGCGCGCGACGAAGGCCACGACGACATCGCGGAGTGGTTCGAGACGCTCGCGAAGGCCGAGAAGTCGCACGCGGGCCGCTTCAAAAAGGCCCTCGACGCGCTCGACTTCTGACGTGTCGCCAAGACCGGTGGCGTCCGTCCGGACAGCGCTGGTCTTGGCTGCCGTTTCACCTCCCCGGCCCCCCTCACTCGCGTGAGGGGGGAGACCGGTCAGCGTGCACCCCCCTCAACGCAGTTGAGGGGGGATGGGGGGGTGAATCCATGGCAAAGACGTTTCAGTCCTCTGGACGTCACCAGTCCCAGATCAACGTCATGAGCAAGATCGCCCGCGCACCCGCAGCCCCGCCCGCCACGGGCCCCACCGATCCGCGTTACTTCGACGAGCGAGACCTGGAAGACGAGCTGCGTCGAACGTTTCAGATCTGTCATGAATGTCGGATGTGCGTGGGCTACTGCGGCTCGTTCCCCGAGCTGTTCCGCCGCGTCGATCGGGATATCGAGTCCGGCAAAGCGGAGGGCGCGGAGGCGCTCGACGCTTCGGACTTCGTCGCGATCGCGGACGAGTGTTGGCAGTGCAAGCTCTGCTTCGTGAAGTGCCCCTACACGAAGGACGACGGCGCCTACGAGCTGCTCGACTACCCGCGCCTCATGGCGCGCGAGAAGGCCGTGCGCGCGAAGCGCAACGGCGTCGCCTGGGTCGACCGCTTGCTCGGCGAGCCGCACGTGGTCGGAGCGCTCGGCGGCGGCCCCGCGGCGTCGGTCACGAACCTGGTCCACGCGAGCCGTCTGGTCCGCAAGGTGCAGGAGAAGGTCACCGGGATCTCGAGCGAGTTTCCCATCCCGCCGATGGTGAGCGAGTCGTTCTCGAGCTGGCACAAACAGCACGCGAAGAGCCGCCCCGAGTCGCAGGAGCACGGCAAGGAGTTCGAGCGCACGGCGGACACGGTGGTCCTCTACGCGACCTGCTACGGCGAGCACAACGCGCCGAACGTGCCCAAGGCCGCGGTGGCGGTCCTCGAGCACAACGGCTTCCGCGTCCTGAGACCCGGGCAGCTGGCCCCGACGGATTCGCCGCCGGCCCCGACCTGCTGCGGCATGCCCAACCTGGACGGCGGCGACGTCGACGCGTTCATCCAGAAGATCAAACACGAGGTCGCGCTGCTCTACCCGCAGGTGGAGCGAGGCTGGAAGATCGCCGTCATCGGGCCGACCTGCAGCTACACGATGAAGAACGAGTGGCCGGAGTACCTGCCCACCAAAGAGGTGAAGGCGGTCGCCGCCGCGACGATGGACGTGATGCAGTTCCTGGTCGAGCTCGGGAAGGCGAAGCGCCTCGCCCTGGAGTTCAAGAGCGCGCTCGGCAACGTCGCGTATCACGCCGCGTGCCACCTCCGCGCCCAGAAGATCGGCTTCCCCGGCCAGCGCGTGCTCTCGAAGGTCCAAGGCACGGACGTTCGGATCATCGAGGAGTGCTCGGCCGTGGACGGCACGTGGGGCATGAAGGCGCGCCACTACGCCACGGGCCGCAAATACGCCGCGAAGCTCGTGCGCGCCGCGATCGACAACGAGCCCGACCTCATCGTGACCGACTGCACGCTGAGCGCGTACCGCATCGCGCACGAGCGCCACCTGGCCGGCGCCGAGGGCGCGCGTGTCGTTCACCCCATCGAGGCGCTCGCCGAGGCGTACGGCCTCGGCGAGGCGACGGGGTCCAAAGGTATCTCTCCGGATTCGGCCTGACGAAGGCAGCTCCAACCATCGAGGTGACCATCATGCAGCTCGTTCAGCGTGACGAGGTCCTTTCCATCGGCGAATACGAGAAGATCCGGCCGCATTTCCGCGCCCGTGTCATCGAAGAGAAGAAGGCGCGCCGCGTGCGGCTCTCGGACATCATGTCCGCGGTCTTCGAGAACCACGACACCGTGCTCCTGCAGATCCAGGAGATGTTGCGCACCGAGCGCATCACGGCCGAGAGCAACATCTTGCACGAGATCGAGACCTACAACGACCTCGTGCCCGGCCCTGGCCAGCTCAAGCTCACGCTCTTCGTCGAGATCGCCGACGCGGCCGAGCGCGAGCGGATGCTCGAGCGGCTGGCCGGGCTCGAGGACAACGTCGCCCTCGAGATCCGCGGCGAGCGCTTCGTGGCGCAGGCGAAGGATCGCTCGGTGGACGGCTACAAGCGGACGACCGCCGTGCACTATTTCACCTTCCAGCTGTCGGACGCCGCGGTGGTGGCGCTGCGCGAGGGCGCGGGCGCGAACCTGATCGTCTCCCACCCCGAGCACGGAGCCCACGCTGTGCTCCCGCCCGAGACCATGCGAGCCATCCGCGAGGACCTCTCGTGATCGTCTACGAGCGGCCCGTCCGCTTCGAGGAAGTGGACGCCGCTCGTATCGTCTTCTTCGGCCGGTACCTCTACTACGCACACGAGGCGATGGAGCACTTCTTCGCGGGGCTCGAAGGCGGCTACCCGCGGCTCATCACCGAGCGCGGCGTGGGCCTCCCGGCCGTCGACGTCAGGTCGGAGTTCTCCGCGCCCCTCCGCTACGGCGACCGCCTTCGGATCGAGACGACCACCGCGAAGCTCGGCAACAGGAGCGCGGTGCTTCGCTACCGGATGCGCGCGGAGGCGTCGGGGCAGGTCTGCGCGACGGTCCTGCACACCGTGGTGGCGACCGATCTCGCGGCGATGCGATCCATCGACATGCCGAGCGACGTCAGGGCAATCTTCGAAGCGCATCTCGAGTAACATCGCGCGCGTGAGCGAACCTTCTCCCACCGATCTCGAGGCGGTCGCCGAGCGCGCGATCGCCGAGGTGCGCCCCGGCATGAAGCTCGGGCTCGGAACCGGCCGCGCCGCCGAGGCCTTCATCCGTCGCCTGGGCAAGGCCGCCGCCCAAGGGCTCGACGTGGTGGGCATCCCGACCTCCGAACGCTCCGACGCGCTCGCACGTGAGCTCGGGATCCGCGTGACCTCCTTCGAGCACGTGCCCCGCCTCGACCTCGCGTTCGACGGCGCGGACGAGGTCGCGTCGGACCTCTCGCTCGTGAAGGGCAAGGGCGGCGCGATGCTGCGCGAGCGCGTTGTCGCCGCGCTCGCGGAGCGCTTCATCGTCCTCGTCACACCCGACAAGCTCGTGGGCGCCCTCGGCGAGAAGTGTCCGCTCCCCGTCGAGGTGGTGCCGTTTGCCCTCGTCCCGGTGAGGCGGCGGCTGGAGCAGCTGGGCACGGTCGCCCTGCGGGTGACCTCGGCTGGCTCGCCCTACCGCACCGACAACGGCAACGCGGTGCTCGACGTCTCGCCGGCCAGCGGTACCTGGTCGGCGCCGCGGGAATCGGACGCGCTCATCCGCGCCCTCCCGGGCGTGGTCGACACCGGCTTCTTCTTCGCGATGGCCTCGCTCGTCCTGGTTGGCGAGGGCGGAGCGGCGCGAGAGGTACGCGCGCGCTGAGCGCGTTCCGGGCGTTCGTCCGGCTCCGGGCTTAAGCCCGAGCCCACCTGGCCGTCCATCGAGAGGATGGACTCCACACCCCCAGCCTTATCGCCGAAACGCCCGCTGTCGCGAACGTGGTCTTCGTCGAAGACGCACAAGCCCGACGTGGTGCCCTGGACGGTCGACGGCCTCGTGGCAGGCGTCCACAAGCTGCTCTATTCGACGACCTACAAGCCGCCCATGTTGCCGCGCGCGGCGCTCGCCGTCATGGAGCTCACGCGGCGGTCCGACGTGCCCTTCACGCACATCGTCAAGGCGGTCGAGTCCGATCCCGTGTTCACCGCGACCGTGCTGCGCGTCGCCAACTCTCCGGTCTACAACACGCGCGTCCCGGCGACGTCGATCGAGCAGGCGCTCACCCGGATGGGCCTCCGCCAGTTCTCCGATCTCTGCCTGGAGAGCGCGATGAGCGGCCGCGTCTTCCGGTCGCCGACTCTCGCCGAGCCCATGGAGCAGGTCCGGCGTCACTCCAGCGCGGTCGCCCACATCTCGCGGATCATCGCGCAGAGCATGGGTGAGATGGGCGCGAAGGCGTTCGGTCGCGGTCTGCTCCACGACGTGGGGATCGCGATCGGCATCCTCGCGGCGACCACGCCGGGCCTGTTCACCTCGGTGACCTACGCGGACGCCTGGCCGGTGATTTACGCCGCGCACACGACGATCGGCCGAATGCTCCTCGATGCCTGGAAGCTCGACCCGGAGCTGCGGTGCGCCGTGGAGGACCACGAGGCATCCAAGATCGAGAAGAAGGAGGTGGCCATCCTCGTCCTGGCGAACGAGATCGCGGACGATCTCGGGTTCGGTGTCCCGCCGCTCGGCGTGGGCGTGGCGAAGAACCGGCCGGCCGCGGCAGCCGTCGAGACGCTCGGCCTCACCGAGCGCGATCTCGTCGAGGGTCGAGAGCTCGCCAAGAGCATCGTCAACGGGATCTGATCCCGAACACGCGGTCGCGGATCAGCTCCCGGCCTTCAGCGTGCGCGCGACCCACTCGCGATCGCGCGCGCGGGCGAGCGCCGTCTCCGCCGAGATCGTCCCTCGCGACGTGAGCTTCACGAGCGCCGCGTCCATCGTCTGCATGCCCTGCGCGCGGCCGGCCTGCATCAGGTTCGGTATCTGGTAGGTCTTGCCGTCGCGGATCAACGTGCCGAGCGCGCTCGAGCCCACGAGGACCTCGTGCGCCGCGCACCTGCCGCGCTCGTCGGCCGTGGGCAAGAGCTCCTGCGCGATCACGGCGGTCAGGCTGTCCGCGAGGAGGCTCCTGATCATGGGCTGCTCGTCCGCGCCGAACGCGTTGACGAAGCGGTCGATCGTCGTGTGCGCGCTGTTCGTGTGGAGCGTCCCGAAGACGAGGACGCCGAAGCTCGCGAGGCGCAGCGCGAGCGACATCGTCTCGGCGCCGCGAAGCTCGCCCACGAGGATGACGTCTGCGTCCTCTCGGCCCGCGCTCCGCATCGCGGTCGCGAAGTCGGGGGCGTGTTTGCCCACCTCGCGCTGCGTGATCCGGCAGGCAATCGGCTCGTGCACGAACTCGATCGGATCCTCGATCGTGAGGATGTGCGCGCGCCTGGACTCGTTGATGTGCCGGATCATCGCGGCGAGCGTGGTGCTCTTGCCGGAGCCGGTCGGTCCGGTCACGAGCACGAGGCCGGCGCGGCGGTCGGCGATGTCGCGGAGCACGTCGGGCGCCTTCAGCTCGTCGAGCGTGGCGACCGTGGGCGGGATCTGCCGGAAGACCGCGCCCGGTCCGGTCGTCTTGTGGAAGTAGCTCGCGCGGAACCGGGCTTTTTCGCCGTGGGCCCAGGCGAAGTCGAGATCGAGCTCGCGCTTGAAGCGCTCGCGTGCCTCGGTGTCCAGCAGCTCGAGGAGCCACCCCTCGACCTCCTCCTTGGTCGCCTCGGCGCTGCGCGCCGGGACGAGCGAGCCGCGCACCCGGATCATCGGGGGCTTGCCGACGGCGACGTGCAGGTCGCTCGCCTTGCGCGCGAGCATGGCGTCGAACAGCGGGTCGATCCGCATGTCAGGACCCTCCTTTGCGCGACCAGAGCGCGCCTGCTCGGGACCACAGCGTGCCGATCGAGGAACCCTCCGCGCCGGCCTCCTGGGGCGGACCGGGTTGCTCGGGCGCGGCGACCTCGACGCGGGCGAGCTCGGACGCGCCGTCGATGTCTTCGAGCGCCTCCTCCGCGGTCGCTTGTGAGATGACACCTTTGTCACGGAGCGCCTTGATCGAGTCCTCCAGGCGGATGATGCCGAGCGCCTTGCCTCGCTGCATCAGGCTCGGGAGCTGGAACGTCTTGTCGTCCCGGATGAGGTTCCACAGCGCCACCGAGCCGGGGAGGACCTCCACCGCCGCCACCCGGTCGACCCCGTCCGCGCAGGGGAGGAGCCGCTGCCCGACGACGAGCCGGAGGCCACCAGCGAGCGTCGCTCGGACCTGGGGCTGCTCGGCGACCGGGAAGACGTCGATGATGCGCTCGATCGCGCGCCGCGCGTTCGGCGCGTTCATCGTGGCGATGACCAGGTGGCCGGTCTCGCTCGCGGAGAGCGCCATGCGGACGGTCTCGACGTCACGCAGGTCCCCGACGGCGACGACGTCCGGATCCTGGCGGAGCGCGCCCTCGAGCGCGCGGTGGAAGCTGGTCGTGTGGCTGCCGACCTCACGCTGGCTCACGACCGCCACGCGCGACTCGATCAGGATCTCGACAGGGTCCTCGACGAGGACGACGTGGACCGGGCGCGACCCGTTCACGTGATCCACGAGCGCGGCGAGCGTCGTCGTCTTGCCGGCGCCCGCGGGGCCGGCGACGAGGACGAGCCCCTGCGGCTGGGTGGTGGCGCTCTCGACCTCCTTGGGGAGCCCGAGGGAGTCGAGCGACGGCGGTTGGCTGCGCACCATCCGCAGGGCGAGCTTCGTCCCTACGTGGGTCTGTGTCGCGTTCACGCGCAGGCGTACGGAGGAGCTCACGCTGACGGCGAAACACGTTCCGCCGCTCCGCGCGAGCTCGGCGGCGTTTCTCGCGGGCATGACGGAGTGCAAGATGCGCTCGATGTCGGCTTGCCGGAGGATGGTCTTGCCTTCGCGCAGGGCTCCGCCGATGCGGAAGCCGGCAGGCCGGCCCGGGGTGAGGTGAATGTCGGTCGCGCGTTGCCTGTCCGCGAGCTCGCAGAGATCGCGCAGGACGGGATCCACGCTCGCTTGCGCGCGAGCGCGGGGCTCACGTGCCGGCTCCTTGGCGACGGCGGCCGGCTCCTTGGCGACGGCGGCCGGCTCCTTGGCGACGGTGGCCGGCTCCTTGGCGACGGTGGCGGGGATGGATCGGCGGCGCGCGGGGGCCGGCGTCGGGGCACGGTTCGTCGAGCGGCCAGCGGGCGGGGCGCCGTGGGCGGGAGGCTTCTGGGTGACTCTCCTGCGATCGGACACCGTGATCGAGCGCCGCTGCTCGGGGCGGACGGGCTCGCGCTCCGCGCTCGCCCGACGGGGCGGGCGCGTGGAGCGCCGCGGCTCCGCGGCGGCCATGAACACGGCGGAGACCTCGCGGCCCTTCATCGAGACGGTGACCGAGATCGGCCCTTTGGGGCCGGCGATGACCCACCGGACTGGCTTGTCGCCGAGATCATCGAGCTCTCGCGGGCCCCCGTGGGCGCGACAGATGTCGAGCACCACCTCGTCATGGAGCATCTCGTCCGCGAGCTGCTTGACGTCCGAGCCGCTCACCAGCCGCGGCCGGCGCCCGCTGACGAGCTCGATGCGCTTCGTCGACCCCGGAGCGAGCTCGACGAAGATCGGCTTCAGGTTGAGCATCGGGCAGGGGCCTCCATGATCCGATCGATTATCATGTTCAGACTTGCAGCCGGCGGTAATCCTTCCCCGAGAGCCGCCAGGTGCTCCACGTACCTCCCGGTGGGTGCTCGAACCCGGTCGAACGACTGAACCGCCTGACCTCGCCGAGCACGTCGACCCAGACGTAGTCCGGATCGACGCGCACGATCGGGACGATGGCGCGATCACCCCCGCGCCAGCCGTTGACGATCGTCACCCGCTCCTCCGCCATGCGTCGAGGGAGTCTACGCCGATGTCGCGCTTCGTGAGATCTCTTCGCGCAGCCTCTCGAGGGAGGCCGAAAGGCGGTCGAGCCCGAGGTTGCCGGCGGCGCCGAGAGACGTCCGCGCGCGCACGCTGGCCTCGGCCCGCTCGCCGGCCGGCTGCTCCGACGAGCCGACCTCCGCCGCGACCTTGCGGTAGGCCTCGCGGAAGGGCAGGCCCGACCGCGCGAGCTCGACCGCGCGATCGGTGGCCAGCGTGTCTTCGGTCACCGCGTCCTTCATGCGGTCACGAACGAGCTCCAGCCCGCCGACGACCTGGATCGCGGCCGAGAGGATGCCGCGGGCCTCCGCGAAGGCGCGCATGGTGGGGCCCTTGGTCAGCTGGAGATCGCGGTGGTAACCGGAAGGCAGCGACGACAGGCTCATCAGCTCCACCAGGGCGCCCTCGACGACCGAACATGACGCACGTGTCAGCTCGACGATGTCGGGGTTGCGTTTGTTGGGCATGATCGACGAGCCGGTCGTCAGCTCCACCGGGAGGCGGACGAAGCCGAACTCCGCCGTGGTGAAGAGCGAGAGGTCCCACGCGAGGCGGCGCGCGAGGGCGACAGCGTGCCAGACCGCGGAGAGCGCCACGACCTCGGTCATGCCACGGGAGGTCTGAGACCAGAGCGGGTTCAGGGCGACGCGGCCGAAGCCGAGCTCGTGGGCCACGCCCTCGCGGTCGAGCGGGAGGTTCACGCCGTACCCGGCCGCCGCGCCCAGCGGCGACGCATCGCAGGCGTCGCGCGCGCCGAGGAGGATCCGACCGCTCTCGATGAAGCCCTCCGCGAAGCCGGCCGCCCAGTGCCCGACGGTCTGCGGGACCGCGCGCTGCAGGTGTGTGTACCCGGGCATCACGGTGGAGGCTTCGCGCGTCGCGAGATCGAGGCAGCTCTTGGCGGCGGCCGCGGCGAGCTCCGCGAGGTCGGCGAGCTCGGCCCGCTCGTAGAGTCGCATCGCCACCAGCACCTGATCGTTGCGGCTCCTACCGAGGTGCACCTTCTTGCCGAGATCCCCGAGGCGATCCGTCAGCCAGAGCTCGATGGCGGTGTGGCCGTCCTCGTGGTCGCTCGAGAGCCCGAAGTGGCCGGCCTCGATCTCGGCCCGCAGCGTCGCGAGGGCGGCGACGATCGCGTCGGCCTCGCCGGCCTCCAGCGCCCCGATGCGCGCGAGGCCGCGGGCGTGGGCCGCCGAGGCCGCGACGTCGTAGACGAGCAGGTTCTCGTCCAAGACGTAGTCGTCGCGAGCCGTGAACCGCAACATCGCCGCGTCGGCGGCGCCACCTTTGTCCCAGAGTCGATTGGCCACGGTCAGGAGCGCTCCGATACCACTTCGTCGTAGAGGGCTTCGAGCTCTTTCAGCTGCGCGCGTTTCTCCGGGGCGAGGCGCTTGCTCGAAGGCTTCTGGGCGGCGAGCTCGCGCTCGAGGCGTTCGATGGGATCTTCGGCGGCCTTCTTGATGCCGAGCGTGGTGAGGATGCGCTGCCCGACGCCGAGCCCCGAGCGGAGCTTGAAGTTGCCCTCTTCGAGCGCGTCGGGCGAGTCGTCGAGCCGCCGGACGATGTCGCGGTTCTGGCGGACGAAGGCCTGCGCCGCGGCGAACATCGCGCGGGCCACCGCATCCAGCCCGGCCTCGAGCCCCTGGGGCTCCGCGCGACCCCGCGTGATCTCCCGCTCGACCGCGAGGGCCAGCGCCAGCGTCGCCTGCGGTGCCGAGAGCGCGGTCGCCGAGTGGATCTTCACGCCGCCGCACCCCTTCACCTCGATGCCCGCCCCGTTTGCGATGAGCGCGCCGAGACCCAACAGCGAGGCGGCGAGATCGCCGGCCGGCCCGAGCTCGTCCTTGCGGAACCTGGCGACGGCGCCCGACGCGTCGAGGAAGATCGCGCCGACGCTGCGAGCCATCACCGTCGTCAACACGACGGGGTTGCCCACCTCCGCGGTCGCGATGGCGATGGTGTAGCCGTCGCCGGTGGGGGTGACGCGCTGACCGGAGAGGACCTTCACGCCGCCGCCGCCGCAGGAGCCGCCGGAGCAGGACGACACGACCGCGCCGGCCTCCTCGTCCACCAGGACGACCTCCGTCTCCAGGTCGGCCAGCCCGACGTGCGCTTTCATCCGGGTGAAGAGCTTGCCGATGGATGCCGGCGACCGGTCGAACTTGTCCGGGAAGAAGCGACCGTCCGGCAGGACGAAGGGCCCCACCGGCTCCGCGCCAGCCTTCGCCAAGCTGGCGGCCGCCTTGACCAGCCAGCGCGCCTGCTCCTCCGTCCAAGGTTGTGACATCCCCTCAAAGCTACCATGGACGTCGGGCGTTCTCATGCCTAGAGAGCGCCCCATGAGCAGCGAGAACGGTTCGTTGGACATCGGTCGCCGCAAGCAGGACCACATCGATCTCTGCGCCACGGGCGACGTCGGCTTCCGCTCGAAGACCACGCTCTTCGACGACGTCGAGCTCGTCCACGACGCGGTCCCCGAGCTCTCGGTGGACGCCATCGACACGACGGTGGAGATGTTCGGCAAGAAGCTCACCGCGCCCATCGTGATCGCCGCGATGACGGGCGGGACCGAGCGCGCGAAGGAGATCAACCAGCAGCTCGCCCGGATCGCCGACGAAGAGGGCTACGGCTTCGGCCTCGGCAGCCAACGCGCGATGCTCGACGCGAGCGCCGGCCGCGACCCGACCTACGAGGTCCGGACCGTCGCGCCCAACGCGCTCCTCCTCGGCAACATCGGCGCCGTCCAGGCGCGGGCCTCCGGGAAGGCGGCGCTGGAGGACCTGGTGGGCCGTGTCGGGGCGGATGCGCTCTGCGTGCACCTGAACCCCGCGATGGAGATCGTCCAGCCGGGCGGCGACCGCGACTTTGGCGGCATCTTGGACACCCTCGGCGACCTGGTGGATTCGCTGAGCGTCCCTGTGGTCGCCAAGGAGACCGGGTGCGGGATCGGCCCGGCCGCGGCGCGGAAGATCGCCGGCGTCGGCGTCCGCCACCTGGACGTCTCGGGCGCCGGCGGCACGTCTTGGGTCGCCGTGGAGATGCTCCGCGCGGAAGGGGACGCGAAGAACCTCGGCGTGGTCCTTCGTGACTGGGGTGTCCCGACGGCCGCCAGCGTCCTCGTGGCCTCGAGCGTCAAGCCCCGCTTCCGGACCATCGTCGCGACCGGCGGGGTCTCGAGCGGCGTCGACATCGCCAAGGCCATCGTCCTCGGCGCGACGGCGGGCGGCATCGCCCGACCCGTGCTCCAGGCGCTGACGGAGGGGGGGCCGGCCGGCGCCAAGGCCTTCCTCGCTCGTGTCCGGCAGGAGATCGCGAGCGTCATGTTGCTGGTCGGCGCCAAGTCGGTGGCCGAGCTCCGCCACGCCGACGCGATCCTCGGTCCGGGGCTGGAACGATGGCGGGCCTTGGCCGAGCGCTCGGCGGGCAAGAAGAAGATCCGCCGCCGTCTCTGAGGGAAGCTTCCAGGGGAGCGAGGGGGCGTGTTAGCGTCCTCTCCTCATGAGCGAACCGCCGACGAGGGACGCCGGTCCCGCCGGGTCGAAGGCCGTCCGCAGCGATCCTCCTCCGGAGGACCTCAAGAGGGAGCGCGACACCTTCATCCAGCAGTTCTTCCGCCGGGGCGCGCAGCTCAGCGAGGAGCTGCTCGGCGACATCGAGCGGCTCCGGGAGCAGGTCCGCGAGCTGGACGCGGAGAACGCGAAGCTCCGGTCCCAGATCGCGAGCGACACGGCCATCCGCGACCTGCTCAAGAAGATCGAACAGCTCGAGGAAGAGAAGCGGCAGCTCCTCCTGCAGACAACCCATGGCGGCGGCGGCGGCGGGGAGGAGTTCTCGCACCGCTTCGCCGAGCTCGAGGCCGAGCTGGCGCACCTCGGCACCCTCCATGTCGCGAGCGTGCAGCTGCACGCGAGCACGACCGTACGCCGAGCGTTCCGCAACCTGCGGGAGCTGCTCGCCCAGTTCCTCGGCGCTGCGCAGTTCGCCGTGTACTGGGAGGCGGAGGACGCGACGCTCGTCCCCATCAACGTGGAGAACATCTCGTCGAAGGAGGCGAGGGCGGTGGTGTTCGACGACACGCCCGCCGGCGCCGCCTACCATCGCAACGAGATCTTCATCGATGACGGCGACACCTCCGTGGGGTCGGTCCGGCGTCCGGCGGCGCTCATCCCCCTGATGATGAGCTCGCAGCGCCTCGGCGCCATCGTCGTGTTCCGAACCCTCTCGCAGAAGACCCACATCGAGCCCGCGGACTTCGGGCTGTTGAAGCTTTTGAGCACCCAGGCGGCCGCGGCCATCGTCCACGCTCACCTGTTCTCGCAAGCCGGCCGGCGAGCCCCCACCGTGCAAGCCTTCATTGATCAAGAGGACTGAAATCGATGGCTGAGTACTCCTGTCTCATCGTCGAAGACTCGCCCATGATGCGGCAGCTTTTGGTCTTCGCGCTCGCGCGTGTGAAGGGCCTCAAGGTGACGGAGGCGGACGACGGCGTGGACGGCCTGCGCAAGCTCGCCGGTCAGAAGTTCGACATCATCATCACCGACATCAACATGCCCATCATGGATGGGCTCAAGCTCGTGAAGCGGGTCCGCAGTGATCCGGTACACAAAGACACGCCCATCATCATCATCACGACCGAAGGCTCTCAGGAGGATCGCCAGCGCGCGCTCCAGCTCAGCGCCAACGCGTACATCACGAAGCCCATCCAGGCTCCGCAGGTCATCGCGAAGGTGAAGGAGCTCTTGAAGATCGAATAACGGGTCGCTGAATAACGGGTCGCTGGGGGCGCGACGGCGGCCGGCGCGGCCGCCCGCCACGCGCACGGCGTGGCCAGCAGCGCCCGCCCGTCACGCGGCCCGCCCGTTGTTCGTCCCCGTCAGCGGTTCGGGGAAAAACCGTAGCTCTCGAGCCGGCGGATGAGCGTCGCTCGGCTCATGCCGAGGATCTCCGCCGCTCGGCGCGGATCGCTGCCGCACTCTTCGAAGGTGCGCAGGACGCGCTCGCGTTCGATCTCGTCGAGCTCCGCCTGGAGCGAGAGGGGAGGGGCGATCTTGGCGTCGACCGCCTCCGCGAGCGAGCGGGTGGTCGGTGACGAGCCCAAGAGGACCGGCGTCGGCTTGGGCGGCTGCGACGTCGCGTGGTGCCGACGCTGCAGCAAGAAGCTGGTCGAGCCCAGGTCCACGGTGTCGCCGGGCTTGAGCTCCACGCGCTCGTTGGCAGCCAGGCGCTCGCCGCGCACGCGGGTGCCGTTGAGGCTCCCCAGATCTTCGACCTCGCAGCGCAACATGTCGCCGTCGGTCGTGACGAAGAAGGCGGCGTGGACACGCGAGATGGTGGGGTGCGTGACAGCGATGTCAGCTTCAGCGCTGCGCCCGAACGTCGTCTTTCGAGAGGTCGGCAAGTCGAGCGCGAGGGTCGTCCCGCCGACGACGCCGAGGAGGCAAAGACGCGGTCGGCCGAGCGCGTGCTCGGCGCGCTCGGCATGTGAGGGCTCCAGAGCCGCTGTCGCGGCGCTCTTCCCCCCGACCTCGTATCGCGAGTTCGCCATCCCCTTCCTCGGCCCGTAAGTGACTCATCGTTACACGGGAGGGGCCGCCTCGTCCATCATGGTGTCGCGTTCGCCCCGAGCACCTCCTCGAACACCGCACGAACGCGGGATGTCTGGGTGACGTACGCCTCCGTCAACGACTCTCCGGCGGGCCGCGCGGGGTGATCGCGGAGGCCCATCCGCCTCGCGAGCGGCTCGAGGACGGCGCTTCGCTCCTCGAGCAAGTGGGAGCCGTCGGCTCGAACGATGCGGACCCGAAGCTCGAGCCTGCGCAGGAAGCCGTACGCGTCGATCAACGTGGCGGCGTGTTCGCTGCGCAACACCCCGGCGTCCCGCAGACCTTCGAGGGCGAGCAGCGTCTCGGCCGAACGTACCGCAGGGCCGAGATCTCGCCCGTGCCTCAGCTGCAGGAACTGGGCGATGAGCTCGATCTCGAAGAGGCCGCCGCGGCCGAGCTTGATGTCGAACACGCCGGGGCGCTCGCCGCTGCCCTCACGGAGGACGCGCGCGCGAATGCGCACCAGGTCGGCGGCGTCGTCCTCCGTCGGCGGCTCGGCGTAAGCCGCGCGCTCGGAGGTCGCCAGGAACCGCGCGCCGAGCTCCGGATCGCCGGCGGCGAACCGAGCCCGCGTCAGCGCCATTCGCTCCCAGGCGGCCGCCCGGGAGCGCCCGCTCTCCGACTTGCCGAGCCCGTGGTAGCGCTCGAAGGCCTCGATGGTGGTGACGAGGAGGCCTTGGTTGCCGCTGGGCCGCAGGCGCGTGTCGAGATCGTAGCCCGGGCCCGCGCCGTGGAAGGTCGTGATGAAGCGGATGACCTTCCGCGCCGCGCGGGCGAAGAACGCGCCTGCGTCGCGATCATCCGTCGCCTCGGGGTCGTAGACGAACAGGACGTCGAGGTCGGAGCCGTAGCTGATCTCGCGCCCGCCGAGCTTCCCCATGGCGATGACCGAAAAGCCTCGGACCGCGCCCACGTCGGCGACACGCAGCGCGCGCCGCGTCGCGACCTCGAGCGACGCATCCGCGAGGGCGGTCAGGGCGTGGTTCACGTCGCGCACGACGAGGTCGCCCGCGAGATCGGCGAGCGCGACCTCCAGCGTCACGCGGGTCTTCGCCTCGCGGAGCGTCCCGACGAGCGCCTCGTCGGGATCCTCGTCCGGACGCGCCTCGATCCGGGCGAGCCCGAGCACGTCCTCGCGGATCGCCTCCGCGCTCGGCCGCGCCCGAGAGAACAGGATGATGTCGCCGAGCTCGGGCTTGTTGCAGAGCGCGTCGCCGATGAACGCGCTCGCCCCCACGATGGAGACAAGGCGCCGCAACGCGGCCGGATCGGCGAAGGCGAGGCGGACATAGACGGCCGGTTGCCTCACGCGGGCGAAGAAGAAGCGGAGGTAACGCGCCGACTGGATCGGATCCGCCGCGTCGGTGAGCGCGTCGAGGAGCGTCTCTGCGAGCCCCGGGAAGGCCTCGCGCGTACGCACGCCCAGCAGCGAGTCGGGGTGTTGACCCAGCTCCAGCATGTTCTTCGTGAAAGCGAGCAGCTCGTCCTCGTCCTCGCGGCCGAGCGCGGCGCAGAGCGGCGCGAAGAGCGATCGCAGCGTCGCCACGTCTCCGCGCTCGATCGCCGCGAGGTGGAGCGCCCACCGTGCCTCGGCCGGCTCGGCGCCCGCCGGCAGGAGCGAGAGCAGCCTCGCCTCCACGCGGCGGCGGTGTCGCGCGAGATCCACGAGGAACGCCTCGTCCGACGCGAAGCCGAGCGTCTTGGCGAGGCGGAGCAGCTCCTTGCCTTGCGGGAGGAGGTGGGTCTGGACGCCGGAGGCCACCTGCGTCGCGTGCTCGGCGCGGCGCAGCGCGAGGTATGCGTCGGCGATGTCGCTGGCTTCCCGCGCCGTGCAGAGGCCCTTGGCCTCGAGCCGCGCGAGCGCGACGAGGGTTGGCCGAGGGCGCAGCGTCTCGTCGCGCCCGCCCCAGATGAGCTGGAGCGTCTGAACGAAGAACTCTGCTTCGCGAATGCCGCCGCGGCCGAGCTTGAGATCCCGCGCTTCGTCCTCGGACAGCTCGGCTCTCGCTCGGCGCACGAGGCTCGTCATCTCGACGGCGATCGTTGGATCGATCCGTCGGCGCCACACGAAAGGGACGAGCGCGGCGAGCAGCGACTCGCCGAGTGCGAGGTCTCCCGCTACCGGCCTCGCGCGCACGAGCGCGGCGCGCTCCCAGAGGCGACCGAAGGACTCGTAGTAGCGTTCCGCCGCCGCGATCGAGTTGACCAGCGGGCCCGAGCCACCCTCGGGACGCAGCCGCAGATCCACGCGCCAGACGAGGCCGTCCTCCGTGAGCGCTTCGAGGTTCTCCGTCAGGCGGCGACCGACACGCAGCCAGTGCTCGTGCAACGTCATCGAAGACGGCTCGCCGGTCGGCGGCACGACCTGTCCCTCGTCGGTGTCGTAGAAGTAGATGAGGTCGACGTCGCTCCCGGCGTTGAGCTCTTCTCCGCCGAGCTTGCCCATTCCCAGCACGAAGAACGTGGAGGGGCGGCCGTCGTTGCGCATCGGCTGCCCGAAGCGCCTCTTGGCCCAGTCGGCGGCCTCGTCGAGCGCGCCTTCAATCGTCGCGTCCCCGAGGTAGGCCAGCTCGCGCGAGGTGACGTCGACGTCTGCGCCGCCGAGCGCGCGCGGCAAGAGCTCGCGGAGCGCGACGCGCATCCGCTCGCGACGCCCGAAGACGCGCAGCGCCTTCTGAACGTCGCCGCCCTGGCGCGCGACCTCCGCCCGAAGCCCGGCGATGAGCGTCGCCCTGGTCCGCGTCGTCCGCCAGCCGTCCTTCGCGATCTGCGCAACGTCGGCGGGCGATGCTCGGACCGCTTGTGCCAGGGCGGGGAAACACGTGGAGAGCAAGACCCCCGCCTCGAGCGCGACCGGGTCTTCGAAGCGGCTCGCGAGCTCCTCGCGGGCTTCCGCCGCGCGCATCGGCTCCACACGGGCCGAGAGCCCGGCGATCTCGCGAGAGAGCTTCGGCATTCCCCAGGAGACTAGCGTCGGTTGAGGGCGAGCTCGGAGTCCGTTTGCGCTATGCTCCTCGCGTGCGCTGGCTCTGCATCTCCGACATTCAAGGCGACGCGAACGCCCTGGCGGCGGTCCTCGCCGCCGCGGAGCGGCGAGGCTACGCACGGCTTCTGGTGGCCGGCGATCTCTGTTTCCCCGGGGACCAGCCGCTCGAGGTCTGGCGCCGCCTCATGCAGGCCCAGGCCACCATGGTGCAGGGCGTCGGGGACAAAGCCGTGGCCACGATCGACCCCGGAAAGATCCGCGGTCGCGACGAGCACGAGCGGCAACGCCTCGAGCGCCTCGCGGTGGCCCGCGCGGAGCTGGGGGAGCTCATCCTCGCGCGGCTGTCTCGGCTCGCGCCGAGCGTCCGGATGCCCCTGCCGGACGGTGGCGAGCTGATGCTCGTGCACGGCTCTCCGCTCGATCCCACCGAGCCCTTCACCCACGACATGAGCGACGACGAGATCCGGGCCCTCCTGGGGGACGACCCGGCGGACGTGGTTGTGTGCGGCGGCTCACACGTCCCCTTCGACCGAACGGTCATGGGCGTCCGGGTCATCAACGTAGGCTCCGTGGGGGAGGCCCTCTCCGGGGCCCAACCGACCTCGGCCCGCCACGCGGACGCCACTTTCCTCGAGTTCCGGGGCGCAGATCTCCTGGTGGAGCAGTTCGTGGTTCCTCTCGGCGCGGCGGCCTGAAGGGTCAGACCGCGACGGCGTCTTGACCACGGCTTCTCCGGGTGGTTTCTTGTCCTCTGATGCCGGGCTCGATCCTGGACGAAGACCCCGACGCGACCATGGTCGCGAGCATGGGGGAGCTCGACGATGAGCTGAAGAAGAGGCGCAAGCGAGATCGCGCCAGCGTCGTCGTGCTCGCCGGCACAAACGTGGGCGAAATGTACCGCCTCGACGGCGTCGAGGTCGTGGTGGGCCGAGCCTCGAACGCCAACATCCGGCTCAACGACGACGGCATCTCGCGCCGTCACGCGCGCATCTTCCTCGAGGCGGGCAAGTACCTCATCGAGGATCTGGGGAGCGCGAACGGGACGCTCGTGAACGGCCTGCGCATCGCCATGAAGCAGGTCCTGGAGGACGGCGACAAGATCCGCCTCGGGCCCACCACCATCCTCAAGTTCGGCTACTCCGACGACATCGAGGAGAGCTTCCAGCAGCGGATGTACGACGCCGCGCTGCGCGACGGGCTCACGGGCGCCTACAACAAGAAGTTCTTCCTCGACCGCCTCGACAGCGAGCTGTCCTACTCGCGCCGGCATCAGTTCGACCTGTCGCTCTTGATGTTCGACGTCGACTACTTCAAGCGGATCAACGACACCTACGGACACCTCGCCGGCGACGCCGTCCTCGTGAAGCTCGCCAAGCTGGCCGCGGGCGCGCTCCGCCAGGAGGATGTGTTCGGGCGCTACGGCGGTGAAGAGTTCGCGATCCTCTGCCGAGGCGTGAAGCTTCACCACGCGGGCGTCCTCGGCGAGCGCCTCCGCAGCACGGTCGAGTCGAGCATCTTCGAGCACGATGGCCGGCGGTATCCCGTGACCATCAGCGTCGGCGTGGCTTCCTACCCGACCAGCCCGGTCGAGACCCCGTTTCAGCTCATCGCCGCCGCCGACGAGGCGCTCTACGAGGCGAAGCGCTGTGGTCGCAACCGCGTGCTCCTGAAGCAGAGCTAGCGCTCGACGAAGGGCCGCGAGCGCTCCGGCGGAGACGAGCCTCGACGAGGAAGGGGGGGCTTGTGAACCAAGAGTCGCGAGCCGTGGATCCTTCCAGGAGCGATCCGATTGTTGGATTTGCAACAGTCAGCTGGCTCATTTGGAGAGAGCCGCCAAATGCCAATAACTTCCAATACGTAACGTTGCTGCCGGGGCCGGTGGGGGTGTCTATGTTGCATATCAAACATTCCGGCGGGCGCTAATTGGCTGAAAATACGGCGCAATTCTGTGGCGTGAGCCTTGCTAGCCCGGTTCGCATGCGATTCTTCGGCGTCGGGGTGGGTTGTCTGGGGTTGCTGCTGTCGGGCTGCGCGGAGTCGACCGACCTCGAGTCGGGTGAGGCGGTGGGTGAATCGGCCGACGCGCTTCTGGTGGGGAGCGGCAAGCTGAAGAGCAAAAACAAGCCCCTGTTCTGGGAAGGCACGGTCGGCCCGGAGGACGCCCCGACAGGCGGTGAGCCTCCGGAGTGCGCGGGTGTCCCTTGTGATCACTTCCGCCTGAAGATCGATCTGCCCCATGGGACCTTCAACAACCCCAACAAGCCCGGCGGGGTCCAGGTCGCGCTGCGTTGGTTCGGCAACCCCGGGCCCCACACCTTGCCTCCCGGCGTCCCGGGCTGCTGCGGCGAGTTCGATACGCTCAACCTCTGGATCTACAAGGACGGCGATCTCGTCGGCGCGTCGCCGGGGATCATCGCGGTCTCCCAGTCCGCGTTCATCCCGGAGCCGGAGAACGGCTGGTACGACGTCTGGATCCAATACGACCCGACCTACAACGTGAGCCCCTCGATGGACTACGAGGCGCTCGCCGAGGTCGAGTACCTGCCGAAGATCAACCCCGCCAAGCGCCTCCTGCCGGACCTCGAGTTCCGCGGCACCGAGCGCATCACGTTCGATACGCCCTCGTTCCCCATCTTCGAGCCCGATCCGCCCCCAGGCTCGAGCTGCTTCCTGAGCGAGACGGCGGAAGACGGGGCGCAGACCTGTCTGCGCTTCGACCAGGTCGTCGCGAACACCGGCAAGGGCCCGGTGGAGATCGCCTACGAGGTGCCCACCGGTGCCACGCCCGATCAGTCCCTGCCTTTCCCCGTCTCGCAGCGTGTGTACCGGAGCGACGGCTCCTACGAGGACCAGTCTGGTGGAACGGTGACGTTCCACGCCATCCACAACCACTATCATTACTCGAGCTTCGCGAACGCGGTGCTCTGGAAGTCGAACGTGCACGGCGCAAAGATCGGCAGCGCGCCCGTCAGGTCGGCTCAGAAGGTGAGCTTCTGCATGGCGGACATCCGCATCGACGCGTGGGGTGAGAAGGGCGACGGGCCGCGCAAGTACTACGCGCCCGATTGCCTCTTCCCGTACACGAGCGACGGCGTGACCGATGAATATCGACAGGGCGTCAACAACGGCTGGGCGGACGTCTACGACTGGTACATCCCGGACCAATACATCGAGGTCAGCAACGTGCCGAACGGCTACTACCGCCTCGAGTTCTGCGCCGACCCGTTCAACGAGATCGAAGAAGAGGATGAGGACAACAACTGCGTCATCAATCACATCCGTTTGACCGGCATGAACGGCCCGAACAAGAAGGTCCAGGTGCTCGGCGTCATCGACGAGTGCGGGTACTGAGCCGGACTGCCTGACGCGCGCGGGGGCCCGACCCCGAGCAAGCGCCCGCTCGAATGGAGCGGGCGCCTTCGCTCCTCGCGATGCGGAGCGCGGGCCGCTCAGCGGGGCCGGAGGAGCGGCGCGGCCATGGCGCGGAGCTCCTCTTCGAACGAGCTCCGCCCGAGCAAGTCGGCGACGTCGGGCAATTCCATGAGGCGAGAGACGAGCCGTTCCTGCAGCTTGGCGACCTCGTGCACCTCGCGATAGGGCCGCTCGGTGAAGCTGATCACGGTGTATGGCGTGGAGAAGCGATCCGGGAAGAGCTCGATCAGGCGGGCCTCGATGCGCTTCTTCAGCACGAACTCCGGGCTGCGCGACTCCTGGGCCAGCTCTCGATAGTGCTCTTCTGCCAGCGCGGTGACGGCGTCGCAATCCGGTTTGCGACGGTCCGGATAAGCGTGCAGCGCCTCCGCCCAGCTCCAGTCGAGCTCCTCGAGCGTATTGGTGAGGGTGGTCACATCCTCGAGCCCGGCATTGAGCCCCTGCCCGAGGAATGGCACCATTGCGTGGGCCGCATCGCCGACCAACGCGATCTTTCCCCCGAACGTCCAGGGTGAGCACGTCGTGGAGCCCAGGGCCCACGGGGCGCCGCCGAAGAACTCCGCGTTCCTTCGGGGCGTCAGCTCCACGAGGTCGGAGAAGGTGTCCTCGAACAGCTGCTGGAGGAGCGCGGGGCGATGGACCGCGTGAAAAGACCGCGGACCATCCATGGGCATGAACAGCGTCCCGGTGAAGCGGCGCTGCTGGTTCGGGAACGCGACGAGGAGCACGTCCTCCCGCGGCCAGAGGTGGAGCGACCCCGGATCGAGGGGCCATTCATCGGGCGTGCGGCCCTCGAGCGAGAGCTCCCGGTAGAAATGGCGCGAGTACCGGGTGGACTGGTCGAACCCTTCGGTGTCGATGAAGGAACGACGAATGGCGGAGTTGATCCCGTCGGCCGCGACGACGCGCTCCACTGGAATGGTCGTCTCCGTCCGCGCCGCCGTGGCGAAGCGGAGCCCTTCGAGGTCGGGGGTGAGCCCCAGGCACCGATGCTCGAACAGAAGCTCGATTCCGGCTCGACGCTCCGCGGCATCCACCAGGACACGTACGAATTCGTCCCGCATGACGGATTCGATCGACTCGCCGTTCGGGCCATAAGCGTGGAATTGAGTCCGGCCACCTTCGAGGTGAATAGTCCTCCCGCGCAAAGGGAACGCCAAGCGACGGACGTGCTCCTCGATACCCGCGGACCCTAATGCGCGCCAGCCGCGGCTCGTGAGGGTGAGGCTTATGGACCGGCCCAACGTGAGCGCCGCGCTGCGCCGCGGATCCGGTCGACCCTCGTAGACCCGGACGCGGTAACCCTGATTTTCGAGGAGGAGCGCGCAGACCAGCCCGACGGGCCCACCTCCAACGACCACAACATCTTCACGAGATTGCTGCACTTGAGCTACGCTCAAAGCATATCGTTTCGTAACGAGAAGCCAATCCAAAATGATGAAAGCGTCAGAGCTCCTCGAGCTCTTCTCCGCGCACTGGTCGACGGCGATCCTCGCCGCTGGAGTCGAGAGCAATGTGTTCGCGCTAATCGAGGATGGTCACTCGACGGTAGAGGATCTCGTGCGCGAGACCCGCATGGATCGGCGTCCGATTCGCGCGCTGCTCGACGGTCTCACCGGTATCGGAGCGATCGATACCGATGACGGTGTTCGCTATCGAAACTCCGAGGCGGTCGCGCGTTTCCTGATCCCTGGAAGGCCGGGGTATCTCGGCGGGTTCGCGAGAATCGTGGCCGGCGACGGAGACGGCGGGATGCGGCAATGGAGTCGCTTGTCCGAGGCGTTCCGTTCCGGGCGACCGGTCGGACCGCAGGCGATCACCACGCCCGACAACCCGTTTTGGCCGGAGCTGGCGATGGCGCTGCAGCCGGTCACCGAAGAGGTGGCCGCTGCTGCATGGGACTTGCTCCCCGTGAAAGACGCTCGAAAGGTGCTCGACGTGGGCGGCGGGACGGGAGCGTTTGCGCTCGTCTGGCTCCGCAAGAGCGCGGGGATGACGTTCACCCAGCTGGATTGGGCTCCCATGAACGCGCTCGCGCTCGCGCAGCTGACGAAGGCTGGACAGTCGTCACGGTTCTTCGTGGTGGACGGCGACATGCACGAGACCGAGTGGGAGAAGCAAAACGATGTCGTCATTCTCAGCAACGTGCTCCACCACGAGCCTCCCGAGGTGAACGCCGCGCTGCTCTCCAGGGCTCGCGCCGCCCTCGCGCCGGGCGGGGTCCTCGTCGTCAGCGAGTTCGCCCTCGACGACACGCGACGGTCGCCGGCGTTCGCGCTCCGATTTCACGCTGGGATGATCCTGCAGACGGCACGAGGCGCTTGTTATCAGGCGTCGGAGATTCGAGGGTGGATGGAGCGAGCAGGCTTCGCCGGCGTGCGGACCACGCCCGTTCCGCCGCTCTCGACGCTCGTCTGGGGGCGGGCTCCGTGAAGGATTGAGCCGTCCGTGCTCGGGGTGGCCATTCGCTCGGCGTGGCCATTCGCTCGCCGGGGCGACGGCCCGCCGAGCGAGGGGGCTATCCGAAGAGGATGCCCACCATCGTCTGGTTGAGGTGGGCGATCCAGTCTTCGCCGTAGCAGTGGAAGCCCGCGATGGGGTATCCGCAGCTGCCGAGCGCTTCTCGGAAGCGGTCCTGGAGCTTCATCGCGTTGATCGCGAGGCATCGGTGCGCGCAGTTGAACAGGACGGCGCCCGACGCCGGACGGCCGAGCTCCTTCTCGGCGTCGGCGAGAACCTTCTTCGTGTCGCCGACCAGGTCGGTGTAGCGGAGCAGGCTCAGCTCCGCGCCTTCGTGCATGCGAGCGCCGAAGTTCAACGCGCCGTCCGGGAGGACGCCGATGACGCTCCTCACCCACGGCTCGCCATCGATCATGACTCCGAGCGGGTTTGCTCCGAATGCTTCGTGGTTCATCTGGTCCACGGGGACGCCGATAGCTTCCGCGTAAGCCTGGAGCGCGGGGCGGCCGTTGATCTCCGAGACGGCGCGCCCCTGGACCTTGCCCATTCGCAGCGTGGTCGAGGTCGCCTCGAAGCTCGAAGACTTCACAATCTTGTAAGGGACGGCGAGCTCCATCAGGGTGAGCACACAGCCGTCCTCCGAGACGCGGCCGTTGCAGTAGACACGGGCCACCTTCATCGCCCAGTCATCGCCGGCCGAGCCCCCGACGAACGAGAGCAGCGGGGCCGCGTGGCCCAGGAGCTCGTCCACCTGGTCTTCGTGGAAATGGAAGGCCTCGTTGAAGATGAAGCCGACGTGTGTGGCGGGATCGAGCTCTCGAAGGTCTCCGAGCTTGCCCGCGAGCTCCCGCGTCGCGGCGAGCACACCCTCTTCCACGCCGGTCTCGTACGTGGCGAGGGCCGCGGCGACGCGCTTCACCTTGGCGGAGGAGAACGCCATCACCGAGATGCCGCCGGTGCCATAACGTGCGTCGGTGAACTCGCCCGCGGTGGTGCAGCCCGTCACGGTTGCGTCGGGGGCAAACTGCTGGAGCGCTGCGCTGACCTTGGCTCCGTCGTGCGCCATCGAGGTGAAAAACACCACCAACGTGGGGCGGAGCCCCTCGAGCGCCGCGAGCAGCTCTCGGATGGCGTCGTCGGTCGAAGCGGCGGCCGAGTGGGCGCTGACGATGTCACGTGCCACGGGCGCCCTCCACGTTCCTGAGGAAACCCATCTTCTGGAGAGCGCTCACGGCTTGTTCGATCTTGGCCGGATCGGTGTCCGTCGCGTCCGTGGCGTTCAGATTGACGTCGATCGTCAAGATGAGCCGTGTGTTGATGAAATGCAGGCGCGTCGGATTGCCGAGCTCTTTCAGCAGGGCCTCCTTCACGGCGTGCAGTCTCTGTAGGCGGGCAGCCACGTGGGATTCATCGATGGTCAAACGAATCGTTACGATACGTCAAGCTTTTCGTGGGCGAGCGCGTCTTTTAGGTCCTCCAGGCAGGCGTCGATGGCGCGCCTGTGGACACGGAACGAGAGGACGCAGACTCGAATGGCCGCCCGACCCCGCAGCACGGTACCGGACAGGTGCACCCGGCCACCGCCGTTGACCCGCTCCAGGACGCGCTCTGTCGCGTCGTTCGCGGCCTCGCCGACGCCGCGCAGGTGAAAGGCCACCGTGGACAGCTGCGGCTCGTCTGCGAGCTCGATGCACCGGATGGCCCGGAGCTGGTCGGCCGCGTAGCTCGCCAGATCGAGCTTCTCGTCGAGCGCGTCGCGGAAGGCCTGGGCGCCCACCATCTTCATCGGCAGCCAAACCCGAAGGCCGCGGCAGTCGCGGCTCAGCTCCGGCGAGATGCTCGCGAAGTCCACGGAAGCACCCTCCGCGCGTACCGCGTGGACGTAGTCCGAGTGGAGCTCGTGCGCGTGGCGGAGCGCGTCGACGTGGCGGGTCAAGAGCGCGCCGGTGCCGTAGGGGAGAAAGAGGCTTTTGTGAGGATCGACGACGACCGAGTCCGCCGCCTCGATCCCGCGTAGCGCGATGCGTCCGCGCTCGGTCAGGCGGAAGAAGCCCCCGTAAGCGCCGTCGACGTGGAGCCACAGCCCTTCCCGGTCGGCGAGCCCGCGGAGCGCGGTCAAGTCGTCGATGGCTCCCGTGTTTGTCGTTCCGCCCGTCCCGACGAGCAGAAACGGACGGCGGCCGTTCGCGCGATCCTCCCGGAGGGCGCGGTCCAGGGCAGAGAGCTCGATTCGATAGCGAGCGTCGGTCGCGACCGGTCGCACCGCGTCGCGTGGCAGCCCTGCCACCAGCGCCGCCTTCTCGATCGAGTGGTGCAGCTGGTCCGATGCGTAGACACGAGCGCCCCGTAGATCGTCGCCCAGGTGTTTGCTCCGCGCGGCGACGACCGCGATGAGGTGCCCGACCGAGCCGCCCGACGTGAGCACGCCGCCCGCCCCCGCGGGGAAGCCGAGGATCTCGCAGAACCAGCGCACGACGTTCGCCTCGAGCTCGGCGAGGACCGGCGCCGCGGCGGCGTAGCCGACGAAGCGGTTGACCGCGAGCGAGACGAAATCCGCGACTGCTGCGTGGAAGAGCCCTCCGCCTTGCACGTACGAGAGCATGCCGGGGCTCGCCGTGTTGATGCTCTTCGGGATCACCTCGTCGAACAGGTGCCGGAAGAGCTCCTCGTAGTCCGACGGATGCCACGGGAGCGGCTCCCGCACGAGGGCGGCCTTCTCCGCCGCGCCATCGAGGTCGACCGCGCGCTGGCCATCGAGCGAAGCGAGGTGCCGGACGACGTGGTCGACTGCGCGCTCGGCGAACGCCCGCATCTGAACTGCGTCGGGCTCGAGACCGAGGAGCCTCTCGTTTTCCCCCGAACGGCCCATCATCACGGCTCGAGGAGGGCTTCGAGCTCCTGGTAGAACTTGCTCCCCGTGTCGGGGATCCCCGCGATGATCGAGACGATCTCCATCGTCTGGGTGTCGATCACCATGTTGATCGGGTAGGCGCTGCCGGTGAAGAGCGACGGGAGCTTGTACGAAGGATCGATCGCGGCGGGCCAGGCCGTCTCGTATTTGGTCGTCCAACTGATGAGGTTCTGCTCCGTGGCGGGGGTGCCCGGGAGCGCCGTGTCCGCGAGGAGCACGAGGAGCTCTGCGCCCTGCGGGGCGTATTTGGCGTGCTCCTCCGGGAGGATCTCCTCGCTTTCTTGCTGGCAGGGGCCACACCACACGGCCGACAGGTTCAGCCACAACACGCGCGGCTTGGGGCGCTCCCCGTAGGGCGAGTCCGCCGTGAACGAGTCGGCGCCGGTGGGGTTGTAGAAGTCGGCGAGCTGGATGTCGACGAAGGTCGCGGCGTCGAGCGCCGGGTTCGCGAGCCCGCGGAAGCGGTAGTTGGAGATGACGTTCCCGACGGCCACGCCATAAGGCCCGCTCGGGTAGGCAACGCCCGAGGCGTTCGGGTCCTGGCCTTGGCCGGGCGGGAAGGGCCTGACCTCGACCTCGTCACAAGCCGCCAGCGTGAGGGCTCCCAGCAGAGTGAAGATGGGAAGGGCCGCCAGGCGGGTGGAGTTGAAGGAAATGGAGCGGGCGCGCACGAGCACGAGGAGCTTACCATCCGATGAGCTCCGGACACGCGTCCGAGTCAGGTCTGCGCGCGCTTCTTCAGATCGCCCCAGCGGGCGTAGCCGGCGATCTCGTCGCGAAGCGCGTCCACTCCCGAGCTGGAGGGCGCGGCGTTCGGGACGGGCGCCGGCGCGAGCGACTTCGCTTGCTGTTCGGCGGGGGCCTCGCCGGCTGTGAGCTCGCCCAGGCGCCCCTGCGAGTGGAGGAGCACGATGTGCGTGAAGCCGCCGATGTATCGGTCCTTGACGAACACGAGCGGGAAGCTCTTCGCGTTCACCTTGGAGACGATCTCGCTCTGCTGCGTGATGTCGGCCACGTGGACGGCCCGGAATGGAATCCGAGCCTCCTTCAGCATCCGCTGCACCTGCTGGCAGAACAGGCACCCGGGCCGAGTGTAGACGACGACCTCCGCCAAGGAGGTCAGTCTATCGGCAATCCAGACGTTCGGGCCACACGATTGATCAGATTGAAAAGGCCCACGACCATCATGATCTCGAGGGTGCCGGACAGCCCGAGGATGGCCTTGGCCTTCTCGACGGTGGCAGGCGGGGCTTGGACGTCTTGCGTCATCTCGGTGGCGAGCTGCATGACGATGGCCTCCTTCTCGTTGAAGAGGTTGGAGGTCATGTCGCCCGCATTCACGGCTTGCCGCTTCTCTCCGACGATGCCGAGCTGCTCGGCCATCCCCGCGTAGTAGCCCCGACAGTAGTTGCAGTTGTTGATCTCCGCCGTTCGGAGGATGGCCAGGAGCTTGAGGTCGATCGACGCGCCTTGCTCGGCGAAGATGGGCCCTGCGAGATCCAAGAAGCCCTGCATGAACGACGGGACGTTCGCGAGGATCCGCATCAGCGGCGGGACGTTCCCGAAGATCTTCTCGACGTCGTCGAATTGCTTGCGGATCGGCTCGGATGCGAGGTCGTTCGTGATGTACGGGAGCGTGGTGGGCATGGGCGGAACCTCCGGAAGACGCGGAGGATAACGGCGGCGCCTCGACAAATGCACGGTTGTTTGAATTCAGACAGTGTCTGAAATCAAACAGCGAGACAATCCGTTCGCAAAGGTCGGTCGACAAAGTACGGCTCGACCGAAGCCAGGCTTAAGCGTGCTTCATTTCCAACACCTCGCTCCGGTCAGGGTCGAAGATTCAGCCAGTTTTGTTGCGGCATGCTTGCTGCCTGTGGCGAATCGGCCGTCTGGCTTGTGGGCATGTAGCCTCTCGCCTCACGTGCCGAAAGGAATCGGCGATGGTGGCTTCGCGGGTCTGGGGGCGAGTGGGCAAGGCGCTTCGCTACGGGGTGGGCGCGGTCGCAGCAGCGGCTTCGTTCTCGGCTCTGATCGGGAACGTCGCCGCGACGAACGGGCCGAAGGTCGCATCGAAGGGGACCTACGAGAAGGGCAAGCTCGAGGTCCCGCTCTACCGCGGCGCTGCGCAGCCGCTCGAGCTGGCGGTCATTCCCACTCCCAACAACTGCGAGGGGCACGTCGATCTCAAGCTCGAGTGGGACGAGGAAGAGAACTGGGTGAAGGTCAAGCTCAAGGGGGACAAGGTCCTCGAGCGGTACCCGGACATCGACCGTACACCCGGCGTGAACTTCGAGCCCAACCCTTGGTTCCCCGAGCCCGAGGACATCACCGACGGGCGGTACCAGCTCTGGATCGTCACCAACGGCCGGATGCTCACGTTCTGGTACGACCCGAGCTCGCTCGATCTGATCGGGAGCGAGCTCGACTTCGAGGACGGGCCGCCGGCTGGGGCCATCCCCGTTCCGTTCCCGACGCTCAAGCTGTTCGGCTCCCCGTTCTTCCAGCCAAAGGCGAACGGCGACCTCAACTTCGAGTGGACGTTTGCGTACGACCACGTCGTGCGCGGGGACCTGCCGCACCTGACCGAGTACTACCTGACGTTCCCGCCACCGAACCTCTGCCAGGTCAACCCGTACCAGATCCACGAGTCCCACCTGCGGCCCTACGGCTCGAAGCCGCTTCCCGCCTCCGAGGCGCCGAGCTTCGACGAGTACCTCCGCGGCGGGTTCATCTTCGACATCACGGTCGAGCCGCCGACCTACTTCACCGACCGCGCGATTCAGACGGGCATCGGCTCGTACCAGCAGACCACGATGGTGGGCACCATCCCCAACGGTCAGTCACTGGATATCGACGCCGTGTTCGGGAACGTCGCGCCGCCGTTCCGGCCGTGGCCGAGCGCGGGGAGCTGCGAGCTCTACGCGCCGCCGTTCCACAAGCCCAACGCCAACTTCTGCCAGTGAAGGGAGGCCCACCATGAAGATCCACTCCTTGTTTGGTCTCTCGATCCTGACGGCCGCGGCGCTCGTCGGCGGCTGCTCTTCCAGCGAGCCCGAGTCGACGGAGATCGTCGGCGAGTCGCAGCAAGCCATCCAGAACCAGAACGACGGCAGCTACAACCTCCACCTCGAGCCGCGCGTTCGCTTCATCCCGGTGAAGCCGGGCGCGGACATCGCGGCAGGGCGGGCGCTCTTCGGTCTGAGCGCGACGGACGACAACACCGAAGACGCCTCGGGGGCCCTGTTCCAAGGCTTCTCGCAGGCCGCAGGACGCGACATCACGAGCAACGGCCGCACCTGTTTCACCTGCCATCGAGGTCGCGACGTTCAGATGGGCCTCTCCGGTCCGCTCCCGCTTTCGACCTGGGTGCCCACGACCGACACGCTCTTCACCCAGGTGGACGCCGACGCGCAGGGCGATCCGGACGGCCTCACCAACCTCGACAACCACGCGCTCTTCAAGTACCGCCCGGGGCGCTTCAACCTCCAGCGACCCCAGACCGACCCCTTCCGAAAGGTCTTCTTCTGGCGCAAGTCGATCAACCTGATGAACCTCGCGTTCACCCACGGCTTCTTGAACGACGGTCGCATGCGCGTGATGTTCGAGACCGACCGCGGCGCCGTCTTCTCCCACACGCAGGAATCCGACGACCGGTTCGACGACCTGTTCACCGCGCAGAACGGCGCGGACATGGAGGCGTTTCAGTTCAGCGAGCTCTTCGTGACCGACCCCGTCCTGCTCGCGCTGCGCGACCCCAACCACCCGCTGCACCAGACCCTGATCGACGACCCGTTCTACACCGTGCCGATCCAGACAAAGGCACAGAAGCGCGGCTCGAAGGTCTTCAAGAAGGAGTGCATGGGCTGCCACAACACGCCCAACGTCTTCAACAGCCTCGAGAACGTGGAGGCGCTCGGTGCGGACCAGGCGGTTCGTCCCGACAACTTCCCCGCGTTTGGTCCTAGCGTCGCGAAGACGTTCAACGTCGGCATCTCCGAGCGCAACCTCCACAATCTCCGCTTCACGGTCCCGCTCGATGGTGGCGGCTTCGAGACCGTGTCGCTCCCGCTCGTCGCGCAGGACGGCACGGTGACGAGCTTCCCGGTGACCTTCGACATCGGGCTGGCCGCGACCACCGGGCGTATCGAGGACGTAGGCCGCTTCAAGGTGCCGCAGCTGCGCGAGCTGGCGAAGAACGCCCCGTATTTCCACGACAACTCCGCCACGACGATCGAGGAGGTCGTCGACTACTTCAACAGCCCCGAATACAACTGCTCGAAGGACGGGCACGACTACCCGATCCACCTGAACGCGCAGGAGCGTGCAGACCTGATCGCCTTCCTCTACATCCTCTGACGGGTCGTCCTCTGACGGGTCGTCCTCTGACCAGCCGTCCTTGACCAGCCTCGTGGCCCCGGCGTCTCCGCGTCGGGGCCGCGCGCTCCTCAGCCGGCGCCGAGCCTGTGTTTCTTGATGCGGTAGATGAGCGTCTGCCGCGTGACCTTGAGGTAACGGGCTGCTCGCGAGACGTTCCCGTCGAACTTGTCGAGGGCGCGGCGGATGAGCTCGCGCTCGACCTCGTCGAGGCCGATGCCGTCTTCGGGGAGGATGAGCGCGAAGCCCGGTCGGTCTGACGGAGGCGGGGGGAGGTTGCTGGGGCGCTCGAAATGATGCCGCTCGATCACCTCGTCGTTGCCGAGCAGGAGGATGCGTTCGATCTGGTTGCGTAGCTCGCGGACGTTGCCCGGCCAGGCGTACTCGAGGATGTAGGCGCGCGCCTCGTCGCTCAACCGGCGCAGCGGGATCCCGTACTCACGGCACATCGAGGTGATGAACGTCTCGGCGAGCAGGATCTTGTCTTGCCCGCGCTTTCGCAGGGGAGGGATGGTGACCGAGACGACGTTCAGGCGGTGGTAGAGATCAGGCCGGAACGCGCCGCTCTTCACCTTCTCCCCGAGGTCGGCGTGGGAGGCGGCGATGATCTGGACGTCGACGAGCACGCTCTGCCGGCCGCCGAGGCGCCGGATCTTCTTCTCCTCGATCGCGGTGAGCAGCTTGGCCTGGAGGTCGGGCGTCATGCTGCCGATCTCGTCGAGGAACAGGGTTCCGAGGTGCGCGGTCTCGAAGAGCCCCGCGCGCGACGTCCGAGCGTCGGTGAACGCGCCGCGCTCGACGCCGAAGAGCTCCGACTCGAGCAGCGTCGCGGGGATGGCCGCGCAGTTCAGCTCGACGAAGGCCTGGTTCCGGCGCACCCCGTTGTAGTGGGCGCATTTCGCGAGCAGGCCCTTGCCGGTCCCGGTCTCCCCGCGGATGAGGATGGTCGGGGGTGAGCCGCGCGTCGTGCGCTCGGCCACCCGCCTGAGGACGTCGACGACGTCTTGCATCTCGATCGAGTTACCGACGAGCGTCGACCAGCTCGAGCCCGACGCGTCCCGCTGCTTCAGGTAGCGGAGCTGGACGTCTCCACGGCGCGACCCCAGTGCGCTTCCGACGGCGGCCAGGAGATCGTTCATGTCCTTCGTGGGGTCTTCGATGTACTCGAACGCGTCCAGCCCGAAGGCCTCCGCAGCCCCCGGGATCTGCGGGTCCCGGCCCGTGATGACGATGACGACCCGCGGATCGATCGAGCGGAGCGCACGCACCACGTCCGCCGCGCCGCCCTCGCGGAGGGGGAGGCAAAGGATGACGAGGTCCGCTCCCTCGGCGGAGAACCGCGCGACGCAGTCGGTGCCGTCGAGCAGCTCGAGGTGATGGCCGCGCGTCGAGAGCCGCGAGCGAATGGACTCGAGCAGCGATGCGTCGGAGCCGGCGGCGAGGACCTGGTGGGGGCGCACGCCGCTCGTTGGAGCCGCTCTCTCGAGGGGGGAGCTCACGGATGGCGACAAGGGTCGCACAACGCCGATGCCCAAACTAGATTGACTCACGGTCCGCCCGTGGGACAAGCTCGAGGCCTTGTCCGAAACGAGAGCCGCCCACGCGCGAATCGCCACCCTCGTCTCCACGCTCGACGGTCTCGTCGGCGCCCACCTGGACACCCTCGCGGAGATGTTCCTGCGCGGCGCGCTGGTCGAGCCGGAGGAGCTCGGCGAGCTCCCACGAGGCAAGCTCCTGGCCCTCGCGGGTACGGAGCCCGCGCACCTCGCCCTCCGCCCGATGGTGAAGGCCGTCTCCCGAGCGTTCTCCCTGTGGGAGGGCATCGTGTTCGACCACGGCGGCACGGCCGGCGCGAACCGGTTCGCGGGCCGCGAGGGGATCCGGTTCAAGGTCTCGCGCGGTGCCTCGCGGCTCGACGCAGGCCCCGCGCTCGTCCTGTCGTACGAGGAAGCGCCGTGGCCCTTCCGCGGCTTGCACGACGAGCTCCGGCTCATCGCGCCGGGGCTCGCCGTCGGTCCCACGTATTATCATGACGACGTCGTCGCCTGGTTCGGGCTCGAGGCGAACGCCTGACAACGTCGGGGAGCCGGCTGGCTCCCCGCTGCCGTGACGTCAGAAGCAGACGCCCGGACCGCAGCTCTGGCCGACGCAGATGAGGGTCTGGAAGGCCTGCGGGCTCTGGACGCACTGGAGCAAACACGCGACGGGACCCTGGCCGCCGACGCAGCCGAAGAAACACGTGATGTCGTCGATGCAGTCGGGGCTGCCGAAGCAGTCGAGCAGCTGCGTGCAGCACGACTGCGCGACGCAGTCGCCGCACTCGCTGCCGTCGGAGGGGCACGCGCTGAAGCCGCAGGTGCCGGCCAGGCAGGTGCCCGAGCAGCACTCCGGGTCGTTGTTGCAGTCGGCCCCGTCCGGCGAGCAGGCGGCCTCGCAGACGCCGCCGTTGCAGCTGCCCGAGCAGCACTCGAACGAGCTGCCGCACATGCCGCCGTCCGGGGTGCACGCGTTCTGGCAGACGCCGCCGACGCAGGTGCCGCTGCAGCAGTTGGGGCCGGTCATGCAGGGGCCGCCGTTGGGCGTGCACTGGTTGCACTGCGCGCCGCAGATCTGCTCCGCCTCCGAGACGCAGATGTTGTCCCACGAGCTCTGGCAACAGAACGGGTCCTGGGCGCACACCTGTTGAACGCAGGCGCCGCACTGCGGCCCGAGCGCGACGCCCTCGACGCAGACGTCGTGGGGGCAAGGCGGCGGCGGCGGCCCACACGTGCCGTTGTTGCAGGACCCGCTGCAGCACTCGGCCGGGCTCGCGCACATCGATCCGTTCGGCGAGCACATGTCGCAGCCGCAGCTCTGCTGGGCCTCGCCCACGCAGATGTCGTCCCACTGGACCTGACAGCAGAACGGATCGAACTCGCAGATGATGCCCGCGCAGGCGTTGCAAGCCGGGCTGAGCTTGTCGCCCACCTCACATTGGCCGTGGTTGCACGTGGCGATGCCGCAGAAGCCGCCGTCGCACACGCCGGCGCAGCATTCGGCGCCCGTGGTGCACGCGACGCCGTCGGGCTGGCACGGCGGCAGGCAGGTCCCCCCTTGGCAGTTGCCCGAGCAACACTCGAACGAGTCGTTGCAGAAGCCGAAGTCCGGCGTGCAGGGGCCGCCGCAGATCCCTTGCGAGCAGATCCCGCTGCAGCAGTCGTTGGGCCCCGCGCAGAGCGAGCCGTTCATCAGGCAGCCGTCGCAGATGCCGTCGTTGCACTGCAGGCTGCAGCAATCCGCCGGGACGTTGCAGTCGAAGCCGGGCGGCAGACACTGAGCCGCGCAGACGCCGCCCTGGCAGTTGCCGGTGCAGCACTGGCTCGAGACATCGCAGGCGCTGCCTTGCGGGAAGCAGCCGTCGGAGCAGACGTTCCCCAGACACGCCTGCGTGCAGCACTGCTGCGCGGAGGTGCACCCGGCGCCCGTGGGCAGGCAGGTGCCGAGGCAGAGCCCGTCGGGGCCACACGCGCCCGAGCAACACTCGAACGGCGCGCTGCAAGGTTCACCCTCCTCGTTGCAGGCCGGCGGCTGGCAGACGCCGCCGACACACGAGTCGCTGCAACACGAGGCGCTCGAGCTGCACGAGGCTCCGTCGCTCAGGCAGCTCGTGGGCTTGCAGGTGCCCGCGATGCAGCTTCCGCTGCAGCACGTGTCGTCGTCCTGGCAAGGGAGGTTGTCCCCTTGGCATTGGTCCGCCCCGCCGCCGCCTTCGTCCGACGCGCCGGCTCCGTCGTCGTCCGCGCCCGGACCGACGAGGCTGTCACGCGCGCCGCAGCCGGGCGCGACGACGCTGATGAGAGCGAGGAGCGAGACGCAGAAAGCAAGGAGGCGGGCCTGCACGTCGTCCAGGGTACACCAAGGCCTCGGTGATCGGTGCCTCGGCGCGCGCGTCAGCAGGCGATGCCGCAAGCGGTCGCGACGAGCGCCGTGCACGCGCTCGTCCAGCTCGAGCTGCAGCAGGACGGGTTCTGGGCGCAGATCACCATCACACAAGGGCTGCACCCCGCGTTGAGCGCGGCGCCGGTCTGGCATGCGTCGTGGGCGCAGCCGGCGGCGTTGCCACACAGCCCGTGGTCACACGCGGCGATGCAGCACTCACCCGCTTGCTGGCAGGGTTGACCGTTCGTCTTGCAGATCGTCTCGCAGGTGCCGCCCGCGCACGAGCCCGAGCAGCACTCGCCGTTGCCGCCGCAGGGCGAGCCGCCCGGCTTGCACATCGTGCCGCCGCCACACTGGCCGCCGTTGCATTGCCCCGAGCAACACTGCCCCGGCGCCGAGCAGGCCGTCCCGTCGGCTCCGCAGGCCGCGCCGCAGACGTTGTTCGTGCATCCGCCCGCGCAACACTCCGCGGGAGCGGTGCAGGGCTCGCCGTTGTTCTTGCAGGTCGGCGCAGTGCACCGGCCGTCCTCGCACTCCCCCGAGCAACACGACGTCCCGAACTCACAGATGGAGCCGGCGTCGAGGCAGGAGGCGACACATTGCCCGCTCTGGCAAGCGCCGGAGCAACACTCGGCCGGCGAGGCGCAGGCGCCGCTCGCCTTGCAGCCCGTCCCGGTCGAGCCGGTCACGGACCCCGTCGCTCCGCCCGAGCCGCCGCCGCCGAAGCTCACTTGCGGATCGCTGCTGCACGCCCCGAAAAGAGAGAGGAGCGCGAGCGAGCCGACCGCAGCCCAAGGTCGCAAGGATGACACGGTCGACGAGGCTACCACGCTCCCCCTCCGCCCGTGAGAGCGCCAAGAGGGGCGCCTCGGGGGACGGGCGCCGCCGGTCTCAGCCGAGGTCGATCGTGGTGCGCGGCGCGAGCCCGGGCACGCTCGTGTAGGCGGAGAAGCGCTGCGCGTCGTAGGAGACGTCCATCAAGAACCGGGGCACATCCAGCGGATCGGGGTGCGCGAAGGTCGGCATGACGGCGGCGCGGCAGGTGAAGCCGAGATCGTAGCCGGCCGACGAGACGGCCCCGCGCAGGACATCGTCCGCCCCGAGCGCGTAGCCGACCGGGTAGGCGATGGAGCCGACGGTTCGACCCAGCCGCTCCTCGAGGTCCTCCCGCGAGCCGCGGAGCTCCTGGGCGTGCTCGCTCGCATCGAGCGTCTGCAGGACGCGGTGGCTCCGCGTGTGAGAGCCGATGTCCATCCCCGCGTCGGCGAGCTTCTTCACTTCCTCCCACGTCATCAGCGAGTCGTCGACGAGGCGCTGCTCTCGTTCGCGCGGGAGCTGGACCTCGCAAGCCGCGTCGAGCTCCGACAAGAAGCGCTCGACGTCGAGACGTTTCGTCTTCTTCACGAGCCGGATGAGCTCGGCCTTCGCCGCCTCGGGCGCGGTCGCGAGATCGAGGGTGAGCCGGACCGGATAGGTGATCTCGGCGCGCTCGCGCTTCGACTCGTGCACGGCGAGCGCGATGCGGTCCCACCAGAAGAGCTTCCGGTGTGTGACGTGATCGGTCGGGATGAAGAAGGTCGCCCGCGCGCCGTGCCGCGAGAGGAGCGGAAGCGTCACGGTGAGGCACTCCCGGTAGCCGTCGTCGAAGCTCAAGAAGACCGGGTTGGGCGGGAGCTTCTTGCCCCGCTTGGTGAAGCCCACCAGGTCGTCGACCCCGACGAAGTTGAAGTACCGGGAGAGAAACGCGAGCTGCTGGTCGAACTGCGCGGGGGTCGCGTCGGCGAGCGCGCCGTCGAGCCCCAGGTCGCTGCCCGGCTCGGCCGTCCGGTGGTAACAAAGCGAGGTCAGCCAAGGGAAACCGACGACGTTGCGCAGCCGCAGCATGGCGTCCACGACGCCGAGGCCGTCGAGGACCCTGGCAAGCTTGGTTCGCACGCTCATTCACCCTACCAAGAGGAGAGCCCAACTTAGCTCGACCTGCTATCTTCCGGCCATCGTGAAGATCGATCAGGACCACGGCCGGTTCCGCCAGATCGTTCGTGGCAAAGTGCGGCAGAATCTGCGCAAGTACATCTCCACGGGCGAGCTGGTCGGTCGGAAGGGCAAAGACGTCGTCTCGATCCCCATTCCCCAGATCGACATCCCGAGGTTCAAGTTCGGGGACAAACAAACGGGGGGTGTGGCGCAAGGCGACGGCAACCCCGGCGATCCCGTAGGGGGCTCGGACCAACAGGGGGACGGGCAGGGGCAGGCCGGCAAGGATGCGGGCGATCACACGCTCGAGGTCGACATCACGCTCGACGAGCTCGCCGACATCCTGGGCGAGGAGCTCGAGCTGCCGAACATCGAGGACCGCGGCAAGAACAAGATCTCGAACGCGCACGACCGCTACTCGGGCATTCGTCGCGTGGGGCCCGAGTCGCTGCGTCACTTCAAGCGCACCTACCGCGAGGCGCTGAAGCGCATGATCGCGAGCGGGACGTTCAAGGCGGACCGGCCGGTGGTCGTCCCGGTCCCGGACGACAAGCGATACCGCTCCTGGAAGACCATCAACGAGCCGGTGGCCAACGCCGTCATCATCTACATGATGGACGTGTCAGGCTCGATGGGTGACGAGCAGAAGGAGATCGTGCGCATCGAGTCCTTCTGGATCGATGCGTGGCTCACCCGGCACTACAAAGGCCTCGAGTCGCGCTTCATCATCCACGACGCCGTCGCGCGGGAGGTCGACCGCGACACCTTCTTCCACACGCGCGAGTCGGGCGGCACGATGATCTCCAGCGCGTACAAGCTCGCGGCCCAGATGATCGCAGACGAGTACCCCGCCGATGAGTGGAACATCTACCCGTTCCATTTCTCGGACGGAGACAACTGGTCGATGGACGACACGCTCGCGTGCGTCGAGCTCCTCAAGAAGGAGATCCTCCCCCGCGCCAACATGTTCGCCTACGGCCAGGTCGAGAGCCCCTACGGCTCGGGGCAGTTCATCAAGGACCTGCGCGAGCACTTCAAGGCGGACGACCGCGTCATCACCAGCGAGATCCGCGACAAAGACGCGATCGTCGGGAGCATCAAGGACTTCCTCGGGAAGGGCAAATAAGGATGAGCAAGTTCGCCCTGAACACCGCGCTGCCCCGCTACCTGCGAGCCGAGCAAGAGCGCATCGAGGCGATCGCGAGGGGCTACGGGCTCGACTTCTTCCCGACGGTCTTCGAGATCCTCAAATACGATCAGATGAACGAGATCGCGGCGTACGGCGGCTTCCCCAGCCGCTACCCGCACTGGCGCTTCGGGATGGAGTACGAGCAGCTCGCGAAGAGCTACGAATACGGTCTCTCGAAGATCTACGAGATGGTCATCAACAACAACCCCTCGTACGCCTACCTCCTCGAGGGGAACAGCCTGACGGAGCAGAAGCTCGTCATGGCGCACGTGCTCGGTCACGTGGACTTCTTCAAGAACAACTTCTGCTTCAAGGCGACTGACCTGGACGCGCCGCGTCCGATCCTCGACCCGCTCAAGAAGCGCGAAGGTGACCCCGACCGCCGCTGGATCGACAAGATGGCGAACCACGGCAGCCGCGTCGCGCGACACATCGAGCGCCACGGCATCAACAAGGTCGAGGGCTTCATCGACAACTGCCTCTCGCTCGAGAACCTCATCGACCCCTGGGCGCCGTTCTCCGGCAAGCCTCGCCCTGTCGAGGAGGAGGAGGAGCAGCCGATGGTCGTCCCGAAGCTCCAGGCCAAGGAGTACATGGACGACTTCATCAACCCGCGCGAGTACCTGGAGGCGCAGAAGAAGAAGCTGGAGGAGAAGAAGGGCGACCGGAAGATCCCCGCTCGCCCCGAGCGCGACGTGCTCAAGTTCCTCCTCGACCACGCGCCTCTGGAGCGCTGGGAGCGCGACGTGCTCGAGGTCATCCGCGACGAGGCCTACTACTTCGTCCCCCAGCGGCAGACCAAGGTCATGAACGAGGGCTGGGCCAGCTTCTGGCACTCGCGGATGATGACCGAGAAGGTCCTCGATGCTTCGGAGATCATCGACTACGCCGACGCAAACGCGGGCGTCATGGCCACCGCGCCGGGGCGGTTCAACCCGTACAAGGTCGGCGTCGAGCTCTACCGTCACATCGAAGACAGGTGGAACAAGGGTCAGTTCGGCAAGGAATGGGAGGACTGCGACGACCTCGACGAGAAGCGCCACTGGGACATGAAGCTCGGCCTCGGCCGCAAGAAGGTCTTCGAGGTGCGCGCGCTCTACAACGACGTCACCTTCATCGACGAGTTTCTCACGCCGGAGTTCATCATCCAGCAGAAGCTCTACACGTTCGGGTTCTCGGGTCGGAACGACCGCTACGAGATCGAGAGCCGCCAGTTCAAAGACGTGAAAGAGAAGCTCCTCTTCCAGCTCACCAACTTCGGCGACCCCGTCATCGTCGTGGTGGACTCCAACTACGGAAACCGCGGGGAGCTCCTCCTCACCCACGAGCACATGGGGATCGACCTCCGTCAGGACTACGCGAAGGAGACCCTCCAGGCGCTCGTGCGAGCCTGGAAGCGGCCGGTCGCGATCACGACCAAGCTCGACCAGAAAGCGGTCATGCTCCGCTACGACGGGAGCGAGCACTCCGTCGTCCCGTACCGCCAATGAGGGCCCCCCTCCTCGGCGCGCTCCTGCTCGTCGCCTGCGCGGACGCGCCGCCGCCGGTGATCGAGCCGACGTCCGCGCCGCCGCTCTGGCCGCCGCCGCTCGCCTCGTCTCCGGCTCTTCCGCCGCCGGCCTCCGCGTCGGCCAGCGGCGCGCCCGAGCCTCCGGCTCCCGCGGCACAGCCGGCCGAGCCGACGAAGCCGCGCCCGCTCGCGCGCGGCGACGGCTCCAAGCAGGACGCGCTCCTCGCGGAGGGAGACAAGCTCTACGACAAGGGGGACTACGCGGGCGCGGAGGCGGCTTACAAAAAGGCGTCCCAGGCGGCGCCGAAGGACCCGGCCGGGATCGTGGGGTTCGTGCGCTCGCGCCTCGCGAAGGAAGACGTGCCGACGGATTTCGGCAGCGCCAAAGACAGCCCCACCCTGAAGGGCATGGTGAACGAGCTTCGCAAGGCGACGAAGCTCGACGACACCTACGCGCCGGCGCACCTCGAGCTGGGCCGCGCGCTGCTCGTGCTCGGCAAGGCCGACGAGGCGCACGCTTCGCTCAAGCGCGCGGTGGAGCTCGACGCGACCGATCCGGAGGCGTTTTCGTCGTTCGGGGTCTGCCTCCTCGCGAAGGGCGACAAAGAGGGCGCGGTGAAGGCGCTCTCTCGCGCGGCCGAGCTCGACCCGCGCTCCGCCCAGCGCCTCGCGAACCTCGGCACGGCGCAGATGCTCGTCGGTCGAGTCGCCGACGCCATCACGACCTACCGGAAGGCCATCCAGCTCGCGCCGAACGATCCGGGCACCTTGAACGATCTCGGCTCGGCGCTCCTGTTCGAGGCGCGCTTCGACGACGCCATCGCCGAGCTCGAGAAGGCGAAGAAGCTCGCGCCGAAGAGCGCGGCGGTGCTCTCCAACCTGGGTTACGCGTATGACCAGAAGGGGCAGCCCGACAAGGCGCAGGCGTTCTACGAAGAGGCGCTCGCCGTCGACGACAGGCTCGTCTCGGCCTGGATCAACCTCGGCAACCTGCACGCGCGGCGGGGCAAGCTCGCAGAAGCGCGCGCGGCCTTCGAGAAGGCCAAGGCGGTCGATCCGGAGGACCCGCGTGTGAAGGCCGCCTTCGCCGAGCTCACCGAGCTCGAGAAGAAGCCGTAGACGATCCTGGCACTTTCACCGCGCGACACGAGCCGCGGGAACGGGTGAAGCGCGCGAGGAAGCAAAGTCACCACCCCCTCGTATCCGGCACGCATGAGCTACGGTGTGCATCCCTACGCGGTTCGGTTCGGGCGGCTGCCGCACGACTCGGCCGAGATGAGCGGCTATGAGCTGGAGGACGAGGTCGACGGTCGGTTCCTCACGAACGAGCACTGGAGCGGCATGCGGACGGACTGGTTCGACGCGGTCGACGACGCGCTCCGAGCAGCAGGCTCCGAAGTCCGATTGCTCTCGTTTTTCAACCGCGGCGCGCCGTGCCCCGTCGGGCCCACGGACGACTTTCCGATGATCGGGCACGTGCGGCCCGATGAAGTCGAGACCCTCCGCGCGAAGCTGACGGCCGTGGTCGTTTCGGGGGACGAAGGACGCGCCGTGGCCGAGGTCAGCTCCTGGCTCCAGGCCCTGGAGCCCGGGGAAGGGCTCGTTACGTTCTACTATTGAGGTCGGGCGACCGCCGGCGCCGCAGATCCTGCTACAAGAAGCCGCGGCGCGGGCGCGGGATCGGCGGCCCTGCCTCGTCGGCGATGAGCCGCGCCGTCAGCACCGTCGAGGACTTGCAGGCGACGAAGATCGTCTCGCCGCGGCTCAGCCACTCGGGGTAGGGGCCCTGCGCGCCCTGCTGGGCGAGCCGCATGAAGAAGCGGCCGCAGGGGACGAGGAGCGTGTCGTTGGTCCTGCCCTTGCGGACGCCGCTCAGGTAGACGTCCGCGTCGGCGGGACCTTTGACGTGCAAGTAGCCGAGCTGGTCGGAGAGCTCCGACGGGTCGGGCATCTGCGGGGTGTTGGCGACGGTCGTCGCGGGCGGGGCTGCGGCTGCGTTCGTCGGCGCGGGGGGCGGAGCAGGCGGCACGACGGGCGGGGGCTGCGCGGCGGCCTCGGCGGACTTCGGCGCGGGCGGCTGCGCCGCGGTCTTCTGGCTGTCGTCGTTGCGCGTGAGGAAGATGACCCCAAGCGCGACCACGAGGGCTGCGGTCAGCCCGGCCACGAGCAGCTGATTGACGAGCGGGAACGCCGGCGGCCGCTGCGCCGCGAGCAGTCGCGCGAGCTCTTCCGGAGGTGGGCCGAACCGCGGGCTTTGCTGCTGCGACTCGAACACCGACTCGTAGGAGGCGACGCCTCCGTTGCCGGTGATGGCGTCCGCCCAAGGATCCGTGGGCGGCTTGGAGGTTGGCACAGCCAGGACGTTCTCCGCCGGCACGACGACGCGCGGGGAGGGGGGCAACGTCTTGGCGGGCGGCCGCTGCGTGACCGTCCGGACGGCCACCGGCCGCACGGTGGTCGTGGTCGGGGGGGCCGTCGGCACGGGGATGTCCGGATCCGACGGAAGCGGCGGCGGCTTCGGGATCCTCAAGTTCGTGGGCGTGTCGACGCGTGGCCTGGCGCTCCCCACAGCGGGGCGGGCGCTCGCCGGCCTCGTGCTCGGGCGCGGCGGCAATGACACTGCCGTCTCTTTCGTCTCGGCGGGCACGGACATCTCCATGGTCCGCGTGAGCTCGGAGAGCGGCCGCCGGCTCGACGGCCCCGGGCGCCGCGACGACGGGGGGGCGGGCATCGAGGAGAGACGGCGCGCCGACTGCCGCATCGCCTGGATCGCCTGGCGGCGTCGCACGGGCTGGGCCTGCTTGGGGATGTCGGCGCGGCTCGCGGGGCCGCGCGTGGCGCGCAGCCAGAGGACCTTCTGGCGCAGCTCCTCGCGACCTGCGTCGGCGCGGACCAGCTTCGCGAGCCACTGCGAGAGCTCGGAGCACGTGATGCGTCGCCTGTCGGGGGAGGGCTCCAATGCCGCGTCGATCGCCGCCACGAGCTCGCGGGGCAGATCAGGCCGCAGCTCGCCGAGCGGGGTCAGACGAGAGCCGTCGGTCGGCGGCTCCTGCCCGCCGAGCAGGCTCCACAGGAGCACGCCGAAGCCGTAGACGTCGCTGCGGACCGTGGCGCGCTCGCCTCGTGCTTGCTCCGGCGACATGTATCCCGGCGTGCCCTTGACGGTGCCCGCGATGGAATCCGGCGTTCGGCCGAGGATCTTGCCGAGCCCGAAGCCGGCCAGCCGCGCTTGCCCATCCCATCCGATGAGCACGTTCTCCGGCTTGATGTCGCGGTGGATGACGGGCGACAGGTTGCCGTCCTCGTCGGTCGAGGCGTGGGCGTGGGCGAGCGCCGCGGCGACCTGACCGCCCAGGTAGAAGACGGCGGCGTCGCCCAAGCGCTGCTTACGCCGCGTGAGGTGGGACAGAAGTCGATCGAGGCTCGCGCCCTCCACTTGCTCGAGCACGAGGACGAGCCGCCGCTCGTGCTCGAAGAAGTCGAACATCCGGACCACGCCGGGGTGATTCAGGCGCGCGCAGATCGCGGCCTCTCGCGCCAGCTCCTCCCCGAAGCGCGCGTCGTCGTCGAGCGCGAACCGGACCATCTTGAGGTTCACGTTGCGCGCGAAACCGAGCGGTCCCTCGGCGCGCGCGACGTAGACGTCGGCCGGGCCCGTGCGGCCGACGTACTTCACGACCTGGTAGGTGCCGATCTTCTCGGGGACCGGCTCAGCGGGAAACATGCCAGCCGTAGGATACGTGAGCGCTGTCCGTGACTGCCAAGAACGCCGTCACGTGGGCGCCATCTAAGTGCGCGTCATGGCGCGCATGTGGGCCCATTGTTCCGGCCTTCGGCGAGCCGCCCTTGACTTCCCCTTCGCACGCGAATACTTCGTGTGCGAAATATATCGGGTCGCCATGTCACTCCCGCTGTCCGAAGAGGCCAAGGTCGAGGTCGACGCGATCGTCGAGACGATCATCTACCTCTACACAGAGTCGCGCCGCCTGACGAAGCAGGCAGCCCGGGAGCTCGGCCTCACCGGGCCGCAGCTCACCGTCATCAAGCTGCTCGAGACGTTCGGGGACCTCTCGCTGTCCTCACTGTCGGAGCGCATTCGCGCCCAGAACAGCACGGTGACCGGGATCATCGATCGCATGGAGCGCGAGGGGTTGGTCTCGCGGGAGCGGTCGACGTCGGACCGGCGCGTCGTCTACATCCGCCTCACGCCGAAGGGCTCGGACCTGGCGAAGAGCATCGCGGTCGAGCCGATGGAGATCATGCGGGGCGTGCTCGGGGCGCTCAACCGCGAGGACTCGCGCGACCTCTTGCGCATCCTCGGCAAGCTGCAGAAGCGCGTGCGGACGCTCGTGAAAGAGCGCGAGCCCGCGGGGGCCTCGGACGAGAAAAAGAAAGCGGTGGGTGAGCCATGAGCAAACAGCGAACGACTTTCACCGGCAAGCCGCGCGTCGAAGGCGGGCGCGACCCCGACCTGTGCGTGGTGACCTGCGCGCTCACCGGCGTGCTCGCGAGCCGCAAGCAGAACCCGGGCATCCCCTACACGCCGGCGGAGATCGCGGACGAGGCGAAGCGCGCGTACGACGCGGGGGCGGCGGTCGTGCACATCCACGCGCGAAACGACGACGGCTCGCCGACGTTCAACCCAGCCGTGTTCGCCAAGATCAAGGAAGAGGTGCGCAGCCGCTGCCCCATCATCCTGAACTTCTCCACCGGCACGATCCTGGACGACGTCTCCGAGCAGACGACGATCATCCGCGAGAGCAAGCCGGAGATCGCGGCCCTCAACATGGGGACCATGAACTATTCGAAGTACTCGCAGAGCCGAAAGGCCTTCGACTTCGACATGATCTTCCCCAACAGGTACGAGAAGATCGTCACGCTCCTCAAGGCCATGAACGAGGCCGGCGTGAAGCCCGAGCTCGAGTGCTTCGACACGGGGCACACGAACGGCGTCTGGCCGCTCCTCGACATGGGCCTGCTCGTCCCGCCGCTGCAGTTCTCCTTCATCGTGAACGTGCTCGGCGGCATCCCCGGCACGGTCGAGTCGCTCCAGCTGCAGACCCAGATCGCGCGCGACCTCCCGGGCAAGCCCGCGTTCGAGTGGGAGGTCATCGGCATCAGCCACGGCCACTGGCGCATGATGGCCGCCGCGCTCGCGCTCGGCGGCAACGTGCGAACCGGGCTCGAAGACCACCTCTATTTGCCGAGCGGAGAGATGGCGACCTCGAACGGCCAGATGGTCGAGGTGCTGGTGCGCATGGTGCGCGACACCGGGCGGACGCCCGCGACGGTGGAGCAGGCGCGCACCATCCTCGGCCTCCGGAGCGACGCGTGACCGAGAGGAGCTACCAGCGCCTGGTCGTGTCGCGCGAAGGACCGCGCGCGACGCTCGCGCTCTCCAACCCGGCGCGCAAAAACGCGATCGGCCCGGTGATGGTCAACGAGCTCCTCTGGGCCCTGGAGGACGCGGTCAATGACGAGAATGTCAGGGTCATCGTGATCACCGGCGCCGGCGACGCGTTCTGCGCCGGCGGGGACTTCGCCCAGATGACCGGCGGCGCGGACGGCCCGGCTCTGCCGCCGAAGGGCGACTACGCCGACCTGCTGCTCGCGCTCGTGCGCTGCCCGAAGCCGCTGGTCGCTCGGGTGAACGGCCCGGCGATGGGCGGCGGCCTCGGCATCGTGGCCGCCTGCCATTTCGCCGTCGCGGTCGACACGGCCAAGCTGGGCACGCCCGAGGTCAACGTGGGCCTCTTCCCCATGATGATCATGGCCGTGCTCGCGCGGCTCGTTCCCCGGCGCCGCCTCCTCGAGATGATGCTCTTCGGCGAGAAGCTGACCGCCGCCGAGGCGAAGGAAGCGAACATCGTCGGGTGTGTCGTGCCGGCCGGCGAGCTCGACGGCGCCGTGGCGGAGCTCGAGGCCAAGATCGTCTCCAAGAGCCCGATGACGCTCAGGCTCGGCCTCGAGGCGTTTGCGGCGCAGGACGACCTCGACCTCGCGACCGCGTTGCCGATGTTGCGCGAGCGGCTCGGCGCCTGCTTGGGCACGGAAGACGCGCGCGAGGGGCTGATGGCGTTCCTGGAGAAGCGCACGCCGGTCTGGAAGGGCCGCTGACCGTCTGGAGGATGCGAGATGGACATGCGCGAGCTGGTGAAGGACCTCGAAGCGCGCCGGGCTCTCGCCCGGCAGATGGGCGGCGAGGACAAGATCAAGAAACAACACGACCGAGGCAAGCTCACCGCCCGTGAGCGGATGGCCGCGTTCTTCGACGACGGCGTCTTCTTCGAGGTCGGGATGCACGGCACCCAGATGGGCCTCGCCGCCGGGCCCGACGGCAAGGACCGCCCCGCGGCGGACGCCGTCGTCTGCGGCTTCGGCAAGGTGGACGGCCGCATGGTCTGCTGCGCCTCGTACGACTTCACCGTCAAGGGCGGCAGCATCGGGCAGACGGGCGAGGAGAAGGTCACGCGACTGCGCCAGATGGCGCTTCGCGGTCGATGGCCCATCGTCTGGTTCATCGACTCGGCTGGCGCCCGCATCGATCCGGGCTCGACCCACCCCGACACCGTCAGCCTCTTCGCCGGCTCCGGGCACCTCTTCCGCGAGCAGGTCCACATGAGCGGCGTCGTGCCGCAGGTCGCCGCCATGGTGGGGCCGGGCGCGGCGGGCACGGCGTACATCCCGGGCCTCGCCGACTTCGTCCCCATGGTGAAGGACGTCGGGTCCCTGGCGCTCGGCGGGCCGCCGCTCGTGAAGGCGATGACCGGCGAGGACATCTCGGAGCAAGACCTCGGCGGCTCGAAGATCCACACGCAGAAGAGCGGCGTGGGCGACGTGGAGGTCGCAAACGACGAGGCGTGTATCCAGATGGTGAAGCGCTACCTCTCGTTTTTCCCGTCGAGCTGCGAGGACTCACCGCCGGAGCTGCCGGTGACCGATCCGATCGATCGGCGCGAGGAGTCGCTGCTCGACCTGCTCCCCGAGAACCCGCGCCGCGCGTACGACATGTACAAGCTCATCGCGGCGATCGTCGATCACGGCGAGTGGCTCGACCTCAAGCCGAAGTGGGCGAAGAGCATCATCACCTGCCTGGCTCGCATCGGCGGAAAGCCGGTCGGCGTCGTCGCCAACCAGCCGAATCACATGGGCGGCATCCTCGACGTGGACTCGGCCGACAAGGCCGCGCGGTTCATGCAGATCTGCGACGCCTTCAACATCCCGCTCGTCTTCCTGCAAGACGTGCCCGGCTTCATGATCGGCTCGAAGGTCGAGCACGACGGCATCATCCGGCACGGCGCCAAGATGCTGCACGTCATGGCCGCCGCGACCGTCCCGAAGATCTCGGTCGTCGTTCGAAAGGCCTACGGCGCCGGGTATTACGTCATGTGCGGCCGAGCCTACGAGCCGGACCTCCTCGTCGCCTGGCCGACCGGTGAGATCTCCGTGATGGGTCCCGATGGAATGGTCGGCATCGCGTCGCGCAAGCTCTTCGGCGACACGCCGCCGCCCCCCGAGGTCAAGCAGGGCATCATCCAGCAGATCCAGCAGTACATCGACATCTACAAGGTCGCGGGCTGGGGCTTTGTGGACGACGTCATCGATCCGCGGGACACACGCAAGGCGATCGCCTGGGGCCTCGAGCTGGCGCGGCACAAACACCTCGAGAGACCCGGCAAGAAGCGCGGCATCATGCCGGTGTGACCGGCTGTAACGGGTGGGCCCGCGCAAGCCCCACCCGATGGATGCCGGTATCGCACCTAGTTGTCCGGGAATGAGCGGCGCTCGTTGACGCCAGAGGGATGAAAGCGAGACCATCACGCGTAACGTCCATTCGGCGCGAGGAGAGGAAAGACCATGGCCACTTTTGCGACGCGTATCCCGGAGAATGCCGACCAGCTGCACGAGCACCTGACCAAGCTGTTCGAGGGGCGCACCCACATCCGCAGCGTGAACGTGAACCCGACGACGCGCGCCATCGAGGTCGATCTCGATTGGACGGCGAACAACATCGGCGGCGTCGAGGACTTCGCGCTCCCGCTCAAGGCCGACAAGATGGCGGAAGCTGGGCAACACGTGGCGACGCTCCGCCGGGAGTTCGACGCCGGACACGCGCCGGCGCGCGACATCGCTCAGCGTCTGTTCCAGTGCATTCGCACGCGCGGATCGAACTGAGCTGACGGCCTCGTCCGCCAGCCTTCCTTCTCCGGGCGCGGAGCTTCGAGCTCCGCGCCGACTCGTCGCCCTCCCGCACCGCGCCCCTTCGGCGCTGCGCTCGGAGGGCGCCGTCATTTCCCGGCGGGCGGCGGAGCGGGCGCGGGCTATTGTTCGGGCGTGTCGGTCCGATCGAGCGTCGCGCCCTGCTCGGTCCGCACCGCGCCCCGGCGCGGGGGCCCGTCGTAGTAGCTGCCGCTCGCCGTCGCCAGGCGGACGAGCGCGGACTGTCGCGCGAGCGCGTCGGCCACGTAGGGGTCGACCTCGAGGCCTTCGCCTCGCACGTTGGGATCGAGCTTGGTGGTGACGCGGTAGAGCCCCGGCCGGAGGAACACGGCGTCCCGGGGGCACACCTCGGCGAGGAGGATGGGCACCCGAACCGTCTGTCCTGGCCTCAGGTCTTGCATCATCTCGATCGGGATGGCGTGCGGCGCGTGTTGCCCGGAGCACTCGACCGTCGAGCGCACGCTCCCGTCGGGCGCGAGCTCCTCGACGAAAAACGTCAGCATGCGCCCTCGGACGAGCGTCGCGAGCTGCCGGCGACCTTCGTTCACCGCGCGGATCGTCAGGGTGATGTCGCGGGGCGACGAAGCATCTTCGAAGCGGTCCACGAAGATGTCGAGCTGGGCGACGTTGCGGTCCACCGCTTCGTAAGCGCCGAGCGCGGGCGGACCGCTCTCGGACCCCTCTCGCTCCATCCTCGGCAAGGTGTCGAGCGCGCCGCCGTGTCCGACCGAAGCGGCGAGCGCGGCGGGCAGCTCGATCTCGTCCGCCTTGATCGTGCGGACCGGCGCCCGCTCTTCCGGACGATCGATGCCCTGCGCGGCGTAAGGGCCCTTGGCGCCGTAGCCCGCGAAGCCAAACGTCGGCTTGACCTTCGTGCCTCCGGCGAGCGCGTCGGTCGCCGCGCCGAAGCAGAGCAGGCGCGGATCGAAGACCTCTTCGTAGCTCTCGCCCGGCTCGAGGTAGAGCTCGCGCTTGGCCGGGAACGACGAGGGGCGCATGGCCTTGGGCGCGGCGCACTTGTGCGTGCGCTTCACGCCCTTGGTGCTGGCGAGCGCGAGCTCGAACGAGAGCAGCCGCACGTCAGCGGGGACACGCACGGCCCGGTCACCGGTGTTCACGAGGCGGAGCTTCCAAGGCGGATCCGGCGAGGTCGCCTCGATGCTGAGCGCGATCGGCACGGGCTCTTTGGCCTTGGCGGCCGCTGCCTTCGCGGGCTTGGGCGCCGGCGCCTTCCCCTCGGGAGCCGGCGCTTTCTCGGGTGCGGGGGCCTTCTCGGGAGCGCTCGGCTGCGGCTCCTCCGCCGAAGCAGAAGAGGCGGCGAGCGCCACGCCGAGCGCAAGGAGAGCTGCGGGGTAGGCAAAACCCATGTTTCGGACCAAGGTGTAGCTGAGATGACGCGCGCGCTCTACCCTTCCGCCCCCATGAAGGGGCTTTACGCCATCGCCGACCTGACGGCGCTCGATTCCCGGGGGCTCGACCCGGTGGCGTTTGCGGGGGCGGTCCTCGATGGCGGCGCCGCGCTCCTGCAGCTCCGAGCGAAGAAGCAGGAGGCGAAGCGCGTGCTCGGGCTCCTCCGGTCGCTCCGGCCGCTCTGCGCCGAGCGCGGGGTCGCGCTCGTGGCCAACGACCGGATCGATCTCGCGTTTCTCGCTCGCTGCGACGTGGTCCACGTCGGTCAGGACGATCCCGACCCCGAAGACGTCCGGGCGCTCGCGGACGCAGCGGGCCAGCCGATCAGGATCGGGATCTCCACACACGACGAGGAGCAAGCCGAACGTGCAGCGCGGAGGCCGGTGGACTACGTCGCGGTCGGCCCCGTGCTCGGTACCGCGACGAAAGAGAACCCCGATCCTGTCCTCGGCATCACCAGGGCCCGCGCGATCGCGGCCCGCGTGAAGGCCGTCCGCGACGTGCCGCTCGTGGCGATAGGAGGGATCGACGCGCGCGCTGCGTCGGAGCTCGCCGGCGCCTTCGACGCCGTGGCAGTCGTCGCGGCGCTCTTGCCCGGTGAGGGGGAAGGTCTGTCGGACGTGCCCCGGCGCGCCCGCGAGATCGTGGAGGCGTTGGCTCGATGAGCTTCCTCTTGCTGGCGACCGCGGTGGCCGTGGCGGCCGGCGCCGCAGGGGCGTTCATCGCTCGTCGCTCGGCGGCCTCGAAAGAACCCGCGCCGCCTGTCCCGGCCGCGCCGCCGGTCGCCCCGCCGCCTGCCGGCCTCGAGTCGCTCCCGGTCACGCTGGGCGACGTCGTCAGCATCGACACGCCGGCCGCTCGCGAAGAGCGCTGGCTCGAAGGTGTCATCGTGGCTCGCGAGGGCAAGGAGATCGTGGGCGCCGTCTTCGTCGCGCCGGAGGGCCGCGACGTGCAGGCGGTCGCGGCGTTCGCGCCTCCCCGCAAGCAGATCGCCTGGCTCTCCCCGGCCGACGTCGCGGGGTTGAGCCTCGGCGGCGCCGAGCTCCCGAGCACGCTCGAGATCGGCGGGGCCCCCATGCGACGTCGAGCGCGGCTGCCGGTCTCGCTCGAGCGCGCCGGGCGGGGCGCGCCGGCGGTCGACTCGCAGGCCATCTGGGCCGAATACGAGGCCGCGGGCCGCGCCGTCACCATCATCCTCCAGCTGAGCGGCCGCACGCTCGCCTGGTCGGGCCTCCTCTGTGATCCGGGTGAATACGAGCGCATGGGGAGCGGCGACGCAGCATGACGGTCGCGGACGAGTCGCGTGAGATCCTCGCCGAGGTTCGTGGTCTCTTCGAGGCAGCGTTCGCCTGGGGCACCTGGGGCCGGCTGCTCGTGTCGCTGTCGCCCGATCCGCGTGGGAAGCTCGTCGTGGACGACGTGCTCGTCGAGGAGATCCTCGGCGACGAGGACGAGCTGGACCGGGCGTTCCGGAGCGCGGAGGCGCAGGCCTGTCTGCCGGCGCTCGCCGAGGCGGTGCTCGCGCTCTGCCTGTTGCAGGACGTCCCCGCGGACAGGGTGACCGGCGGCACCTTCGTCCAGACACACGGCGGCGAGCTGGGCTTCTTGCCGGGCCTCGTCCGTGCGCCGAGCCCCGGCCTCGACGCGCGCCGCGACGAGCTCCTCGACCGGCTCAAGGCGAAAAACGCGGTGCTCGAGGAGCGCTACGGGATCGGCGCGGGCGCGCTCGTCGCCGCAGACATGGCGGACGGGAGCGTGGAGATCAAGAAGGGCGGCGTCCCGGTCGCCGTGGGCGAGCAGGTCGTGATCGGCTCGTTTGCGACCGTCGACCGCGCGTGGGTCTGGGGCGCGCACAACCCGTCGCTCGAGCCGGCCGCTCGTGCGCGCTCGGCCAAGCTCCTCGACGAGCTCGCGGACCGATCGCCGTGGGAGATCTCCACGGCCGCCTTCGCGACGGACCAGGCGACCGCCTGGCTGCTCGCCGCGCTCGTCGCCGACGAGCACGGCCTCGAAGGGGTCGCCAAGGTGAACGCCGGCGCCGAAGGCTTCGTCCTCCTCGGGCTCCTCGCCCTCTCGCCGGCTGCTGTGGCCTGAATACCCATGCCCGTCCTCTCTGCGCGCGGAATCGGAAAGACCCGGGGCTCGATCGCCCTCTTCGAAGACGTCTCGCTCACCATCGCGCGTGGCGAGAAGGTCGGCTTGCTCGGCGTCAACGGCGCGGGGAAGTCCACCCTCCTGCGAATCCTGGCCGGTCTGGATGTGCCTGACGGTGGTGTCATCGATAGACGACGCGACGCGAGCTTCGAGTACCTGGCGCAGGAGCCGGAGCTCGAGGCAGGGCTCACCGCGCACGAGATCGTCACCAAGGGCCTCGCCGCCTGGTCGGCGGCGACCGAGCGGTATGCGGAGGTGACGCGTCGAATCGAGAGCGGGGACGCCGAGGCGGTGCACGAGCAACAGACGCTGGCCGAGGAGATCGAGCGCCTCGGCGGCTGGTCGCGCGGCCACGTGGTCGACGACGTCCTCGGCCGGCTCGGGATCACGAACGTCGAGCAGCGCGTCGACACGATGAGCGGCGGTGAGCGACGGCGGGTCGCGCTCGCGCGGCTGCTCGTCGCCCGGCCCACGCTGGCCATCCTGGACGAGCCGACGAACCACCTCGACGCCGACACCATCGCCTGGCTCGAAGAGCACCTCGCGGACGAGTTCCCGGGCGCGGTCCTGATGGTGACACACGACCGGTACGTCCTCGACGCCGTCTGCGAGCGGATCGTCGAGCTCGATCGGGGGCGGCTCGTCGAGTACAAAGGCGGCTACGTCGACTTCCTCTCGCAGAAGGAGGAGCGCCTCGCGCACGAGGAGCGGACGGAGCAGAATCGCCTGAACATCCTCCGGCGAGAGAAGGCCTGGCTGCTCCGCGGCGCCAAGGCACGGACGACCAAGCAGAAGGCCCGCATCAAGCGCGCAGAGGCGATGATGGCGAACGAGCCCGTGAAGGTGGGGCCGAGCGTCGACCTGGAGGGGCTGGGTGTCTCGGCGCCCCGCACCGGGCGGACCATCCTCGATCTGACGCGGCTCCGGGTGGAGGTGGCCGGGCGGCCGCTGGTCAAGGACCTCACGCTCCACCTCTGCGCCGGCGACAGGATCGGGATCGTCGGACCCAACGGCGCGGGCAAGACCTCGCTGCTCCGCGTCGTCACGGGGGACCTGACCCCGGCGGCCGGCGAGGTCGTCCAGGGCGTCCAGACGAAGATCGCCCTCTTCGATCAGGCCCGCGCCGCGCTGACGGACGATTGGACGATCCTCGAGAACGTCGCCGAGCGGGAGGGCGCGCACCGTTCGGGCCCCGGCGTGGTCACCATCGGCGATCAGACGATGGAGATGCGGAGCTACCTCGAGCATTTCCTGTTCGACTCACACAAGCAGCGGCAGACGGTCGGCTCGCTCTCGGGTGGCGAGCGCGCCCGCGTCGCGCTCGCCAAGATCCTGAAGAGCGGCGCGAACCTGCTGCTCCTCGACGAGCCCACCAACGACCTCGACACCCAGACGCTCGGCGCGCTCGAGGAGCTCCTGGAGTCGTGGCCTGGCGCGGTGATCGTGGTCTCCCACGATCGCTGGTTCCTCGACCGCGTCGCGACGTCGATCCTCGCGTTCGAAGGTGACGGAGCTGTCATCCACTATCCCGGCAACTACACGATGTATCGTGTGCTCAAGGAGAAAGCGGAGAGAGAGCGCGCCGCCCTGCCCGAGCGGGCGCCGATCGCGGCGCCCTCCGCACCTGCCGCGCGCGCGGAGGCTCCCAAGAAGGGACTCAGCTACGCGGAGCGCCTGGAGCTCGAGACCATCCTCGACAAGATCTCGGCGGCGGAGGAGCGGGCCGGCGCGCTCGAGTCGACGCTCGTCGATCCGTCGTTTTACACGGAGCGCGCCGCGGAGGCCGGTCAGGTCCGCGCGGATCTGGAGGCGGCGCAGGCCGAGGTGGCCCGCCTGATCGCGCGGTGGGAGGACCTGGAGGCGCGGAAGGACATGAAGAAATGACGCGGTCGTCAGGGTGACGAATCCGTCGCGTCTTCCTCTTCGATCCCTGCGATGGGGTAGCGGACGAACTCGACCCCGCCTTGCGGGCGCGCGACGAACGTGAGCTTCACGACCTCGCGCTTCACACATGCGGCCGCGTCGCGCGAGTAGCCCGCGCCCAGCCTCACGTCGGAGACGGCGCCGCTCGGCTCGACCGCGAGCTCCACGTCGAGCGGCTTCGTGGACGGGGCGCCGCGCTCCGCGGCGCGGCGAACGCAAACGACGACCGCCTTGAGCACACGCTCCTCGGAAGCCGAGAGCGGGCCCGACGTCTCGAAGACGGGCTCGTCCGTATCCGCAGGCGGGGCGGGGGAGGGGGGAGCCGGCCGCGACGAGGACGCGGCGGACGCCGTGGCGGGCGCGGGCGCGGTGCGGACGGGGACGGGCAGGGCTGGGCTCGGAGGCGACGCACCGCCTGGGGACGAGGAAGCGGCGGCCAAAACGGGGGCCACGTCCGCGTGCGCGTCTGGGGGCGTGGCCGAGCACCCGAACAGGCTGACGGCCACCAAGGTGATCGCGGTCCGCACGAGCGAGGTTGGATGCGCGGCTCGCGCGCTTTGTGCAGCGTGGCTCACGCGTTCGAGCGGGACCGAAGCGCGGCGCCGGCGCCGACGCGGTGGAGCGAGAGCGCCAGGTCCGTGAGGACGTGCGCGGGCGCGGCGTTCGCCATCTCCAGGTTCTCGGTCGCCTTCATCACCAGCTCGTAGCCACGGGCGAGCGCAAACGCCGCGTCGGGCGAGGCGGCGCGCGCGACGGCGGAGAGGTGGGCCGCGAGATCGAAGAGACGGTCGCGCATGACGCGCCTGTCGGTGTCTGCAGACTCCGCCAGCTTGACGGCCGCGCCAGCGGTCCCCTCCGCCGACGCCGCGGTCAGCGCGCGCAGGAACGCGGCGCGTGACTCCGCCCGCTCCGGCTCGGCGAGATCGAGCGCGCGTTCGACGCTGCCTTCGGCGAGAGCGACGACCTCCCCGAGGAGGGGCTCGGCGATCCCGCGCTCGGTGAGGAGGTCACGCAGGACCGGCTCGGGGAGCGCGCCGAAGCGGACCAACATGCTGCGCGACCGGATCGTCGGCAGGAGCTTCTCGGGGCGCGACGTCAGGAGGATGAAGTGGGTCGCAGGACGAGGCTCCTCCAAGGTCTTCAGGAGGGCGTTTGCGGCTTGCGGTGTGAGCTCGTCGGCGCGCCGGAAGAGGAACACCCGCGCACGCCCCTCGGCTGGCGCAAACGAGACGTGTCCGAGCACGATCCGGCGGATCTGCTCGACGCTCACGCCCGACTTTTCGTCGCGCCCGATGATGGCCTCCGGGTAGAGGCCTTGCTCCACCACGATGAGATCCGGGTGGAGCGGGACGAACGGCGGCTTGTCCGAGATGGTAACGGCTCGCCTGCACGCGCCGCACACACCGCAGCCCAGCGGGTCCCCCTCCGTGCAGAGCAGCGCCTGGGCCAGCGCGAAGGCCGCGAGCTCTTTGCCGACGCCTGCCGGACCTTCGAACCGATACGCGTGATGGACGCGCTTCGACGCGAGCGCTCGCTCGAGCGTCTCTCGAGCTGTCTGCTGCCCGCGCAGATCGCGCAGGGTCACTTGCGCCTCGCGGCCTTCTTCTTGGCGGACGGGGCCTTCTTCTTGGTGGGCGCAGCCTTCTTCTTGGCGGGCGCAGCCTTCTTCTTGGCGGGCGCGGCCTTCTTCTTGGTGGGCGCGGCCTTCTTCCTTGCGGTTGCGGGCGCGGCCTTCTTCTTTGTGGGCGCAGCCTTCTTCTTGGCGGGCGCAGCCTTCTTCTTGGCGGGCGCGGCCTTCTTCTTGGTGGGCGCGGCCTTCTTCCTTGCGGTTGCGGGCGCGGCCTTCTTCTTTGTGGGCGCAGCCTTCTTCTTGGCGGGCG
>WBZM01000082.1_pt1 | contig 159769 bp, 138 predicted proteins | sample 5204271 | NCBI WGS metagenome assembly WBZM01 (sample SAMN12344346, study PRJNA552823) | activated sludge metagenome | biome: Activated sludge suspended growth; feature: Nitrification reactor; material: Wastewater; isolation source: activated sludge from nitrification reactor of wastewater... | reverse complement strand
CGCATCAAGCTCAACTGGCAGTTCTCGATTGCGGTGTGCCGTCAGAAGCTGAATTCGCGATATTCGGTTGTTAACGAGGCTAATTCCAAGTTCATGGAAGTGCCGATTGTTTAAGTTACAGAGTATTTAGTTCACGGCCATTATAGTGTTCTGCCGGAGGGCTGTCAACGCCACGGCGATCTGGGCGGCCACACGGCCGTTGTTGCGCAGCAGGGCGGTGTTCGTCGCCATGCTGCGGCCGGCGGTCAACTCGACAACGCGCCGTAACAGCCAGGGGGTGGAGGCCGGGCCGTGGATGCCCTGTTCGTCGGCCTCGCGGGCAGCGCGGGCAGCGGCCGCTTCGGCTTCCTCCGGGTCGAGGCAGGCCTCTTCCGGCGCAGGCACGGTCACCAGGGTGCCGCTGCTCAGCCCCAGCCGGCGGTGGGCCTCGATCAGCGCCGCCACTTCGCCCGGCAAATCCAGCCGCACATCGACTGGCAGGCCACACGAGCGCGCAAAGAAAGCGGGCAACTCATCGACGCCGTAGCCGACGACGGCCACGCCTTCGGTCTCCAGCACTTCGCGCGTCGCCGGCAGATCGAGGATAGACTTGGCGCCGCTGCTCACCACAGTCACCGGCGTCTGACCCAACTCGCGCAGGTCGGCACTGATGTCGAACGGATGGCCGCGGTGGACGCCGCCGATGCCACCTGTGGCGAACAGATCGATGCCGGCCAGATGGGCCACGATCATCGTCCCGGCAACAGTGGTCGCGCCGTCTTCGCCGCGGGCGACGGCAATGGGCAGGTCACGGCGGCTGCACTTGCGTACAGTGGGCGCGCCCGCCTGCCGGCCGAGATATTCGATCTCATCGACCGTCAGACCGACGACGATGTGGCCGCGCAGGACGGCGACGGTCGCCGGTTCCGCGCCACCCTCGCGCACGGCCGCTTCCATGGCCAGGGCCGTCTCGACGTTCTGTGGGTAGGGCAGGCCGTGGGTGATGACCGTACTTTCCAGGGCGACCACGGGCGCGCCCGCGGCCAGGGCTTGTTCGATGGTGGGAGAGGGGTGGAGCATCGTGTGCATAGCTGCCATTATAGCACAGGCGGCTTTCTGGCAGGAGCAGGACGTGAGAGCCGGTGAATGGCAGCGTGGGACGCATATGAGCGTCCGGCAATGGCCATGCCCGGCTGTTTGTCGCCATCGCCTATGATCACTACAATCGGCCCGATACACGAACCTGCGCCTTGTGGCGCACCCCGGAAACCATGTTCAGTCGCGCCCCTGATGATCACCCTACCCGCCGCGCCTTGATGCGCCTGACGTTCGTCTTGACCGTTGTTGCCGCGATTGGCCTGAGTGCTTGCGGATTGGACCTGTCGAACCCGCCCCGCCTGGCCACGGCGACGGCCGTCGCCGCCACGACCGGCGAGGCCGCCGCCGCGTCCACGCCTACGCCGCTCGTTCTGCCCGCGCCCACGGCCACGGGCGAAGCCATCTCCCTGCCAGTGGCCGAGGCAGAGAGCCGCGCACAGCTATCCATCTGGGTCAACGAGGACTCAGCCGCGCACCGCGTCGTGCTAGACGAACTGGCGGCCGAGTTTTCCGCCAGCTATGGTGTGGATGTGGCTGTCCAACTGGTTGCCCCGGCGCGGCTGCCTGAACTGGTGAGCACTGCGGTCCTGTCGGGCACGCTGCCGGACCTGATTTTGCACCCGATGGAGTACACCGCCGGCTGGGTGCAAGACGGCGCGCTCGATCCCGGCGCGGCCGCGGAGGTCATCGATCGGCTCGGCCGGGACACGTTCGACCCGGCGGCGCTGGAGTTGCTGTCGGTTAACGGCCAAACCGCGGCCATCCCCAGCGACGGCTACCACCAGCTGCTGCTCTACCGTGCCGACTGGTTCGCGGAAAAGAGCCTGCGGCCGCCGGACACGTATGCGGCGATGGCCACGGCCGCCGAGAGCATCTTCGATAGCGAGGCCATCATCTCCGGTCTGGTCATCCCCACCGAGTCCAACCTGGTGACGACCCACCTGGCCTTTGAGCAAATGGCGCTGGCCAACGGCTGCCGTCTCATCGACGAAGCGGGCGAAGTCATCATCCTTGACCCTGCCTGCGCCACCGCTCTCGACCACTACTACACGACCATCCACCTCTTCAGCCCGCCCGGCGTGCAGACCGACACCAGTGCCCGCAATGCGCTGCTGGCCGGCCGCACCGGCATGATCGTCACCTCCCCGGCGATTCTGCCCGATCTGGCCGGGCTGAACCCAGCGGCCATGCCCAGCTGCCCGGAGTGCGAGGACGAGGGCGGCGTCAATTACCTGGCCCGCAATGTGGGTGTGTTGACTGAGATACGTGGCTCTGCGGCCACGGCCGCCCCCACGGCTCTCGGCAACATCACCGCTCTGGGCATCACCCCGTCGGCCGACCGCGAAGCGGCTCAGGCCTTCGCCGCCTTCTGGTTCGAGGAGGGCTACGCGCGCTGGCTGGCGGTCAACCCGGAGCGCAAGGTTCCCATGCGCTGGGGCACGGCCGGCGCGCCGCGCAGGTTCATCGATGCCTGGGGCACACAGCCGCTGGCCGACAGCGATCTGAGCTTGACCGACATCTATGGCGCGGCGACGGTCGCCCGGCTGCGCGACGGCATTGCCACTGCCCCGCGTTGGGGAATCCGCGAGGGGCATGGAGCGTTGATGACCCGGCTCTACGAGGAGTACACGATTTCCATTGTCCTGCAGGAGATGTTGAGCGGCTACTTCCCACCGACAGCGACACTGGAAGAAGCCTACCGGCGCACAATCGCCCTCATTCCGAACTACGCGTTTCCCAGCGCTTTGCCTGAGGAAGAGACCGAACCATAGGGCAGTTTAACCGCTTGACGCCCCCCGATTGGCGTGTTATGATGCTGCGCAGATGAACGGCAAGAGTTCTAACCGCTTCGGCTTCTACTTTTATTTTAGCGACGTCCCCCAGCCGCACTTGTTGCGCACGGGAGAGACTGCCGCGGCCTGCCAAGCGTAAGCCGAACGGAAGGAACCCCAAAACGAGACAGGACGCGGCTGATGAGGCCGCGTTTTTTATTGTCTGTAATCATTGCCCTATGGCAAGGAGACAAGGAATCGTGACAACTTCGACAGCGGACGACAGCGGCCAGACGAACAGCGAAGCGCGGCCGCGGTTGGTGCAGTGTCGTGGCGTTCGTGGGGCCATCACCGTCAGGAACGACGACCAGGACGAGATTCTCGATGCTACCCGCGAGTTACTACAGGCGCTCCTGAGCGCCAACGAGATGCACGTCCAGGACATCGCCAGTGTCTACTTCACGACGACGACCGACCTAAACTCCACCTATCCGGCCTTTGCCGCGCGTCAACTGGGCTGGTTCGATCTGGCCCTGATGTGCGGCCACGAGATGGCCGTGCCCACCGGGCTGCCGAAGTGCATCCGTGTCCTCGTCCACTGGAACACAACTCGGACGAACGAAGAGATCGTCCACGTCTATTTGCGCGAGGCCAAGTCGCTGCGGCCCGACCGCAGCAATATCCCTCCCGTCCGGCCGCGACAGATCTCACAGGTCGAGGCGGCGGTCAAGTTCCTGGCCATGACGCTATAGGTTCCAGGTTCTGGGGATTAGGGTAAGAGCGCTTTTCCCAAATCCCCAATCCCTGACCCCTATCTCCTATCCCCTATGCAAAGTGAGGACTGAATGATGATCGTCATAATGAACCCGGATGCCACCATGCGCGACAAGTCGGCCGTGATTGCTCGAGCCGAGGACTTGGGTTTTAAGGTTCACCTGTCAGAGGGCAAGGAGCGCACCATCATCGGCATTATTGGCAACGATCGGGTGATCAGCCACGAACAGATCGAGCGCATGACCGGTGTCGAGCGGGTCGTGCCCATTCTGAAGCCGTTCAAGCTGGCCAGCCGTGAATTCAAGGCCAGCGACACCACCTTCCCGCTGGGCGACCACACCATTGGCGGTCAGGAAATCGTGATCATGGCCGGGCCGTGCTCCGTGGAGAGCCGCAGCCAGATCATCGAAACGGCCATTGCCTGCAAGGAAGCGGGCGCGCACATCCTGCGCGGCGGCGCGTTCAAGCCGCGCACGTCGCCCTATGCCTTCCAGGGGCTGGGCGAGGAGGGCCTGAGGTATTTGGCCGAAGCACGCGAGGTAACCGGCATGCCTATCGTCACCGAGGTGATGGAGCCGGGGCTGGTGCCGCTGGTGTGCGAATACGCCGACATCCTGCAGATCGGTGCGCGCAACATGCAGAACTATGCGCTACTCCACGCCGCTGGCGAGTCGCAATACCCCGTCTTGCTGAAGCGGGGCATGAGCAGCCTGATCGAGGAGTGGCTTATGTGCGCCGAGTACATCCTCAGCCACGGCAACACGCGGGTGATGCTTTGCGAGCGCGGCATTCGCACCTTCGAGACCTACACGCGCAACACCTTCGACATCAACGCCATCGCCGTGGCCAAGCATCTGTCGCATCTACCCGTCGTGGCCGACCCCAGCCACGCCACGGGCAAGTGGGAATACGTGGCTGCGGCGGCCAAGGCCAGCGTCGCCGCCGGGGCCGACGGCGTCATCCTTGAGGTTCACCCGCGGCCGGACGAGGCCATGTCCGACGGCGCGCAGTCGTTGAAGCCGGAGAAGTTCTCCAGGCTGGTGCGCGAGATGAAGGCTGTTGCCGAGGCGGTGGGCCGTGATGTGCGGCCGTAGCGCCGCCTGTCAGGCTGCCGCGGCGACAGGCTAACAGCCTGTGCTACGGTTGTACCAGTAAGCTGGCCGAGCGGAACTCGTTCATAGCCGTGGAGTGAAATGAGGCGACTAGCGGCGCGGCGAGCGACGGCTCCGTTTGCTTGATCTCGATTACGACCAACTGTCCGTTTGGCCGCCGCCGGGCGTTGGGCTATAATCGACAAGTTGGTAACAAGGCGAAGCCCTAAGTCTTGCAATTACGGAGTCGGATCGTTTCATGGCACGTCGCGCGGTATTCCCATTTACGGCCATCGTTAACCAGGAGCGCATGAAGCGCGCCCTCATCCTGAACGCGGTTAGCCCGCGCATCGGCGGAGTCCTCATTCGTGGCGAACGTGGCACGGCCAAGTCGACCGCCGCCCGCGCGCTGGCGGCGCTTTTGCCGGATATCACTGTGCTGGCCGGCAGTCGCTACAACGACGATCCAGAGCGGATGGATGAATGGAGCGACGAGAGCCTCAGTCGCTATAGCAACCGGCCGCTGGAGACGGAAGTCCGCCAGACGCCTTTCATCGACCTGCCCGTTAGCGCCACGGAAGACCGGGTGGTGGGCACGCTCGATATTGAGAAGGCCATCAAGACCGGCGAGAAGCACTTTGAGCCGGGCATCCTGGCGTCGGCCAATCGCGGCGTGCTTTACGTCGATGAGGTTAACCTGCTCGATGATCACGTCGTCGATCTGTTGCTGGATGCGGCCGCCATGGGCGTCAACATCGTCGAGCGTGAGGGCATCAGCTTCACCCACCCTTCCAAGTTCATCCTCGTCGGCACGATGAACCCAGAGGAGGGTGACCTGCGACCACAGCTGCTCGACCGTTTCGCCTTCTCGGTACAAATCGAGGGGCTGGAAGACACCAACGAGCGCGTCGATATTATCGAGCGCCGCATCGCCTTTGAAGTAGACCCGGAGGGCTTCCGCCGGGAGTGGGCCGAGCGGGAGCGCGAGCTTTCACAACGCATCTCCCAGGCCCGCGACATGGTCAACATGGTGCGCTATTCCCGCCGCGATCTGCTATCCATCGCCGGCTTGGTCTCGTCGCTCAATGTGGACGGCCACCGCGCCGACCTGGTTATTCTGCGCGGCGCGCAGGCCCACGCGGCCCTGCAAGGGCGCGACAAGATCACCGATGAGGACATCATCCTGGCCGCCGAGCTGGCCCTGCCGCACCGCATCCGTGGCCGCATCCTGCAGGACGCAGCCCTATCGGCCGGCGATCTGTCCGAGCGGCTAGAGGAAGTGCAGGGCGAGATGGGCGTCAGCGACATGGGCGAGCGTGAGGAAGAGGCCCAAACGTCCCCCAGCGGAAAAAAAAAGCCTTAGGCGAGGAAGATGACGCGCCGGAGGGCAGTGATGTCAACCAGCGTGACGCCGGCCCGCAGACCGTGCCCAACACGCCCCAGGAGGGACACTGGTGGGAGGGCGGCCAGAAGATCGCCAGCTCGCAGGAATTCGTCCCGCGTCGCCTTGATACTCAACTTGACCGGCTGACACGCAAACAGGCCGGCCGCCGCTCGCGCACCAAGACGGACCGCAAGCGCGGCCGCTACATCCAGTCCCGCTTGCCCAAGGGCGACAAGGTGCGCGACCTGGCTTTTGACGCCACCTTCCGTGCCGCTGCCCCCCACCAGATACGCCGCGACCGCACACATATGGCTTTGGCCCTGGAGAAGAGCGACTTGCGCGAAAAGGTGCGCGTGCGCCGCTCGGCCAACCTTATCCTCTTCGTCGTCGATGCCAGCTGGAGCATGGCTGTCGCCGAGCGCATGGAGGCGACCAAGGGGGCCATCCTGTCGCTGCTGACCGACGCCTATCAGCGCCGCGACCGCGTCGGCCTGATCGTCTTCAACAAGAACGACGCCCACCTGGTTCTGCCGCCGACCAACTCGGTGCAGCTGGCCCGCAAGGCACTGTTGGACATCGCCGTTGGCGGCAAGACGCCTCTCTCGGCCGGGCTATATCTAGCCTACCAGGTCTTCCGCCAGGAGGCCTATAGCCACCCCGACGTGCTGCCGCTCATGATCCTGCTGACCGACGGCGCGGGCAACGTCAGCATAACCGATATGCCGCCCCAGGCCGAAGCGCAAAAGATCGCCGGCCTCATCGCCGAGACGGACGTGCGCTCGGTGGTCATCAATATGGAGCACGCCGCGTTTGACCAGGGGCTGGCGCGACAGTTGGCCGAGAGTTTGGGCGCGCCCTGCCACGCGCTGGATGATTTGCGCGCCGATACACTCTACCGGACGGTGCTGGATCAATTGGTTGTCTAGACGCCAGGGCATCTCGCCAGATATGAAAACGGGCCACTGGTCACAGCGCTGTGACCAGTGGCCCGTGTGGCCTGGCGACGATTAGCGGTTGAAGTTCATGGGCATGATGATGTGGACGAAGTCGTTATCGCCCACAGGTTTCAGAACGCCCGGCTCATTGGCGCTGGTCGTCTCCAGCGCCACTTGGGGTGTGTCGATGACGCTGAGTACGTCGGACATGAACTTGACGTTGAAGGCGATCTCGATGGGCATCCCCTCGACACTGGCGTCCACCTGAGCGATGTTGTCGCCGGTCTCCTTGCTGTTGGCGGCGATGGTCGCCGAGGCGGGCGACAGACCGTCGCCCGGCTCGACAGCCACGCGGGCGGTGTTGCTCGACTCGCGGGCAAAGATGTCGGCCGTCCGGCAGGCCTTGGCGAACTCGGCCGTGCTCATCACGGTGCGGGTGTTGTGCCGCTGGGGGATGATGGGGGCGTAGTCGGGGAACTTGCCGTCAATGAGCTGCGACACCAGCAGGGCGTTGTCCATGTCGAACATGATCTGGTTGCGTCCCGCGGGCATGGAGATGTAGACCGCCTCCAGGTCGTCCGACAGAATGCGCGCCACTTCATTGAGTGCCCGGGCCGGGATGATAACGTTGAACGGCTTCTCGACATAGCCAGCAAGCTGGGCCGAGCGCACCGACAAGCGGAAGCCATCGGTGGCGGCCATCATGATGCGATTGCCCTCGAACGTCGTCAGGACGCCGGTCAGAGACGGGCGCGAGTCATCGGTCGCCGCGGCAAAAGCCACCTGGGCGATGACGCGCTTCAGGACGGCTGGCTCCATGCGCACGCGGCTCTCCTGATCGGGTTCGGGGATGACCGGAAACTCGTCGGCGCTGATGCCCTTGATGTTGGCCTGTACCCGACCGCAGGAGACGTGGAGCGTCTCGGTGGTCTTGTTGAGCGTCAGATCAACGTGGTCGGCCGGCAGCGCGTTGATCAGCTCGCTGAACGTCCGCGCCGGCACAGTCGTCGCCCCAGCCTCCTGCACCGTTGCCCCGATCCAGCAGGTGATGACGATCTCCAGGTTGGTGGCCGAGAGCCTGAGGCGGCCGTTGTCCACCGCCAGCAATACGTTGCCCAATACCGGCAACGTCGAGCGCGGGCTGATGGCGCGACCGACGATAGTGAGTCCTTTGGCCAGGTTTTCTTGTTTGCAGGAGATCTTCATGACCACGCTCCGTTTAATTGTTGTACTATCCCGCACTATTTCGGGTGAGTATACCCCGACCGGCGGCAGTGTGCAAAAACTGACCCCAACTAGCCGCCCGCGCAATGGCGAATGTGGTAGAGCACAACAGCCAGGGCCACATGGACGTTGAGCGACAGCCCTTTGCCATACATGGGGATGAAGACGGTCGCGTCGCAGGCGGCCAGGGTGGCTTTGGTCACGCCGTGGTCCTCATGCCCGACGACGAGGCATGTCTTGATCGGGTAGACATACTCGTGATAGGGCACGGCGTCGTCGGTCAGCTCGACGGCGAGGACATGGTAGCCGCTCGCTTTCAGCCCCTCCACCGCGGCGACGGGATCGGCTTCATAGCGCCAGGGCAGGCGCAGGCTCTTGAAGCGGCCGACCTTGTCGATAGTTGCGTTGGGCGGCGTCGGCGTGATGCCGGTCAGCACCAGCTGGGTGACGCCGGCGCCGTCGGCCAACCGGAAGATGGAGCCGACATTGGCCGGATATTCGACGCTCTGCAACAAGACGGCGAGATCATGAGCCGGTGGGTGGGCACGGCGGTAGTCGCGGACGAAGCGTTTCAGATCGACGCCGATGAGCGGGCGCATAGGTTACTCCAGACCCGGCTGGCAATCGGCCGGGTCTGGAGTGAGTCTAGCGCCTGTTCTAGTTGCGGGCCACTATCGGCATGTGGATGACAGGGCGATTGCATACTCGGTATTTCCGCCGCGCGGACGGTTTCAACCGTCCGCTAATAGTCAAAACACGTTGAAACGTGTTCGGCTCGCGCCGTGCAACCCGGTTTTCAACGGGTTTTGTTTGCCAGACGCGGTGTTTCAACCCGCGTGGCCGGAGTATGCGTTTCCCTGTTGTGGACGAGTCGCGACGGCCGGTTGATTCGGCTGGGCCGCCAACGCTAGCGGCGCGCTTTGGCCTCCGCGGCCAGCTGCCGCAGCGCCTCGAACTCGATGTATAAGTTGTTGACGATCTCGTTTGGGTCGGGCACGAGGCCGACATCGGTCGTCACGCCAACCATGATCTGGCCGTTATAGCTGATGATGCTGATGCCCATGCCCAGGCCGCCCGATTGCGGCACCCAGGCCATGATCTCGCGCAACGGGCTGCCGGCCATGTAGAGTTGCACCTGTGGTCCGGGCACGTTGGTCAGCACCATCGACGACTTCGAAGCGAAAAATTGAAGGAAGACCCCCTCGATGTCCATCGGTGTCATGCCCAGCGCCTGCAGGACGCTGTAAGCGACAACGGCCTCCGGAGAGTGCTTGATCTCGCTCATGTAGCGCCGCGTTTCGATGAACCGCTCGTGGACATCGGCCGAGCCGATAGGCAGGGTGGGAAACACCAGGCCGAAGCGGTTGCCGAGTTCCAGCGGCTCGTCCAGCGGACGCAGGTTGACCGGCACAAGCGCGCGCACGGTCAGCCCATCGATCGGCTGGTTGTGATCGATCAAGTAGCGGCGCAACGCCCCGGCCACGGCGGTCATCATCGTGTCGTTGAGCGTGCCGTCGAGCGCCTTGCCAATGGCTTTGGCCTGGCTGAGGGGCAGGGGGTCGGACCAGGCCGTGGCCTTGCGGATGCCCAGCTCGCCCTTGAAGAGTGTCTCCGGGTCGGGCGTCCGCAGCGTCATCTTGGCCAGCCGGGCCGCGCTGCCCGCGCCAACTCTGGCCACATCGACCAGCCGCCAGGGGTCGCGCAGCGTCTCCATGCTCTGGTGGAGGGCGAAGCCGGCAACGTTGCCGGTGGTGCGCATGGTGGAGCGCGCCATTGACGTGGCCGGGCCGACCAGGCTGTCTAGCAGGCCACGGTGCTCGGCCGGATTCTGCTCTTCGGCCGCGTCGGGCTGCGGCGCGTCGGGCGTCAGGTCGGTCAGCGATAGCAGCACGCGCATCAGGGCGATGCCGTCGGCGATGCTGTGGTGCATGCGACTGGCGACGACCGTGCCGCCCTGATAGCCCTCCAGCAGGTGATATTGCCACAGCGGCCGGGAGCGATCTAGCGGCGTGCTGATGATGTCGCTCATCATGTTTTGCAGGGCGGCTTTGTCGCCCGGCGCGGGCACGGCGGCGCGATGAATGTGGGCGCGCAGGTCAAAGTGCGGATCAAGCTCCCAGCTATAGTTACCGAAGGGGGTGCGCGGTGGCACGACACGTTGGCGGAAGCGATCGAACGCCAGGAGCCGCCGCTCGATGGTTTGCAAGAACCGCTCGTAGTCGATCGGCTCATCGAAGATCATGAAGCTGGCGATCATCATCAGGTTCGTGGGCCGATCCATCTGTAGCCAGGCGGTATCGACGTTGGACATAGTCTCTTTATGCTTGCTCATGGGTTTGAACACCCTCCTCAACGGTGATTAAGACGAATCCGAACAGATGGCGTCGATGAACGATCATTCGCGGGCGAGCAGCCTCAGCATAGCAGACATTGTCATTTGTGCCAGAGAGACGGCGCGTCTCAGCCGTCGCCCAGCTGCGCGCCCACCAGCGCCAGCGCCCCGTCGGCCGCGCCAGGGCCGTGGTGTTCGCCACTCACGATACCGTCCGGCCCGATGCAGATCGCGTGAACGTGATGGCTGACGTTGCCGACGCCATAGGCGCGCACCACCTCCCCTTTCCAGTCGGGCAAAAGAATGAGATGTTCGGCCGGATTGTATTCCTTGGGAATGGTCGCCGCCGCCGCGCGAAACTCCCTCTCCATCATGCCCTCGGCCGCGCCGCGAAACAGCCGCGGCACCGCGCGCGCATCGATCACCAGGGCGATGATCACTTGCTCGGCGCGAGGGTACACGCGCCGCACGCGTTCAACAACCGCCTGTGTGCTGCGGCCCGTGTGTTGGTCGGCGAAGAGAAGGAGGACGACGCGGCCGCGATAGCCGGCCGGGCTGAATGTGCGGCCGATGGCCACGGCTTTGAGGGCGAAGGGCGGCGCAGGTTGGCCGATAACAGAAACCATGAGTGTATTGTACCGCACTTACCGAAAGCAAGTATGCGGTTTGCGTCGGTGGCGGTTATGGATACACTGCAACAATACACAGCCCGGAGGTGAACGCGATGGAACTGGCAATGATCGGTTTGGGCAAGATGGGTGGCAATATGGCGGCACGGCTGCTGCGGGGAGGCCACCATGTGGTCGTCTACAATCGTTCGGCTGCACCCGTGCGCGCGGCCGAGGCCGAGGGGGCCGAAGCAGCGACCTCGTTGGAAGATGTTGTGGCCCGGTTGAGCGGCCCCCGGACCGTCTGGCTGATGTTACCCGCCGGGCAGGTCACTGAGGACGCGGTCATCCATCTGGCCGGCTTGCTCAGCCCCGGCGACATCCTCGTGGATGGCGGCAACAGTAACTACAAGGACAGCCAGCGCCGCGCCACTTTCCTGGCCGACAAGGGCATCTACTTCGTTGATAGCGGCACCAGCGGCGGCATCTGGGGCCTGGCCGAGGGCTATAGTCTGATGGTCGGCGGCCGCCCGGAGGCCATTGCCCACGTGCGCCCGGCGCTGGAGACGTTGGCCCCGGCGGCCGACCGCGGCTGGGGACATGTCGGCCCGCCCGGTGCGGGACACTTCGTCAAGATGGTTCACAATGGCATTGAGTATGGCATGATGCAGGCCTATGCCGAAGGCTTCGAGATCATGCGCGCCAAGAAGGAGTTCGGGCTGGACCTGCACCAGATCGCGGAGGTGTGGCGCTATGGCAGCGTCGTCCGCTCGTGGCTGCTCGACCTGACGGCGGTGGCGCTGGCGGAGGACGCGGAGCTAAGCGACCTGCGCGGTTGGGTGGCTGATAGCGGCGAGGGACGCTGGACGGTCTTCGAAGCTATCGACCTCGACGTGCCCGCGCCGGTCATCACCCTGGCGCTGCAGATGCGCTTTGTCAGCCGGCAGGAGGAGAGCTACGCCGCCAAGCTGCTGGCGGCGATGCGCAACCAGTTCGGCGGGCACGCAGTCCGGAAGATCGAGTGAGCGGCTCGACCCTATAGACAGCATGACGCGCTGGGCCACGCTCGGCCGCCTGTAGCGCGGTCGCTGCCCGCTTCACGCTCGCTTGCGTCCTTCGATCTGGAGATAGTCGCTGGTCGTCTGCCAGTTATCTGCCCGGCTCTGGTTCGACTGCTCGAAAAGCTGGCGGAGATCGTTCCGGAGTTCCTGTTTGCGCGGACTCTCCGGAAAGGCGGCATAGGTCATAGCCACTGGACCCATGTTGTGCAGGAAGAAGTCCATCGCCTCTGTGGCGCCGAAGGGGAATTGCATGGCATATGTGCCGCGCTCGAAGTGCAGGTGGTCGAAATGCGACGCCAGGCGCGCGCGCGCCGTGTCCTCCTCGCCCCAGGTTAGCGGCGCGGGCGCGTTGGGGGGCGGGGGCATGTAGCGACCGACGGTCCGTATGAGGCAGCCGACCCAGCCGTCTGGCACCCAGCACCATAGCATGAGTCGCCCGTCAGGCTTCAGCACACGGGCCATCTCGGCGACGACGACTTCCGGCCGCGGTGCGAAAATGGCCCCGAACTGGCTTACCACCGTGTCGAAAGAGGCGTCATTGTAGGGTAGGGCCTCGATGTCGCCCTCGTCAAACTGGACGTGCAGCCCCTTGGCCTGGGCGCGGGCGGCCTCTACGAGGTTGGTGGCGATGTCGATGCCGGCGACTTCAGCGCCGGCCCGGGCGGCGCGCAAGGCGAATGCGCCCGCGCCGCAAGCCGCATCCAAGACGCGCTCGCCTGGCCTAATGTGCGCGCGCTCGAAGAGGGCATCGTCACCGGCTTGCGTATAGGGGGCAAAAGCGCCGAAGTTGCCCGTCATCCACATGGCGCGCGACATGGCGTTGCCGGGAATGGTTCTACTGGAAGGAGCGGTTGCTGTCGTCATCGGAACACCTCTTTATAGTGTGCTTGTATCCGAGATCGCCGACTGTGTAAGACGCGAGCAAGCGGTTGCCACCTTTCGGGCGCGGCTGGTCGCGGGCGATCCTTCTTTTGTCGGTTAGCGGCCGGCCAGGCCAATCGATGTTATACTAAAGTGATGGTATATTTATTATAGTAATACTATAATGAATGTCAATATCATACCCCCCGCTAGCGGATTGTCAAGAGGCAACTATGGGCCAAGAGCGCGCAATAAAACGTGAATACCGCTCCAGCCGGCGCGCGGAGCAGGCTCACGAGACGAGGAACCGCATCCTGGAGGCGGCGCGGACGTTGTTCATTCGTCACGGCTATAGCGGCGCGACCATCGAGGCCATCGCCCAGGAGGCGGGTGTCTCGCCCCTGACCATCTATGGTGTGTTCGGCAACAAGGCATCACTGCTGCAGGCGCTCATCGGCGTCTTGGTTGGTGGGGATGACCAACCCGTTCCTCTCTTACAGCGACCAGAGCCGCGGGCGGTATTCCAGGAGGCGGATCCCGTTCTCAAGCTCCAGCGCTTTGCCGAGGGTATCAGCGATATTCTTGAGCGCGTCGCCCCAATGTTCGCGCTGATGCGCGCCGCGGCCAAGACCGAACCGGAGCTTGCCGCCACGCTGGCCGAACGTCTGGAGGCACGCTATCAGAACCTGCAGGCGTTTGTCCAGAACTTGATGGCCCACACGGCATTGCGCGATGGAGTGGATGAGGCAGCGGCGACGACCACCGTTTGGGCCATCACCAGTCCGGACATGTACCTGCTGTTGACGGCCGATAAGGGCTGGACGAAGGCGCGCTTCGCTGGTTGGGTGGCCGACTCATTGGTGAGACTATTGTTGCCCTAGAGCAAGTTATGAGCCTTGAGTAAGGGCGCACCTATGTGTGCGCCCAATTCACTGGCCGGGAACCGGCGGAAGGGGGGAGGGGCGAGAAGAAGGGGCAGACACGCAGGTCTGCTCCTACTGGTCTGGCTTAGGCATCCGTCACGCAACCCTCCGACGCGGAGGCGACCAACTGGACGTACTTATAGAGCGTCCCCCGCGTTGCCTTCAGCGGCGGGGCGACCCAGGCGGCGCGACGGTCGGCCATCTCCTCGACCGCGACGGCGACATCCATCAGGCGCGTCGTCGCGTCGATGGTCACCAGGTCGCCGTCGCGCACCAGAGCGATGGGGCCGCCCGCCTGCGCCTCCGGGGTGATGTGGCCAACGATGAAGCCGTGGGAGCCGCCGGAGAAGCGGCCGTCGGTCAGCAGGGCCACGTCCTGCCCCAGCCCCGCGCCCATGATGGCCGAGGTCGGCGTGAGCATCTCCGGCATGCCCGGCCCGCCCCGTGGTCCTTCGTAGCGGATGATGACCACGTCGCCCTTGCGGATCTGACCCGCTTCCAACCCCGCCAGCATGTCTTCCTCGGAGTCGTAGACGCGCGCCGGGCCGCTGAAGCGTTCGCCTTCTTTGCCGGTGATTTTGGCCACAGCCCCTTCCGGCGCCAGGTTGCCGCGCAGGATTTGGATGTGGCCCGTCGGCTTGATCGGGTCGCTGAGCGGGTGGATGATGGGCTGGCCCTCGCTCAGACCCGGCACGGCGGCCAGGTTCTCGGCCACGGTGCGGCCGGTCACGGTCAGGCAGTCGCCCTGAATGAGGCCATTCGCCCAGAGGTACTTCATCAACCCCGGCGTGCCGCCGATGCCCTGCATGTCTTCCATGACGTAGCGGCCGCTGGGCTTCAGGTCGGCCAGGAAGGGAACGCGATCGCTGATGGCCTGGAAGTCGTCCAGGGCCAGGGGCACATCGACGGCGCGGGCCATGGCGATGAGATGCAGGACGGCGTTGGTGCTGCCGCCCAGGGCCATGACCACGACTATGGCGTTCTCAAAGGCGGCGCGGGTCATGATGTCGCGCGGCTTGATATCCCGCTCCAGCAGCAGGCGGATGGCCGTGCCGGCCTGGCGGCATTCCTCGCGTTTCTCGGCCGACTCGGCCGGCGTGGAGGAGCTGTAGGGCAGGCTCATACCCAGGGCCTCGATGGCGCTGGCCATGGTGTTGGCCGTATACATGCCGCCGCATGCGCCGGGGCCGGGGCAGCTGTGGCGGACGATCTGCTGCCGCTCGGCCTCGCTGATCGTGCCGGCCAGCGCCTGGCCATAGCTCTGGAAGGCGGAGATAATGTCGAGCTGGGCGTGCTGGGGCGTGCAGCCGGCGCGGATGGTGCCGCCGTAGAGCATCATCGCCGGCCGGTTGAGCCGTCCCATGGCGATGAGACAGCCGGGCATGTTCTTGTCGCAGCCGGGAATGGCCACCAGGGCGTCGTACCAGTGGGCGGCCATCGTCGTCTCGATGGAGTCGGCGATGATCTCGCGCGACTGGAGAGAGTAACTCATGCCGTCAGTGCCCATGCTGATGCCGTCACTGACGCCGATGGTGTTGAAGCGCATGCCAACCAGCCCGGCCGCGGCCATGCCCTCCTTGACCCACGCGGCCAGGTCGTTGAGATGCATGTTGCAGGTATTGCCCTCATACCACATCGAGCCGATGCCGACCTGGGGCTTGTCCATATCGGCCTCGCTCAGGCCCGTGCCATAGAGCATGGCCTGGGAAGCGCCCTGGGCTTTGGGTTGGGTGACGCGCGCGCTGAATCTGTTCATAAGGCTGCTCCGGGGCTGGTCTGGTGGCCGGGGTCGAGGCGCCGGCCGCTAGGCGAAGTGATCGGCTAGTTTGTCGATGATCGTCTCGGCGACGCTGAACGCGGACGTGGCTGCCGGAGACGGGGCGTTGATGACGTTGACAATGCGCGGCGACTCGTGGAAGGCGAAGTCATCCAGCAGCGCGCCGTCGGGGGCCAGCGCCTGGGCGCGGATGCCGGCCGGGGCCTCCTCCAGGTGCTCGAGGCGGATGTCGGGGATGAGCCGCTGTAGGGCATGTACGAAAGCACGCTTGTTGGCCGAACGCCACATCTCGCCCAGACCCATCTTCCAGTAGCGGCCGGCCAGCTTGCGGAAGCCGGGGTAAGTCAATGTCTCCCAAAGCTCGCGCGCGTTGACATCGGTCAGGTGATAGCCCTCGCGGGCGAAGGCCAGCACCGCGTTCGGGCCGCACTCGACGCCGCCGCTGATCATGCGCGTGAAGTGGACGCCCAGGAAGGGGAAGTTGGGGTCTGGCACGGGGTAGATGAGCGCGTTGCAGAGATGCCAGGCCTCTGGCTTGAGTTCGAAGTACTCGCCGCGGAAGGGGATGATGGTCGCGGGAGCATCGCCGGCCGACATCTTCGTGACGCGGTCGGACTGTAGGCCGGCGCAGTTGACCAGGTAGCCAGCGCGGTACTCGCCCCGGCTGCTGACAGCGACGATCTCGCCGGCGCGCTCCTCGATGGCCGTCACCTCGGCGCCGGTGATGATGTCATGGCCGTGGGCGCGCAACTTTTGGGCCAGCCGCTCGCAGACCTGAGTGTAATCGACGATGCCCGCTTCGGGCACGTGGATGGCCTGGATGCCGTTGAGGACGTGCGGTTCCAGTTCCAGCAGACGCTGGCGGCCGATCCTCTCGCACTGCACCCCGTTGGCCTGGCCGCGGGCGAACAGGTTGTTCATCGACTCCAGTTCTTTCTCGTCCGTGGCCACGATGACCTTGCCGACATGCTGGAAGGGGATGCCCTCGCGTTCACAGAAGTCCTCCATCAATTGTTTGCCGGTGCGACAGTTGATGGCTTTCAGCGAGTTGGGCTTATAGTAGATGCCGGAGTGGAGCACGCCGGAGTTGCGGCCGGTCTGGTGATAGGCCAGCGTCGGTTCTTTTTCGAGTAGGGTGATGTGCCTGTCAGGGTAGCGTTGGCAGAGAGCATGAGCGGTGGCCAGGCCGACGATGCCGCCGCCGATGATGATGGTGTCTGAGTTAGCCATAGGCGCGAATTGTAGCACTGATCTGCCTGGCCCGGCAGCCAAAGAGAGCCGGAGAACATCGCCACAGGACTACCGGATAAGCGACGTGTGCCTTATGCCACGCGTCTGAATTCTTATGTTGGTGAAAGGTCGCTTGACGGTATGCCTATAATATAGCTGATAGCCAATCTCGCATGTGGATGGTGTGGTCGTGAAGCAGGAGATACGCTTTTGCACAGCCGCCGACGGAGTCCGCATTGCCTACGCTACAGTAGGCAGCGGTCCGCCTTTGGTGAAAGCTGCTAATTACCTGACCCATCTGGAGCACGATTGGAACGGGCCGACGTGGCGTCATTGGTTACGCGCTCTGGCCGAGAACCATACGCTGGTGCGTTATGATGAACGCGGCTGTGGCTTATCGGATCGAGACGTGCCTGAGTACTCGCTCGATGCTTGGGTTCGCGATCTGGAGGCCGTTGTCGAAGCCGCGAAGCTGGAGCGGTTTCCGCTGCTGGGTATTTCGCAGGGAGCCGCCATTTCAGTCGCCTATGCGGTCAGGCATCCCGAAAAGGTCAGCCATCTCATTCTTTACGGCGGGTATGCGCGGGGGCGGCTCAACCGTGACCCCACGGCCGAGGAGCGATTGCTGGCCGAAACACAGATTAATGTTATGCGGGTCGGCTGGGGCAAACAGAATCCTGCCTTCCGGCAACTCTTCACAACCATGCTCATGCCAGACGCCTCGGAGGCGCAAGCCAACTGGCTTAACGAATTGGCTCGCATCTCGACCACGCCCGAAAATGCGGCGGCGATGGAGTGGGCGATGTACCAGCTGGATGTGCGGCACCTGGCCACACAAGTCACCTCGCCCACACTGGTTCTGCATGCCCGCGACGATGCCCCCGTTCCCTTTGAGGAAAGCCGTTTGTTGGCGGCCTTGATTCCGGGCGCCCGTTTCGTTCCCCTTGAGGGTCGCAACCATATCCTGTTGGAGGAAGAACCGGCCTGGGAGCGGTTCCTGGCAGAAGTCCATGCCTTCTTGAGCCTGGGAGAACAGCAACCTATGGCCGCCGGCTCCGCGAGCCTTTTCCCCGAATTGACGCCACGTGAGTTTGAAATCCTGGTCCTGCTGGCGCAAGGGGCCAGCAATGAACGTATCGCCGATGAGCTTGTTATCGCGCCCAAGACAGTGCGCAACCATGTATCGAACATCTACAGCAAGCTATCTGTAACGACCCGCGCCGAGGCCATTGTACTGGCCAGAGAGGCGGGTCTGGGGCGGATGCCATCGTTGCCGGCCGGCCCGCATCTTTGAACTGGTAGATGGTCCAGCGGCCAGTGTTTCTATTAGAGGATGATCTAACCATGAGGCAACAGATTCGCTTTTGTCAATCGCCAGATGGGGTTCGCATCGCCTACGCCACGATGGGAACTGGCCCGCCGCTGGTTTGGGTCAATAGCTGGCTGACTCACCTCGAACTGGATATGCAAAGCCCGATTCAGAGGCACTGGTTTGAAGAATTTTCCCGCGACCATTTGCTGGTGCGCTACGATGCGCGCGGCAATGGCCTGTCCGACAGGGCGGTCGATGCTTTTTCAGTTGACGACTGGGTGCGCGATCTGGAGACTGTCGCGGACGATCTGGAGCTACAGCACTTTTGTCTGGTGGGCTTCTGTCAGGGCGGGGCAACAGCCGTGACCTATGCGGTGCGCCATCCGGAGCGAATCAGCCAACTGATCCTCCATGATAGCTACGCCCAGGGCGCTTTCGCCCAGGGAGCGAGCGTGCAGGAGCGACAGGAGGCGGAAGCGCTGGCCGATATGATCGCCGTGGGCTGGGGACGGGACAACTCGGCCTTCCGGGAATTATTCGCCAATCTGTTGATGCCCGACGCTTCCAAGGAGCAGCATCACTGGCTGGGCGAACTGCAACGACAAACTGTTACACCCGAGACGGCCGTCCAGTTGTGGCGCGCCTTCCACAGCATTGATGTTCGCGACGTGGCTCCTTTGGTCACAACGCCATCACTGGTCCTACACATTCAGGGCGATAATCTGGTGCCGTTTGAAAAGGGACGTCAACTCGCGGCGCTGATTCCAAGGTCGCGCTTTGTGCCTCTGGACAGCCGCAATCACATGCTGATGGCCGGTGAGCCGGCGTGGGATCGATTCCTGGTGGAAGTACGTGCCTTTCTGGGCATGGGAGAACAAGAACGGCCCGCGGCCGGATCGTCGCACCTTTTCCCCGAACTCACAGCGCGCGAGTGGCAAATCCTGGCGCTCATGGCCCAGGGAGCGAGCAACGAACGGATTGCTGATGAGCTAGTCATCGCCCCTAAAACGGCGCGCAATCACGTCTCCAACATCTATAGCAAACTCGCTGTGACGACCCGGGCCGAGGCCATTGTCCTGGCCCGGGAAGCGGGATTGGGCAAGTAACCGTACTTTGTGGCAAGCCTCTTGGCGGCCAGAGTGTCCGGATGAACAGTGCGTCAAATGCGATTGAATCGTATGTTGTCTAACAGGCAGGCGGTCAGCTTGATGACCGCCTGTGTCCCGCTAATCTGTCCCTCCGCGCGTCAGTGGGCAAACGTCGGGCGAATGTGGTTTGCCCACTGACGCGAAAATCCTGACTACCGGCCGTTTGGCTTGATATTCTGGTTCACATGAAAGAGATTGTCCGGATCGTAGCGGTTCTTGATCGCCACGAGACGCGGGTAGTTGTCACGATAGGCAGCTTCGACGCGGTCGTGACCTTCCTCCATCATCATATTGACATAGGCGCCACCGGCCGAATAGGGGTGGAGCGCAGACCAATACTCCTTGGCCCAGCGACTGACGCGTTCCGCGTTGGCCGGGTCGGCGTCCACACCGACGATGACGCTGGCGAAGGTCACATCGCGGTAACTAAAGGCCGTGTCCGCCTTGCCCACGCGGTGCACCGCCCCGTTGATGGGATAGAGATGCATGGTACAGAGTTCGCTGGGTAGGTTGGCGCCATAGCGCATATGAAGGTTGATGGCTTCATCTGGCACACTGTTGACGAAGTCGGCCTTCCAATACCACTGCAGGCCAGGCGGATAGTAAATGTTGTCGAAGGCGCTCTGCAGGGCGGGAAACGGTAGCGGGCCAGCGTGATCAAATACAGGCTTGCCCACGGCCCGAATCGGCGCGAAGACTTCCTCGGCCTTGTCCAGCGGACCGGTATAGCAGAAGCAAACCGCACAGCCAGAAGCGCCGTGCAACTGCTGTGGCAAAGGCGAGCCGGTGGGGACCTTGTGGAAGCCAAACCAGGCGCTGATGTCTTCCGGCGCGTCGGCGATGAAGTCCAGATACCAGCGCAGAACTTCTTCGGCCTGGTCCACGGGCCAGATGATTGGCCCACCATAGACCATACCCACCGGCTGGCCCTGGAACAGGAACGACGTCACGACGCCGAAGTTGCCGCCGCCGCCGCGCACAGCCCAGAACAGATCGGGGTTCTCGTCCTGGCTGGCGTGCACGAGACGGCCGTCGGCCAGGACCATGTCGACCGCCAGTAGATTGTCAATCGTCAGGCCGTACTTCCGGGACAGGTAACCCAGACCGCCGCCCAACGTCAGCCCGCCGACGCCCGTGGTAGAGATAATGCCGCTGGGTACGGCCAACCCAAAGGCGTGGGTTGCCTTGTCCACATCGGCCCACGTGCAGCCGGCCTCGACCTGCACCGTGCGCGCCTCTGGATCGACCTGAATGCCTTTCATGGCTGACAAGTCAATCACCAGTCCGTCGTCAACCAGGGCCAATCCGGCACCATTGTGGCCGCCGCCGCGGATGGCCACATCGAGATGGTTCTCATGGGCGAAGTTGACGGCCGCGATGACATCGGCGGCATCCTGGCAGCGGGCGATCAACGCCGGGCGCTTGTCGATCATGGCGTTGTAGATCGTGCGCGCCTCGTCATAGTTAGAGTCGGCCGGTGTGATCAGCTGGCCGTGTAGGCCGGCGGCGAAAGCCCCGACCGTTGCCTGACTGACAGTCGTCGGCTGTGCTTGTTGCAACATCGTGAATCGTCTCCTTGTAAGTGTACGCTTGAGGTTCGATCGAATGGATAATAGACAGTCTACGTGGGGGCGCGGCACGTGTCATGAGGCAGGTGTCATGGTTTATTGCTAGACGCGGCGGCCGGCCGTGGGGCAAATGTCCCACGGCCGGCCGCCGTTACCCTAAATAAAAGACCCGCCATCAGCGGGTCTTTATCCATTGCGTTTAGGCCTGCAGGTTTTACCCTAGCGCCGCGACCACCTGAGCCCCCATTTCGTCCGTACTGATGGTTTTCTGGCCTGGCGCGGCGATGTCGGCCGTGCGATGTCCAGCCGCCAGCACGCGGGCCACGGCCGCCTCGACGGCGTCCGCCTCCGCGTTCAGGCCCAGGCTCAGGCGCAGCAGCAGCGCCGCGCTGAGGATGGTCGCCAGCGGGTTGGCCACGCCGCGTCCGGCGATGTCGGGCGCGGAGCCGTGGATCGGCTCGTAGAGACCCGGCCGCCCCGGCTCCCCCAGCGACGCCGACGGCAACATGCCCAGCGAGCCGGTGATCATCGACGCCTCGTCGGACAGGATGTCGCCGAACATGTTCTCGGTCACGAGCACGTCGAAATCGGCCGGGCGGTTGATGAGGTACATGGCGCAGGCATCGACGAGGATGTCTTCGACGACGACATCGGGGTAGTCAGCGGCCACCTCGTGGGTCACTTCGCGCCACAGACGCGAGGAGGCCAGCACGTTGGCCTTATCGACGCTGGTCAGCCGCCCGCGCCGCGCCCGCGCCAGTTCAAAAGCCATGCCCACCACGCGGCGAATCTCGCCCTCGCCATAGCGCAGCGTGTCCACGGCGCTGCGCTGGCCATTGACCGTCTCGCGGCCCTGCGGCCGGCCGAAGTACAGGCCGCCGGTCAGCTCGCGGACGATGAGCATATCCACACCGCGGACGCGTTCGGGCCGCAGCGGGCTGGCGTCGGCCAGCGCGTCGAGCACCCTGACCGGCCGCAGGTTGGCAAAGACGCCCATCTCCTGGCGTAGGCGCAGCAGGCCCTGCTCTGGCCTCACGGCCGCCCGTGGGTCGCTCCACTGCGGGCCACCAACCGCGCCCAGCAGCACGGCGTCGCTGCTCAGGCAGCTGGCCAGCGTGCTTTCCGGCAGAGGCGTGGGCGCCGATGGCGCTGTGGCGTCGATGGCACAACCGCCGATGAGATCCTCACCGAAGGTGAAGGCGTGGCCGTGGCGGGCGGCGACGGCGTCGAGGACGCGGCGCGCTTCGGCGACCACCTCGGGGCCGATGCCGTCGCCGGGCAGAAGCATGATCGTGGCGTTCATGGGTGTTCCTTGTGGGCGCCAGGCTCGGCGGCGCGTTAGTGCTCGCTCTCGACGCGCAGGTCGGCCGTCGTGCCGCCGCTGGCGCGAACGAGGTCGGCCGGGGCGACGGCAAAGACGGCGTTGGGCGTGCCCGCGGCGGCCCAAATGGTGTCGTAGGCGGTCAGGCCCTCATCGACCAGCACAGGTAGGGCCGTGGCGTGGCCAAAGGGTGGTACGCCGCCGATGGCGTAGCCGGTGGCGGCGCGGACAGTGTCGGCGTCGGCGCGCGCGACCTGCTTGCGGCCGACGCCGAACAGGGCGGCCAGCTTCCGCGTGTCCAGCTGATTCTTGCCCGACACGAGAGCCATGACTGGCTCGCCGCCGACCGTGAAGACCAGGCTCTTGACGATCTGGCCGACCTCGCAGCCGACGGCCGCGGCGGCGTCTTCGGCCGTGCGCGTCGATTGGCCAAAGGTGACGATGTCGATGGTCAGGCCCAGCGCGGCAGCGGCGTCGGCCACGCGCTGGGCGGAAGGGGGCAGGGGGGTGTGTAGCATAATCTCTCCGTCATCCCGTGATGAGAGCGTACTCCATACTGTCGGCCAGCGCTCGCCAACTGGCGTCGATGATGTTGGGGCTGGCCCCGACGGTGCTCCAGCGGCGTGTGCCCTGGCGCGTTTCGATGAGGACGCGCGTCGTGGCGGCGGTGTTGTTCTCGCCGTCCAGGATGCGCACCTTGTAGTCCTCCAGACGCACGCCGGAGATCTGTGGATAGACGCCGCTGAGCGCCTGCCGCAGGGCGGCGTCGAGGGCGTTGACCGGGCCATTACCTTCGGCCACGGTGTGCATGATGCGCGGCCCGACGCGCACCTTGACCGTCGCCTCGACGATGGAGCCGCGGCCGCGCCGGCGCTGCACCATGACCCAGTAATCGGTCATCTCGAACGGCGGTACATAGGCCGGATGGGTGCGCCGCAACATCAGCTCGACTGAGGCTTCCGCCCCCTCGAAGGTGAAGCCTTGCGCCTCCAGCTTCTTGATCTGTTCCAGCACGGCCGGCAGGTCGAGGCTCTCCGGGTTAAGGTGGAACTGTTTGATCTTGTCCACGAGATTGCCGCGGCCGGATAGCTCGGAGACGACGCTGCGCTGCCGGTTGCCGACCTGTTCCGGTGGAATGTGTTGGTAGCTGCCGGCGTTCTTGAGCATGGCGGCGACGTGAATGCCCCCCTTGTGGGCGAAGGCGCTCGCGCCGACAAAGGGCAGGTGGTCGTCGTGGGTCAGGTTGGCCAGTTCAGCCACATAGCGCGACAGGCTGGTCAGCGTGGCCAGACGTTCGGCCGAGACACAATCATAGCCCATCTTCAGTTGCAAGTCGGGGATGATGGTGCACAGATTGGCGTTGGCGACGCGCTCGCCGTAGCCGTTGATGGTGCCCTGCACCTGCACCGCCCCGGCGCGAACAGCGGCCAGGGTGTTGGCCACGCCACAGCCGCCGTCATCGTGGGTGTGGATGCCCACGGCCACGCCCGGCCCTAAGTGTTCGATGACGCGGCAGGCGACCGCCTCGACATCCCAGGGCAGCGAGCCGCCATTGGTGTCGCAGAGCACGACGCAAGCCGCGCCGCCGCCGGCGGCCGCCTCCAGCGTCGCCAGAGCATAGGTCGGGTTGGCCCGGTAGCCGTCGAAGAAGTGTTCGGCGTCGTAGATGACTTCCTTGCCCTGGGCCACGCAGTAGGCGACGCTGTCGGCGATCATGGCCAGATTCTCGGCTGGCGTCGTCGCCAGCACATCGATGACGTGCAGTTCCCAACTCTTGCCGACAAGGGTGACGACGGGTGTCTCCGCGCCCAGCAGGGCGGCGATGTTAGGGTCGTCGGCCGGGCGGCTGTCTTTGCGGCGGGTGCTGCCGAAGGCCGCCAGACGCGCATGGGCCAACCCCAGCGACGGCGCGCGCCGGAAGAACTCGACATCCTTGGGGTTTGAGCCGGGCCAGCCACCCTCGATGTAGTCCATGCCGAAGGCATCTAACCTCTGGGCGATCTTCAGCTTGTCGTCCAGCGACAGAGAGATACCCTCGCGCTGCGTGCCGTCGCGCAGGGTCGTGTCGTAGAGGGCGACGCGGCCGCGTGTGGCGGTCATGATAGCGCCTCGGCGAGGACATTGACGCGCTGGGGGTGGGCGGCCTCGAAGGCCGCGACGGCCGGGCCGTGCCTGAGCAGGTAGCCGAGCTGATCCAGCCCCTCTAGCAGGCAGACCTTGCTGAAGGCATCGATGGGAAAGGTGACGCGCCGGCCGTCGGGCAGGAGGAGTGACTGCGTGTCCAGGTCGATGGTGATCGCCGTTGTCGGGTCTTCGCTGACCAGGCTGAGGAGCTGTTGGTGCGTGTCGTCATCGACGATGAGCGGCAGCAGGCCGTTCTTCAGGGCGTTGTTGCGGAAGATGTCGGCGAAGGAAGTGCTGATGACGGCCCGGAAACCGAAGTCGGCCAGCGCCCAGGGGGCGTGCTCGCGGCTGGAGCCGCAGCCGAAGTTGTCGCCGGCCAACAGGATGAGAGCGCCCTGGGACTCCGGCCGATTGAGCGGGAAGTCGGGCAGGGGCCGTCCCTGGTCGTCATAGCGCCAGTCGGCAAACAGGTTCTGTCCCAGGCCGGTCTTGCTAATCGTCTTCAGAAAGCGAGCCGGGATGATCTGGTCCGTGTCGATATGGTCTTTGGGGATGGCCACAAGGTGACCGGTCAGGGTGGTGAATGGTTCCATTGTATTCCTTCCTTCGGTAGGGGCGGGTCTGAGACTTGCCCCTCAAGCATGGCCAAAGTCCAGGGGGCGAGTCTCAGACCCGTCCCTACACCAGTTCGCGAGCGTCGGCGATGACGCCGGTGACGGCCGTGGCCGCGGCGGTCAACGGACTGGCCAGAAAGGTGCGGCCGCCTTTGCCCTGTCGCCCCTCGAAGTTGCGGTTGCTGGTGCTGACGGCGTACTGGCCGGGGGCCAGCTGGTCGCCGTTCATGGCGATGCACATGCTGCAACCTGCCTCGCGCCATTCGGCCCCGGCCGCGCGGAAGATATGGTCCAGTCCTTCGGCCTCGGCCTGTCGCTTGACCTGCTGCGAGCCAGGCACGACCATGACACGGACGCCCTCCTTGACGCGCCGGCCGTCCATCAGCTGCGCCGCCTGGCGCAGGTCGCTGATGCGCGAGTTGGTGCAGCTGCCGATGAAGACGACATCGATGGGATGGCCCAGCAGCGGCCGGCCGGGTTGCAAGTCCATGTAGTCGAGTGCCCGTTGCAGGGTCAGGCGTTGGGTCAGGTCGACGGCATCGGCCGGGTCGGGCACGGGCGCGGTGATGGGCAGGCCCATGCCGGGGTTTGTGCCGTAGGTGATCATCGGCTCCAGCGCGTTCGCATCGATATCGATCGATTTGTCGAAGGGCGCGCCTTCGTCGGACGGCAGCGCCTGCCACCCGGCCACGGCCGCGTCCCACGTCGCGCCCTGGGGAGCGAACGGCCGCCCGGCCAGGTAGTCGAATGTCGTGTCGTCCGGAGCGATGAGGCCGGCCCGCGCGCCGCCCTCGATGCTCATGTTGCAGATAGTCATGCGCTCTTCCATCGACAGGGCGCGAATGGCCGCGCCACGGTACTCGAAGACGTGGCCCGTGCCGCCGCCGACGCCGATCCTGGCCAGCAGGGCCAGGATGATGTCCTTGGCCGTCACCCCCGGCCGCAGCCGGCCCTCGACGTTGACGGCATAAGTCCGGGGCTTGGTCTGCAACAGGCATTGCGTGGCCAACACGTGCTCCACCTCGCTGGTGCCGATGCCGAAGGCCAGCGCGCCAAACGCGCCGTGGGTGGCCGTGTGGCTGTCGCCGCAGACGATGGTCATGCCCGGCTGGGTCAGCCCCAATTCTGGGCCGATGACGTGGACGATGCCGCGGTTGCGACTGTGGAAGCCGAGCAGGGGAATGTCAAAGTCGCGGCAATTCTGCTCCAGCTGGGCGATCTGGGTTGCGGCCATCTGGTCGATGATGGGCAGGTGGAGTGGCGTCGTGGGGATGCTATGGTCCATCGTCGCCACGGTCTGCTCCGGCCGGCGGACGGGCAGGCCGCGCGCGCGTAGGCCGCTGAATGCCTGCGGCGAGGTCACTTCGTGAATGAGATGCAGATCGATATAGAGCACGGCCGGCGTGCCGGGCTGCTCGATGACGATATGGGTCTGCCAGATCTTGTCGATAATGGTCTGAGGATTGTCGGTCATGGGTACGGATGATGGCGCGAATGGGTTGTTGGTGTCGGACGATATCAGGGCTGCGGGGCCGTTGCCGGCCGGATGCCGCCGAAGAGAGCCAGTTCAAACACTTTGAAGAAGCAATCGACGTGCGCGAAGCCGATTTCGCGTAGCCACTGGAGTTGTGTCTCGACGGGGCTAAGCCGGTTGGCGGACTTGTCGGGACGGTGATAGAAGTCGGCCGCCACCTGGTCGCGTGTCTTGCCGCGCGGCCCGTGGAAGCGATGGAGTGCGTCGATGAAGGCGGCTTCGAACTGCTCTTCGCCCCAGCGGGAGGCCGAGGCGACATGCTCCAGGTTCAGGAAGATGCCGCCCGGCGCAAGCAGCGCGAAGATATCGGCATAGATGCGCCGCTTGCCGTCGTCGGGCTGGTGGTGGATGGAGAAGCCGGAGACGATGATGTCATAGCGGGCGGGCAGGGCGTCGCCGGTGACCCGGCCGGGCCAGTCTGTCTGCGCATAGTCAAGCTCGACGAAGTGGATCTGGCCGGCGCGGCCGCCGGTTCGCCCGGCCAGCCGGGCGCGCGCCGCGGCCAGCATCGGTGGCGAGAAGTCGGCCAGGACGACGGCCGGCTTGGCCCGGTCGAAGGCGTCCAGCAGGGCATAGCCGAGGATGCCGTCGCCGCAGCCAAGGTCGAGAATGGCCTGCGGCATCGGCCGCGCCGCTCGCGCCAGCCGCACCAGGATGTCGATCTGTTCGGCCGCCAGCGGGATCGCGCCGCGAACGCCGTTGAGGTAAGTGCTGCTGAGCGCTTCCGCCTGCCAGACGGCATCGCGGCGGCTGTCGGTGGCGTTGGTCATGTGGCTAGGCGAGGGCGGCGTGGCCGTTGCCGGCTTGCGGCACGTCCGCGTGCCGCTGGCGCTCGGCCAGCAGCTTGTTGAGCGCGCTCAGATAGGCGCGGGCGCTGGCGACGACGATGTCGGTGCTGGCCCCGTGGCCGCTGTAGGTGCGGAACATTGGCCGGTTGGTCTGTGGGTTGACCATGTAGGCGTCCTCGTTGTCCGGCTGGATGCGAATGGTGGCTTCGGCGACGGCATCGAGACCCTCGGTGACGGCGTTGATGCTGAACTCCGTCAGCCGGTTGGTGACGCCGATAATGCGGTTGATGGCCTGGTAGACGGCATCGACCGGGCCGGTGCCCAGCGCTGCGTCCTGGTAGCGCTCGCCGTCGGGGCCAATCATGACCACGCTGGCCGTCGGGATGCTGTGGTCGCCGCAGGATACCTGGATGTGATCCAACTCCCAGATGGTCGGCGGCTGGTAGATCTCATCGGCGATGAGCGCCTCGATGTCGGCGTCGGTGACGATCTTCTTCTTGTCGGCCAGCCCCTTGAAGCGTTTGAAGGCCGCCGTCACCTGCTCCTCCTCCATGTTGTCGTAGCCCATTTCCCGCAGATGGACGCGAAAGGCATGACGGCCGGAGTGCTTGCCCAGCACCAATTGCGAGGTGTTCAGGCCAACCGTCTCCGGACGCATGATCTCATAGGTCAGGTGGTGCTTGAGCATGCCGTCCTGGTGGATGCCGGCCTCGTGGGCGAAGGCGTTGGCCCCGACGATAGCTTTGTTGGGCTGAATGACCATGCCGGTGTAGGTGCTGACCATATGGCTGGTGCGGGCGATTTGGGCCGTGTCGATGTTGGTGCCGACGTTGAATGTCGCCGGCCGCGTCGACAGAGCCATGACGACTTCTTCCAGCGCTGTGTTGCCCGCCCGCTCGCCGATGCCGTTGATGGTCACTTCCACCTGCCGCGCGCCGGCTTTGACGCCCGACAGGGTGTTGGCTGTGGCCAACCCCAGGTCGTTGTGGCAGTGGACGGACCAGACGACGCCGCCGGCCCCCGGCGTGTGGGCGATCAGATAGCCGATGAGCCAGCCGAACTCGTCCGGCGTCGTATAGCCGACGGTGTCGGGGATGTTGAGCGTCGTTGCCCCGGCGACGATGGCCTGCCCCAGAACCTGGACGAGGAAGTCGGGGTCGGAGCGACCGGCGTCCTCCGGCGAGAACTCAACGTCGTCGCAGAGCGAACGGGCGAAGGTGACGGCCTTGATGACCTGGTCAATGCACTCCTCCCGGTCGATGCGCAGCTTGTGCTTTAGATGGATGTCGCTGGTGGCCAGGAAGGTGTGGATACGATGGCGCGGCGCGGCGCGAACGGCCTCATGGGCGCGGCGGATGTCGGTCTCATTGGCGCGGGCCAGCCCGGCGATGACCATCGGCCGGCCGTGGCGTCGGCCGTCGGTCAGCGGGCCAACCTCCTCGGCAATGCGGCGCACGGCCTCGAAGTCGCCGGGCGAGGCGATGGGAAAGCCCGCCTCGCAGATATCGACGCCCAGGCGCGATAGCTGCCGGGCGATCTCCAGCTTCTCCTCGACGTTGAGCGTCGCGCCGGGCGATTGCTCGCCGTCACGCAGCGTCGTGTCGAAGATGAGCACGGTGTCGGCAACGGTGTCGTCGGTCATCTCATGCCTCTCCCGGCGCGATTTCCTTGGGGTTGATCCACGGCATCATCCGGCGCAGGTCGCGGCCGACCTGCTCGATCTGGCTGTAGCGGGCCTGTTCGCGGCGCTGGTCAAACCACGGCCGGCCCTGGGCATTCTCGTCAATCCAGCCCTCGGCATAAGCCCCGGACTGGATGTCGGCCAGAATTTGCCTCATGGCCTGGCGCGTCTGGTCGGTGACGATCTTTGGCCCGGCGCTGTAGTCGCCGTGCTCGGCCGTGTCGCTGACGCTGTAGCGCATGTAGCTGAGGCCGCCCTGGTACATCAGATCGACGATGAGCTTTAGCTCGTGGAGACATTCGAAGTAGGCGATCTCCGGCTGGTAGCCCGCGCCGACCAGAGTGTTGAAGGCCGCCTCGACCAGGGCGGTGACGCCGCCGCACAAGACGGCCTGCTCGCCAAAGAGGTCGGTCTCGGTCTCCTCGGTGAAAGTGGTGAGGATCGTGCCAGCGCGCGTGCAACCGATGGCCTGGGCATAGGCCAGGGCCGTGGCCAGCGCCGTGCCGCTGGCGTCCTGGTGGACGGCTACCAGGCCCGGCGTGCCCTTGCCTTCGACGTATAGCTCGCGCACGCGGTGGCCGGGCGACTTAGGCGCGACCATGCTGACATCGACTGTCGCCGGCGGGATGATCTGCCCGTAGCGGATGTTGAAGCCGTGGCTGAACATGAGCGTCTTGCCCGGCCGCAGGTTAGGGGCGATGGCGTGACGATAGATGCTCGCCTGCGATGTGTCCGGGGCCAGCATCATGATGATGTCGGCTTCGGCCGCGGCGCGCTCGGCCGTCATCACGGCCAGCCCCTCGGCCTCGCACTTGCTCCACGAGCGGCTCCCCTCGTAGAGGCCAACGCGCACGTCCACCCCTGAATCGCGCAGGTTGAGAGCGTGGGCGTGGCCCTGGCTGCCGTAGCCGATGATGGCGACCTTCTTGCCCGCCAGAAAGGTCGGGTCAGCGTCTTTGTCGTAGTAGATTGTAGCCAAGATGTTGTGCTCCCTAAGCGCGAGTACCGTTCTTCTCGGTGTAGGCATGGCCGTTGGCGTGCCCATTGCCATTGCCGTTGGTCACATGGCCGTTGGCAGCCACCGTGGCCGCGCCGTGGCTGTGACCGTGGCGCGAGTTGCCGCGTACCATAGCCACCTGGCCCGTGCGTACCATCTCCTCGATGCCGTAGTGGTCCAGTAGCTTGATGAGCGACTCCACACGGTCTTCCGGGGCGACGATCTGGATGATGAGCGAGGTCATATCCACATCGACGACGCTGGCGTGGTAGATGCTGACCAGCTGCATGATCTCGCCGCGCGTCTGGCCGTTGGTTGTCACCTTGATGAGGGCCATTTCGCGGACGACGGTCGGCTCCTGGGTCACGTCGGCGATGTGGACGACGTTGATGAGCTTGTCGAGCTGCGTCTCCACCTGGTTCAGGTCGCGCTCGCTGCCGCGGGCAACAAAGGTCATCCGGCTGATGCCCTTGGCCTCGCTGTGGCCGACGGTCAGGCTCTCGATGTTGAAGTTGCGGCGGCCGAATAGCCCGGTGACGCGGTTCAGGACACCCGGCTTGTCTTCCAGCCAGGCGATGATGGTGTGGCGTTGCATTTGTGTGTCAGTCATGGCGCTCCTCCCTTAGTTTTCCACCGGACGGCCGCGGCGGATCATGTCGGCGTTGCTCTTGCCCGGCGCGACCATCGGGTAGACGTTGGTGAACTCCTCGACCTGGAAGTCGAGCAGGAACGGGCCGGCGGTGTTCTGGGCCTGGCGGATGGCGTCAAAGACATCCTCTTTGCTCGTGACGGCCCGGCCGGGAATGCCATAGGCGGCGGCGAGCTTGACGAAGTCGGGGTTGAACAGCGGCGTGCCGACGTAGCGTTTGTTGTAGAACACGTCTTGCCACTGTCGCACCATGCCCAGATAGCCGTTGTTGATGATGGCGATCTTGATGGGCAGGCGCTCCTGCATGACGGTCGAAAGCTCCGGCATGGTCATCTGGAAGCCACCGTCGCCGGCGATAACCCACAGCTCTTCCTGCGGCTTGCCCATCTGCGCGCCGATGGCCGCCGGCAGGGCATAGCCCATCGTGCCCAGGCCGCCGGACGTCAGCAGGCTGCGCGGTTTGGTGTGGTGGAAATACTGGGCCTCCCACATCTGGTGCTGGCCCACGTCGGTCACGACGGTGCAGTTGCCCTGGTTGGTGGCATGCCACAGTTGGCGCATCACGTAAGGCGCGACCAACTCATCGGTCTCCTGGGCCAGGATGTCGCGCTCGGTCGTGTCGGCGCGCCAGGCTTTGATTTGGTCGAGCCAGGCGGGGTGCTCGTTTGGCTCGACTTGCGGCAGCAGGGCGCGCAGGGTCAGCAGCGCGTCGGCGACTACGGGTGTGTCGATGACCAGGTTCTTGCCCATCTCGGCCGGGTCGAGATCGACGTGAATGATGCGCGCTTTGGGGGCGAAGGTGCTGAACGCGCCGGTCAGGCGGTCGTCGAGGCGCGCGCCGATGGCGAACATCACGTCGCACTCCTGCAGGGCGTAGTTGCAGTAGGCCTCGCCGTGCATGCCGCCCCAGCTGATCGACAGCGGGTGTGTCGCCGGGAAGGTGCCCACGCCCAAAAGGCTGGTGGCCACGGGGATGTTGGCCTTTTCGGCCAACTGGCGCAGCTCAGCTTCGGCCTCGGCCATCGAGACGCCCTGCCCGGCGACGATGATCGGCCGCTGGGCCTCGTTCAGCAGCCGGGCCACGCGGGCGATGACATCGGGGTCGGGCGTCAACCGGCTGGGCTGGTAGCCGGGCAGGTTGATCGTCGTTGGGTAGCTGAATTCCATCGACGCCTGCTGGACGCACTTGCAGATATCGACCAGCACGGGGCCGGGGCGGCCGGTGCGAGCGATGTGGAAGGCTTCCTTGAGCGCGTCGGGCAGATCGCGGATGTCGGTGATCAGATAGTTGTGCTTGGTGACCGGCATGCTGATGGCGCGGATGTCGGCTTCCTGGAAGCCGTCGCGGCCGAGTAGCGACTTGGGCACCTGGCCAGTGATGGCGACCAGGGGCGTCGAGTCCATATAGGCCGTGGCCAGGCCGGTGACCAGGTTCGTCGCCCCCGGGCCAGAGGTGGCGATACAGACGCCGACGCGGCCGGTGGCCCGCGCATAGCCGTCGGCCATGTGGGCGGCCCCCTGCTCGTGCGTCACTAGGACATGGTGGATGGGGTAGTTGTACTTGTAGAGGTCATCATAGGTCGGCAGGATGGCGCCCCCCGGCAGACCAAAGACAACATCGACCCCCTCATGGATCAAACTCTCCCAGATGATCTGTCCGCCTGTCTTCAACTCGCTCATGTCTTCTCCTCGATTGTTAACGTCAACAAAAAACCGCCCTGTTGGGCGGTTTCGTTCTGAGCTTCTAGCGCGATCCTGGCTTGCTCTTACCCAACGGCGATGGCGTCCTTATCGATAATAAGGACTAGGCCAAAAAGGATGAGAGCACTGCTAGCGGTGTAAGGTGACATTTGTGCGCCTGTGTTCGGCAACCTTAGGAGAGTATAAGCGACGGCTCACGCGTGGGGCTATGTGCAAAGCGCTACAAGGATGGGTAGGCGGATTGTAGTAACTGTACAGTCACAGCCAACCCGGCCGATTGCCGGCTGCCCCGTAAACCGAAAGGAATGGCCTCCCCTAAAGAAGAGCCATTCCCCTCAGTTCCCACTATTTCCCACTGAACCGCGCACTCTAGCGCAAGCCTGTTGAAGAGTATAGGGCAAGCCGGGGCGGGTTGATACGGTCAAGTTGGCAGAATCACGCCGCCAGCCAGTTGTACACTCTCTACAACTGGCCCGGCTCGGCCTCATTGTCCGGACGCAACTGCCACAGGCGCAGCGCCAGATGCAAGGCCAGGCGCATATTGGCCTGATCCAATTGCAGGCCAGTCAGTTCCTGGATGCGGTCCATGCGGTAGAGCAGAGTGTTGCGATGGACAAAGAGCGATTCGGCCGTCTGGCTGATGTTGCCGTGGTGGCCGAAGTAGGCTTCGACAGTCTTCACCAGGCTACCCCGATTCTGCTCATCATACTCGGCCAGAGGGCGCATGATTTCCTCGGCGAAGTGGCGCACCTCCGGCTGGTGCTCCAGACCATAGAGCAACCGGTAGATGCCCAGGCTGCTGAACTGCACAAACTGATTCGTCAGCTTCAGGCGTTGGCTCAGTTGCATTGCCTGTAGAGCCTGGTCATAAGTCACTGGCCAGTCGGCCAACGCGCGCGCCGGGCCGCTAATGCCGCCGATGAGTTGTGCGCCGTCGAACTCGGTCTCGATCTGCTCGTGAATGCGCCGGCCGAGCTGGTGGGCGCTCTCCATGTCCTCGGCGTTCTTCAGTGCCTGGAAGATCACCAGATGCTGATTGCCGTAGATGTGCACCAGCGCCGGGCGGGGCTGGCTCGACAGTACCCAGTGGACCGACGTCTCCAAACGGCGCAGGCTGATGTCCGGCGTTAGCCAACTGAGGACAATGACGGCGTGTGGCTCGCGCGTGTTGTGGTCAAGACGCCCTTCCAGGCGCTCGGTCTCTTTGACCGGCATCGTCCCCGCCAGCAGGCCCTCCAGGAAATCGCCGCGCAGCCCCTTCTTGGCTTCGCTAACCGCCTTGGCCTTGGCCATCTCCAGGGCACAGGCCGCCGCGCCGTGTTCGACGGTCAGACTGTCGAACATATCCAGTTCGCCCGCCGGGCCGACGACCGACAGGTAGCCGCGCGCCCGATCGCCGGAGATGATCGGGCTGATGAGGCGGCCGAGGTTTTCGATGGGCAAGACCATCTGCCAGACGCTCTGACGCGCCTTGGCCGCCGCCTTGCGGTTGCGCAAGACGGGCGGCAACCCGTCGCGCTGTTGCAGGGCGGCCAGCACGGCGTCGTGGTCGGCCGTTGTGGTGTTGCCCCAGCTGATCGCCTGCACCTCCAGCCGCTTGTCCTGCACGGCGACGGTATTGCCCGTTAGCTTGCTCATGACCTCGGTCATCGCTTGCAGCCCCATCCCCTCGCGCGACATGGTCGATAGCTGGCGGTAGAGCTGCAACGCCCGCTCGCTGGTAGCCGTCTGGCGATCGACGAGAAGTTGGGCCACTGACTCATGGATGTCGCGCAGCGATGATTTGGCCGGCGCGACCAGGGCTGTCAGTCTTAGCTCGTTCAGCGCCCCTTCCACGTCCGCGGTGATGGGGTCGAAGAAGAACAGCGCCGCGGCCGGCAGCTCGGCCAACGGCCGCAGCAGGTCAACCGCGCCCGCGCCCATCAGCCGGCGCTGCAAGGCCGCCGGGACGAGGACGAGATCGTTGGGTTGCACCTGCTCTTCCACATGGGGCCAGTCAGTGAGCACGGCAACCCAGTTGACATAACGGCGCGGTTCGGCGTTGCTGCCGACCAGGTTCGTATCCAACGGCAAGGCCAGCCGCAGCAAGTCGCCGATGTTGATATCGCCGTCGCCGTGGTGGTTCTTGTCCATTCGGGAGGAAGAGGGGGAAGTGCTATCGTGCGATGAAGTCGCCATGATCATCAACCCGCTGGTCGCTGCCTTGCGCCCGGCCGCCGCGCCGGCGTGCTTACAGTCGCAGCCCGGAGGCGCTGCTATCGGGGCGTTGGATGGGCAGGGTAATCAGGAACGTGGTGCCCTCATTCACCTTGCTGGCCACGGTAATTTCGCCGCTGTGCTGTTCCACAATGCGGTGGCAGGTGGCCAGGCCCAGGCCGGTGCCCTGGCCGGGGCCTTTGGTGGTGTAGAATGGCTCGAAGATATGGGCTGTTTCGGCCTCGGTCATGCCCTTGCCGTTATCGTGCAAGACGACCTGCACGGTCTGGCTCTCCCGGCTCCAGTGCGTGCTCACCTCCAACTGCCGGTCGCTGTTGTTGTGCAGCAGGGCGTCGCGGGCATTGAGCAGCAGGTTTAGCCAGACGCTCTTCAGATGCTCCCAGCTGGCAACAATGGGTGGCATATTGGCGTCCAGATCGTGCCCCACGGTGATCTTGGCCGACTGGAGCTGGTAATTGACCAGGTCGAGCGCCTCGCGCACCGATTCGTTCAGGTCGCCGGCGTTGAAGGCATACTGCTCTTGCCGGGCGAAGTCGAGCAGGCCGCGCACGACCTTGGCGGCTCGTTCGCCGGCGCGCACGATGAGATCGACCGACTCGTAGTTCTCGTCCTCCACCGGCATGATCATCTTCAGCATCTGGGCATTGGCATTGATAACCGTCAGAGGATTGTTGATCTCGTGGGCGACGCCCGCGGCCAGTTGGCCAATGGCGGCCAGCTTACCGGCCTGCATCAACGAGCTTTCCAACCGCCGCTCCTCCGTCCGGTCTTGCCAGACGACGACGGCGCGGGCCGAACTGATCTGCTTGCCGGGAATGGGGTAGGCGCTGACCTCCCACTCGCGCGGCAAATGGTCGTCGGCCAGCCAGCGGACAGGCCAGTGCTGCTCAGTCTTGTTGGCCAGCGTCAGGGCTACAGCGCAATGCTCGCACGGCTGTTGCCGGCCGTAAAAGACGCGAAAGCAGATGCGGCCGCTCAGCGCTTCCGGCGTCTCGCCCAGCTGGTCGGCCTTGCTTTTGTTGACGGCGACGAGTTTCCAATCATCGCTGATGGTGTAGATGGGGTTGGGGATGCCGTCGATGAGGGCCTGGAGTGTATTGCGTCCCTCCAGCAACTCCTGGTGGCGCATACGCACGCGCTGGAAAAGCCAGGCGTTCTCGATGGCCTCGCTGACAGAGCTGGCCAGCGAGGCGAAGAGGTCGACATCGACATCGCTGAACTCGCCGTCACGCTTATTGTAGGCCGCCAACACCCCCACCGGCCGGCCGCGCACGGTCAGCGGCGTGGCCACCATCGAATGGACGGTGTAGCCGATGGGTGAGTCGCGCGTGGCGTCAAAACGCGGATCGGTCTCGGCGTGGTTGAGGCAGATGGTCTCCTGGTCGCTCCAGGCCAGGCCCAGAATTCCCTGCCCCTTGTCGGCCGAGGGGAAAATGTGGGCGGGGATAGCGCCTTTGTAGTGTCGCACGTGCTGGCAATGCAGTCTGCCGCTTTCGACAATGAGCACGGCGGCCAGCTCGACCCCCAGGATGGCATCGACACCGCGCACGGCCGTGGCATAGACCTGGCTGGTTTCCAGCGTGGCGGCAACGGCCTGGCCGATGCGGTTGAGCGCGGCCAGTTGCCCACTCTGGCGGTGGAGTTGCCGCTCCAGCTGTTGTGTGCGCAGGATGGTCTTGACCCGCGCCAACAGTTCCTGCATGTAGTAGGGTTTGGTGATGTAATCGTCGGCCCCGGCCGAGAGGGCCTGAACCTTCTCGTCGTTGCTGGCCGCGGCCGTCAACAAGACGACACGCGTGTAGCGCATATCGGGATGCCGCCGAATCCGGTCCAGCACCTCCAGCCCGGAGAGGCCGGGCATGCGCATGTCGAGCAGGACAAGATCGACCTCGGCCTTGGTGCCGACCGTGCTTTCCAGATAGGCGGTGGCCTGCTGGCCGTCGTGGGTGATCTTGACCTGGTAACCTTCTCTGCGAATCAGAAAGTCGGCCAGGGACTCGGCGATCTCGATCTCATCATCGACGACCAGGATGCGCGTCGGTAGCGCCGGCTCGCCAAGGGACAGGGGGACGCGCGGGAAGATGGCGGCGTCGGTGGGCGCGCCCTGGTTATCGGCTGGCGCGGGGCGGCCGGGCCGCCGCTCGACCTCCGCGGTCGGCTGCCTATCCACGCGTCGCCTCAGACGAGAAGGAGTAGCCGTGCCCCTGGATGGTCTTGATGTAGATGGGGTCGCTGGGCGCTGGCTCAATCTTCTCGCGTAAGTTCTTGATGTGGGCGCGCACCAGCTCCGGGCTGCCCGTGTCGCGCGGGTAGTCCCAGACGTCTTGCAGCAACTGTTGGCTGTTGAAGACCTGGTCGGCATGGCTCATCAGGTGATAGAGCAAGTCGAACTGGACGTTGGTCAGCAGGACAGTCTGATAGGGCGTGTTTACCTTGAAGGTGCGACAGTCGAGGACGACGTCGCCCACGACGACTTCGTTCACCGTCTGCTCCGGCTCGGTTTTCTCCGGGACGGCGCGCCGTAAGATGGCCTTGACGCGTAGCTCCAGTTCCTGCATGTTGAAGGGCTTGACCAGATAGTCATCGCCGCCGGCGCGGAAGCCCTCGATCTTATCCTCGTCTTTGGCTTTGGCCGTCAGGAACAAGACCGGCACGTCCTGCAGCAGTGGATCGCCGCGGATTTGGCGGCAAACCTGATAGCCGTCGACGCCGGGCATCATAATGTCGAGGATGAACAGATCCGGCCGATGGCGTCGCGCCAGTTGCAGCCCCTCGATGCCACTGCTGGCGGTCATGACCTGGTAGTCATAGTGCTTGAGTGCGCGCTGGAGCGTGCGCGACACGAGGTCGTCGTCATCGATGACAAGAATCAGGGTCATACTACCTTCCCATCGTCACTTTAGTCATTTCCACCCCCACCTAGTATAGCAGAGTTAACGGCGGTGGGCAGCCCCGACTGTGCTAGACCAGCAGGCGCATGGGCTGCTCCAGCAATGCCTTGAAGCGCTGCATGAACTTGGCCGCTTCCGCGCCGTCGGTGACACGGTGGTCGGCCGAGATGGTGACCTTCATGCGCGTGCCGACTGCCAGCTGGCCATCGACTACCACCGGTACCTCCCGCGCCGATCCGACAGCCAGGATGGCCGCGTCGGGCGGGTTGATGATGGCGATGAAGTGGTCAACGTCGAAAGCGCCCAGATTGCTGATTGTGAATGTGCCGCCCTCTACATCGTCGGGCTTGATCTTGCCCTCGCGAGCGCGGACGATCATGGCCCGGTTGTCGGCGGCGATTTTCGACAGTGTTGAGGTGTCGGTGTTTTTCTGCACGACGGTCAACAGCCCGCCCTCGATGGCCACGGCCGAACCGATGTGGATGTTGTTGTGGCGGATAATGTTGTCGCCGGCAAAGGCCGCGTTGAGGTTGGGGAACTCGCGCAGGGCCAGGGCCGCGGCCTTGACGATCAGGTCGTTGACGGTGACGCGGCTGTCCTCTGGCAACGTTTCGTTGATCTGCTTGCGCAGAGCCAGCGCCGCGCCCATGTCGATTTCCGTGGTCACATAGAAGTGCGGCACGGTGGTCTTGCTCTCGGTCATACGCCGGCCGATGGCTTGCCGCAGGCGGGTGGTCGGAATCTCCTCGCTGTCGGGGCCGGCTGCGGGCAAGGGGGCCGCCGCAGTCGCCGGGGCCAGCGCAGCCGCCGGGGCTGTGGCGGCTGTCGGGGCGGGCGGGGCGGCCAGGAACGCCTCGACATCGGCCTTGCGGATGCGGCCGTCCGGGCCGGTGCCCTGCACGTGCAACAGGTCTACCTGGCGCTCTTCGGCCAGCCGGCGGGCGACGGGTGTGGCCCGCACACCGCCGGGGTAGGACTCGTCCGCCTCGGCCGTGGGCGCGGTCGGGGCGGCGGATGGCTGAGTTGAGGCGGTCGCCGGCGCGGGCTGCGTCGGGGCGGTCTCGGCCTGGGCCACCTTGGGCATGTCGGCCACGGCCGGGGCGGCAGCCGCCGCCAGAGGCGCGTTGCCGGTTGTGCTCGCGGCCGGCGCGGCCGTGGCCTCGCCGTTCCCGCTCATGGCAGACACGTCCTCACCTTCCTGGCCGACGATGGCCAGGCTTGCGCCTACTGGCACGACATCGCCCGGCCCGTGCAGCGTCTTCAGAAGCACGCCGGCAACCTGGGCTTCCAGCTCCAGCGTGGCCTTGTCGGATTCGATCTCAGCGACGACATCGCCGCGGTTGACGGTATCGCCGATCTGCTTGACCCAGTTGTTGAGCACGCCCTCGCGCATGTCGAAACCGAGCTTGGGCATGACGATGTACTCAGCCATCTAGAGGATCTCCTTAACGGCCGCGATCACACGCTCCGCGTTGATCAGCGCCGATTGTTCCAGTTCGCGCGAGTAGGGCAAGGGCGCTTCCAGCTGGGCGACGCGCTTAATGGGGGCGTCCATGTAGTCGAAGCCCTCTTCCTGCAAGCGCGCGGCGATCTCCGCGCCAACGCCGAAGGTGCGGTAGCCCTCTTCGACGATGACGGCCTTGAAGGTCTTGCGGAAGGAGTCCAGCGCCGGCCCCATGTCCAGCGGCCGCAGCGTGCGCAAATCGACGACCTCGGCCTCAATGCCTTCCTTGGCCAGCTGGTTGGCCGCCTCCAGGGCGACTTGCAGACCTTGGGCATAGCCGATAAGGGTCACGGCGTCGCCCGGCCGCTTGATATCGGACACGCCGATGGGCAGCACATACTCCTCGGCCGGCACCTCGCCACGAATCTGGTAAAGCGTGTGGTGCTCGATGAACAACACGGGGTCGTCGGTGCGGATGGCCGCCTTCAGCAACCCCTTGGCGTCGTAGGGCGTGCTGGGGGAGATGACTTTCAGGCCGGGGAAGTGGGCGAAGATGACGTCGGGCGTGTGGCTGTGGGTGGCTCCCAGCTGCCGGCCGCCGCCCCCTGGCGCGCGATAGACCACCGGCACGCGCATCTGCTCGCCGAACATGTAGTGAATCTTGGCGGCGTGGTTGATGATGGCGTCCAGCGCCAGAAAGGCGAAGTTGATGGTCATGAACTCGGCCACGGGGCGCAGGCCGCCCATGGCCGCGCCCGCGGCGACGCCGCCGATGGCCATCTCGGAGATGGGTGTGTCGCGCACCCGCTTTTCGCCGAACTCGTCGTAGAAGCCGCGTGTGACGGCATATGTGCCGCCCCACATGCCGACCTCTTCACCCATGATGAACACGCGCTCGTCGCGCTGCATCTCCTCGCGCAGGGCATCGGTAATCGCCTGTCGCATCGTAATCAGTGCCATTCTGTCTCCTATCCTATTCTAAGGGCCGCCGGGGCGGCCGCGTGGTGTCTAATTCTCAACGTAGATGCCCTCGAACAGCGCTTCCGGAGCGGGGAAAGGCGACTGCTCGGCGAATTCCACCGCGTCGGCGATGACCTTCTCGACTTCCTCTTCAATCTTGTCCAGGTCCGCCTCAGTGGCCAGATTATGGCTGTAGAGATAGCGTTCGAGGATGCCGATGGGATCATCGGCGCGCCACTTCTCGACCTCTTCCTTGGTGCGATAGCGAAGGGGGTCGCCCATGCTGTGGCCTTCGTAGCGATAGGTGATGGCTTCCAGAAATTGCGGTGCGTGCCCGGCATGGATGGCGTCGATCGCTTCGCGCGTGGCCTCGTAGACCTCTATGACGTTCATGCCGTCCACTTGCCGTCCGGTCATGCCGTAGGCCGCGGCCTTGGCCAGCATCGTGCCGGCCGAAGCCCGGTCGACTGACGTGCCCATGCCATAATTGTTGTTCTCGACAATGTAGACGATGGGAAGCTTCCAGACGCCGGCCATGTTCAGGGCTTCGTGGAAGTAGCCGATATTGGTCGAGCCGTCGCCCATGTAGCACAGGACAACCGCGTCAGTGCCTTTGTACTGTTCGGACAACGCCAGGCCCGTGCCCAGCGGGATGTGTCCGCCGACGATGCCATAGCCGCCCCAGTAGTTGTGTTCCACCGAGGCCAGGTGCATCGAGCCGCCCTTGCCTTTGCTGACGCCGGTGGCCTTGCCCAATAGCTCGGCCATCAGCCGCTTTGGGTCCGCGCCGGAGACCAGGGCATGGACATGGTCGCGGTAGGCGGTGATGACATGGTCTTGCGGACGGCGGGCATTGATGGAGCCGACGGCCGTCGCTTCCTGACCAATGTAAAGATGCAGGAAGCCGCCAATCTTACCTAGCTGATACAACTCGGCGCACTTCTGCTCGAAACGACGGCCAAGTACCATTTGACGGTACCAGTCCAGGAGGGTTTCCTTTTCCATTCAATTCTCCTTCGCGAGGTGATGCCGGCCGACTTGAGCACTCGACCGTTGTCAGTGGCAAGTGTAACAAAAGGTCCACGACCTGACGAAAGCATTATGTCGTGTTTGGGCGGCGCAACATTCGCCGCCTCAGTTCTCCAGGGCCAACTGCGCGCCGGCGGCCGATGGCCGCAGCAACCAGGTGCGGCTGGCCAGGCCCGCGGCGGCAAAAGCGCCGGCCATGGCCCGGCCAACGGCCGCACCATCGTCGGCGGCGAAGGCCAGCAAGCTTGGCCCCGCGCCGCTGAGGGCCACGCCCAGCGCCCCGGCGGCGTAGGCGGCCTCGTAGGCCGCCGCCGCGCCAGGGATGAGCGGCAGGCGATAGGGCTGGTGCAGCTGGTCGCTCATGGCCACGCGCAGACATTCCGGGTCATCGGTCGTCAGCGCGTGCAGCAGCAGGGCCACGCGGCTGGCATTGAAAATGGCGTCGGCCCGCGGGACCGTCGGCGGCAGCGCCGCGCGAGCGTCGGCCGTCAGGAACGTAAAATCGGGCAGGACGATCACGACCGGCGCGCGCGGCGGGGGCATGCGCCGCAGGATCAGCTCGGCCGGGCCATGGATCGCGTCGGGCAGGACGCCCAGCACCAGCCCGCCCAACAGCGCCGGGGCGACGTTATCCGGATGGCCCTCCATTTCTACGGCCAGGCGCAGAAGTCGCTCTGGCGTCCAGCCCGCCTCGATGACCGCATTGGCGGCTAACAGGCCGGCGATGATGGCCGCGGAACTGCTGCCCAGCCCACTGCCCACAGGAATGCGATTGAGCGCGCTGACGGACACGGCCGCCGGGCGACGGCCGGCGCGCTGGAAGAGCGTGTCGGCGGCCTGGAGGAGCAGATTGTGACCGTCGGACGGAATCTTGTCGGCGTCGATGCCGCTGATCGTGGAGGCATAGGCGGTCGGCCGCGGGCTGTCATACGGCAGCAGCGGCCCGCCGGCAGTGATCGTGGCCTCGTTGCGCAACTCCAGCGCTAAGCCGAGGCAGTCGAAGCCCGGCCCCAGGTTGGCGCTGGTGGCGGGCACAGAAACCGTAACAGTGCGTGAGGGACTGGGCATCGGCGTGGACATGAGCCTGTAGTTTACACTAGAATGGCGGCTAAGACCCTCTTGGGACAGCGATGATGAAACGGCCGTGGGTTAACCTTCTCCTGCTCCTCTTGCTGACGGCGCAGGCCGTCACCGGCACGTTCGGCTTCACCAATGGCCGGGAGACGGCCGCCTGGATTTTGCAGCTACACGGCATCGTTGCCTACGCGCTGGTGCTGCTCGTTTTCGCCAAGGCTACCATCGTCCTCGACGTCTGGCGACGCAAGCGACGCTGGACGGGCCGGCGTGCTGGTTTCGTCGTGGCGCTGGCGCTGTTGGCGCTGACCTTGCTGTCAGGTCTGTTGTGGACATTCCAAGGCCCCATCTACCTGGGCGGTTTCAGCCTCGTGAGCCTGCACATCTATATCGCTGTGCCGCTCATGGGGTTGATGCTCTGGCACGCCTGGCACATGCGCGCCGTGCGCCGCGTGCCGGGCGCGGCTGGGCGACGGCTGTTCCTGGGTGGGCTGGCGGCGGTGGGTGGTGGGCTGCTGTTCTGGGCCACAGTGGAGTGGGCTAAGGCAGCCACTGGCCTGGCCGGGGCTGGCCGCCGCTTCACCGGCTCCTATGAGATCGGCAGCCACACGCCCAATTTCCCCGTGGTCAGCTGGATTGCCGACCGGCCGCCGCCCATCAATCGGGCAACATGGCGCTTGCGCGTCGAGGGGGCCGTGGCCCGGCCGCTGGTGCTGACCTACGACGAGCTGGCCGCGCTGGCGCAGGCGGAGGTGACCGCGGCGCTGGACTGCACCGGCGGCTGGTACTCCGTCCAACACTGGCGCGGCGTGCCGGTGGGCGAGTTGCTGGCGCGGGCGGGCGTGCTGCCGCCGGCAGCCAGCATCACCTTCGAGGCCGTCTCCGGTTATCGGCGGCGCTTCCCGGTGGACGAGGCCAGCGGCGCATGGCTGGCATTGGGCACACTGGGGCAGGAGGACGTGTTCCGGCCGCTGAGCCACGGCCACGGCGCACCGGTGCGCGTGGTGTTGCCCGGCCGGCGGGGGATGGAGTGGGTCAAGTGGCTGGCCGTCATCCGCGTCAACGAGACGGGGGCGTGGCTCCAGCCGCCGCTGCCGCTGCAATGACGCTGGGCGGCGCGGCGCCGCGTCAGACCACCGGTTCGGCCACTGTCCCCGCGGCGATCACCGTGTCGCCGCTGGCCACGGCCGTCTGGTTGCGCTCGTAGGCCAACACGTTCTCGAAGGCGGCGATGGCCACGGCCAGCATATCCAGATCCGGCTCGCGCGTCGTCAGGCGCTGCATGGCCAGGTTGGGCTTGGTCAACAGGCGGATCAGTGCGTTGCTCTGGTGGGCGGCCGTGAACTTGAGGAATTCATAGGCGATGCCGGCGATGAAGGGCAGCAAGACCAGCCGTGACAGGATGCGCGGCAAGATGTCCAAGGGCGGCAGCAGGCTATAGAGCAGGATGGAGATGACGACCACGGTCAGCAGGAACGCCGTGCCGCAGCGAGGGTGTTCCAGGGGGAAGCGGGCCACGGAAACGGGCGTCAGCTCCGCCCCGGCCTCGTAGGCGTTGATGGTCTTGTGCTCCGCGCCATGGTAGCCAAACAACCGCTTGATGTCGGCCATGCGGCCGATGCCCCAGATGTAGCCGACCAGTAGCGCCAGGCGGATCATGCCCTCAATGAAGTTGATAGCCAACGGCTGGCCACTCAGTCCCAGCGCGCGCTCAATTAGATGGGCCAGAAAGGTGGGCAGAACGAAGAAGAGCAGGATCGACATCGTCAATGAGAAGACAATCATTGCCCACTGCACCGGCCCTTCGAAGACCTTTTCCGGCTGGCCGTCGGCCCCGGTGTTGCCCTCTTCTTGCAGCGCCACCTCGGCGGCGAACATCAGACTCTTGATGCCCAGCCCCAGCGCGTCCCACAGTAGCGTTAGGCCGCGCAGGAAGGGGATGCGCGCCAACCGGCCGCCGTAGATACGGGCGTCCAGTGGTTCTGTGTGGACGACGATATCGCCCTGCGGGTTGCGCACGGCCACGGACAGCGCCCGCGAACCGCGCATCATGACGCCCTCGATGACGGCCTGACCGCCATAGTTCGCCGGCGTCAGTTCGGGGCGGGCCGGCCCCAGCGGGGCATTGCCATTGGGAGAGAGCTGAGTGTTCGACATTGGGCCGATTGTAGCAGGCGGCGGGCCGGTTGGCTATGCCCGCGCCCCAAGCTGAAAAAGGCCTAATGTCTCTACCGGCCCATAGGGCACGCGCACCAGGGCTATCTCGGCCACGTTGCCGTGGAGCGGTAGCGGCGCGCGCAGGGCGATGGCCACGGCCTCGCCCACCTGTTGGGGCTGTAGGCCCATCGCCAGCGTGCAATGGGGCGTCCAAGCGCCCAGCCGATAGTAGGTGTTTTCCTGGCGCACGTAGCGGCCGAAGACGCGACTATACTCGGCGTGCAGCTCCAGCAAGGCGCGGCTAACCGTCACGCCGAAGAAGAGCACGCCTTCGCCCGTGGCGAACAGGCCGACGCTCGACAGAGTTAGGCGGAACGGGTACGTAGAAGCGGCGAAGGTGGCCAGCGCCGGTTCTAACGCGTCCTGGTCGATCTGCTCGCCGCTGGTCAGAGTAATGTGCGGCCGGATGCCGAGGTCGCGCATGGGCTGGTCGACCACGGCGTTCAGGGCGTCCCAGACGCGAAAGACGGCATCTTCAGTAGCCGGGTCGAAGTACAGGACGGTCGCGTAAGACATGGGAAACCTCCGTTAGAGGAGCGCGATGACGATCAGCAGAATCCAGGCCACGCCCAGGTAGATGCTCAGCCAGCCCAGCGCCGTGCCCAGACTGGCCTGGCCGCGGCCGTTCTGCTCCAGCACGGCCGGCAGATTGAGGAACCAGGCCGCGCGCTGCCCCTGTCGCAGCGCCAGGAAGCCCACGACCATAGCCGGAGCGATGCCCACGATGGCCGCCAAAGCGATGGTCAGTGGGGTCAGCGTCTCGCGGATGCGGTCCAGCAAGCCAGCGTCGGCCGGTTCGGCCAACAGGGCGGGCAAGACGAGGACCAGCAGCGGGATGACGTTCAGGGCCAGGCCGACTAGACCGTAAGTCAGGCCAGAGCGGGCCGACTTCTGGGCGTTGCCGCGCAATTCCGGCTGCACCGCCTCCAGCGTCAGCGGCCGGCCGCAGTTGGGGCAGAAGGCGCTGCCGCGCAGGGCGGGGGCATAGCAGACGCTGCACATCGACACGTAGCCAGAACGGTCGGTGAAAATCTGCGGATCGACCTTTAGTTCCAGCAACATCTGGCGGTTGTTCTTCACCAGGACGCCGGGATTATCGGGGATAGCCACCGGCGCGTTGAGCGAGGGGCCGGCCTGCGCCGGATCGTCGGCCGCCACGGCGGGCAGATTCGCGCCCTCTTCGACGACGGCGGGCAGGTTCGACCCGCTGCTGCCGGTTAACAGGTTGCGCGCCTTATTGCCCAGGTCTTGCCGCCAGGCCTTGTTGGCCTGCTGGCGCTGCAAGTCCACCCACTGCATGGTGGCGTTGGCCTGCACGCGGCCGCCGTCGCGCACATAGGTAGCGATGAGTTGCAGCAACTCGCGCGCCTTCTCGACATCGGGCGCGTCCAGCTCCAGCTGGCAGGTCTGCTCAAACGCGCGCACGCGGACGACGACCTCCTGCCGCTGCAAGCCCAGCCAGCGTAAGACAGTGGCGACGATGACGCCGCTGTCCTCATTGTAGGTTTGCAACGTCGCCCCCAGATTGGCCAGCGCGAAAAGCGTGCTGCGCATGACGACGGTGGAACTGACGGGAAAGGCTCGAATCTCGGTAACGGTCATAGTGCGGTCGATTATAGCCGAAGCGCACGCGAGAAAATAGGACACGGCCGGCGGTGATCGTTGCGCCGCCCGCAATCGTGATTGCCGGTCGTGTCCGACTGGGCTATAACCGTGGCCATGCCACTCTTTAAGCGCGCTCCGGCCAGCGACGCCGAAGGTTACGTGACCACCGTCGCCGCGGCCGAGGTCGTCGAAGACACAATGACCACCGTCCGCCTGGCCGGCAAAAAGGTCATTCTGACCCGCCACGCCGGTCGTCTTTATGCCATCGATGCGACGTGCCCCCACGGCGCGGCCGACCTTAGCGAGGGTTCGCTGTGGCGCGGCCGCCTGCGCTGTCACGAGCACGACTACTGCTTCGATGTCGCCAGCGGTCGGCTCGTTTGGCCGGACGATGAACCCTATCGCCTGCGCCGCTATGACGTAAAGGAAGAGGACGGCGTCGTTAAGGTGCGCCCGGCGCGCTAGTTCGGCCGCAGCCGGTAAATCGCCCCGTGCACATAGTCGGCAACATATAGCTCGCCGCCCGCGTCTTCCCCAAACGTTGAGATGACCAGGTCGCTGTCGAGGACAATATCGGTCTGCCAGCGGCCGTCCTGCGGGAACAACCGCCAGATCGTGCCCATGCAATAGTCGGCCACGAAGTAGTTGCCTGTCATGTCCGGGTAAGCCGTTCCGCGATAGATATAGCCGCCGGTGATGGAGCAGCCCTGGCTGTGGCTATATTCGAAGATGGGCAGCACCAGGCCGTCGCGGTCGCACGTCTCTTGCTGGAAGCAGTGCGTCGCCTCCATGATATTCCAACCGTAGTTCTCGCCACCGGCGCTGCCGGCCGGCTGGAAGTTGACCTCTTCCCACTCATTCTGGCCCACGTCGGCGATGAAGATGTCGCCCGTGGCCCGGTCGAAGGAGAAGCGCCAGGGGTTACGCAGACCATAGGCCCAGATTTCGGGTAGATCCTCCGCCTGATTAACAAACGGATTATCCGCCGGGACGGTGTAAGCGCCGTCGGTCGTAGTCACGTCGAGGCGCAGGATCTTGCCCAGCCAGGTATCGCGCCGCTGCCCGGAGCCGAGCGGATCGTTGGCGCTCCCGCCGTCGCCCAGGCCGGCGTAGAGATAGCCATCGGGGCCAAAGGCCAGGCTGCCGCCGTTGTGGTTGGCGTAGGGCTGTGGTTGGGTCAGGTAGATGATCTCGCTGTCCGGGTCGGCGCGGTTGGGGTCGTTGGCCAGGACGTTGAAGCGCGAGAGGTGGGTTGTGCCACCGTAGTCGGTGTAGTTGACGTAGAAAGTGCCCTCGCCGGGCGCGCCGGCGGTGGCGTAGTTGGGGTGAAAAGCCAACCCCAACAGCCCCTGCTCGCTGCCGACGGAGCCAACGCGGTTGGTGATGTCCAGGAAGGGCGTGGCCAGCAGTTGGCCGTCGGCAATGATGCGGATGCGGCCGATCTGCTCCAGCACGAACAGGCGGTCATCACCGGCGTGGGTGATTGCCGTCGGGTGTTGCAGGCCGCCGGCCAGAACCGGCTCCAGGCTGACCGCGGCGACGGGGCTGAGCGGTGTGGCGGTGGGCGCGGGTGTGGGCGATGGCGTCGCGGCGGGCGGCCGGGGCGTCGTGGTCGGCGTGGGCGTGGGCTGGTCCTCAACCAGGGGAATGTAGGTGTTGGTGGCGACGACGGGCGGCGCGATGGTCGACATTGCGGCCGTGGCCGCTCCCGCCGCCGGCTCGCCCGTGCCCGCTGTGCAGGCGGCCAATAGGGCGGCAAGAACGATGATGCAAAGGCAGATGGCTCGTTTCATAGCTGTCATTATAGAAGAACCGGCCACGGCGACTTGCGCCGCTGGCCGGTTCTCATGTCACTTGCGGCGTCTCGCGGCCGGGCGGCGAGAGTTTAGCGCTCGGCCAACGGGATGAAGGTCTGATTCCACTTGCCCACGTAGCTTTCCTTGGGCCGGATCAGGCGATTGTCGGCCAGCTGCTCCAGCACTTGTGAGCACCAGCCGGCCGTGCGACTGACGGCGAAAATACAGGTGAATTGGTCGACCGGCAGACCAATGGTGTACAGGACGACGGCCGAATAGTAATCGACGTTGGCGTACAGGTCGCGCTCGATGAAGTAGTCGTTCTGGCGCGCCAACTGCTGGATCGTGTCGGCTACCTTATACCACTGGGTCTGGCCGGTGCTCTTGGCCAGCTTCTCGGCCAGCGGCTTCAGGATTTTGGCGCGCGGGTCCTCGACCTTGTAGATGCGATGGCCGATGCCCATGATGCGCTTGCCGGCGGCCAACGACTCCTCGAACCAGGCGCTGATGTCGCCCCGGTCGGCGGCGCTGAAGAACTGCTCCATGGCGCGCTGGGTTGCGCCGCCGTGGGCCGGGCCTTTCAGCGTGCCGATGGCGCTGGTGATGGCCGAGTAAAAGTCCGAGCCGGTGCTGGTCGTCACGCGGGCGGAGAAGGTCGAGGCGTTGAAGCCGTGGTCGGCCAGCAGCACCAGATAGGAATTGAACGCGGTCACGGCGTCGGGGTTAGGCTCTTCGCCGCTGAGCATGTAGAGGAAGTTGGCGGCATGGCCCAGGCCGAGGCGGGGCGGAATAGGCTCGCGCCCGTTGCGCAGTCGCTCCCAGGCGGCGACGAGGCTGGGCATGACCGCCGTCAGCAGCAGTGCCTTCTCGCGCGCGCCGGTGTGGGTAATGTTGTCGGCATCGCGGTCGATCAGACCCATGGCGCTGACGGCCGTGCGCAGGACGGCCATTGGCTGAGCATTGCGCGGGAACGCGCGCATGATGTTGAGTACCGGTTCCGGTACAGTGCGCTTGGCCTGCAACGCCGCTCTGAACATCTCCAACTCATGGGCATTGGGCAGCTGGTCGTTCCAGAGCAGGTAGACCACCTCTTCGTAGGTCACATTCAGGCCCAGATCGCGGATGTCGTAGCCGCGGTAAATCAACACCCCTTCTGTGCCATTGACATAGCTGGATGACGTGGTCATCGCATCATCTTTTTTGGTTTCGGACATCGTCTTGCGCTCCTATGTGGCTAACTATATGTCTTTTTATTGCAGCGGCGCGACTGTACGTAGTCGCTCGCCATATTGCGCTTCGTAGTATTGTTGGAACTCGCCGCTCTTGATTTTGCGCCACCACCATTCGTTGTCCCGATACCAGCGGGCCGTCTTGGCGATGGCCTCTTCGGGTGTGTGGGCCGGCTTCCAGCCCAGGGCCGTGATCTTGCCGATGTCAAGGCTGTAGCGGCGGTCGTGGCCGGGCCGGTCGGTCACGTGGCGGATGAGGCTGCGCGGCCGGCCCAACGTTTCGAGGAGGATTTCGATCATGGTCAGGTTCTCGACCTCGACGCCGGTGCCGATGTTGTAGGTCTGGCCGAGCTGGCCACGCTGGAGCACCAGGTCGATGGCCTCGCAGTGGTCGCGAACATACTGGTACTCGCGCATCTGCCGGCCGTCGCCATAGACAGGCAGCGGCAGCCCATCGATGGCGTTGGTGGCGAAGAGCGGCACGGCTTTCTCCGGGTATTGGTAGGGGCCGATGTTATTGGAGCCGCGGCTGATGGTGGTTGGCAAGCCGTAGGTGACGTGGTAGGCGTTGACCAGCAGGTCGGCGCTGGCCTTGCTGGCGGCGTAGGGGCTGCGTGGTTCTACGGGGTCGGCTTCGCGGCTCGACCGCCCGGCGGGCACGTGTCCATAGACCTCATCGGTGGAAATCTGGTGGTAACGCTCCAGCCCGAACTGCCGGGCGACCTCCAGAAGGGTGTACGTGCCATAGACGCTGGTCTGGATGAAGGCGTCGGGGTCCATGATGGAGCGGTCAACGTGGGTTTCGGCCGCAAAGTTCACGATGACATCGATCTCATGCGCCCGCACGGCCGCTTCGACTTCGTCGCGCCGGCAGATGTCGCCCCGGACAAAGTGGTAGCGAGGGTTATCCTGGACGGGCAACAGATTATCGAGATTGCCGGCGTAGGTCAACTTGTCATAGACGACGACACGATAGTCGGGATATTGCGCCAGCAGATAGTGGACGAAGTTGGAGCCGATGAAGCCTGCTCCACCCGTAACCAGTAAATTCCTCAACAGTGCCTCCGTGCTTGCCTTTGCCCAGGCGACCCATGACAGCGCGGCCGCCGGGCAGTGCCCCCCATCTCTACCCACCCTCGTTCAAGTCACCTGCATTCCAAAGCTCAGCTGAGCATCGTGGCCGCCCTGGTGACGCCGGGAGCCAGATGAGCCTGATTGTAGCCCATGCGCCCCGATCGGTAAACAATTATGAGCCGTCGCGCCACGAGACGATCAGCCGGTTGGCGATGCTGGGCGGCATGGGGATGGCCGGCAACGCATCGGCGGTGAACCAGTCTGCTTCAGCCAACTCTCCGGGATCGACGACGATCTCGCCCGCGTCGTAGTCGGCCACGAAGGCGATCATCAGCGAATTGGGGAATGGCCACGGCTGGCTGCCAAAGTAGCGGATGTTCTTGACGCGCAGGCTGACCTCTTCGGCGATCTCGCGCTGGACACATTGCTCCAGCGTCTCGCCCGGTTCGACAAAGCCGGCCAGAACGCTAAACATGGCCGCGGGGAAGCGTTGCGCCCGCGCCAGCAGGATGCGTCGCCCTGACATATCGTTGCGCTCTATGCGGACAATGATGGCCGGCGAAAGACGCGGATAGCTGACCAGGCCGCAGGCGGGGCAAACCTTGGAGCGCTCGCCGATCTGGTCGCGGGCGGCCGTGCCACAGCGGCTGCAATACTGGTGGTTGCGATCCCAATCGACGATCTGCACGGCGCGGCCGGCCAGCTGGAAAAGCGCCTCCGGCAGCCGTGTGTAGAGCGCGCGCAAGTTGGCGAAATCCATGCCCGGCGGCGGCGCGGTTTCCTCGCTTAACTCGGCCGAAAAACAGTGCGTGGCCTGGCCCCCGGTTACCAGGCGGCCCAAGTATTGCCACCGCACAGGCACAAGCCCCAGGTCGGCCGGCACGGCTAACATCGGCAGCGTCGCCCGCCCCTCGTCGTTGGCCACGAGCAGCTTTGACCCGCGAAAGAGAAACCACAACGCCGGTTCGGCCGGGCCGGTCGGTGGCAGGACGCCGGGAATGAACGTCGTGCTCATGGCTATTGCTTATGGATAGCCGGGCGTGGGGTCGTCCGGGTAGCCGGTGCCTGAGAGCGTCGCCGTGGGAATGCCCGGCGTCAGGTCTGCGCCGCCCTCGGTCGTTGCCGAAGGTGTCGGGCTTGGCCCGGGCGTACCGGTGGTCGTCGGCGTGCCGGTGGGGGTGGGCGTGGCTAGCGGGTCAACGGTCGCCGTCGCCGTGGGCGTCTCGGTCAGCGCCGGCGTATCTAGCGGAGCTGTTGGCAAGAAAAGAGTCGCTGTCGCGCCAGCGTCCGGCAACAGAGGCGGGGTCTCCGTCGCCGTCGCCTCCAGCGTCGGCGTCGCCTCGGCCGTCGGCGCTTCCAGGTCCAGCGGCGGCAGCGTGGGCAGCGGCGAGCCGGGAACGACGGTCAGCGCGCCGACACCTCCGCCCAGCAGCGGGTTCGGCTCCAGGATTTGATCGACGGCCAGATACCACACATTGGCGGCGGGCGGCTCCTTGCCACAGCCGGACGGGCCGCGATAGAGTCGCCACGTGCCGGTGACGGTCATCGGCGTGCCCTCAGCCAGCAGCCGCAGGATGTTCTCGAAGCCGACGGCGTTTAGTTGCAGCTCGTCGGCCACCAGCGTCCAGCGAATGGCCGGGCCGGAGAAGGGCGCGCAGGTGGGCGGCGACACGGAAGCGTAGTTGCCCGCCACCTGGATGCGCCGGTCGCGATAGGCGTCCGGATCGGCGTTCAACTCGGTGAAGGTCAGCACCGTTGGTTTACTCTCCAGCGTCTCGCTCAGCGGCGTGAAGGTTGGCAGGTTGGGGTATAGCGGGCGGCTACCGCGGCCGAGCAGCGTCGAGGTAACCAGCACAAGCCCGGCCAGCAGCAGAAACGCCGCCAGCCCGGCCAGCACCGGCGAGCGGCTCAGGAAGGTGCGGGCACGCCCAGGAACGGCGGCCGGCGCGGGAAGTGGTTCGTCGGACGTATTCATCGCGTTCTGAAGACTGGCCGGCGGTAGGCGACCCACCACTCGACGAGCAGCACGGCCAGGCCGGCGGCCAGCAGCCACGGCCACAACTCGCGTAACCCCTCGAAACCACTGTCGGCGGCCGTCACTTGTGCCTGTCCAACTTGCAGAGTGGCCACAGGCTGAATGCGCGACTCGGCCGCGTCGAAGAAGTTGACGGTGAAAGCGCCGGCCGGCGTGGCCGCGCCGGCGGCGTCGAAGGTGGTCACCCGATAGACGCCAAGCTGCTGCGTCTGGTCAAAGACCACCGGTTCAGCCGCACTGCCGGCATTCCGCTCCCATTGGGAGCCGTCGGGCAGGGTAACTGTTGCGCGAACGGCCCGGCTATCGGGCAGCAAAGTCACTGTGCTGCCCGGCTGGGGATTATCGGCGGCGATGACGCGTCCCGGATTCAGCCACGCCGTAATGTTAGCCATAATGATCGGAAATGCAATCTGCAGCGGCATGTCAGAGGCGCGCAGGTCGAAGGCGAAGACGACCACGCGCCGGCCGTCGCTCTCGCCGGCCAGCAACAACGGCCCGGCCGCCGCGCTGACCACCGGTTCCAGTGTTGGGGCCTCGATCTGCTGGGCGCTGGCGATGGCCAGGGAACCCCAATCGACATTCTCCAGTAGTGGACTGTTGGCGATGCGCACGGCGGCCGTCTCGGTGATTGTGCCGGTGACGGTCAGCAGCGGCGCGCCTGTGCCCGCGCTGGCCGGCGGCTGTGGGTTGAAGATGAGGGCGCTGGCGGGCAACGGCCGTTGGGGGGGGGCGACGCTGTCGTAAATGGTCAGGTCAAATGGTTCCTCGGTCGTGGTTGACGGTGTGGCTTCTTCCGGCGACACGCGGAACAACTCATAGCCCGGCATCACCGCGAAGATTCGCTCCAAAAACAGGTTGCCAGTGCTGACCAACAGGACACGCCGGGTGTCATCGGCCCCCAGGAGCGTCCAGGCGCTGTTGTCCAGGGGCAAGTAATCGGGCAGGCCGTCGCGCGGCTCCAGTTGCGTCCGGGCCAGCGCCGCCCCGGCCGGCAGTGCCCACGTCTGCACCGATTGCGCCCCGGCGGCCAACTCAATGCGCCGGGAATCGAAGAGCATGTCGTCGAGGTAGAGGCTCAGCAGGGCCGAACGGGCGGTCGCGCCGGTGTTACTGACGGCGACGAGTAGCTGCGGGCCGCCGGCCGCGGAACGGGCGGCCTGGGCGGTGATGGCCAGATTGTCGCCGGCACGGCCGACGGGCAGGAAAGTGACCTCAGCCGGCAGCGGCGGCAGGCCCTCCGGCAGACCGCCATCGGAGACGATGGCCACGCGCGGTTCGCCCAGCCCCTGAGTGGAGCCGGCTGCCAGGGCAAAGGCCGCTGGCCAGTCGGCCGGGCCGTTTTCCGGGGCGGCTGTGGCCAGCACCCGCCGCAGCAGAGTGCGGTCAGTCGTGGCCGCAGCCAGCACCTCGGCCGTTCGTCCCACGCGGATGAGCGTCAGCCGGTCGTCGCCGCTCAGGCCGCCGATGAGACGTTCAACCGCGGCACGGGCGTCGTCGAAGCGCGTTGGACTGCCGTCGTTGGCCCTCATGGAGGCGGAGGCGTCGAGTAGGACGATGAGATTACCGCCCAGGCCGGGCCGCCGCAGCGCCGGCCGGGCCAGCGCCAGCACCAGCGCCGCCAGAATGAGCAGTTGCAAGAAGAGGAGCAGGTTGCGCCGCAGGCGCTGCCAGGGAGCGTTGGCGGCGCGGTCGCGCACCAGCGTCCGCCATAGCCAGGTGCTGCTGACGGGTTGGTCGCGTCGTCGCAGACGCAACATGTACAGCAACAGGATGGGCACGGCCAAGGCGCTCAGCGCCAGCGCCGCGGGAGCCAGCAGCGACATCTCAGCGAATGACCCCCTCGTGGCGCAGCGCCCCACGGATAAGCGCGTCCCAGGGCTGGTCGGTGACGACGGGCGAATAATGAACGCCACGCGGGCCGCAAAAGAGGCGCAGTTCCTCCTGCCAGGCAGCCAATCGGTTGACGTATTCTTCCAGGGCCATTGGGTCGAGGCTGACTTCGGCCGCGTCGCCGGTCTCGATGTCCAGCAAACGCAGGTCACCGGCCAGTTCGGGCGCCACCTCGTCGCGGCTGAGCACGTGGAGTAAGGCGACCTCGTAACCGCGCGCCAGGAGGGCGACCAGCCCATCGCGGAAGTCGGCCGGGGTGAAGAGATCGCTGAGCAGGAAGAGCAGGCCGGGGCGGCGGGCGCGCTGCGCATAGTCACGCAGAAAGGGGCCAACGATGGTCTTGCGAGCCGCGGCGTCGCCGGCAACGCGAGCCGACAACCCGGCTTCCAGAAACTGCAACAATGGCCAACCGTTTTGCCGGCCACGGAACGGCCCCCAGGTGCTTTGGCCGCGACTGTCGAAGAGGGTCACTTGCACCAGGTCGCCGGAGGATAGGGCGATGTAGCCCAACGCGCCGGCCAGCCGCAGGCTGTAGCGTAGCTTGTTCCCGTCGGCGTCGCCAGCCGGCCAGTCCATGCTGCCGCTGCTATCGACCAGCACGTGGACGGCCAGGTCTTCTTCCTCTTCGGTCAGCTTGATGAAGGGGCGCTCCAGCCGGGCGAAGACATTCCAGTCCAGTCGCCGCAGATCGTCCCCTTGCGTGTAGTCACGATAGTCAGCGAACTCAATGGACGCGCCACGGCGGCGACTGCGGCGATTGCCCTTCATAACGCCGACGCGCACCGAACTGGCCCACAGGCTCAGGCGCTCCAGCGTGCGCAGCGTGGCGTCGTCGAAGAGGCGCATGGCTAGGCACGGCCGCCCGGCTCGCGCGGAACGGTGGCCAGCAAGTCGGCGATGACGTCGTCGGGACTGACGCCCTGGGCCTGGCCCTCGAAGTTGAGCAGCAGCCGATGGCGCAGCGCCGCCGGGGCAATGGCGGCGATGTCGTCGTAGCTGACGTTGTAGCGGCCGTCAAACAGCGCCAGCGCTTTGGCTCCCAGCATCAACGCTTGCCCGCCGCGTGGACTGGCCCCATAGCGGATGGTCTGGTTCACCAGCTGGTTAGCGCTCTGGCCGGGGTGGGTGGCCACGATGAGGCGGCCGACATAATCGGCCACGGCATGAGGCACGGGTACTTGCCGCGCCACCCGCTGCATGGCCAGCAGGGCGTCGCCGTTGGCCACTGCGGACAGCACCGGCTCCGTATCGCCCGTCGTGCGGTTCAGTATCTCGCTCACCTCCGCCGCCGACGGGAAGGGCACGTTGACCTTGAACAGGAAGCGGTCAAGCTGGGCTTCCGGCAGCGGATAAGTCCCTTCCTGCTCGATGGGATTCTGCGTGGCCATGACGAAGAAGGGCGCGGGCAGGGGGTAGGTGGTGTTGGCCACCGTCACCGTGCGCTCCTGCATGGCCTCCAGCAGGGCCGATTGCGTCTTGGGCGTGGCCCGGTTGATCTCGTCGGCCAGCACCAGATTGGCAAAAATCGGCCCCTGCTGGAAGCGGAAACCGCGCCGGCCGCCGTCCCGCTCCTCCATGATCTCCGTGCCAGTGATGTCGGCCGGCATCAGGTCGGGCGTGAACTGGATGCGACTGAAGCGCAGTTCAAGCGCCTGGCCCAGCGAGCGGATGAGCAATGTCTTGCCCAGCCCCGGCACGCCTTCGAGCAGCGTGTGGCCATTGCTGACCAGGCCAACGAGCACATAGCGCACGACCTCATCCTGGCCGACGATGGCCTTGGCCAGTTCGGCGCGGATGGCGGCGACCGTGTCACGAAAGGTGTCAATCTCGGCGTCGTCAACGGCGTTGATGGTGCTCATTGCTCTGTTCATCAGCGGGATTATACACGTCTCGCCGCGGCCGCGCGCATCACTCATCATAGCCGCGCTCGGCCAGATAGTCGGTGTAGCCGCCCAAATACTCCGTCAACTGCCCGTCGCGCAATTCGACGATGCGATCGACCGCCCGATCGAGAAAGTAACGGTCGTGGGAGATGACCAGCACGGTGCCGACGAACTCGTCGAGCGTCTCTTCCAGTACCTCGATGGCCGGGATGTCCAGGTTGTTAGTCGGCTCGTCGAGCAGCAGCAGGTTCGGCCGCTGCAAGACCAATCGCGCCAGCTGCAGCCGGCTGCGCTCGCCGCCGCTCAGCTTGCCGATGGGCTGCGTCGTCTGGTCATAGCTGAACAGGAAGCGCAACAGGAAGGCCACGGCTGCCTCGCGCGTCAGGGGCGCGGCGGCGCGGATGCAAGTGATGAGGTCTTGAGTGGGGTCGAGCGTCTCCTGTTCCTGGGCGTAGTAGCCGATCTGGATGCTGGGGCCGACCTTGACCTCGCCGGCCGAGGCGCTGTCGGGGTCGAGCAGCAGCCGGAACAGCGCCGACTTGCCCGCGCCGTTTGGCCCCACCAGGCCGACGCGCTCGCCGTGCCAGAGCGTCAGGTTGAGATGTTGGAACAGCGTGTGGCCGTTGTCGAACGTCCGCGCCACGTCCGCCAGTTCCATCACCTTGTTGCTGCCACGCCAGCCGTTGAGTTCCAGCGTCAACCGCCGTGCTTCGGTGACCTTTTCGACCTTGTCCATGCGGTCGAGCATCTTCTGCCGGCTGCGGGCCTGGCGAATGTGGCGCTCGTTGACGACGAGCGAAGCCCACAGCTCAAAGCGGGCGATGGCTGCCTCGATGTGGGCGATCTCCTTCTGCTGGGCGGCGTAGAGTTGTTGCTGGCGCAGGCGGCGTAACTGCCGCTCAGTGGCGTAGGCGGTGTAGTTGCCCAGATAGGTCGTCAGACGGCCGTTTTCCAGTTCGGCGATGTGGCCGGCCACTTCGTCGAGCAGGTAGCGGTCGTGGGAGATGATGACCACTGTGCCTGGATAGCCACGGATGATGCCTTCCAGCGCGCGCTTGGCCGGCAGATCGAGGTGATTGTCTGGCTCATCGAGGAGCAGCAGGCCGGGTTGTTGCACCAGCAGCTTGGCCAGCATGATCAGCTTCTTCTGTCCGCCACTCAGATGCTCGGTCAGCGTGTCCCAATGGGCGCGATCCAGCCCCAGGGCGACCAGAGTCTCCTTGACCCGACTCTCATAGCGCGAGCCGTCGAGTTGCTCGAACTGGTGCAGCAGGCGCTCCTGAGCCTTCAGCGCCTTGGCCAGGGCGGCGGGGTGGCCATAGACCTCCGGCCGGCCCATGCGGTCGGCCAGTTCGTCCAGCTCGCGCTCGATGCCACCCAGCGCGGGCAGGGCGGTCAGGGCCTCTTGCAGCACGGTGCGACCGGCCGGCAGCAACGGCTCCTGCTCCAGCCGGCCCCAATCCAGCCCGGAGAGGCGGAAAATGCGGCCCGCGTTCGGCCCGAACTCGTCGGCGGCGAGCTTCATCAACGTGGACTTGCCTGCCCCGTTGGGGCCAACCAGCCCAATGCGCTGGCCGCGCTGAATCTCCCAGGTCAGGTCAGTGAAGATGGGGCGACCAGCCAGGCTGATCGCGACGTGATCGAGTTTGAGGATAATCTCGGCCATCGACTCTTGCTCCAGAAAACAAAAAAGCCGGGGTTTGCGCCCCGGCTTGGTCTGACAGTCTCGCATCAACTTGACATAAGAATCAGCCACCAGGCGCAATGCGACAAGGCAGCCCCGTGGTGGAAACCAGGCGGCGCGACGGCCCAGACTGATTCGTGTAGCCATTGATGATGGACATGAGGACGAGCTTATCTCAAGAGTGGTCAAAAGGCAAGTTCCGCCAACAGTGTTATACTGCGCCGCTGGAGGCACATCATGAACCGCATCGGCCGCCTGGCGGCTCTCCTACTACCCGCACTTTTCCTGCTTGTTGCCTGTGACCTGCTGGACAATACACCCGCTGCCTATCCGGTGGCCACTGTTGCGCCAACGGCGGTGCTGCCGACGCCGGCAGCCACCAGCTTGCCGGCGCTGGTGCCCGACGCGACGCGCGGCTTGTTGCGCGTCTGGTTGCCGGCCGAGATCGGCGCGCGCACGACGGCCGGAGCGCAGGAGCTGTCCGACCAGATCACGACCTTTGAGGCCGGCCAGTCGTTGGAGGTCCTCGTCGAGCAGAAGCCGGTCGAAGGGGCGGGCGGCATTCTTAGCTATCTGCGCACCGGCGCGACCGTCGCTCCTTCCATTCTGCCCGATGTGATCGCTCTGCCGGCGGTCATGCTTACCGACCCGGCCGTGCGCCAGATGCTCCAGCCCTTGGACGACCTGATCGAGCCGGCCATGCTGGACGACGCCTTTGCCGGCGCGGCCGCCCAAGTGGTCAGCGACGGACGGCTTTACGGTGTGCCCTTTGTCAGCGCCGGGCTGACCCATCTGGTCTACACGCGGGCGAGCATCACCGACACCATTCCGATGGATTGGACAACTTTCATCAGCGACACCAATCACAGCCTGGTGCTGCCGGCCGATAGCCGCGACGGTGCGCTGTTCGGTTTGCAGTTCTACCTGGCCGAAGGGGGTACGCTGGTCGACGAGAACGGGCAGCCCGACTTGCAGCCTGAGCCCCTGGCTCGGGCGCTGCGCCAGATCGCCAGCCGGCCGGAGAATCTGCTGCAAAGCCGCCAACTGAAGACGCTCGACGAGGCCTGGCAATACTATCAGGTTGAGCAGCGCGGTTTCCTGTGGGTGCGCGCCGACTATTACCTCGGCCGTCGCGCGGTGGCCAACGCGACCCCCGGCGCGCCGAAACTGGGCTATTCGCGCGTCCCCGGCCCGGGCGCGCCGCTGACGCCTCTGACGACGACCTGGGTCTGGGCCGTCGCCACCTCTGATCCCGCGCGACAGGGGCCGGCGGTGCAACTCATCCGCGCGCTGACCACGCCCCAGCCTCTGGCAACCTGGGCGGAGCAAAGCCAATTGCTGCCGGCGCGACGCGAGGCGATGGCCCTATTGGCCGCCGAAGGCGAGTACTACCGCTTTGCCAGCGAGGAGTTAGAGAGGGCCAGGCCGATGCCTATCAGCGAATCGAGCCGCCAGTTGGCGGCCATCGGCGACGCGGTCTTTCAGGTGTTAACGACGGATCAGTCGCCCGAAGCCATTGCCGAGGCGACGGTGATCGGTTTGCGCCAGTAAGCCACCAGCGTCGCCGCCGCCTCGGCCGCCGCGGCGACGACAGCGGGCGACAGCGCCTCACCGAAGGCCAGCCCGGACGGCTCGATACCCAGCACGCGGACAACGGCACCCGTCTCCGCCGTCAGATAGTCGGCCAGCATCTCCAGCGACAGGGCGTGGGTGCTGCCGCCGCGGCCGTCGGCCTCGGCCGGCAGTAGCCAGAGGATATCGCCCGGAGCGCCGCCGCCGCGAGCCGCGTCGAGAAAGAGGATGACGTCGGGCCGGAAGCGCACGACTGGCCCCAGACAATTCTCCGGGGCGTGGCCCGCGTCGATGATCAGCAGTGCGTCATCGGCCAGTTGCCCGGCTAACTGCCGGGCCAACGCCGAACCGACGCCGTCATCGCCGCGCAGCGACTGTCCGACGCCGATGATAGCCAGGCGGGGCGGCCGCCCGTCAGGCCGGGGACTCAGCAACAGCCGCAGACTCTTCTGCCAGGTCAAGTTGGGCGATGTCCTCGGGCCGGCCATAGGTGATCACGAAGGCGTCGCGGTCGCCGCTGGCCAGCTCCCATTCCTCGTCGGCGAGGGTGATGCAATTGAAGCGGCAGTTGTAGGCGCACTGGCCGCAGAAGGTACAGCGGTCGGCGTGGTAGCGGAAGACAAACCGCTTGTTGGGCTTGTCGAGCGTGAAGAAGTCAATGGCCTCGGCCGGGCAGTCCTTCACACACAGGTTGCAGCCGGTGCAGCCCTCTGGCGACCAGTGGAGCTGACCGCGGTAGTTGAGCGGCGCGGGCCGTTTTTCGAACGGATAGCGCTCGGTCACCGGACGGCGGAAGGCCGACCGAGCCAGATCTCTGAGCAGGCCGATTTTCATCTTAGCACCCAGTAAAGGATTAGCAGCAGCCATTGGGCCAGCACCAAAACAGACCCGACGCGCCACCACAAGTTGACTGTCTGATCGATGCGCAGGCGGGCCAGCACAGTTTGCAGCACGACGATGACCAGCAGCAGGCCGACCGTCTTGGCGGTGAAGACGACGGCCGCCAACGGACCGCTGCCGAACCCGCCCAGGTAGAGCGCCGTCACCAGCGTCAGGCCGACGACCAGTTCCACCGCGCGGGCCAGCGAGAACAGCGCCAGACCGCGGCCGCTATATTCCGTCAGCGCCCCGGCGACGATCTCCGTCTCCGCCTCCGGCGCGTCGAAGGGCGGCAACTCCAGCTTGCCCATCAGCCCAACCACGGCGACAACGAATGTGATCGGCAGCGTCAGCAGGAACCAGGGGCGCGTCGCCGCGGCCGTGGCCAGTTCGCCGATCTGCCAACCCCCCGGTTGCCCGGCCAGCATCAGGGCGACGGCCGGCGTGAGCAGCGCCAGGATGAACGGGGCCTCATAGGCGAACAACTGCGTGAACACGCGCAGCGTCCCGGCCAGCGAGAAGCGGTCACGCGTCTGCGCGCCGGCCAGACCGATACACATCGTCAGCAAGCTCAGCAGGTAGAGCGTGACGATGAGGTCACCGGGAAAGCTGAACATCGGCGCCAGGCCGAACAGGGGCACGTAGAGGGCCGCCGTCAGCGCCCCGGCCAACGCCAGCATGGGCAGAAAGGCGAAGAGCACCGGGCTGCTACTCACCGGGTGGATCTCCTCCTTGCCCAGCAGCTTCATGACATCGGCAAAGGGCTGGTACCAGCGTGGCCCCAACCGGTTCTGGAAGCGGGCCAGCAGCTTGCGGTCGGCCCACTGGTAGAGTAGCCCGGCCCCGATGAGGCCCAGTCCGGCCGGGAAGAAAAGCAGATTGATCAGGTCAATTGCCATGACGGCTGCACCTTTGTCGGCTCGACGGCCAGTCCCATTTGCCGGCGATAGAAGTCGATGCCGTAGCGTCGCAGGTCGGCCCACGACCAGGCCTGGCCCTCGGCCCGGCCGGCGCGGCGCACGCTGACGGCGCGGTCATTGCAGGAGAAGCACGGGTCGATGCCCACGAGGATCATGGGTACGTCGGCCAAATTGTGGCCAATGGCTTGCGTCAGCACCGAACCCATGTTGCAGAGCGTCGGCGTGCGCACCTTCACCCGGTCGGGCTGTTCACCGCCGGTGCTGCGGATGTAGTAGAACAGCTCGCCGCGCGGCGCTTCGACACGGCTGATGACTTCACCGGGCTTCAGCTTGCGTGGCATCCGCCTGGCGGTCAGCTCGCCGTCGGGCATTCCGGCCAGCACCTCGCGGATGAGACGGTAGGAGTCGAGCATTTCGTCGATACGGGCAAGGAAGCGCGCTTCCAGATCGCCCGCGGTCAGCAGCTGTATCCGCGCCGGGAACGCGTTGTAGGCGAGGTAGGGCGAATCGATACGGACATCGCGGGCCACACCCGAGGCGCGTCCCGTCGGCCCAACGACACCCAATTGCAGCGCCTCCTGGCGCGTCATCGTGCCGACGCCGCGCGTGCGTTGCAGGAAGAAGGCGTCCTGGTTGACGACTTCGCGGTAGTGGCGCGTGCGCTCCTCCAGAAAGTCGATGCCCTTCAGGATGGCCACGGCCGCCTCGTCTCTCAGGTCGAACTTGACGCCACCGAGGATGTTGGCCGAGTAGTGGACGCGATTGCCGCTGATGGTCTCCAGCAAGTCCATCACTGTCTCGCGGTCGCGCCAGGTATACATGAACAGCGAGTCGAAGCCGGCATCATGAGCGGCCACACCCAGCCAGAGCATGTGGCTGTGGATGCGCTCCAGCTCGGCGATGACCTCGCGGATGGCCTGGGCGCGACCGGGCACTTCTACCTCGGCCATCTGCTCCACGCCGATGACATAGGCCGTGCTGTGGATGTGGGAGCAGATGCCGCAGATGCGCTCCAGCAGATAGAGGCTCTGCGTCCAGTTGCGGCCCTCGACTCCCTTCTCGATGCCGCGGTGAGCGTAGCCCAGGCGCACGGTGGCATCGACGACGGTCTCGCCTTCGACGGTGAACTCGAAGTGGCCCGGCTCCTTCAGGGCCGGGTGTTGCGGGCCAATGGGAATGACGAAGCGGTCGGTTGGGGAGGCGTTCATGGTACTGCCTGCTCCTTGTCGTCCAGTTGCTCGAATTGGAAGTCCTTACGCAACGGGTAGACGCCTTCCGGCCAATCATCGGGCAGGAAGAGCCGCCCGCGTATCGGCGCGCCGACGACGGCCACGCCCAGCACCTCGCTCAGCTCCTGCTCGAATATTGCCGCCAGAGGGATTAACGGCCGGAGGGTCGGCACTTCGGCCGCGTCGCGGGGCAAGACCAGACGCAACGTGACGACGGCCGCGCCCTCAGCGAAGTGATACAGCACGTGGAGTTGGCCGGTGGCCACGCCGGGGTCCAGCCCGGTGATGGCCATCAGATAGCCCCACTCGCCCGCCACCAGCGTGGCCACGACCGGCAGCAGGTCGTCGGCCGCCAGCCAGATATCGAGCCGGTTGTCGGTTGGCCGCTCGGTCCTGGCCAGCCACGGCTCCAACAGCGTCTCAACGCGCGACAAGTGATTCTGCGTAAGCGTCATCACCTACCTCCTCTTGGCTGGCGATCATCAAGGCCCCGCCGGCCTCGACCAGCAGCCGATCGATCTCTGCGGCGCGGTCGGGTTGTAGCTTCTTCAGCAGGATGGCCACGCCGTTGATGATGGCCTCTGGCCGCGGGGCGCAGCCGGGCACATAGACATCGACGGGGATGACCTCATCGACACCGCCAAGAATGTTATAACAGCCCCGGAAAGCCCCGCCGGAGATGCTGCACGCGCCGACGGCGATGACGAACTTCGGTTCGGGCATCTGCTCGTAGATGCGCCGCAGCCGGTCGCGCGACTGGCGCGTCACCGGCCCGGTGCAGACGAGCACATCGGCATGGCGCGGGCTGCCCTGTAGCTTGATGCCCAGGCGCTCCAGGTCGTAGCGCGGCGTCAATGTGGCCAGGATTTCGATGTCGCAGCCATTGCACGAGCCGCTGTTGTAGTGTACCAACCAGGGCGAGTTGGCCAGCGACCAGTTGCGGAGGCGATCCAGGACGGCCCGCCAGTGGGGCGGCATTTCGATGGTCATAGCGTGCCTGTTTCCCTCAAGTCAGTTAGCTCAGCAGCAGGATGATCAGCGCCAGACCCAGCCCACCCAGATAGATGAGCAGCGCCGTGCCGAAGCCGGCACCCAAAGCCGCGCCGCCGATCAGTCCGGCCGTGGCCAGCACCAACGCGCCCAGGTGGAGCACGGCGAAGAACAGGGCGACGACGAAGAAGCGCCGATAACCGGGCGCGGCCTTGCTGGTGGCGGCCACTTCGCCGCCGGCATAGAGCAACTCGGCCGCCTTGTGCTGTCCCGCGGGAGCCATCAGCCGCCCGAAGACGAACAGCAGCGCCACCAGGCCAATGTAGGCCAGCAGGGCAATGGGTGGGGTCAGGAGTGCATTCATAACGGTCACTTGAATGTCATGGGGTGAAGATGGCCAGCAAATCGGCCGCCGCCGGAATGGTCAGGCGGCCGGCAATCATCGGCAGGACGCCCAGCAGGACGATGGCCACGGCCAGCACGACCAACGGCGCAAGCATGGTCACCGGGATGGGACGGCCGGCGGCCACCAGCGCGCCCGGTTCGCGCCGGTAGAGCCGGTTGACCAGCGGCGCGTAGTAGCCCAGCGACAGGACGCTGTTCAACGCGGCGATGATCAGCACGACAAGGAGGAATGGTTCCCGCGTCTGCGCCCCGGCGACGAGAACTTGCCACTTGGACATGAAGCCCACCAGCGGCGGCAGCCCGCCCAGCCCCAGGAGGGCCAGGCTGAACGTCAGGGCCACCAGCGGATAGCGTCGCGCCGCGCCGGACAGGTCATCGACGGTCAGGGCGCTATGGTTGCCGGCCGCCCCGGCCTGCCCCAGCGAGTGCTGCAAGCCGAACATCAGCGCGCCAACGGCCAGGAAGGCCAGGCCCTTCATCAGGCCGTGGCTCAGCAAGTGGAAGAAGCCCGCCTGCGCTCCGGCGGCCGTGCCCACATAGAGGGCTACGCCCAGGCCGAGGATCATGTAGCCGACATGGCCGACACTGGAGAAGGCCAGCAGGCGCTTGACTTGCTGCTGGCGCAAGGCCATGAGATTGCCGAGGAGGATGTTGAACAGGCCGAAGCCGATCAGCAGCGCGCCCCAGGACACGGCCGCCCCGGCCAGCGCCGAGAGCGCCCGCAGCAGGGCGATGAGACCCGCCTCGATGACGACGCCCGACAGGATGGCGCTGATGCCGCTGGGAGCCTGCGCGTGGGCGTCGGGCAGCCAGGTGTGCAAGGGCACAAGGGCGACCTTGATGCCAAAGCCGATGACGAACAGCGCCCCGGCCGTCAGCCACAGCACGGGAGCCACCGGCGCGTCGGTCAGCGCCGCCCGCACGCCGAGAATGTCCAGCGTGCCCGCCGACAGCAGCACCAGGGCGATGCCGAGCAGGATGAACGCCGTCCCGGCCGAGCTTTGCACCAGATACTTGACGCCCGCTTCCAGCGCCAGCCGGTCGTGGGTGTAGAAGACGATCAGCGGGTAGGAGGCGAAGGCCATGATCTCGAACCACAGCCACAGGTTGAACAGGTCGCCGGCGCTACCCAGGCCGACGATGGCCCCGCAGAGCAGCAGGAGCAGGGCGTAGTGCTTCTCGAAGCCCTCGCTGCGGCCGATGTAGGGGCCGGAAAAGAGGGCGATCAGCGTCGTCAGCGTCAATGTCAGGGCGGCCAGCAGCAGGCTCAGGCCGTCGAAGCGCAAGGTGATTGTACCCAGCGTCCACGTGACCCGGCTGACCAGGTCGCCGGCGACAGCATCGTAGTAGGCCACGGCAGCGCGGCCGAAAGCCACCCAGCCCATGGCCAGACACAGCAGGCACAGCCAGCGGGCCAGAGCGCGCCGGCCGCCGGTGAGGATGTCGATGCGGCCGATGATGTAGACGAACGGCGCCGAGACGATGAGCCACAAAATGAGCCAGACAAATGGCGGCAGGGTCATATCACACAACCCCCAGGAGAACGAGTAAGAGCATGGCCACGGCGAACAGCGCCAGGCCGACCAGATTCCAGTTCAACTGCCCCGTCTGCGTCTTCTGCAGCAGCGCGGCCGTGCCGCGGGTGGCCCCAACGACGACCGTGGCTGAGCCATCGAAGAACGCTTCGGTGGCCGCGATGGCCCGCGAGACGGCCGAACCACCCGTTGCCCGGCGCGCCGTCCAGGCCCACAACAGGGCGCTGAACAGCGTGGCCGCCATGACGATGAGCGTGGAGAGGCTGGTGGCCGTGTGGAGCGAGATAATCTCATCGATGGGCCGGTGGGGCAGCAGGTAGGGGGCGTGAAAGGGGAGCGTGGCAGTCATCCAGCGCGCGAATGGCTCGGCCGCCAGCCAGGCCAGGCACGCGCCCGCGGCCAGCGCCAGCAGCGGCACAACCATGAACGGCGACTGATGGCTGTGGCCCGGCGCCGCGGCGGCCTCCGGGCGGCGGAAGAAGACCAGCCAGCACATCCGCACGACATAAAAGGCGGTCAGCGCCGCGCCCAGCACCAGCGCCAGGAAAACCAGCGGACTGCGTTCCAGCGCCGTCTCCAGCAGAAGCTCCTTGCTCCAGAAGCCGTTGAACAGCGGCAGGCCCATGAGCGCCGCCGCGCCGATGAGAAACGGCACGGCGACAACGCGCATTCGCGCCCACAGACCACCCATTTGGCGCATATCGCGCGTGCCTACGGTGTGGATGATGGCTCCGGCGGCCAGGAAGAGCAGCGCCTTGAAGATGGCGTGGCTGAGCAGATAGAACTGGCTTTCGAAGATGGCCCCCAGCCCGACGCCGGTGACCATGAACCCCAGCTGGCTGACGGTGGAGTAGGCCAGCGTGCGCTTCAGGTCGTTGCAGGTCGTGGCCAATACCCCAGCCACCAGCACTGACGCCAGGCCGACGACGACCACGGCCGTCGTCCAGCCGCCCACGCCGGCGAAGGCCGGGTAGAAGCGGGCCAGCAGATAGACACCGGCATTGACCATCGTCGCCGCGTGGATGAGGGCGCTGACCGGCGTCGGCGCTTCCATCGCGTCGGGTAGCCAGATGTGCAGCGGCACTTGCGCCGACTTGGCCATGGCCGCCAGCAGAAAGCCGAAGGCGACGACGGCCAGTGTTCCGGCCGGCAGTGCGCCAAACGACGCCAGCAGGGTGCTGACCTGCAAATCGGGCAGGTAAGCCGCAGCCAGCAGCACACCCACCAATAGACCGACGCCGCCTAACTGGGTGATGATCAGCGCCTTGAGGCCGGCGGCCACCGCCCGCGGATCGTCGTTGTAGAACGAGATCAGCGCGTAGGAGCAGAAGGCGGTCACTTCCCAAAACAGGAACAGGAACAGCAGGTTGCCGCTCAGCACCAGGCCGCACATCGCGCCGATGAAGGCCAGCACCAGAGCATAGTAGCGGCCCAATTGTGCTTCGCCGGCCATGTAGCCGGCCGAGAAGAGCACCGTCAGCGCGCCGATGGTTGTGGCGATGATGGCCAGCATGACGGCCAGGCTGTCGGCGACGAAGGTCAGGTCGCCGATGAACGGCCCGAACGGCACACTTAGGGCCGCTTCGCCCGTGGCCGCCCACCGGCCGGAGGGCAGCAACAGCAGCGCCGCGCCGGCGGCCACCAGTGCCGCGGCCGACGCCAGCCCGTGTTGCCAGCGCGGCCGCTCGTCGCCAATGAGCCACACCGCCAGCGCGCCGATCCACGGCACGCCAATCGCTGTCAGAATGAGAGTTGGAACCATAGCGTCCTCTCGCCGGGTGTGCCGGCTTGGCTCAGTGTTGCAGTTGGGCCAACTCGGCCGCATCCAGAGTGCCCGTGTGGCGCTTGATCTGCACGATGAGCGCCAGAGCCAGGACGGCGGCGATGGTATCGACGACGATGACGGTCAGGGCGATGCTCTGGGCCAGGTTCGTCTGGCCGACGGCCGTTCCGGCGACGATGATGGCCAACATGGCCCCCTTGACCATGATCTGCAAGGCAATAACGACCTTGATCAGATGCCGGCTGACGAGCAGACCGTAGAGGCCGGTGGCCATCAGCAGCACAGCGCCGGCAATGCTCAGTTGAATGGTGGTCATCGTCCCGCCTCCACGTGCGGCGTCGGCCCGTTGTCGGCCGCGTCGGCCGCGCGCGTCTCGCCCAGCAGGCTCAGCACACCCATGACGCCGGCAATGAGGGCCACGATTTGTAGGACAAGGTCGAACAGGCGGTTGTCCCAGACTTGGACGATGAAGGGCACGTCGGCGGCCACCTGGCGCGCCGCCGGCAGGGCGGGCAGCAGCAGCCACAGCAACGCGCCGCCAGCCACCAGCACCAGCAGCCAGGCAAACGGCCGGGGCACAAGAGCGGCGGGCATGGTTTCGTCTTCGGCCATGCTGATGGCGAAGGCCAGGAGCACAGTGATGAGGCCCGCGCCGACGCTTAGCTCGATGACGGCGACTTCATGCGCGCCCAGGCGATAGAACACGATGGCGACCACCGCGCTGAGTATGGCCAGCCACAGCGCCGCAGTCAGAGGACGGGCGCGCACAGCCATGCCCGCACAGAACACGCCCACCAGCAGTAACACCACATGAAGCGACATTGCGTCACCTCCTCATGCTGCAACGATAAGCCAGAGTGGGCATGGTGAGAAGTGATACTTGTCATGCGAAAGACATGACAAATATCCTGATTTGTGAAAAATGTCACAATCAGAATTGAAAGGGTTATAGACGTTGTCCAGACAGGGGACTAAAGAGTGATGTCAACCAGCGGCAGCGAGGCGATGTCGTCGCCGGCCGTCGCGTGGCGGCCCAGGAGGTCGGCGTAGACGTTGACGATGCGCTCGGCGATGATGGCCCAATCGAAGCGCTCAGCATAGCGGCGTGCCGCCCGGCCCATACTCTCGCGACAGCTCTCATCGGCGAGGAGCGTGTAGAGGCGGTTGGCCAACGCCTCCGGATCGCGCGAGGGGATGTGGTAGCCGGTAACGCCATCCTGGATCAGGAAGGCCAACCCGCCGACCTCCGAGGCGATCACCGGCCGGCCCATGGCCATGGCTTCCAGGGCCACCATGCCGAAGCTCTCGTAGTGCGAGGGCATGACCACGACCTCGGCGGCGGCATAGTAGCAGGGCAGCACGTTCTGGTCCTTGGCTCCCAGGAAGACGACAACATCGTGGATGCCCAGGTCTTGCCGCAGGGCCTGGAGGCGGGCCATTTCCACGTCGGGCGAATCGGCCCACGGGTCGCCGCCGATGATGGCCACACAGGTGTTCTCGACCACCGCGGGGAAGCGCTCCTTGAGCAAAGCCATAGCCCGGATGAGGGTGTCGATGCCCTTCAGCGGCTCAATGCGCCCGGCAAACATAATGTTGTTGTCGCCGCAGGGAATGCCCACGCAGCGCTTGGCCTCATCCTTGTCGATGGGGTGGAAGCGCTCCAGGTCAACGCCGGGCGGGATGATGGTCACCTTGGCGGCGTCGGCCCCGTAGAGCCAGATGAGTTGGGCCTGCTCGGCCGGCGTGGCGGCGATGATGCGGTCGGCCACGCGCAGCACGTGCCCTTCGCCGTCGATGCGTGCTTGCGGGGCGCGCTCGGCCGCGTCCTGGGCGATGCGGTTCTTCATTTGCCCCAGCGTGTGGTACATGTGCACCATCGGCGTCTCGCCCCAGGCGGCGCACAGCTTCTCGGCCACCAGCCCGGAGAGCCAGTAGTGGCTATGGATGATGTCGTAGTGCAGGCCCTCGGCCGCGGCAAAGGCGACCACGCCAGCGGCGAACTCGTCCAGATAGTCGCCGATCTCGGCCACGGGGATGGGCGCTTGTGGCCCGGCGGGGATGTGGATCACCCGGGCCCGCTCGCCCAGGTCATGGACGACCATGGGCACGCAATCATCCTGCGAGCGCGTGAACACATCGACGTAGAGGCCCATGCGCCCCAACTCGCGGCTCAGGTCGCGGACGTAGACATTCATGCCGCCCGTCTTCTTGCCGCCGAGCATGGCCAGTGGACACGTGTGGACGCTGAGCATGGCCACGCGCAACCCGGCGTGGGCCATCAGAGGGGGTTCAGGAGAAGCCGCAAAATCGGGCATCGTGTTTCTTCCGTGTCAGCCGGCGCGGCTGACGTGCAGTCGATAAATGGGCCGGTCGACGGCTCCAAAACGATACTTATATTCCTCATCGCCGCGCAGGAAGTCGAACTCGGCCCGGCCGAGGGCGATGGCGCGCTCGATGGCCGCGGCGGTCAGGACGACGCCGGGGCTGAGCGCGGCCAAGGCCCCGGGGTCGAGGCCGGAGTTGTAGACCCAGATGCGGTCGCGGTAGTCGAAGTTGAACAGCGCCGCGGCCGCCCGGCCCTCAAGGCCGCAGAACAGCAGTTGCAGCGTGCCGGCGGCCTGGGCGGCGCGGGCGACCTCGTGGAAAACCGCCCGCCGGCCGTCGTTGAGCCAGTCGCGCTTCTCAAAGGTGCTCATCTGCAGCAGTTCCAAAAAGCGCTCCACGGCCGCGTCCACATCGTCACTCGGGCCGACGGCCGTGGTGGTCAGTTCGGCCCCTTCCGCCCGGCGCAGTTTGCGGCTGAGTTCGCGGCGCTGCTTGCTGTCGAGGCTCTCCAGGTACGCGTCAAATGTCTCCGGCAGGCTGATGGTCGGGCAGACCTCGCTCTGTTCCTCGCGGACGGCATAGCCCCGCTTTTCAGCCAGGGCGCGCAGCACAGCGCGCGTCGGCGAAGCGGCGGGAATGTTGCACAAGTCCAGCGCCGTCCAGGCCGGTTCGGCTGTTTCCAGACAGTCGAGCACGGCGCTCCAGGCCCACTCAGCTTGTTCGGCCGGGGCAATGAGGTCGAGATAGTCGGTTTCCTCGACGCAGCCGTTGAAGTGCAGCGCCCCGTCGTGGTGGAAAAAGCAGCCGAGGGCCGCTAACCGCCCGTCCTCGCCACGCGCGGCGACGGTCAGCAGTGTCGCGTCCGCCGGACGCAAGTGGGTCCACCAGGCGCGCTGATAGGCCCAGGTCTGGAACGGCGTATCGGTCATGCCGCGCGCCGCCAGCCCGTCCCACTCGCCCGCCAGGGTCTCAAAGGCGCCGTCGCCCACGAATAGCTCAGTTGACATAGGCTGTTCTCGTTCCGGGGTCATCGCCTTGCATTATAGCCCGCGGTCGCGGGCCACGATATAGGAAGAGTATCAGAATGGGGCCACATGATGGGCCGTGTCCTGGCCGGCGGCCGATGACCAGACGCGCCCACTGCGGGCCGGCATCTCCACCGGCACGCCGCCGCGCAGCGGCTGGCCCAGCGCCGCGCCGACTGGTTCTTCAGACAACGCGGGGCCGAAGTCTTCCGGCAAATAAAAGCGCGCCGCGCGACGGGTCGCGTTGACGGCCACGACGACGCGCTCGTCGCCATAGCGCCGCTCATAAACGGCCAGCCGCCCCACGCCATGCAGGGCGCGAAAGGAGCCGCGTCGCAGAGCGACCAGACGGCGGCGCAGCGCCGTCAGCCGCTTCACTTCGGCCAGCAAGGTGTTATCCCATGCCTCCGGCTGGTGCCAGGGGAAGGCCTTACGGCAGTAGGGATCGTTGCGGCCGTTCATGCCGATCTCGTCGCCGTAGTAGATGTTGGGCGCGCCGGGTGCGGTCATCTGGAGCAGGAAGGCCAGAGCCACCAGGTCGGGCTGGTCGTTGGTCAACGTCAGGATGCGCGGCGTGTCGTGGCTGCCGAGCATGTTCAGTTGGGCGAAGGCGATCTCCGGATGGTAGAGCTGGTGGCTCAGGCGCTCCATCTCGCGGCCGAACGCCGGGCCATCGAGACGGGGGACATGCCCGTAGCCGATCGTCTCCGTTTGCGTCTGGTCCAGCTCGCGGCCGACCAGAAAGCCCAATACGGCGCGCGTGAAAAGGTAGTTCATCTGGGCATCGAACTGGTCGCCCTTCAGCCAGCGCGGGGCGGCCTTCCACAGTTCGGCGACGATGTAGGCGTCGGGGTTGACGGCCTTGCAGCGCCGGCGAAACTCGCGCCAGAACTCATCGTCATCGATCTCGTTGGGCACGTCCAGCCGCCAGCCGTCGATGCCCTGCTCCAGCCAATGGGTGGCCACGCCCCAAAGAAACTCGCGCACGCCCTCGTTGTCGGTGTTGAACTTGGGCAGCGAGGCGATGTTCCACCAGGCGGCGTAGTTAGGGTGCTCGCCGGGGGTGTAGGCGTTGAGCGGCCACTCCTTGACGTGGAACCAGTCTACGTAGGGCGATTCGGCACCTACTTCCAGCAGGTGATGGAACTGGAACAGGCCACGACTGCAATGGTTGAAGACGCCGTCGAGCACCACGCGAATGCCGCGAGCGTGAGCGGCATCCAGAAAGCGCGCAAAGCCGGCGTTGCCGCCCAGAATGGGATCGACCTGATAGTAGTCGTGGGCGATGTAGCGGTGGTTGGCGGCCGAGGCGAAGATGGGGTTCAGATAGAGCGCGTTGACGCCCAGTTCGAGCAGATAGTCAAAGTGCTGGGCAATCCCGGCCAGATTGCCGCCCTGGAAGCTGTAGGTGGTTGGCGGGCTGCCCCACGGCTGGAACCGGGTTCCCCGGGCCGCGGCCCCGGCACCAGCGTCGTTGGGGTCGCGGGCAAAGCGGTCGGGGAAGATCTGATAGAAGATGGCATCCTTCACCCAGTCGGGCGTTACAACGTTCATCCTGAATCCTTTCGGCCGGTGGTATAATGGCTCCGTTTAAGCATGGGCCTGATGCCCAGGTTTGGCATCCCGCCCGCGTGACCCAGATTGTAGACATGTCCACAAGTTTGGGCCAACAGACGCGCCGGCCGCACGCGGCGCGATGGGTGGAGGCAATGGAGAAGACGCAAGCCATGCGCGCCCTGGAAGGCAAGCGCATCCCCTACGAAACCCTGACCTACCCCGACGATCTCCGCGACGCCGAAGAGATCGCCATCCTTCTCGACCTGCCCGCGGCCGAGGTTTTCAAGACGCTGGTCGTCTTGCCGCCGGAGGCAGGCAAGAAGCCGCTGCTGGTGATGATCCCGGCCGACATGCAACTGGACCTGAAGAAGCTGGCCGCGGCTGTGGGGGCCAAGAAGCTGAAGATGGCCACCCACCGCGAGGCGGAGACGTTGACCGGTTTGCAGGTCGGCGGCATCTCGGCCGTGGCCCTGCTCAACAAGGGCTTCGCCGTTTACATCGACCGCTCGGCCGCCGGCCGCGACCGCATCTGCGTCAGCGCAGGCAAGCGTGGGCTGCAACTGCGGCTGGCCGCGGCCGACCTCATCCGGCTGACCAGCGCGCGGCCGGCCGATGTGGCCACGCGCGAGGCGGCCTAGCCCGCCGCGCCGCCCGCCAGAAACGCCTCCAGATCGGCCCGCAGTTGTGCCAGCGACGGGTCGTGGATGTACATCATGTGCCCCGCCTCATAGTAGGTTGTGGTGATGTTGGCGCGCAGGCTCTCATCCAGTTCCAGATGGTCGAACGTGTAGCGCGTCGCCAGGTAGGGCGTCGCCAGGTCGTAGTAGCCGTTGGCAACGAAGACGCGCAGGTGGGGGTTCATGCTCATCGCGCTCCGCAGCGTCTCGCCCACGTTGACGTACGTATTTTGATGGTCGTCGAATGACCACGGCTGCACCCGGTCGCTAAGGATCTCGTAAGGCAGGTCACTCTCGAAGGCCAGTTCGCGCCGGACGTAATCGTTGAACAGGCCGGTGTATGGCCCCTGGATGAGGGCATAGCTGGGGTCAAACTCGGCGTACTCGCCGGCCGCGTCGCGATCGATGCCGGTGAAGCGGCTGTCCAGACGGCCGGTCGTGCGTCGTTGGTCGCGTAATAGCTCCTTCGTGAACCGGTGGATGTCGACGCGCAGATTTGTGCGCGCGATATAGTCGGCCGAAAGGCCCGTGTAGCGCGCCAGCCGGGCGGCGATGGCGGCGCGTTCCTCGGCCGGCAGCGCGTCGCCGCGCAGCAGCGCCAGCGCGTACTCGTTCATGGCAAACGCCTCGACCTCGGCCAACAGCGCCGGCAGTTCCGCGGGCACGTCTGGCCCCAGGCGGCCGTGGTAGTGGGCCGTCGCCGCGTAGGTGGGCAGGAAGAGCATGTAGGGCAGATCGTTGCCCGGCGCGAAGCGGAGCGTCATGAAGTTGAGCACGACGGAGATGAGCATGATGCCGTTGAGGTACAGGCCGTGACGCTCCTGCAGGTGGCCGGCCAGGCCGGCGGCGCGGGTCGTGCCGTAGCTCTCGCCGATGAGATAGCGCGGCGAAGCCCAGCGGTGGCTGCGCGATAGGTAGAGGCGGATGAACTCGCCAACCGACTCGATATCGGGCTTGAAGCCGTGGAACTGCTTGTCGGCTTCGCCGGGTACGGCGCGGCTGAAACCGGTCGTCACCGGATCGATGAAGACCAGGTCCGTTTTGTCCAGCAAGCTGAAGGCGTTGTCCACCAGGCGATAGGGCGGTGGCAGCGGCCGGCCGTCTTCCTCCAACACGACGCGCCGCGGGCCGAGCAGCCCCAGGTGGAGCCACACCGACGAGGAACCGGGGCCGCCATTAAAAGCGAAGGTGAGTGGCCGGGCGGCAGCGTAGCCGGTTTCGCCGACGCCGGCCGGCCGCTCGCGTGTGTAGGCGACGAAGAAAATGGCCGCCTTGGGCTTCTCGCCCGCCTTCTCGTCCTCGGCTTTCAGAATGAGACGGCCGGCGGTGGCCTGATAGCGGATCTCCTCGCCGTTGATGACGACTGCATGGCTGGTCTGGGAGATGACATCGACAGGCGGCGGGGCGGGCGTCTTGTCTTCCCTGGGCGCGGCTTGGTCTTGAACGTCGGACGTGGTCACGGTTCGCTCTCCTTGGGTGTGATGGGCCGATTCAAACACAACTTGGCCGTCATTGCCAGATGAAAACGCCGCCTGTGGCTATTTCCTGACGTCCTCGGCCGCCTGCGCTATAATCACGGGTTTGGGTCAATCGATTCATTCGCCGGAGTAAATGGATGGCACTTGCAGTCACCAGAACACAACTGGACAATGGCCTGACCGTTGTCCTCAAAGAGATGCATCACGCCCCCGTGGCGACGTTTATGATCTGGTATCGCGTTGGCAGCCGCAACGAGATACCCGGCCGCACGGGCGTGTCCCACTGGGTCGAACACATGATGTTCAAGGGCACGCCGCAATACCCCGGCCCTGTGCTCGACCGGATGATCTCGCGCGAGGGCGGGCACTGGAACGCTTTCACCTGGCTCGACTACACCGCCTACTACGAGACCATGCCCGCCGAGCGCATCGACATCGCCCTGCGCCTGGAGGCCGACCGCATGCTTCACACAGAGATGCCGCCGGATGAGGTCGAGTCGGAGCGGACGGTCATCTTGCAGGAACGGGCCATGTATGCCAACGAGCCGCGCTTCCTGCTGGACGAGGAGTTGACCGCGGCCGCCTTCCGGGTCCACCCCTACCACCACGAAGTCATTGGCGATACGGCCGATCTGCTGACCATGACCCGCGACGATCTCTACGGCCACTACCGCCGCCATTACGTGCCCAACAACGCCATCGCCGTCGTTGTGGGCGATTTCGACACCACGGCGATGCTGGCGCGGATTACCGAGTTGTTTGGTGGCGTTGAGCCGGGCGAGGCGTCCTCGCCCATTCGCCGCGCCGAACCGCCGCAACTGGGTGAGCGGCGCATCACAGTGCATGGCCCCGGCGATACCGCCTATCTCACCTTCGCCTATCGCGCGCCCGCGGCCGACCACCCCGACTATCCGGCCATGACGCTGCTCAATGCCGCCTTCGCCGGCGGCAGCAGCCTGGGCATGTTTGCCGGGGGCGGTTCGAACCGCAGCTCGCGCCTCTATAAGGCTCTCGTGGCCACGGAACTGGCCGCCGGCGCGTATGGCAGCCTGGTTCCCACCATCGACCCCTTCCTTTATACGGTCAACGCCGTCGTTCGCGCCGGGCGCTCGCCGGCCGAGGTCGAAGAGGCGCTGGAGAGCGAGTTGGCCCGTCTGGCCACCGAGCCGATCTCCCGCCCTGAGCTGGATAAGGCGTTGAAGCGAGCGCGCGCGCAGTTCGTCATGGCCGGGGAAAGTATCTCCGGCCAGGCACAGTTGCTGGGCGCGGCCGAAGCCACAACGGGCGACTATCGCTGGTTCGAGACGGTGTTGGAGCGGCTCAGTCAGGTGACGCCGGAGGACATCGACCGCGTCCGCGCCGCTTACCTGACCAAGCGTAATCGCACGGTTGGCCTCTATGAACCGGATGGTCATGCCCCCGCACCGGATGACGAGCTGGCCGAGATGGACGAATGAAGCCGTTTGGCCAGTGGTTAACCCACAATGCCTTGCGCCCCCTCGGGCGTCGCTTCCGCGCTGAGCTGCCGGGCAGCTTCGACCGCGACAACCAGCGACTGGTCATCCAGTCGATCGTGATCGGCGCGGTTGTCTGGGGGCCGGTCTTTGTGATCAAGTTGTTAGTGAGTGAGACGTTCGAGATGGTTGTCGAACGGCTGAGCGGCCTGCCAACACCTTTGGTGATTCTGCCGCTGCTGGCGGGGGCGGCCGTTGTCGCCTTCATTGTCGCCCGCGGCCGCCCGGCCATGATCGCCTACCGCGACGAACACGACCACCTCCATGAGTTAGTCGATGTCGAGGGCGACGGCATCGAGCGCGCCATCGCCCTGTACTATGCCTCCGAGCCATCCTTCGAGCGGGCAATGCTGGGTAAAGAGGGCGTCGAGGTGCGCTGGGAGCTGCCGACGATCTCGCTGGCGGTGCGCAAGTTCGTGGCTACCTGGGCCACATTGGGCAGCGGCGGCAGCGGCGGCCTGGAGGCCAGTGTCGGCCTGATGGGCGAAAGCATCGCCGCGGCCATGTTCAAGCCCCGGCCGCTGTTGCGCGCCGGAGCCAAGCGACGCTGGTTCAGCGGGCCGCTGGCCTGGTGGTCCTCGGTGGAGACCGACCACCTGCAGACCGCCCAGCTGAGCGGCATCGCCGCCGCCGTGGGCACGCTGACCGGCGCGCCCTTCACGTCGGCTTTTTTCGCCGCCGAGGTCATGTATCGTCGCCGGCCTCTGGTCGAGAAGCTGATCTACTCGCTCATCTCCACCCTGGTTGCCTACTTCCTCAGCAGCCTTGTCCATGTTGGCCACCAGACGCTCTTCGAGGTCGAACGACTCTACCTGCCGCCCAAAGACTGGCGCTACTACGGTCTGGTGCTGTTCATGTCGCTGGTCGTGACGCTGGTCAGCGCCACCTTCATCAAGCTGCGGCGGGGCACTGAAAATGCGTTTTATAGCCGCCTGCCCGCCCCCTGGCCACGGCATCTGGCTGGCGCGGTGCTGACGGGGCTGATCGCCCTCGTTGTGGTCGCTCTGACCTTCGGCCGCGGCCAGATCGACCAGAGCGGCGCGCTCCAGCTGGTGCTGGGGTCGGGCGACTGGGCCATCGATCGGGCCTTGGGTGGCGAATTGACCCTGGCTGTGGCGCTGGTGGCCCTGATTGGCAAGATAGTGACCACCTCTATAACCATCGGCTCCGGCGGCTCGGCCGGGGTGCTTATTCCGGCGCTCTATCTGGGAGCCATGGTGGCCACCATCTTCGCGGCGATGACGCCCTATGAACCGATGACGCTCATTGTGCCGGCCATGACGGCCAGCCTGGTGTCGATCGTCAATGTGCCCCTCGCCGCCATGTTGCTGCCCGTCGAAGTGTTTAGCGCTCACTACCTGCCGCCCGCGCTGTTGGCCGTCATCGCCTGCTCCTTGCTGACGCAGGAGACGTCCATCTACCGCTCGCAGCGCGAGGGCTTCGACAACCGGCAGATCGCGCCTGGCGTCGTCGTCCGGCGCGTGATGGTTCCTGTCAATTGGGACCGGCGCACAGTGATCGATCTCGATCTGCGCCGCCGCTTCAACGTTACCGTCCTCGGCGTACTGGAGTTGTTTGATGAAGACGGCCGCGCCCGTGTCCGGCTCGACCCGGCCGTCGCGTTGCCTTTGCACATCGGCGATACCGTCGTCGTCATGGGAGCCGAGAGCGACCTCGACCGGCTGGATCACCACATCCAGCAGCGCGTGCTGGAGACGGAAGAAGCCAAGCCGCCCGGCAGCTAGGCCGCGAGGACTATGCTAGAATTGGACGAGATGACCACGCAATCCGATCTGATCCTCGACCTGCAGACCCTGAATCAGATCTCCCAGACGTTGAATCAGTCGACCGACGTACACACAGCGCTCAATACGTCATTGGCGCAATTGGTCGATCTGATGGGCATGCAGACGGGCTGGGTGTTCGTCCGCGAAGAGGCGGCCAGCGACCGCTGGGCCGGCCGGGGCTTTCGCCTGGCGGCGCACTACAATCTGCCGCCCGCGCTGGCCCTGACGAATGCCGATGCCTGGGACAAAAGCTGCGACTGCCAGACCCTCTGCCGGGAAGGACAGTTGACCGGCGCGTACAATGAGGTGCGCTGTAGCCGGCTAGGCAGCGTTGCCGGCCAACGCAATGGTCTGACCGTCCACGCGACGACGCCCCTGCGCGCGGGCGACCGCGTGCTGGGCATCCTCAACGTCGCCGCGCCGGCCTGGTCGTCTTTCACGCCCCGCAGCCTGACGCTGTTGAGCACCGTCGGCAGCCAGATGGGCATTGCTCTAGAGCGGGCGCGTCTGTTCGACGCCCTGCAGGAACAGCGCATCCACGAGCAGGCGACGTTGCTGGACCTCTCGCAGCAGCTGCTCAGCCGCCGTGATCTCGATGACCTGATGGCCTTTCTCGTAGGCGAAGTGCGAACCCTGCTATCGGCCGATGCCTGTGCCGTGCTGCTGACGGGCGACGAGCCGGACACGCTCTACTTTCAAGCCGCGGCCGGTTGGCTGGGCGATCCCGTTGGCGCTGGCTATCGCGTGCCCGCCGACGAATCGACCGGCTCAGGCCGCGTGATGCGTAGCCAGAGCGTCTTGCTCATCGAAGATCTATCACGCCAGGACCCGCCGCTGTGGACGCCGGAGTGGCTGGCCCGCGAGGGTTTCCGGGCGGCGGCCATCGTGCCTTTGGTTGCCAACGGCGAGTCGATCGGCACGTTGGTTATCGACTCGCGCCAGCCGCGGCAGTTCAGCGAGGTCGAGGTGCGCCTGCTGCGACTGATGGCCAACCAGGCGGCCCTGGCCATCGAGAAGGCCCGCCTGCATCGCGCCGAGTTGCAGCGCCAGCGCATCGAAGAGGAGTTGTCCGTCGGCCGCAGCATCCAGCGCAGTATGCTGCCGCCCACGACGCCGCAGCTGCCTGGCTGGCAGTTCGCCACCCACTTCGAGGCGGCGCGCGAGGTCGGTGGTGACTTCTACGATTACTTCCCCTTGCCGGGCGAGCCGGGGCGGTTGGGTCTGGTCATCGCCGATGTGTCTGACACGGGCGTACCCGCGGCGCTCTTTATGGCCCTCAGCCGCACGACCATTCGTAACTTGGCCCTGCGCGGCCGCGCACCGGCCGAGGTCATCTCCTGGGCCAACCGCTTCATCCAGGAAGACAGCCAGTCGGACATGTTCATCACGGTCTTCTATGCCGAATTGGACACCCGTGACGGCCGCCTGACCTACGCCAACGCTGGCCACAACCCGCCCCTCCTCTGGCGATCGGCCACGGGTCACTTCGAGACGCTGAACACGACTTGCCCGCTGCTGGGAGTCCTGCCGGAACTGGATGTCCATGTCATCGAGACCGCCCTCCGCCCCGGCGACGCGCTGGTACTCTACACCGACGGCATCACTGAGGCCTTCAACAACGGCTACGCCGAGTTCGGCCGCGACCGCCTCGAACAGACCATCGCCGCTTTGCTGGCGCAACGTCCCGACGCCGGCGCGGATGAGATTGAACACGCCATCACCGCGGCCGTACGCGACTTCATTGGGAGCGCCGTGCAACCGGATGATATGACCCTCCTGATTATCAGACGTGGAGAAACCCCATGAGTGTTCGCAGCTATCCCGGCCCTGAGACGATCCACCGCCATGTTCTTGACAATGGTATCACCGTGCTGCTCTACGAAAACATGTCCAGCAACACCGTGTCTGTCGCGGGCGTCGTCCGCGCGGGGGCCGTGGTTGAGCCGGCCGCGCAGGCCGGACTGGCCGACTTCACCGCCGACCTGCTCATTCGCGGCAGCGCGCGCTGGACGTTTGAGGCCAGCGCCGAAGCGCTGGAGTCGGTCGGCGCGGGCGTGGGCTTTGGCGGCAGCCGGCACACGACCAGTTTCTCGGCCCATAGCCTGGTCGAAGACCTCGATCTGGTGCTCGACATCGCCACCGATGCGCTCTTGCGGCCGCTCTTCCCGGCCGATCAGGTCGAGCGCGTGCGCGGCCAGACGATCACCGGCCTGCAAATGCGGGCCAACGACACGGGTGACATGGCCCGGCTGGCTTTCTACGAGGCGGCCTACCCCGGCCACCCCTACAGCCGCTCGATCAACGGTTACGAGGAAACTGTCATCGGCCTGAGCCGCGATCACCTGGCCGATTTCCACGCCCGTTTTTACGGCCCGCGGGACATGATCATCGGCCTGGCGGGCGCGATCCGGGCCGAAGAGGCCCTGGCCAAGCTCAACCGCGCCTTTGGCGGCTGGCGTAACGATGCCCAGGAGGTTGTGCCCCTCGTTGGTGACGCGGCTCGTCCGACCGGTCTGTCGCGCCGGGTCGTGGCCATGCCCGACAAGCACCAGGTCGATGTGCGTCTGGGGCTGCCCGGCCCGCGCCGCGCCGCACCCGACTACCTCAACGCCAGCCTGATGAACACCATCCTGGGCGTCTTCGGCATGATGGGGCGTATCGGCCGCAATGTGCGCGAGGAACAGGGCCTGGCCTACTACGCTTCCAGCCGGCTCAATGGCGGTCTGGGGCCGGGGCCGTGGGTCGCCTCGGCCGGCGTGGCTCCGGACAAGGTTGAGCAGGCCATTGAGGCCATCCGCCATGAGATTCGCCGCATCCAGGATGAACCGGTGACGGCCGAGGAACTGGCCGACAGCCAGGCCTACCGCACCGGTTCGCTGCCCATGAGCCTGGAGACGAACAGCGGCCTGGTCGATATCATTACCGACATGGAATTGTATAACCTGGGCCTGGACTATTTACAGACCTATACGGCTCGGATGCTGGCGATTACGCCGGCCGACATCATGGCCGCGGCGCGCCGGTATCTCAGCGCCGACGACCTGGTCATCGCTGTCGCCGGGCCAGTGGAGGCGCAGTAATGCTGACCACGGGCGTTGATCTCATCGAGATCGACCGCGTGCGCCGCGGGCTGGAACGCTACGGCGCGCGCTTTGCCGACCGCTTCTTCACGCTGCGCGAGCAGAGCCAGTGCGCCGGGCGCGCCGCCAGTCTGGCCGGCCGCTTCGCCGTCAAGGAGGCCGTCGGCAAGGCGCTGGGCACGGGCATCGGCGACGTGGCCTGGAAAGACATCGAGGTGCTGAGCGATGATCGCGGCCGGCCTCACCTGACGCTCCATAACGCCGCCGAACGGCTGGCGGCCGAGCGTGGTCTGAGCGACTGGGCCATCAGCCTCTCCCACACGGCCACCCACGCCGTTGGTCTGGCCGTGGCCATGGCCACCCCGGCGGCCGAGGAGGCGGCATGAGCGCGTCCCGTCGCCTGCTGGCCGTGCTGGCCCATCCCGACGACGAGTCCTTCGGCATCGGCGGCTCGTTGGCCCGCTATGTCGACGAGGGCGTTGAAGTCCACATCGCCATTGCGACCGATGGCGTGGCCGGCTCGGTGGCTCCCGGCTATGAACACACTCTCGTCGAGCTGGCCGCCGTGCGCCGCAGGGAGTTGGAGGCGGCCGTCGCCGTTCTGGGGGCGACGCTGCACATGTTCGGCTACCGCGACTCGGGCTACGTTGGCGACCCGGCCAATCAGCACCCGGACGCCTTCATCAACGCCGACGATGACGAGGCCATCGGCCGCGTCGTCGCCCTCATCCGCCAAATCGGCCCTCAGGTGGTCATCACTCACGATGAGACCGGCGGCTATTACCATCCCGACCATATCCACTGTTGGAAGATCACCACGGCGGCCTTCTACAAAGCTGGTGATCCGGCGCAGTACCCCGATATCGGCCCCGCGCCCTATCAGCCGCAGCGCCTTTACTACACTGGCTTCTCCAACCGGGTCGTCAAGCTGCTCATCTGGATGATGCGGCTGCGCGGACAGGACCCCAAGCACTCTGGCCGCAACAAGGATATCGACTGGACGAAAATCGGCATCGACCCGCGACAGTTGAACGCCCGCGTCGATTACCGGCGCTATTGGGACGTGAAGCGGGCCGCCGGGGCCGCACACGCCAGCCAGGGCGGGGGCATGTCACGTAACCGGCTGTTGCCGGAGCCACTCCAGCGGCGCTTCATGGCCACGGAGACCTATATCCGCGCCTACCCGCCACCGCGCGAGGGCGAACGCGAGCGCGATCTGTTCGCCGGTGTTGTGCCCGACAGCGCCCCCATCGCCACACAGGAGGACAAGGGACAATGACATTTCGACGTGTAATGCGTATTCTCGGCCTGCTGGCCGGCTTGGCCGCCGGGCTGACGGCGGCCGTCGTGGCCGTGTTCACCCGCCGCATGATCGTTCCGACGCGCCAGCCGCTCTGGTGTACGCCGACCGACATGGGTCTGGATTACGAGAATGTCGACTTCCCGGCGCGCGACAGCGTGCGTCTGTCGGGCTGGTTCATCCCCGCGCCTCGCGCCGCCGACGGCAACGCCACAGTCATTCTCGTCCACGGCTGGGGCTGGAACCGGCTGGGCGACGCCGCCGGCGATATCGTCGCCGATCTGAGCGGCTCGACGCCGGTGGAGTTGCTGCGGCTGGCCCACGCGCTGCACTTCGACGGCTATCATGTGTTCATGTACGACCAGCGCAACCACGGCGAAAGCGCCGCCCACCCGCCGGTCACCTTTGGTCAGTCGGAGGCTGAGGATCTGCTGGGGGCCATCGCTTATCTGCAAACGCGGCCAGAAGTCGATGCCGCGCGCATCGGGGCGATTGGCTTCTCCATGGGCGCGAACGCCATTCTCTACGCCCTGGCCCGCACCGACGCCCTGCGCGCGGCCATCGCCGTCCAGCCGATGACCATGACCACCTACAGCGAGGGCTATGCCGCCGATTTGCTGGGGCCGATGGCGGCGGTGGTGCAGCCGCTGGTGGCGATGGCCTACGGGGCCATCACTGGCATTCCGCTGCGGGCTTTGCAACCGGCCTTTGCCGCGGCCGGCGCGGCCGCGGGCGAAGACTCCCGGTCGCCGACGCCGGTGCTGTTCGTGCAGTGCAAAGCCGACCGCTGGGGATCGCTGGCCGACGCCGAACGGCTGGCCGCGGCCACGCCCGCCAGCGAGGGGCCGCTCTACGTGGATGGCGACCACCGTTACCAGGGCTACCAATACCTCATCGACAATCCGCGTATCGCTGTGACGTTTCTGGAGCCGTACCTCTAGCGCGGCAGCGCCAGGGGCCAGCGATCGTGGGGCCGGTAACTGTTCTACGCACGAGGATCACGCCGCCGCGGCCGGGCGCGCGCACGCTGGAGCGGCCCCGCGTCACCCGTCTGCTGGCCGAGGCGCTTCACTACCGGCTGACGCTGGTTCAGGCCGGCGCGGGCTTCGGCAAGACGACGGCGCTGGCGGCGTTGGCGGCCCTGGCCCGGCCGCTGATCTGGTATCAGGTCATGCCCGAGGATCGCGACCCGCTGGTTTTCCTGCTGCATCTCTGTCACGCCTCGCGCCTGGCCCTCCCCGAACTGAGCGAGTTGCCGATCTCTCTGCTGGAATCGTGGGAGGGCACGAGCAGCCCGCTGCCCTCAACCCACATTCTGGATGAGTGGCTCAACAGCTTCGCCGCCGCGCCGGCCGGGCCGGTTGTGCTGGTGCTGGACGACGTCCATCTGGTTGCCTCTTCGCCGGAGATCGCCCGGCTGCTGGACCGGCTGGTGAATCTGGCCCCGCCCGATCTCCACACCGTCTTGACGGGCCGGCCGCCGCTGAGCCTGCCCGGTCTGGCCGGCTGGACGGCGCGCGGCCAGGCGCTATCAGTCGAGCGATCGGCGCTGGCCTTCACATCTGAGGAGATCGCCGCGCTCTTCGCACAGACATACGCCTATGAGCTGACCGCCGACGAGGCTGTGCGCCTGTTCGAGGCGACCGAAGGTTGGGCCATCGCCTTGCAACTGGTCTGGCAGAGCCTGCGCGGTGGCGCGTTCGCCTCTGTCGAGGAGGTGCTTTCCAACCAGGCCACATCGTTGGACAGCCTGTTCCACATGCTGGCCACGGAGATCTACGCCGGGCAGCCGGCCGACGTGCAAGCCTTCCTGCAGGCGACCGCCATCCTGCGGGTCATCACGCCCGAAGCCTGCGACGCGTTGGGTATCGGCAACAGCGGCGTCATGCTGGCCTACCTGCGGCGCATTGACCTGTTTCTGGTTGACCTGGGCGACGGTAGCCTGCGCTATCACCACATCTTCCACAGCTTCCTGGAGCAATTGGCCGACCCCACGTCTCGCCGGATGACGCACCTGCTGGCCGCGACCTACTTTAAGGAGCGTGACGACCCCGGCGAGGCGCTCTATCACTTGCAGCAGGCGGCCGACATCGCGGCGATGGCCGCGCTACTGGACGAGTATGGTGGACAACTGCTGGCGTCGGGCCGGCTGGATACGCTGGCCGGCCACCTGGCCGAAGTGCCGCCGGAGGTGTTGGCCAGTCACCCGGCGCTGCTGTTCTACCTGGGCGAGTTGGCCCGGCTGCGCAGCCGCTTCCAGGAGGCGCTGGGCTGGTATCAGCAGGCCGAAACGGCCTGGCGCGAACGAGGCCAGATGGAGGGCGTCGGCCGGGCGCTGCGCGGCCAGGCGCGCGTCTATCTCGACACGGTCAACCCCAGCCAGGCCGAGGCGCTGCTGGAACGCTCGATCCGCCTGAGCGAGGGCGTCGAAGGGCACGAGATGCGCGCCCGGCTCTATGAGCTGCTGGCCGAGAACAAACTGAACGCGGGCCACATCGAGGAGGCCGAGAGCTTGCGGCAACAGGCCGAAGCCCTGCGCAGCGCCAGCCCGTCCGATTCCCAGCTGCTTTACCGCGTGTTGTTGCGCACTGGCCGGTTGGGCGAGGCCGCGCGCCGGCTGGAGCAGCGCGCCGCGGCCGAGCAGCTGGCCCCCGTGCTGACGCCTCGCGCCCACCGCGAGACGCACCTGTTGCTGTCGCTGGTCTACGCCCTCCAGGGGCGCGGCGAGGACGCCTACGCCTGCGCCCGCGAGGGTGGCCGCCGCGGCGTCGATCTGCGCTCCCCGTTCGTAACCGCGGTCGGCCACATGCGCGAGGGCCACGCTCTGGCGCTGTTGCCCGACGCCGACCGTCGCGAGCCGGCCCGCGACCGGTACGAGGCCGCCATCACCATCAGCCGCGAGCTGGCTGTGCCCAGGCTGGTCGTCGAGGCCAGTTGGGGGCTGTGCCGGGCCTACGGCTACAGCGGCGATCTGATGCGCGCCGAGGCCGCGGCCGCCCAGGGCCTCGAGATCGCCACGGCCGCGGGCGACGAATGGATCGCCTCCCTGGTGCGCGTGTCTATGGGCGCGGGCCTGGTGCTGGCCGGGCGGTATGAGGCCGCCCTGGAATGGCTAAGCCGGGCGTTGCAGGGCTTCCAGGAGTGCAGCGACGCCTTCGGGGCCTGCGCTGCACGGCTGTGGCTGGCCACCGCGCGCCGGCAGCAAGGCAAGCCCGACCTGTTGTCGCAATTGCTGCCCACCGCGCTGGCCGCCTGCGAGGAGAACGGCTACGACTATCTGCTGACGCGGCCGACTTTCCTGGGGCCGCCAGACGAGCGCGTCTTCACGCCCTTGCTCATCCTGGCCCGCGAGCGCGGCTGGCGGGGCGAGTATGCCGGGCGGCTGCTGACGGCGCTGGGTCTGGGCCAGACGACGCACCATCCCGGCTATCGTGTGCGTGTCTACACGTTGGGCGGCTTCACGGCCTACAAGGGCGACGCGATCATCGCCTCCAATAGCTGGCGGCGGGCCAAGGCGCGACAGCTCTTCCAGTTGCTGCTGACGTATCGTCGCTCTGGCCTCGACCGCGATCAAATTCTGGAACACCTCTGGCCGGGCATGGAGCCGGCGGCCGCCGGACGCAACTTCAAGGTGACGCTCAACACGCTCTATCAGGTGTTGGAACCCCAGCGCCAGCCCGGCGCGGATTCGGCCTTCGTTCACCGCGAGGGTACGAGCTACTGCCTGCGGGCGGGAGCCGACTTGTGGCTGGACGCCGAGCGCTTCGCCGATCTGGTGGCCGAGGCGCGGGTTGCCCGCCGCACGTCGCGGGCACGGGCGACGGCGCTGTTGGAGGAAGCCGTGGCGCTCTATAAGGACGACTACCTGCCGGAGGCCATCTACGAGACGTGGGCCGCGGCCGAGCGCGAGCGGTTGGCGGTCATGTTCCTGGGCGCGGCCGACCAGTTGACCCAGCTATACCTCGACAGCGGGCGCTTCGAGCAGGCCGTCGAGGTAGCCCACCGGCTACTGGCGGCCGACAATTGTTGGGAACGCGCCTATCGCCACCTGATGATTGCCTACGACCGTCTGGGTAACCGCGGCCAGATCGCCCGCGCCTACCAGCGCTGCGTCCAGACGTTGCGCGAGGAATTGGACGTGGCCCCCACTGAGGAGACGGCCGCCCTTTACGCCGAGTTGGCCGGGTAGGGGCGGGTCCCGGACCCGCCCCTACCCGGCGGTGTGTAACTCCCCAGTAGCCAGCGTCTGCTATCCTCTTCATACGGCGATACCGGCGCTGCGCTTTCCGGCCGGCAGCGACAAGTGCCGGCTGAACCGGTGGCCAAGTCTTTGTCACAGAAGGTAACGCTCTTGGAAGAGTCCTTGCCCGAGATCACATCTTTTGTTGTCCGTTTCGTCCATTCGGGGCCGCCGATCGGGCCAAATGTAGGGGCGGGTGTAGGGGCGGGTGTAGGGGCGGGTCTCAGACCCGCCCCTACACCCGCCCCTACCCGCGGCTCCATCCTGAATGTGCAAACCAACCAGGAGTTGCCTTTCCTGCGCTGGGAAGAGGCCGTGGCCTTCATGCGCCGCTTCGTGACCCTGCCCGGCGAGAACGACCCACCGCCGGTAGGCGGCGGGTCTCAGACCCACCCCTACACAACCTGACCCCACACTGCTCGCCGCTATCGAGTGAAGCTATGACCCGAATCGCACAAATTCTCTCCACCGGCAGCTATGTCCCTGATCGCGTCGTCACTAACGCTGAGATCGACCAGCTCATGGGCGAGACGACGGCCGACTGGCTGGTCGCCAACGTCGGCATCCGCGAACGCCGCTGGATGTCGCCCGACCAGACGACTTCCGACCTGGTGACGGCCGCCGCCCAGCGCGCGCTGGACAAGGCTGGCGTGCGGCCGGAGCAACTGGACCTCATCATCGTCTCAACCGACACGCCCGACTATCTTTCGCCGGGCACATCGGTCGTCGTCCAGCATAAGCTGGGCGCGGTCAACGCCGGCGCTTACGATATCAACAGCGCCTGCGCCGGCTGGGTGACGGCGCTGGACCAGGGCGCGCGCACCATCGCCACCGACAGCGCCATGAACCACATCCTGGTGGCCGGTGGCTATGGCATGAGCCGCTTCCTCGACCTGAGCGACAAAAAGACGGCCAACCTGTTCGCCGACGGCGCGGGCGCGGCCGTGCTGGGCGCCGGCGACCGGCCCGGCTTTCTGGCGAGCAATTTCCTGGCCAAGGGCGAGTATTACGACGCCCTGGGCATCTACGGTGGCGGCGCGGCCTGTCCCAGCACGCCGGAGAACCTGGCCACCTATGGCCCGCCGCGCGTGCAGTTCGTCAAGAAGTTCCCCCGCACCTTCAACACGGAGTACTGGCCCAAACTCATCCAGGGCGCGCTCGACAAAGCCGGGCTGTCGCTGGATGATATCGACCACTTCCTGTTCACACAGTTGAACCTGCGCACCATCGAGGCGATGATGGAACTCCTGGGCCAGCCGCTGGCAAAGGCCCACTGGGTGATGGACAAGTGGGGCTACACCGGTTCACCGTGCGTCGTCATGGCCCTTGATGACGCCATCGCCAACGGCCGCGGCCCGCGGCCGGGCGAACACGTTCTCTTCTGTGCCAGCGGCGGCGGCATCAGCATGGCTGCCTCCGTCTGGCGCTGGGTGTAGGCGCGATTCGGGAGAATTGCGCCGGTAGGGAGATCTCTATGTACATCGGCGACTATCTGGCGCGGCGCGAGTTGTACTCGCCCGAACGGACGGCCATCGTCGATACTGGCAAGGAGCCGGAGTGGCGGCTGACGTTTCGCCAGATGAATGCGCGTGCTAACCGGCTGGCCAACTGGCTGCGCGAGGCGGCCGGCGTCGGCCGCGGCGATCGTGTGGCCATCCTGGCCCACGACGGCGTGGAGCATCTCGACACCTTCTTCGCCTGCGGCAAGCTGGGGGCGATTCACACGGCGCTGAACTGGCGGCTGCATCCGCAAGAACTGGCCACGATCATCGCCCAGACGACGCCACGGGTGCTGATCTTCTCGGCCGAGATGGCCGCCACGGTGGTCGCGCTGCAAGACCTTTTGCGCGGCCGGCCGGAAGCCATTGGCCACTACCTCCACACGGACGGCGACGCCGTCGGCGGCAGTGCCCCTTTCGAGGCTACGCTCCAGAGCGCGCCGGCCACGCCGGTGACCACCGACGCGCTGGAAGCCGAGGACATTGCCGCGCTCATCTTCACCGGCGGCACAACCGGCCTGCCCAAGGCCGCGCAAGTGTCCCACCGCATGATCGCCTGGAACACGCTCAACACGGTCATCCACGACGTGACCCACGATGACATCTACCTGAACGTCTTCCCCATGTTCCACACCGGCGGCCTGTTCGTCTACACGTTGCCCCAGATCATCTTCGGTGGCACGACCATCCTGCTGCGCCAGTTCGACGCCCGGCGGGTGCTGGAGCTGATCGAGCGCGAGCGGGTGACGATCTTCGGGGCCGTGCCGACGATGTACCAACTTATCACTCAGGCACCCAATTGGGCTGCGGCCGATCTCTCCTCGCTGCGTTTCTGCACATCCGGCGGCGCGCCGCTGCCCGTGCCGTTGGTGGAGGAGTACACCCGCGAAAAGGGCATCCGCTTTAAGCAGGGCTTCGGTATGACCGAGTTCGGGCCGGGTATCTTCGCCCTCGCGCCCGAAGATGCCATCCGCAAGGCCGGCAGCATCGGCCGGCCCAATTTCTACGTCGATGCCCGTATCGTCGATGACGACAACAACTTCCTCGGCCCCGACCAGGACGGCGAGTTGGTGCTGAAGGGGCCATCGTACTGTTCGGGCTACTTCGGCGACCCGGCGGCCAGCGCCGCGGCGGTCGATGCGCGCGGTTATTTCCACACCGGCGACATCGCTCGCTACGACGCCGAGGGCTACTTCACCATCGTCGATCGCAAGAAGGATATGTTCATCAGCGGCGGCGAGAACATCTACCCCGCCGAGATTGAGAAGGTGCTCTACCAGCACCCGGCCGTGCTGATGTGCGCCGTCATCGGCCTGCCCGACCCGAAATGGGGAGAGGCCGGCCGTGCCTGCGTCGTGCTGCGGCCGGGCGCGCAGGCCGACGAGGCCGAGCTGCTGGCGTTCATGTCCGCCCGCCTGGCACGCTACAAAGTGCCCAAGAGCGTCACCCTGTGGCCAGAGTTGCCCATCTCGGCCGCGGGCAAAATCCTGAAGCGCGCATTGCGCGACGAATACCTGCGCGCGGAACGGGCCGCCAGCCCGCCCGCCGCCTAGACCGGCACAAGGAGTACACCATGTCGTCCATCCCGACGCTACCCGGAATCACGTCTACGTTTGTCCCCACAGCTCGTCTGCGCACCCACGTGCTGACCAGTGGCCCGGCCGGCGGCGAGCCGGTAGTCTTCATCCACGGCAACGCCTCGTCGGCCGTCTTCTGGGAGGAGGCCATGCTGGCCCTGCCACCGCGCTATCGGGCCATCGCTCCCGACTTGCGCGGCTATGGCGAGACCGAAGACCTGCTCATTGACGCCACGCGCGGGGCCAGGGACTGGGTCGAAGACCTGAAAGCGCTGTCCGACGCCCTGGGCGACCAGCCGGCCCACCTGATCGGCTGGTCGTTGGGGGCCGCGCCGGTGCTGCAATTCGCCCTGGACTATCCCGACCTCGTCCGTTCCATCACCCTCGTCGCTCCGGTCAGTCCCTACGGCTTCGGCGGCACGAAGGACATTGACGGCACGCCCAACTACGACGACTTCGCTGGTTCGGGCGGCGGGGCCGTCAACCCGGAGTTCGTTCGCCGGATGCAGATCGCCGACCGCGGCAGCGACGACGCCAACTCGCCGCGCATGGTCATCAACACCTTTTACTATAAGCCGCCCTTCCGCGCCGCCCGCGAGGAGGCGTTCCTCAGCTCGCTGCTGCTGGAGAAGACGGGCGCGGATCGCTATCCCGGTGACATGTTGCCCTCGGCCAACTGGCCGGCGGTCGCCCCCGGCGTGCTGGGGCCGATGAACGCCACCTCGCCCAAATACCTCAACCTGAGTGGCATCGCCGACATGCCCCGTAAGCCGCCCATCCTGTGGATTCGCGGCGATAGCGACCAGATCGTCGGCGACAATTCGCTGTTCGACTTTGGCACGCTGGGGATGCTGGGCGCTGTGCCGGGCTGGCCGGGGGCGGAGGTCTTCCCGCCACAGCCCATGTTGTCCCAGATGCGCGCTGTCCTCGACCGCTATGCGGCCAACGGCGGCCGCTATCAGGAGGTCATCATTGCCGACGCCGGCCATTCGCCCCACATCGAGCAGCCGGAGGCGTTCATGGCCGCGCTGCTGAAGCATCTGGCAGGCTAGGGAAGGAGCGTTTGAGCTGTCGCAAGGCCCGGCGCGGGCCACGCCTCCCGTGGCCGCGCCCGGCTGAGTTCAATCAATACCGTCGTGCGCGGTTTCCTGGCCAAACAGCCGTAACCGGCACACCATTGTTGGAGGACAGTTAACTGTCGAGGAAGGACACCATGCGATTAAAAGGGAAAGTGTGTCTGATCACTGGTGGGGCCGCCGGCATTGGCCGGGCGACGGCCGAGCGTTTCGCTGAGGAAGGCGCCACCGTCGTCATCGCCGACCTGAACGAAGAGGCTGGCCGCGCGACGGCCGAGGCCATTGGCGCGACGTTCTACCGCGTCAATGTCGCCGATCGCGCCGCCGTGCAGGCCTGCGTCGATGATGTCGTCGCCAAACACGGCCGCGTCGACGTGCTGGTCAACAACGCTGGCGTGCTGCGCGATGGCACGCTGGTGAAGGTCAAGGACGGCGAGTTGGTCAAGCAGATGTCGGAGGCGGACTTTGACCTGGTGATCGCCGTCAACCTGAAGGGCGTTTTCAACTGCACCCAGGCCGTCGCCCCGGCCATGATCCGCCAGGGTGGCGGCGTTATCCTCAACGCCTCATCCATCGTCGGTCTGGACGGCAACTTTGGCCAGACCAACTACGTCGCCACCAAGTCGGCCGTCATCGGCATGACCAAGGTCTGGGCGCGCGAACTGGGCCGCGCCGGCATCCGCGTCAATGCGATCGCTCCGGGCTTCACGGCCACGGAGATGGTCGCGGCGATGCCGGAGAACGTGCTGGCGGGCATGAAGGCGCGCACGCCTTTGGGGCGCTTGGGCGAACCGCGTGACATCGCCAATGCCTATCTGTTCCTGGCCTCCGACGAGGCATCATTCATCACCGGCGAGGTTTTGCGGGTCGATGGCGGCATCGTTGTCGGCACATGATGCGGGAGTCCGGTATGGTCGAGGAAAGTATCTATCCCCTCCACATCGCCGACCTGCTGAGCAAGCGCGCCGAGCTGACGCCAGATCGCGTCGGTCTGGTGGCGGCCGAGTCGGGCGTGACCTACACCTACGGCGAGTTGAACGCCCGCGCCAACCGCCTGGCCAACCTCATGCTGTCGCTGGGGGTGGGCCAGGGCGACCGCGTCGCCATCCTGGCCCAGAACAGCGTCGTCTATGTGGACTTGCTCTATGGGCTGGCCAAGATCGGTGCCGTGCTCGCGCCGCTCAACTGGCGGCTGACGGCGCGTGAGCTGAGCTACATCGCCGCCGACAGCGCCCCCAAGGCCATCGTCTGTGGCCCGGAGTTCGCCGCGCTGCTGGCCGAGGTGCGCCGCGCGGTGGACTACGACATCGTCCTGGGCATTGAGGGGGCGCAGGTCGAGGGCGGGCAGTCCTACGAGGATGCCCTCGCCGCCGCGGCCGACACCGAGCCGCTACGACCGCCCCTCAGCGGCGAGGACATCGGCTGCCTGATGTACACCTCCGGCACAACCGGCCGCCCCAAGGGGGCCATGCTGCCCCACCGCCAGATTCTGTTCAACTGCATCAACACGGCCATCAGTTGGGGCCTGAGCGCCGACGATATCTCACCCGTACTGACGCCGATGTTCCACGCCGGCGGGCTGTTCGTCTTCCTGACGCCGCTGTTCTATGTGGGCGGCAAGATCGTCATGACGCGGGGCTTCGACAGTGAGGCATCGCTGGCGCTCATCCAGCGCGAGCGCTGCACCGTCGTCCTGGGCGTGCCGACGCTCTTTCAGATGTGGATGAACAGCCCGTCCTTCGCCGCGGCCGACTTCAGCGCTGTGCGCTACTTCGTCAGTGGCGGCGCGTCCTGCCCAGTGTCGCTCATTCGCGCCTGGCGCGAGGCCAAAGGCGGCATCTTGCGCCAGGGGTATGGCCTGACCGAGGTCGGCGTCAACTGCTTCACCATGAGCGACGAGGAGTCGGTGCGCAAGGCCGGCTCCGTCGGCCACCCCATCTTCCACAGTGACATGCGCATCGTTGACGGCGACGGCCGCGACGTGGCCTGTGGCGAGACGGGTGAACTGCTCATTCGTGGGCCGCACGTTTGCGCCGGCTATTGGCGCAACGAGGCCGCCACGGCCGAGGCGTTGCGCGACGGCTGGTTCCATACCGGCGACATGGCCCGCCAGGACGCCGAGGGCGTCTACTATCTGGCCGGCCGCTACAAGGACATGCTCATCAGCGGCGGCGAAAACGTCTATGCCGCCGAGGTGGAGACCGTTTTTCTGGAGCATCCGGCCGTGAGCGAGGCGGCGCTCATCGGCGTGCCCGACGCCCAGTGGGGCGAGGTCGGCCAGATGATCGTCGTCGTGCGGCCGGGCCGGACGGTTACCGAAGAAGAGTTGTTGAGTTTTTGCCGCGCGCGCCTGGCACGCTATAAGGTGCCCAAGCGCGTCGTTTTTGCCGAGGCGCTGCCCTACTCGCCCTACGGCAAGGTGATGAAGGCGGAACTGCGGCGGCTGTATGGCGGCGACCCAATCGCCGCGGCCGGCAGCGGTGTGGTTGCGGGCGACCCGCATTCGCCGCTGGCCAATTGAGGAGGCTGTATGCCAATTGCTACGACAAACGGAATCGATCTCTACTACGAAATCTACGGCGTGGGCGAGCCGCTGGTGCTCATCGCCGGCCTGGGCTATGACGGCTGGATGTGGCATCGCATGATCCCCGGCCTGGCCCAGCACTTCCAGGTGATCAGCTTCGACAACCGCGGTGTGGGCCAGAGCGACAAACCGGCCGGGCCATATACGGCCGGGATGCTGGCCGAGGATGTTGTTGGGCTGCTGGACGACTTTGGCATCGACCAGGCCCACATCATCGGCCATTCAATGGGTGGCTTCGTCGCCCAGGCGTTGGCCATCGACCACCTCGATCGGGTGAACCGCCTGGTGCTCTCGGCCACTAACTTCGGCGGGCCGCACCACGTGCCCATCTCGCCGGCGGCGATGGCCGTGCTGACCGATGTCTCCGGCGACCCCATCGACCGGTTGCGGCGCGGTATCGCCCTCAGTTGCGCCCCCGGTTTTGCCGAGAAGAATCCCGCCTTGGTCGATGATTGGGTCGATTACCGCGTGCGCCACCCGATCGACCCGGCCGGCTATCAGGCGCAGTTAGCCATTGGCCTGTCACTGCTGCCCGAGGCGGCCGCGTTCGAGCACAAGCTGAGCGCCGTGACCGTGCCGACGCTCGTTCTGTTTGGCGAATATGATACCGTCGTGCCGCCAGCCAACGCCAAGCTGCTGGCCGACCAGTTGCCCAGCGCGCAGATCGAAATTTTGCCCGGCGCGGGCCACTTCTTCCCGTTCGAGGTTCCGGACGAGGCCAATCGGGCCATTATCCGCTTTCTATCCGTCTAGCGCGGCCATCGTCGCGGGCCGGCCGCCGGACTGTAACCGAACGGTAACCGGCGGATGGTATAAAGAGGAAGCAGCCGGCCGTCCGACTGCCGGCCGTCCGCCTGCTTCCGATGCTGTAATGCTGTTCAATACTTAGATTGGAGGAGATAGATGAAGAACCGTCGAACGCTGTGGATCGTTTTGTCCCTCTTTACCGTGCTGGTGCTGGCGCTGAGCGCCTGCGGCGGCACGACCACCACGGAAACGGCCGCGACCGAGGCCCCGGTGGCCGAGCTGACCGAAGCCGTCGTTGAGCAGCCGACCGAGGCCCCCGCCGAGGTGGCTACTGAAGCTGCCACGGAAGAAGTCCCCACGGAAGAAGCCGCCGCGGAGCCGACTGACGAAGCGGCCGCCGAGGGCGAACAGCCCTTCGCCGGGGAAGAGCTGGTCATTGGCCTGATGACCGACAAGTCGGGCGCGCTGGCCATCTATGGCCCCAGCCAGACGCAGGGCTTCTATCTGGGTTTGGAGTATGCCACTGGCGGCACGATGGAAGTCGCTGGCCGGCCCATCCGCGTCGTCGAAATGGACAACAGCAGCGATCCGGATACGGCCGTCCAGCAGGCCCGCGAACTGATCGAGGCTGAGGGTGCCGAAATCCTGGTCGGCAACGTCAGCTCCAGCGCCGCCCTGGCCACCATCCCGGTGGCCGAGGAAAACGACGTCATCTACATCGCCGAACCGGCCGCGGCCCCGGCGATCACAAGCGACAACTTCAGCCCCAACACCTTCCGCACCAGCCGCACCAGCGTCCAGGACGCGCTCGTCATGGGCAGCGGTCTCCTGGGCATGGGCGAAACCTTTGTGCAGATCGCCCCGGACAACGCTTTCGGCATCGGTTCGGCCTGCGCCTTCTACGCCATCGTCAAGGGCGGCGGCGGCCAGTTCGTCAGCAACGACACCGACACCGGTTGCGGCACAGTCTTCGCGCCGATCGAGACGACCGATTTCACGTCCTATATCAACCAGATTCTCGACTCCGGCGCTGAGGTGCTGATCGTCTCCTGGGCGGGCGCGGGCTTCGCGCCGATGTTCCAGCAGATGAGCCAGCTGGGCGTCTTCGATGAGATGACCGTTGGCACGGGCGTGGGCGACAACCAGACGCTGGCCGCGGGCTATGCCGACGCCGTCGGCGTGGTCGGTGTCCAGGTCTACCACTACACGTTGCCGAACAACGAGATCAATGACTGGCTCATTGAGCGGCACATGGAAGAGTACGGCACGCCGCCAGACCTGTGGGCCTCGGGTGGCATGATGGCGGCCATCATGGCCGTGGAGGGCCTGAAGGCGACCAATGGCGATGCCAGTGCCGACGCGCTGCGCGCCGTCTATGAGGACAACTTCTCCTTCGATGGCCCCAAGGGCACGACCACGATCCGCGCCTCGGATCACGTGGCTCTGCAGACACTCTACTTCGTGCGCGTCACCAACGTGGACGACCCGGAGTTCAAGTTCGTCGAGCTGGTGAAGGAGTTCAGCCCGGAGGAGACGGAGCCGCCCTGCGCCCTCGTCGCTCCCTATGCCGATCGCTGTAACCAGTAAAGCCTTGTAGTTGCCTGTAGACAGGAGGGCGGCCGCCTGGCCGCCCTCCCTTTTGCTTAAGGAGCGGTCGCGTCTGACACCGCCGGCCCGGGCACAGCTTATGGACGATTCGACCATTCTGGAAACCCAGGATTTGCGCAAGGAATTCGGCGGCCTGGTGGCGGTGGATGGGGTCAGCATGCAGGTGCAGGCCCACACGCTGCACACCATCATCGGGCCGAATGGGGCGGGCAAGACCACGTTCTTCAACCTGTTGAGCGGTAACATCCGGCCCACCAGCGGCCGCGTGCTCTTCAAGGGCAAGGACATCACCACCCAGCCAGCCCACCGCCGCGCGCACCTGGGCATCGGCCGTTCGTTCCAGATCACCAATGTCTTTCCGAATCTGACCGTGCTGGAGAACGTGCGTCTGGCCGCCCAGGCCGTGGGCCACGACAGCTTCAAGTTCTGGCAACACCATCGCCACTTCCCGCAGTACGAGGAGCACGCCGGGGCCATCGTCGCCCAGGTGGGCCTGGCGGCGCAGGCCGGACTCCCCGCGCGGCTGTTGCCCCACGGCGGCAAGCGCAAGCTGGAACTGGGCATCCTGCTGGCCGCTGACCCCGATCTGCTGTTGCTCGATGAGCCGACGGCCGGGATGGCTCGCGAGGAGATCCCCATGCTGATGGAGGTCATCAACAGCGTTCGCGCGTCCGGCGACAAGACCATTATCCTTGTGGAGCACAAGATGGATCTGGTCATGAACGTCTCCGACCGCATTTCGGTCATGCACCAGGGCCGGTTATTGGCCGAGGGCACGCCGATGGAGATCGCCGCCAACAAGACCGTGCAGGCGGCCTACCTGGGCGACCTGTACGGCGATCTTACCGGAAGGAAGTAAATGGCCGCCTCGCCCACGCCCAACAACGTTCTCGAAGTCCGCAACATCTACACCGATATTGGCCAGTTCCACATTCTGGACGGCGTGTCGGTCGATGTGCCCGAAGGCAGCATCACTGTGCTGCTGGGCCGCAACGGCGCGGGTAAGACGACGACACTCAGGAGCATCATCGGCCTGACGCCGCCCCGCAGCGGCGCAGTCACTCTACGCGGCCAGGAGATTCAGGGTGAGCCGGCCTATCGCATCGCTGCCCGTGGCATCGGCTATGTGCCGGAGCACCGCGCCATCTTCCGCGATCTGTCGGTCGAAGAGAATCTGCGCATTGCCGAACGCAAGCCAGGCGACCTGGGCCGTCGGGCCGATTTCATCTTCGACCTATTCCCCGATCTGAAGCGGCTGATCAAGCTGCCTGGCGGCAACCTCTCCGGCGGTCAACAGCAGATGCTGGCCGTCGCCCGCGCGCTGGTGCCAGAGAACGACCTGCTACTCATCGACGAGCCGAGCGAGGGTCTGGCGCCGGTCATCATCGAGCAGATGATCGGGGCCATTCGCCAGCTGTCGGCCCACACGACCGTGCTGCTGGTCGAGCAAAACTTCATCATGGCCAGCCAATTGGCCGACCGCTACACGATCATCGAGACGGGCCGCTCAGTCAAGAGTGGCCACATGGCCGACCTGGTTCAGGACGAAGCGACAATCACCCGCTATCTGGGAGCCGCCTGACGGAGCCGCTATGACCGCCCTGTGGAAGAACAACCGAGCCTTGCTGATCATCGTCGCCGTCGTTGTGGTGCTGTTGGCCGGCCTGATTCAGAGCCTGGAGCCCAAGGTCTGGGTGTCGATCATGCTGTCGGGGGCCACGCTGGCGGCGCTCTACTTCCTGGTCGCCTCAGGCCTGTCGCTTATCTTTGGCCTGATGGACGTGCTGAACTTCGCCCACGGCGTATTGTTCGTGCTGGGGGCCTACGTCGGGCTGTCCACGTTCATGAACCCGCGCCTGCTATTCAACACGCTGCCCTTCTTCTTCGTTGTCGTTGCGGCCGTTGCCCTGGCCCAGCACTTCGGCCGTTTCTTCTGGCGACGCATCGGCACGCTGCGCGGCCGGCAGGTGGCCACAGCCGTACTGCTGCTGGTTGGCGTGGGTCTCGTTCTGCTGGCCCTGCGCGGCTTCCCCATTCGCGCCCTCAACGCCTTCAACATCACCGCCGTCGGTGGCGCGGTGACCACGGCCAAGGCGCAGGAGCCGATGGCAATGATGTTGCGCCGCGTGACGCTCATGCTGTTGGCGGCGCTGCCCATTGGGTTGTTGCTGGCTCCCAAACAGCCCCAGGATGAGTTGCCGCTGCGGCCGGTCTGGCAGACGCTACTCATTGCCGGCCTGGCCGCGGCCATTGGCTACGGGCTGCTGCTCGTCCGCGATCCCGGCGAGACCTTCATGCTGGCCATGTCGCCCGACATCCGCTTCGTGCTGGCCATTGTGCTGGGCACAGTCGCCGGCGCGCTGGCCGGCGTCGGCATCGAGACGGTCTTCATCCGGCCGTTCTACGGCAACCCGGTGACGCAGCTGGTGTTGACGTTGGGGCTGAGCATCGCCGGCATCGACCTTATCGAAGCCGTCTGGGGCGAGGAGGGTAACCCGCCCATGCCGCCGCCGTCGCTCTTCGCCGGCAGTTGTCGCTCCGACTCGCTGCTGGGCTGGTTTGGCGAGCATTGCCAGTCGATTGACGTGCTCGGCCGCGCCTTCCCCACCTACCGGTTGTTCATCATCGCCGTCGGCATCCTCGTCTTCATCGCCGTCGGCATCCTGCTGCGGCGAACGCGCATCGGCATGATTATCCGCGCCGGCGTGCAGGACAGTGAAATGGTGCAGGCGCTCGGCATCAACGTGCGCCGGGTGTTCACCTTCGTCTTCGCCCTCGGTTCGGCGCTGGCGGCCATGGGCGGCGTGATCGCCGCGCCCTATCTGGGCGTCTTCCCGGCCATGGGAGCGCTGTTCCAGTTGCAGGCCTTCATCGCCGTGGTCATCGGCGGCATGGGCAGCTATGTCGGCGCGGCTGTCGGCACGGTCATCCTGGGCATGGCGCGTGCCTTCGGCGACCACTTTGTCGCCGCGGGTATCGACGTGCCCTTCCTGGATACGGTCATCAAAGGCAGCCCGGCCATCGCCCGCGCCTCGACCGTGTTGATCATGGCCATCATCCTGCTGGTCAAGCCGGCGGGAATCTTCGGCAAGAAAGAGTAGCGGCGGCCGCTTCGGCCCGACGTGTGAGAATCTATGGAAACATCCGCAACCCATCCCAACCAGTCGGCTGCGCGGCGATGGCTGGGCCACTGGTGGCCCTATCTGCTGGCGCTGGCCTTCCTGGTGCTCTTTCCGGCCATCGCCGCGTTGACCATCGGTAACGCGTCGGCCGCCCAGCCGGGCGCGAGCCTGATCGAGCAGCTGGCTCAGCGCGCTGAGAGTGGCTACGCCAAGTTCTGGCAGGGGATGCTCATTCAGATGCTCATCCTGGGCATCTTCGCCATGAGCTATGATCTGTTGCTGGGCTACACCGGGGTGCTGTCTTTCGGCCACGCCATGTTCTTCGGCACGGGCGGCTACGCGATGGCCATTCTCATCGGCCGCAACTTCAGTTGGCCCTTCGGACTGGCGCTCATCGCCGTTGTGGTCATCGCCCTGGTGCAGAGTCTTGTCTTCGGGGTGTTGTCGTTGCGCGTCAAGGGTGTCTATCTGGCCATGGTGACGCTGGCCTTTGCCGAGATGTTCTTCATCCTGGCCGAGGCCGGTGACTTTCGCGTCTACACAGGCGCGGACGACGGCCTGCACGGCTTCCCCGTGCCCGCCTATTTGAGCGCCACCGATCACCGGACGCGCTTCTACTATCTGGCGCTGATTTTCTTTGTGGCCGTGTTCCTGATGGCCAAGCGACTGGTGGATTCGCCCACCGGACGGGTCATGATCGCCAGCCGGGATAATGAGAACCGGGCGACGATGATCGGCTACAACACGTTCTGGTTCAAGCTGATTGCCTTTGTGGCCGCGGGCGTCTTCGCGGCGTTGGCCGGGGCGCTCTTCGCGCTCTATAACGTCAGCGTCACGCCCTCGGTGCTCAGTGTCGGCCGCACCATCGACGCCCTGGCCATGACCATCATCGGCGGCGTGGGCACGCTGGTCGGGCCGATCCTCGGCGCGGCGATCATCCAGCTGCTCGGCTACTGGCTCGAACGCTGGTTCGGCGCGAACTGGACGCTGGTCTACGGCATCATCTTCATGCTGATCGTCATGTTCCTGCCCTATGGCATAGTCGGCACGCTGCGCGCCCGTTCATTACGGCTGAGAGAGGGCTGGCAACGTTGGCGGAAACTGAAGGATTAGGTTCCAGGGGCCAGGTTCCAGGTTCCAGTGAAGAGCGTTCTTCCTCTGGTCCCTGGAACCTGGCCCCTACCCACATCTAGTCGCCGGGGAAGAGGTAGGCCTCGACTTCCTGGCTTCCCTCGTCATCGGTTTCCGCGCCTTTGCGGCGGAACTGGCTCATATAGAGTTCGGTGTAGCGGCCGCCCTGAGCCAACAGGCTGTCGTGCGTCCCGCGCTCGATGATCTGGCCCTCATCCACGAACAGCACCTGGTCGGCATGGCGGATGGTGCTCAGACGGTGGGCGATGACGAAGCTGGTGCGACCATGCAGCAACTTCTCCAGCGCCGTCTGAATCTGGCGCTCAGTGCGCGTGTCCACGCTGCTGGTGGCTTCGTCGAGGATGAGGATGCGCGGGTCGATGAGGGCCACACGCGCGATGGCCAACAGCTGGCGCTGTCCCAGGCTGAGACCCGCGCCGCGCTCGCCCAGAACGGTCTGGTAGCCTTCCGGCAGACGCTCAACGAACTCATGCGCGTGGGACAACTGCGCCGCGGCGATGACCTCTTCGTCTGTTGCCTCCGGCCGGCCGTAGCGGATGTTATTCATGACCGTGTCGCTGAACAAGAAGGTGTCCTGCAACACGATGCCGATCTGTCGCCGCAGGCTCTGCTGAGTCACGTCGCGCAGGTCGTAGCCGTCGATGGTAATAGCCCCGGCGGACACGTCCCAGAAGCGCGGCAGCAGGTTGATGATGGTCGTCTTGCCCGCGCCCGTGGGGCCGACGATGGCCACGGTCTGGCCCGGCTGGGCATCGATGTCCACGCCGCGCAAGACCGGCTCGCCGGGATTGTACTCCGCCCACACATCCTGATAGACCACATGGCCATTGATGGACGGCATATCGACCGCGCCGGGCTTGTCGATGATCTCGGACGGCTCGTCGAGCAGGCCGAAGATGCGCTCCGCGCCGGCGACGGCGCTCTGGAGCGTGGCCCACTGCGTGGCGATCAGCTGCACCGGGCGGTTGAACTGCTGCGTGTAGCCGATGAAGGTGATGATCAGGCCGACCGAGATGGCTGTGCCCAAAAGACCCTGGCCATTGAGCAGCATCAGGCCGCCGACGCCGGCCACCACGGCCAGACTGACGTAGCTCAGCGCTTCCAGCGTGGGGCCGAGAGCGCCGGTAAAGGCCTGGGCGCGGATGTTGGCGTCGCGGTTGGCGGCGTTGCTTTCGCGGAACTGTTGGATGTTCTCGTCCTCGCGGCTGAAGGCCTGCACCTCGCGTACGGCGGAGATGCTTTCCTGCAAGTCGGCGTTGACGTTGCCGATCTGTTGCCGCGCGCGGCGGAAGGCCTTGCGCGCCTGCGCCGAGAACCAGCGCGTGGTGACGAACATCAGCGGCAGGGTGACCAGGCTGATGAGGGCGAAGGGCGCGTTGAGCCGCACCATGACCCAAATCGTCCAGACGATCTGGAGCGTGCCTTGCAGCACTGACACCAGGCCGAAGCCGATGACCTGTTGCAGGGTGTCGCTATCGTTGGTGAAGCGGCTCATCACATCGCCGGCCTCGTGCTTGGTGAAGTAGCCCAAGGACAGGTGATGGAGATGGGCGAAGACCCTGGCTTGCAGGTCACGCAAGACGCGATAACCCGATAGGCTCATCAGGTAGAACATCAGGCCGCTGAGAATGGCGCTGCCGACGTAGAGGCCGACAATGAGCAGGATAAGGCCGCCCAGGCCCGTGAGCGTTTCGGCCGCTGTGGCGTCGAGGTTCGGCGTGGTATACCAGCAGTTGCTGAAAGCATTCTCGGAGTTACCGAAAGCGGCAAAGCCCCCCGGTATGCCACCCGATGCCTCACCCGTCGCCCTGGCCACAGTGAAGGGGCTGAGGTAGCAGTCCACCGCCTGGCCGGTCAGATTGGGGATGAGGACCTGCATGTATGTGCTGCTGACGATGAGGACGGCGACGACCGCCAGCGCCCAGCCGTAGCGGCGGAAGTATTGCCACAGACGGCTGAGAGTCGCGCCCACGCTGCGGGGCTTGCTCGTTTCGGCCGCGAATCGTTGAGTATTGTCCATCATAGTGTCACCTCCGGAAGGGGACTGGCTACTGCGCAGGGGCCACGTCTTCGGCCAGTTGCGAGTGATAGATGTCGGCGTAGACGGCGCTGTTGTCCATCAGTTCCTCGTGGGTGCCACGGGCGACGACGCGCCCCTTCTCCAGGACGAGGATCTGGTCGGCGTTCAGCACCGTGCTGATGCGCTGGGCGATGACAAAACTGGTGCGCCCCTCCATCAGCCGGTCGAGGGCCTTCTGGATCTCATACTCAGTGTTGAGGTCAACGCTGCTGGTGCTGTCGTCGAGGATGAGGATGTGTGGGTCGAGGAGCAGGGCGCGGGCAATGGCCAAACGCTGCTTCTGGCCGCCGCTGAGCGTCGCGCCGCGCTCGCCCACGGGCGTGTCGTAACCCTGGGGGAAGCCGAGGATGAAGTCGTGGGCGGCGGCCGCCTGGGCCGCTGCTTCGATTTCCTCGTCGGTGGCGTCGGGCCGGCCGAAGGCGATGTTGTCGCGGATGCTGCCGCTGAACAACACGGTCTCTTGCAAGACGATGCCGATGTGCTGGCGCAGGCTCTCCAGAGTTACGTCGCGCACGTCGTGGCCGTCGATGAGCACTTGCCCCTCGCTGACGTCGTAGAAGCGCGGGATGAGGTTGATGATGGTGCTCTTGCCGCTGCCCGTCGCGCCCAGCAGGGCGACCGTCTGGCCCGGCGCGGCCGTGAAGTTGATGTCGCTGAGCACTGGCTCGCTGCCGGCGAAGTAACGGAAGGTCACGTCGCGGAATTCAACCTCTCCCTCGACAGTCTTTAGCTCGATCGCGTCCGGCTTGTTCTCGACGTCGTTCTTGGCGTCGAAGATCTCGAAGATGCGATCGGCGCTGGCCCCGGCCTGGGCCATCAGGGAGATGATGAAGCCCAGTTGGCCCATGGGCACGAAGACGTAGATGAGGTAGAGGCTGAACTTCTGCCACTCGCCCAGCGTCAGCGTGCCATTGATGATCTGCCGGCCACCGAAGTAGAGGACGGCCGCCTGTCCCAGATTGGCGATGAGGAAGATGAACGGGAACAGGAAGGAGAAGATGCGGCTGACCTTGACGCGCTGCTCCAGTAGGGAATCGATGCTGTCATCGAAGCGCTTCTCTTCGCGGGCCTCGCTGGTGAAGGCCTTGACGACCTTCAGGCCGGCCAGGTTCTCTTGCAGCGTCGTGTTGACGCGGCCGAGGCGCTTCTGCACCTCCACAAACAATGGCTGGGCGATCATGCCGAAGAACATGAAGATGATCAGGGCCAGGGGGAGCACCGGCAGGACGACCAGCGTCAGCCGGAAGTTGGTCAACAGCAGGATGACCAGCGTGCCGCCCAACAGAATGAGGGCCTGGAGGGCCATCAGCAAACCCTGGCCGATGAAGACGCGCAGGCGCTCCACGTCGTCGGTGGCGCGGATCATGAGCTGGCCGGTGCGGTTGCGGTCATGGTAGCTGAAGCTGAGTCGCTGAATCTTGGAGAACAGGTCGTTACGCAGGTCAAAGGCGATGTTCTCTGACAGGGCCTGGGACATGAAGTTCTGGCCGAAGGCGAAGACGCCGCGGGCGATGGCGAACAGGACGATAATGAGCGTCGCCGTCACCAGAACGCTGGGGGCGTTGTCGAGTTGCGCTTGGGCCGCGGTCAGGTCGAGGCCCAGCCGCTGCGCCGCCAGCGTTTGGATGTTGGCCGGCAAGGACAAGATGCCCTGATTAGTGGCGTTCTTGACGATGGTGTCGATGATCCGCTGCACCAACTGCGGCACGGCGAGCTGTGCTGCCGTGGCGATGACCAGCGACAACATGGCCCCCAGCGTCAGGCGTGGGTAGCGCAGTAGATAGCGGAGGGCGCGGCCAAGCGAGGCCATGTTGGGCCGGCCGGCGCGCTTTTTGGGCTGCTCGGCGGGCGCTCTGCTTGCGAGTTGCATAGGTACCTCTTGTTGGGTTGTGTTGTTACCCTTTATAGGATTCAGCGCAGGAGTTGAGTTTGGTCAGCAGGGCGCCGAGCGTTTCCATCTCTTCGGCCGTGAAGGCGGCGAACAGCTCGCCCACAAAGCGCATGTGCAGATTCGCGTGTTGGCGCACGCGCTGTCGCCCAGCTTCGGTCAGAGCGATATTAAAGCGGCGGCGATCCGCCTCGTCCAGCCGGCGTTCGACCATACCTTCCTCCTCCAGGCCCCGGATCAGAGCACTAATGGTGTTGCGGCCTTTGCCTTGATGGTCGCTGATCGTCGACGGGTTCATGCCGTTGTCATTGCCTATCCATTCTTCGAAGAGCAAGAGCAATAGCACCCGATACTGGGCATAGGAAAGGTCGGACTCATTGAGGCTGGCCTCGCCTAGCCGGAACATCCGATGGGACACACGCCAGAACTGATCCATCAGGCGCGCGGCCTGCGGTTCGCTGGCTGCAAACAGCGACGTTGTGAACGCCTCCATCTGCTTGGCCCTTTCGGGGTCTAGACCATGAATAAACGGCATAGTGACTTCATTCGCTCGCGAAATATTACGACTTGGAATTATACGTAGGCGAACTACTTTGTCAAGAGGCATTTTGCGCCGGCCCAGGCGCTCTCATCCGTGCCCTGCCGTCTTCGTAAGCCACGATGTAAGTCGCGGCCAGTACTGTTACGGGGTGTACCCAAGTACCGTGAGGACCGCAGATGCAAACGGATAGTAAGGTTAGCGCAGCGAAAACTCCCCATCCACGTCTAGAATCCCATCCAACCAGCCGCGCAGCCGGCGGCCTGATGCAGGTTGCCCAGGTTGTGGTTCTGGCGCTGGCCGCGGCACTGGTGGTTGGTGTGGTGCGATTTTTCCCCGCCTATGATTACCCTCACTGGATCTACCAGGCTCATGTCTTAGCCAATCTGGCGGAGTATGGTCAGTGGTTCAGCCTTCAGCTGGTGCCTACGCCCAACCTGGGCAGCACGATGTTTCTCTGGCCGCTCACGCTGGGGCTTAACGCCGAGATGGCTGGACGGGTGTTGACCTCCATCTACGCCTTTCTCACCGTGCTGGCATTTGCCTATCTCGTTCGCAGCAAGGGAGTCAAGTCAGGGCTGTTGTTGCTGGGGCCGGTGCTGGTTTTCAACTACTTCTTCTACAATGGTTTCCTCAGCTACTTCCTGGGCCTGCCGCTGGTGCTCTTCACTATCGGTTTCTTCGAGCGCATCGAGAAGCTGACGCCCGGCCGCTGGGTAGCGCTAGCGCTGCTGTCGGCCGTGGCGTTCCTTTGCCACCTGTTCGTCTGGTTCCCCATCGCGATGTATGCCGCTGTTGCCGGGTTGTTGAGCGGGCGGGTGCGGACGGCACTGGCCTATTGGTCGACGCAGTTCCTGTCGGTGGCCCTGCTGGCGATCTATACCCTGACGCGCACATCCTCGGAACCATTGCGCGCTGTGTTTTACCAGAGCATCCCTGACAAGCTTTTTGGGCTGATCACGCCCATGTTGCCCCTGAGTCGCGTCGATCCGTTTCCCTCGCGCCTGCCATTCCTGCCGCTCAATGGCTTGTTTGCACTGGGGATCGCGGTGCTGTTCTTCGTCACGCTGCGCCGATTGATCCGCAGCAAGCCCAACCGCGCCATGCTCGTTTTGCCGGTGACGGTGGCGCTGCTGTTGCTGGTGGCCATCCTGACGCCGGTGGATTGGTTCGCGGGCATGCGGGCCTTTGACAAGCGGATCACCTTCATGGGCTTTGCGCTGCTCCTCGCGACGATGGGGCGCTATACGCCACAGAGGTTGGCCCTGCCCGTGGGGGCGATCGCCGCAGTTATCCTGGGGCTGCACTACGTGGTCTTTGCCGGCGCGAACGGCTACATGACCTCGATCCACCAGGCGCTTCAGGCCCGGCCACAGGGGGCAAGCCTGCATGTCTTCACTTTCCGCAACCCACCGATGTATGCGGCTTGTAACCCCGGTGTCATGAATCTGGGCCACGGCGTCTTTCCATTGCAATGGTTTCCACTGTTCGACGTTGTTGAGCGCGACCATTTGGAGGTCGAGACCTTTGAGACGGCGCTGTTGCGCGAGCGACCGGACAGCACACCGGAAGTGACGTTTGGCAAGGCCGATGACCGTCAGGGTTATCGCGACTTCGCGGCCGACCTGCGGCAGACGCCGCCGGCCTACGATTACCTGGTCATCTTTGGTTGCCCCAAAGACCTGCAGGTCGTGGCCGACATCTGGCAGCCAGGGCCAAACCAGATTGCCCAAGAAGTGAACCAGGGGCCATATCATGTGCTCCTGGAAATGCGTTAGAGAACCGCCACATGAACGAATCGAAGCTCACTATCGCCGACACGGGTAAGAGAACAGTGGATATGCTGTCCGCGCTCCTGGCATCTATGCGGCCGCGTCAATGGTCCAAAAACGCCTTTGTCTTTGTGCCCCTCATCTTTGACCGCAAGCTGTTAGACCCGAACAGCGTTATCCGCAGCCTGATCGCCTTCGTGCTACTCTGTGCCATGTCGAGCGCGGTCTATCTGATGAATGACCTGGCCGACATCGAGAAGGATCGCCTGCACCCGGTTAAGCGCCACCGGCCGCTGGCATCGGGCCGGCTTAGTCCCTACCTGGCGCGGATCGCCTTTGTCATTCTGGCGGTGTCGAGCCTGGCCGCCGGCTATATGCTGTCGCCAATGTTGGCAGCCGTGCTGTTAACCTATCTGCTGCTGCAACTGACTTACACCTTCCGGCTTAAGAACATCGTCATCCTGGATATTCTGGCCGTGGCGGCCGGCTTTGTACTGCGCATCGGGGCGGGCGTGGCCGTCATCTCTGTGGTGCGCTTCTCGCCCTGGCTATATGTCTTTGGGGGGTTCCTGGCTCTTTTCCTGGTGGTTGGCAAGCGCCGCCACGAGCTGGTGTTGTTGGGGCAGGGCGCGGGCGAGCACCGCGCCATCCTGGCCGAATACAACCTCGATCTCATCGACCGGATGCAGAGTATCGTCGTTACCAGTGGTCTGATCGCCTATAGCACCTACACATTCCTGGCCGAGGGCTTGCCCGAGAACCATACCATGATGCTGACCATCCCCTTTGTGCTGTATGGTTTCTTCCGCTATGAATACCTGGTCTACGTCCGCGGCGACGGCGGGGAGCCTGAGGAAATTTTGCTGCGCGACCGTCCACTACAAATCGCGTTGGCCCTCTGGGCACTGACTGTTGTGGCCGTCCTTTATTTCTTCTAGAATCAACTTTAACGTTCGTGATCCTTAACCGCCCCGAAGGTCACTGTGAAGCCGGGCGAAATTGAGCTATCCTAGGTGCTGGCCCAATATTGAAGCCCCCCTCAGTCGTCCGTCTGGGCGACAGGACACCGAAACAAGGAAGCTCCATGTCTGCAAACTTATCACCTATCAGCCGTCCTCTTGAACCGCAGCGACGGGCTATCGTCGTTGGCGCTTCGTCCGGGTTGGGCGCGGCCCTGGCCATCCGGTTGGCCGGCCAGGGCTATCGCGTGGCCGCCGTCGCTCGCCGCGAGGCGGAACTGGCTGCCCTGCGCGACCGGGCGGCGCAAACCGGCCGCGGCGTCATCTGCCCCTATGTCCACGACGTGACCGAGTACGCCCAAGTGCCGCTCCTGTTCGACCAGATCACCCGCGATCTGGGTGGCCTTGATCTGATTATCTATGTCGCTGCCGTGCAGCCGCAGGTTGAGCTGCACGAGTACAACTTCGCCAAAGACGAAGCCATGATTCGCACCAACCTCCTCGGCGCGATCGCCTGGCTCAACGAGGCCGCCGCCCGCTTCGAACGCGCGCGGAGCGGCCGCATCGTCGCCATCAGTTCCATCGCCGGCGACCGCGGCCGCGTCGGCAGCCCGGTCTATAACGCCAGCAAGGCTGGCCTGGACACCTACGTTGAGGGACTGCGCAACCGCCTGTCCCGCTACGGCGTGAAGGTCATCACCGTGAAGCCCGGCTTCATCGACACTGAGTTGCTCAAGAACGCCGCTCGCACCTTCTGGGTGATCTCGCCCGAGGAGGCCGCCGCGCGCACCCTGGAAGCGGCCGAGCGCGGGCGACAGGTCGTCTACATTCCGCCCCGCTGGCGGCTGGTCAGCCTCATCGTCAGCGCGCTGCCGTCGGTGATCTTCCGGCGGTTGAACTTCTAGCTCAACCAGCCCCTCATTAGAGAACATCATGAACCAAGTACTGTCGAAAACAAAGAGCGATGCCGCGGCCGCGGGCCGCGCGAACGCGGTGAACCTGCCGATCGACCACCTGGAAACGGTCAGCTCGTGGGGCGGGGTCAGCAAGAGCCTGAGCTATGTCTACCGGCCAGCCACGGTTGACGCGCTGCACGAAGTCTTGCAGGCGGCACGGCGTAGTGGCCGTAGCGTCGGCCTGCGCGGCGGTGGCAATAGCTATGGCGACGCGGCCATGAACACCGAGAATATCGTCGTCGATCTGCGGCGCATGAACCGCATTCTGGACTGGAACCCGGAGACGGGCGTCATCCGTGTAGAGCCGGGCGTCACGTTGGCCGAGTTATGGCAATACATCCTGGAGGACGGCTGGTGGCCGCCGGTGGCCACGGGCACCAGCTTCACCACCATGGGTGGCTGCGCGTCTATGAACGTCCATGGCAAGAACGCCTACAAGGCCGGTCCCATCGGTGACCACATCCTTGAGTTTGACCTGATGCTGGCCTCGGGCGAGACGATCACCTGTAGCCGCGAGGCCAATAGTGACGTGTTCTATGCCGCCATTGGTGGCTTTGGTATGCTGGGCATCTTTACCAGTCTGACGATGCAGATGAAGCGCATCTACTCTGGCCTGCTGGATGTGGAGACGTCCGCCCGCGGCAATCTGCGCGAGATGCTGGACTACTTCTACGAGAACACCGGCCGCTCCGACTACACCGTCGGCTGGGTCGATTCGCTGGCCAGCGGCCGGATGCTCGGCCGCGGCGATGTCCACCGGGCCAACTATCTGGCCCCCGGCGACGATCCCGCGCCGGCCCAGACGTTGCGCCTGGAGAACCAGCACCTCGGCCCGAACCTCTTCGGCGTCGTGCCGCGGTCGATCATCTGGATGTTCATGTGGCCGATGATGCGCGATATCGGCGTGCGCTTCGTCAACCAGGGCAAGTACCTGGTGGGCAACGTCAGCGGCGTCAAGCGCTATCGCCAGCCGCACGTGCAGTTCCACTTTCTGCTCGACTACGTGCCCGACTTCAAGCGCGCCTACTCGCCGGGTGGCCTCATCCAATACCAGCCGTTCATCCCCAAGGAGACGGCCGAGGCCGCCTTCAGCGACATCCTTTCGCTCTGCCAGCGGCGCGGGCTGCCCAACTATCTGACCGTGCTGAAGCGGCACAAGCCGGATGATTTCCTGCTGTCCTATGCGGTTGACGGCTTTTCGCTGGCAATGGACTTCCGCGTGACCGATGACAATCAACAGCGAATGAAGTGGATGACGCAGGAGCTGGACGAGATCGTTCTGGCCGCCGGCGGGCGCTTCTACTTCGCTAAGGACAGCACGTTGCGGCCAGAAGTGGCCCGTGCCTACCTGGGCGAGGAGCGCATCGCCGCTTTCCGCGCGCTCAAATGCCGCTGCGACCCCGATGATCTGTTGCAGACCGACCTGTGGCGGCGCGTCTTCCCGGAGAAATAGTCTCCTGCCTTGACACCGATCCATCTGACGCGGCCGGAATGCGCGCATTCCGGCCGCGTTTTTGTTGGTTGTGTCTATTCCTCTTCGGACGATCCCGCCTGGGCACGCGCGCGCAGCTTTTGCAGCCGCGCCTCGACGCCACGAGCGATGACCGTGGCATCCTCGTAGCGCGTGAAGTAGTTGTGTTCGCCGGTCAGCGTCTCCAGACGCATGTAGAGGGCGCGGCCGTCGCTGGCCTCATAGGCCAGGGTAATGCGCCGGCCAACCAGCCCGCCGACCAGTTGCCAGTAGTCGCGGCTCAACGCCTCGGGCGGCTTGGGCTGGCCCTCAGTTGTCTCTTCGCGCCCGGCCACAAGCCGGCTCAGGCGGACGACGTACTTCTCGGCCGAGGGCGCCAACTCCAGCACGTCAGCCTCGAAGACGGCCCGCAGGTATTCGCCGCTTGGCAGCCGCCAGGCGAACTGGATCGGGAATGACTGACCGGGCTGGTAGTGGGCTTCGGGCATGATGGCGGGGCAGTGTAAAGGGCCGCCGCTCCTGGTGGGCGACGGCCCTTTTGCGGGGTGAAACAGCGTCGGACGACTTAGCGAATGGCCAGCTCGGTGGCCTTGTCGAACAGTTGAACGTTGTTCATGTCGAAGACGACGTCGATCTTGTTGCCCGTGTGGACGCCAAGACGCGGGTCCACCGTGCCGACAAAGCTGTTGTGGCCGGAGTTGAGGTACAGGTGCAGTTCATGCCCCAGTAGCTCGATGACCTCGACCACGGCCGAGACCGGCTCCGCATTGATGTTCGGCGGCGCGAATTCCGGTGCGTGGACGTGCTCCGGGCGGACGCCCATGATGACTTCCTTGCCGGAGTAGGGGGCGAAGGCTTCCTTGCGATTGTCGGGGATGCGCACGCGAAAATCGCCCGTGTCGATGAACTGCCGGCCCTCTTCGTTGACCAGCGTGCCATTGAAGAAGTTCATCGATGGGCTGCCGATGAAGCCGGCGACGAAGACGTTGACCGGTTCGTTATACAGGTTGCGCGGCGTGTCGCACTGTTGCAGGATGCCGTCGGCCAGCACGGCGATGCGGTCGCCCATGGTCATGGCCTCTACCTGGTCGTGGGTGACGTAGATGAAGGTCGTGCCCAGGCGTTGGTGGATCTTGCTGATCTCCGCGCGGGCGGAGACGCGCAGCTTGGCGTCGAGGTTCGACAGCGGTTCATCCATCAGGAACACCGATGGCTCGCGAACGATGGCCCGGCCGACAGCGACACGCTGCCGCTGGCCGCCGGAGAGGGCCTTGGGCTTACGGTCGAGCAGGTTGGCCAGGCCGAGGATATCGCTGGCCTGATTGACGCGGCGCTCGATCTCTGCCTTGGGCATCTTGCGCAACTTAAGGCCAAAGGCCATGTTGTCGTAGACGCTCATATGCGGGTAGAGAGCGTAGGACTGGAAGACCATGGCGATATCACGGTCCTTCGGCGGCACGTCGTTGACGACCCGGTCGCCGATCAGGATGTCGCCTTCGCTGACCTCCTCCAGACCAGCAAGCATGCGCAGGATGGTCGACTTGCCGCAGCCGGACGGGCCGACGAACACCATGAACTCCTTGTCGGCGATCTCCAGGTTAAAGTCCTTGATGACGCTGACGTCGCCGAATCGCTTGTAGACATGCCGGAAGCTCACACTCGCCATTGCTCTCTCCTTAAAGAAAGTGGGTGGGATAATTTGCTAAGAAAGCGGTCGCCCGTACCCTGCGCGACCGAACGATGGCCGCACTATACCCCGGCCGCGGTCAGCGTCAAGAGCAACGTCTAAGATCGTGGTGTTTTTGGCTAAAGCCGTGGTGGAACTGGCTAAAGGACGAACAGCCCCTCGAGCCGCGCCAACGCGGCGATGTCGGGCGGCAGGTCGGGCGGCAAGTAGCGGGCGTAGGCGCGCATCCAGTTGGCGACGCTCTGGTGGTTGACCTGGAGCCGGCGGGCGACCTCGCGCATGGAGTAGCCCTCCAGATAGAGTTGCAGCGCCTGGAAGCGGATTTCCTCGTCGTAGCCCTGGTCGCGGGGGTGGGGTGTATAGCGGCAACCGCAGAGGACGCAGCGATAGCGTTGGCTGCCGGCGGGAGTGCGGCCGTCACGCGCCTGATGGTGGGTCTTGTTGCAGCGAGGGCAGACGGCGCTGGTGGTCATTGTCCTAGAGCAGGGTCATCACCACAGCGACCACAAACAGGACCAGGGCCAGCAGGGCGACGGCGCGGTTTTCGCGTAGTGCTTCGGCCAGCGATGGCGGCTGGGCGGGGCGCGTTCGCGTCTGTCGCCCAAAGAGCGCGTCGGCGAACTGCTCGATAGATTGCGGCCGGTCGTCGGGGTGCATCTCCATGGCCCACTCTATGGCCTCGGCCACACGTGACGAAACGCCCGGGTTCAGGCCGCGCAACGGCCGCAGCGCGCGCGGGTTCAGGAAGCGCGATTTGGCGTCCGGAGGCGGGAAGTCGCTTAGTAGATGGTAGAACGTGGCTCCGAGGGCGTAGATGTCGGTGCGCACGTCGGTATGGCCGCTGTCGCCGCCATATTGCTCCAGGGGCGTATAGAGGGCCGTGCCGCGCCCCTGCACGACGGTGATTGTCCGGGCGTCGTCGGGAGCCAGTAGCTTCACCAGGCCGAAGTCGACTAGCTTAATACGGTCGTCTGGCGTCAGCTTGATGTTGCTTGGCTTGATATCCCGGTGGACAACGGGCGGCGACTGGCGGTGGAGATAGCTGAGGGCATCGATGATCTGCGTGGCCCAACCCAGCACTGTCACTTCGGCCAGCATCTCGCCGCGTTCATGGCTGGCCTGGAGCAACTCCCGCAGGTCGTTGCCCGGCACGAAATCCATCACCAGATAGTCGCGGTTGTCAGAGGAAAAGAAGTCCGAGACTTTCGGCAGGTTGGGGTGATCCAACTGGGCCAGGATGCTGGCTTCTTGCAGGAACTGCTGGTGGGCTTGCCGGCGCAGCTCGGGGCTGAGATGGGGATCGGGCGGCACGCCCTTGATCGCGCACAACCGGCCGGGCAAACGCAAGTCCTCGGCGCGGTAGACATTGCCCATGCCGCCCCGGCCGACGATGTCGGTCAGGCGATAGCGGCCGTGCAACACTGTGCCCTCCGGGTGGGGCGCGTTGTCATCGGCCAGGCCGAGCGCGTCGGACGGCGGCAACACTGGACGATCACTCATACGATCTATTATAATCCAAATGCAGGAGGAGCGTCACACGCGGCCGTGGGCTGCGGGCTGAACCGACGAATTCGAGGGTTGCAGGCATGGACGAAAGACCCGTCTTGTTGATCAACGAAGGTGAGCTGGCCGGCCAGCGCTGGACACTGAACGATGATGAGTTCCTGGTCGGCCGCGGCAATGACTCCGACATCGTACTGCCCGAACGCCAGGTCTCTCGCCACCACCTCAAGGTCCTGTTTCGCGAGGGCCGTTATCTGTTGCAGGACCTGGATAGTAAGAATGGCACCTTCCTCAATGGCCAGCAAATCCACGGCACTGTGCCCCTGCAAGATGGCGACGAGATCCAGATCGCCCTCTGCGTGCGGATGGTCTTTGTCGGCAGTGATGCGACCGTGCCCTTGAGCTTCGACAGCCCTCGTGTGGATGGCGTCAACTTACGCCTGGACGAAGACCGGCGCACGGTGGTCATTAAAGGGAAGGAACTGGACCCGCCGTTGTCGCTGGCCCAGTTCCGTCTACTGGAGATGCTCTATGAGGCCAATGGCGCTGTATGCGGCCGCGACGACATCATCGAGGCGGTCTGGCCGGGCACAGGTGGCCTGGGCGTGTCAGAACAGGCCATCGATGCCTTGGTGCGGCGCTTGCGTGACCGCTTGGCCGAATTGGACGAGCAGAACTACATCGTGACCGTCCGCGGCCACGGCTTCCGCCTCGACAACCCCTGAGCGCGGCTAGGTCGCACTGTTGGCCAGCTGACGCGCGCCCAACTCGCCTCGAATAAGGCCTAAACGGTCGGCCAGGTCGGGCTGCCCGGCGCTGTTGGCTTGCTCGCGCAGCATGTCAATGACCTGAACCAACTCGGGCGAGATTAGGTCGGCCGCCGTGTCCATCAGCCGTTCGCGCGCGGCTTTGTCCGGCGCGTTGACCAACTGCGACAGCAGCTCCACCTCTGGCGGCGTCTCGCCTTGAACGAGCCGGATGACCTCTTCCTGAACATGGCGCAGCTTCTCGGCTTCGTCGCTCCGGCCGCTCTCTTCGGCGTGGGCCAGGCGGGCATCGACGACATGCATGAACGCATCATCGATATTGGCCATGTTGGCCGCGATGGCCTCCCGCGTATCGGCCGCGGCCAGGATTGTGTTGAGCGTTTGCTGCGCTTCCTCCAGAACATTCTGCGCTGCCTGTTGCAATTCGCGCTGCATCTCCAGCAGTCGGTCGCGAATCTGGGTCAGGCGTTGAGCGCCGGCCGCGTCCTTGCTCTTCTGGCGTTTCTCGATCTCACTCGTCAGCAGCGCAAAGAACTGGTAGTCCATGGCTGCCTGGCCGGTGAGGGCGATGGTGTTGACGATCGAGTCGTCCTGTTCGTTGCGGAGGATGTGGGTCAACAGGAGCTGCGACGAAAGGCCGTTGGCCTTCTTGGCGTCCTGATTCAGGGCATGGAGGGCGATCTGCTGCTTCTCGATCTGCCGGCCGACGGGCGTCTCGGTCATGAGCCTGGCCTGCAGGTTGAGCAGATTGTTGACCAGGTTGGGATCATTCGACTGGCTGGCCGCCTCGATCTGTGCCCGTAGGATGGCGAAGAAGGTTTCGTCGATCTCCTTGCCGCGCTCCTTGAGCAGGAAGTCTTGGACGTCGGTCGCCGCGTTCGCCAGCGTGCCGAGAAGCTCGGCCTGCTTCTGCTGCCGGGCCAACATCTCGGGCGTAATGCCTTCGGTGCCCCAGACCTTCTCCATAAAGCTTTGCAGCGTGAGCATCGTCTGCGGTTGGAGCATATAACCGCGCCGCTGCTCCATTGGCGTCTGATTGATAACCTCCTGCACCAGCCGGCCGATGAGTTCTTCGCGCCGCATCTGGTCGAGGTTCAGTTCCTGGGGCACATAAACCATGAACAGGTCGTGGGCGGGGTCGTGATAGAGCAGAGGCGTGGCGACACGGCCGCTCGCGCCGCAGTTGGGACATACGGCGACGTTGAGCTGACCCGACAGCAACATCTCTTTGAGCTGTGGCTGACGCGCGGCGTCAATCACTTGATAGATATTGACGGGGTAGGGAACTCCGCAATTGGGGCAGGTAATCTGCGTTTGCATTCGATCTCCTTTATCGGCGCGGGTCGTCGTGGGCGGGCTTGGCCCAGCGTCCAGACGGCCGCGCGGGTATTCTTTGGTCTAGTCTCGCGGTAGCGAGAAAGTAAATGTGGTTCCCGGCGCGCCGGCGTCGCCTTCGCTGTTGCCGCGAAACCAGATGCGGCCGCCATGCGCCTCGATGATGGCCCGTGACAGATACAGACCCAGCCCGGTGCCTTCCGTCTTACGGCTGAGAGCGTTGTCGACGCGCGAAAACTTCTGGAACATGCGGTGCTGATCGCGCGCGGCAATGCCGATGCCTTCGTCGCAGACCGAGACGGTGACGTGTTGCGGGTGCACCTCGCCCACGATGGCAATCCGGCCGCCGTCAGGCGAGTACTTGATGGCGTTGCTGACCAGGTTGTTGAGGACCTGCGTCAGCCGCCGCTCGTCGCCGATGATCGTTGGGAAATCGGCCGGAAAATCGACCGTGATGGTGTGCTCCTTCGTCTGTGGGGCGAACTTGCGGGCCACCGCAGTGGCCAGTTTGGGCAGTCTGACCTCGTCGCTGATCTCCAGCGTAAACGTGCCGGCCTGCAAGCGCGAGGCTTCCAGCAGGTTGTCGATCAGTCCATTCAGATTGTCGGCCTCCTCTTCGATGACGGTCAGTGACTCATCGAGCACATCCGGTGACCAGCGCCCATCTGGCCGTCGCAGTGTGCCGGCGTAGCCCTTGATGATCGACACTGGCGTCTTCAGCTCGTGGCTGATGACGGAGATGAATGTCTTCTGCAGCGCCTCTTCCTCGCGATAGCGGGTCAGGTCACGGACGCTGGCGATGATGTCGGTCATCTGGCCATCAGCGCCAAGCAGGGGCGCGTAGGTGATGCCCAGGCTGAGCGTATCGCGCTCGGCGGGGCAGGCGACATCGCGACGGCGGTGGGCCTCGCCCTCCACATAGAGGTGGGCCGCGTTAGGCTGTGGCCAGTGTCGGGCCAACGCCGCGTTCAGGTCCGATTCTGTCTTCAGCCCTTGCCACTGGATCACATCGTCATGGCTGCGGCCGATGGCTTCGGCCGCCGTCCAGCCGGTCATGTGGCTCAAGGCGCGGTTGAAGACGGTGATTCTCAGTTGTGGATCGAGGATCATCACCCCGTCGGCGCTTTGCTCCAGGATGGCGTCGAGGCGCTGCTTCTCCTGATTGACGCGCTGATAGAGGCGGGCATTGCCGACGGCGATGGCCGCCTGCTCGGCGAAGCTGCGCAGCAAGTTGGGCGCGTCCTCGACGAAGTAGTAGTTGCCGGACTGAAAGACGTAGATCAGGCCAATGACCACGCCGCCACTGCTGAGCGGTAGACGGATAACCTGACTGAGGCCGAGGTTCGCTTCCTTGGCCACCCTCCGCAGCTGCTCAACCAGTTCGGGGAAGGTCTCGCCCTCGCTTCCCTCGCGATAGGGCATGCTGCGCACCAGGGGAGCGAAGTGATCGACCAGATGGGCCGGAATGCCATAGACCGCGGTCACGCGCAGCCGCTCACTGCCCGGTTCGGCCAGGGCGATCATGCCCGCCTGCCCGGAAACGAGTTCGACGGCCGACTTGAGGATCAGCCGTAGCAAGTCGTGCAGGTCCAACTCGGCCGTCATCGCCCGGCTGATGGCCAGCAAGTACTCACGCTGCAAAATGCGGATATCGACTAAGGCCCTTGACATGTTTTCCCAGAGGTAACGACGCCTGATTCTAGCACACGTTGCCACCGTGACTATCAGCATAGCCGTTTTCTCTTGGAATTGCGTAATAGCGGTGCTAGAGTTGCGACAGATTTGGCCCACTTCACAGCTCGGCCGGCAAATGCGCCGGCGGCGAGGCGAAGTGGGTAATGGAAGGCCAATAGATGACCCCCTTTGCCGGTGTGCGCCTGGGGCACGCCACACATCCTCAGTATCCAACCGGTTGCACGGTCTTTCTCTGCCCGGCGGGAACGTTTGGCAGCGTGGAGGCGCGCGGCCCGGCCCCCGGCAGCCGCGAGCTGGCCGTGCTGGCCCCGGACAAGCCGGACGACAAGGAAGTCAACGCCGTCGTGCTGACCGGCGGCAGCGCTTTTGGGCTGGCGACGGCCGATGGCGTAATGCGCTACCTGGCCGAACGCGGCGTCGGCCACCCCACGCCCATCCGCCCGGTGCCCATTGTTCCCGCCGCGGTGGTTTTTGACCTGTGGCCGGGCCGAGACTTTACGCCCGACGCGGCCATGGGCTACGCGGCCTGTGAGGCTGCGGATGGCGATGCGGACGAGATCGCCCAGGGCAACGTCGGCGCGGGCGCGGGCGTGCTGGTGGGCAAGTGGGCCGGCTTCCAGTACATGATGAAGGGCGGTTTTGGCGTGGCAACGGTGCGTCAGGCGGGCGTGGAAGTGGCCGCGGCGGCCGTGGTCAACGCCGTGGGCGATGTCGTCAACGCCGACGGCACAGTGCTCGCCGGCGCGCGCGACCCGGCCGGCGGCTGGCTGGCGGAGCGCAATCCGCTGCGTTTTGTAGACGAGTCGCGCTTGCCGTTGCCGGGCACGAACACGACGCTGGTCGTCGTCGCCACCGACGCCATTCTGACGCGCAACGAGTTGGCCCGGCTGACGCATCAGGCGCACAACGGCCTGGCCATCGCTGTGCGGCCGTCGCACACGCGCCACGATGGCGATGTCGCCTTCGTCCTGGCCACGAACCGTGTGCCGGCCCCGGTCACGCTGGTCGGCAACATGGCCGTGGCCGCCGTTTCCGAGGCCATTCGCAATGCGGTACGCTTTGCCGCGTCCATGGCCGGAATACCCGGTCTGGCCGGCTGAGCGCGGCATCTATTGGAGTGTCTATGAAGCAAGTCGTTTCTGTGTTCGGAAGCTCGGCGCCCGCCCCGGATAGCGAGGCCTATTCCGAGGCGCGGCGGCTGGGCCAGTTGCTGGCCGAGGCCGGCCTGGCCGTGGCCACGGGTGGCTATGGCGGCACGATGGCCGCTGTCAGCCAGGGCGCGGCCGAGGCTGGTGGCCATGTGATCGGCGTCACCTCCAGCGCCATTGAGCGTTACCGGCCAACCCCGCCCAACGAGTGGGTGAGCGAGGAGATTCGTTTCGATTCTCAGCGCGATCGGTTGCTGCATCTGGTCATGAGTAACGAGGCCATGATCGCCCTGCCGGGCGGCATCGGCACGCTGTCGGAAGTGGCGTTGGCCTGGAGTCTCTTGCAGACGGGCGAGTTGGCGGCCCGGCCGCTGGTGTTGTTAGGCTCGATCTGGCGCGAGACATTCCGTGTCTATGCCCAGGCCGAGTACGTCCGGCCGCGCGACCTGGACCTGGTTTACCTGGCCACTTCGTCGGAGACGGCTGTGGCTTATGTTAAGCAAAGCCTGGCGACCCAGGGGGCATGAGCCAGAGGGAGACCTTCCATGACCGGCTCACCTGTGGCGGCGCGTGCTGACCGGCCGCTCTTCCTGAAGCTCGGCGGCTCGTTGCTGACCGACAAGACAGCCACCGAGGCGCTGCGTGGCGCGGAGTTGGTGCGCCTGGCTGAGGAGATCGCCACAGCGCGGGCGGCGCGGCCGGGCCTGCGCCTGGTGCTGGGCCACGGCAGTGGCTCGTTTGGGCACGTGGCTGCCGCGCGGCACGGCACACGAGCGGGTGTGGTCGGCGCGGACGCCTGGTTGGGCTTTGCCGCGGTCAGTGACGCCGCCGCGCGGCTGAATCGGCACGTGGTCGCGGCGTTGCTGGCGGCGGGCGTGCCCGCCATTGGTCTGCCGCCATCGGCTTCGGCCGTCGTCGCCGACGGTCACATCCGCGCGCTGGCGACCGGGCCGGTCCTTGCGGCCCTGGAAGCGGGATTACTGCCCGTTGTCTTCGGCGACGTGGCCTTCGATAGCGCGCGCGGCGGGACGATCGTTTCGACTGAGGAAGTGTTGGGCTACTTGGCCCACACCCTGCGACCGGCGTGGCTGTTGCTGGCCGGGGAGACGGCCGGCGTCCTGGACGCCGGCGGCCACGTTCTGCCGCGCATCTCCCGGGCGACGCTGCCCGCCGTCTTGCCCGCCTTGGGCGGCTCGCGCGGCACCGACGTGACCGGCGGCATGGCCAGTAAGGTCATGACGATGCTGGATCTGTTGGCCGGCCTGCCGGGGTTGCGCGTGCGCGTCTTCTCTGGCCTTGTGCCCGGCTTGCTGGCGCGCTTGCTGCAGGCTCCCGACCTGCAAGAGGGGACAGAGTTGTCAGAGACATGACACTCGTCACCTCTATTTGTGACATTTTTCACTAACAGTCCCACCCTTGCTTCTGGCATAATGAATTGACTAGCACCTACCGTCCAGGTTGGCGCGGCCGTCATGTGCGGCCGCCGGCCACTACCTGAAAAACCCCGGTACGCCCCTGGTCTACTGCGACTCGTTGGGTCCGGCCCAGGGGGGGAGCAAACAGGAGAAACATGCCTTTGCGAAACGAGAAGGTCGATCCGCCCTCAGACGATAAACGCTGGCGGATCGTTCAAGCCACCATGCAGCGGAACGGCTTTGAGCGCGATGGCCTCATCGAGACGCTACACACTGTTCAGGAGTCCTTTGGCTTTCTCGATGATGATTCACTGCGTTATGTAGCTGCGTCGTTGAATGCGCCGCTTAGCCAGGTCTACGGCGTATCGACGTTCTACCACATGTTCAGCCTGAAGCCGGCCGGCCGCCATACGTGCGTCGTCTGTCTGGGCACGGCCTGCTACATCAAAGGCATGCCCGCCATGTTGCGGCAAATCGAGAACCGCTACGGCATCAAGGCGGGCGAGACAACGCCTGATGGTCAGTTGTCGTTGCTGACGGCGCGTTGTCTGGGGGCTTGCGGTCTGGCGCCCGTGGCCGTCTTCGACGGCAGCATCGCCGGCAAGCTGGAAATCGACGTGGCCATGCGCCACCTGGAGGAGTTGACGGAGGTGGAAAGTGTACGAGAGGCTTGAGGAAATCACCCTGGCCGAGCAGGAAGTTGCTGCCCGCTTTCCCCACACGGTCAATGTGTGCATGGCCGCTGGCTGCATGTCCTCGCAGAGCGGGGCGATCAAGGAAGCGCTCGACAAGGAAGTCGAGGTCAACGGTCTGGAGCGCTGGTGTCGCGTGCGCGGCGTCGGCTGCATGGGCCTGTGCGCCAATGGCCCGCTGGTCTCGGTCGATGCCGACAACCCGACCGAGACGCTTTACCACCATGTTGTCCCCGAAGACGCGCCGGACATCGTCGGCGCGCTGGATGGCCCGCCGGTGGCGCGACTACACTGCCCGACGAACGTGCCCTTCTTCCAGCGGCAGCAGAAGATTGTCCTGGAAAATAGCGGCCGCATCGACCCGGAGCGCATCGAGGAATACATCGCCGCCGACGGCTACACAGCGCTCGTGAAAGCCATTACCGAGATGAGTCCGACCGAGGTGATCGATGAAATCATCGCCAGCGGACTGCGCGGCCGCGGTGGCGGCGGCTACCCAACCGGCCTGAAATGGACGACGGTGGCCAAGGCGGATGGGCAGACGAAGTACGTGATCTGCAACGCCGACGAGGGCGATCCCGGCGCATTTATGGATCGCAGCGTGTTGGAGAGCGATCCGCACCGCATCCTGGAGGGCATGGCCATCGCCGGCTACGCGATCGGCGCGAGCCAGGGCTACATCTACGTCCGTGGCGAGTATCCGCTGGCTGTGGCCCGGCTGAAGACGGCCATTCGCCAGGCGCGCCGGGTCAATATGCTCGGCAGCGGCATCGCCAGCACGCCCTTCGCCTTCCATATCGACATCCGTCTGGGCGCGGGCGCGTTTGTTTGTGGCGAGGAGACGGCGCTCATTGCCTCCATCGAGGGCAAGCGCGGCCAGCCCCGGCCGCGGCCGCCCTACCCGGCCGAGTATGGCCTGTGGGGCCAACCGACGCTCATCAACAACGTCGAGACGCTGGCCAACGTGGCCCCGATTATCCGCAACGGCGGCGAATGGTACGCCCGCATCGGCACGCCGACCAGCAAGGGCACAAAGGTTTTCGCCCTGGCCGGCAGCATCAACAATACCGGCCTCATCGAAGTGCCCATGGGCACGCTGCTGCGCGAAATCATCTACGACATCGGCGGTGGCGTCTTTGGTGGCGGCCAGTGCAAGGCCATCCAGACGGGCGGCCCGTCGGGCGGCTGCATCCCGGCCGAGTTCCTGGACACGGCCGTGGACTACGAGTCGCTGTCCAAGCTCGGCTCGATCATGGGGTCGGGCGGCATGATCGTCATGGACGAGACGGCCAGCATGGTCGATGTGGCTCGCTACTTCATGGAATTCTGCATGACTGAATCGTGCGGGCGCTGCGTGCCCTGTCGCGTCGGCACGGTGCATATGCACAATCTGCTGGAGAAGTTCAGCCGCAAAGAGGCCACGTCGCGCGACCTCATCCTGTTGGAGAAGTTGTGCGACATGGTCCGCACGACCAGCCTGTGTGGCCTGGGACAGACAGCGCCCAACCCGGTGCTCAGCACCCTACGCTACTTTCGCCACGAATACGACGCCGCCATCATCGACGACGCGCTGGATGCACCGGCCGCGCCGCTCCTGGGACAAAACGGCGCAGTCGCCTCTGCGGCGCTGGAGATGGTCTCATGAAACGCCCCTTCAAGACCCGTGTCAAGACCCTGACGATCGACGGCATCCCCGTCGGCGCGCGCGAAGACGAGACGATTCTCGAACTGGCGCAAGAAAACGACATCTTCATTCCCACGCTCTGCCATCTGGAGGGCGTGCACGATATCGGCTCCTGTCGCCTCTGCCTGGTGGAGGTTAAGGGAATGTCCAAGCTCTTGCCGGCCTGCATGACCTATGCCGAAGAGGGCATGGAGGTCGTCACCAACTCCGAGCGGCTAACGACCTATCGCCGGCAGGTGCTGGACTTGCTGTTCTCTGAGCGTAACCATGTCTGCGCGGTGTGCGTCTCCAATGGGCATTGCGAGTTGCAGTGGCTGGCGGAGAAGCTGGGCATTAGCCACGTCGGTGTGCCCTACCTTTACCCGCAACTGGCCGTAGACGCCTCCCACTCCTTCTACGCCATCGATCACAATCGCTGCATTCTGTGTACGCGCTGCGTGCGCGTCTGCGATGAGATCGAGGGCGCGCACACGTGGGATGTGATGGGGCGCGGCGTCGAGTGCCGCGTCATCAGCGATCTCAATCAGCCCTGGGGCACTTCGGACAGCTGCACCCGCTGCGGCAAGTGCGTCCAGGTTTGCCCCACCGGGGCACTCTTCTCCAAGGGCAAGGCCGTGGCCGAGATGACCAAGCAGCGCGAATTCCTGCCCTACTTACAACTCATGCGGGAGGGCCGGAAATGAGCGAAAAACTGAAACTGGCGACGGTGTGGCTCGACGGCTGTTCGGGCTGTCACATGTCGTTTCTCGATATCGACGAGCGGATACTGGATGTCGCTGCCCTGGCCGACCTGGTCTACAGCCCGTTGGTCGATACCAAAGAGTTCCCGGCGATGGTTGACGTCACCCTCATCGAGGGCGCGGTCAGCAGCGAAGAGGACTACCACAAGATCCGCCACGTGCGCCAACATACGCGCATCCTCGTCTCGCTGGGCGACTGTGCGGTGACGGCCAACGTGCCGGCCATGCGCAACCGCTTCAAGGTAGAGGCGGTATTGGAGCGGGCCTACCTGGAGAACGCGACACTCAACCAGCAGATACCGGTTGAGGTGATCCCGCCACTGCGCCAACAGTCGGTGCCGGTACATCAGATTGTGCCGGTCGATCTCTTTGTACCCGGTTGTCCGCCGTCGGCCGACAACATCTTTTACGCGCTGACCGAGCTACTGGCGGGGCGTATGCCCGACCTGCGCACGCGCACCCACTTTGGGGCTTAGGAGCGTATTGATATGAGCAGAACGATTACCATCGACCCCGTCACCCGCATCGAGGGTCACAGCAAGATCACCATCCAACTGGACGACGCCGGGCGGGTCAGTTCGGCCCGCTTCCACGTGACCCAGTTTCGCGGCTTTGAGAAGCTCGTTGAAGGGCGGCCCTTCCACGAAATGCCGGCGCTGACGGCGCGCGTCTGCGGCATCTGCCCGGTCAGCCATCTGATCGCCTCGGCCAAGACCTGCGACGCGCTGCTGGCGGTGCAGATTCCGCCGACAGCCGTCATGCTGCGCCAGGTGTTGAATCTGGCCCAGATCTTGCAGTCGCACGCGCTGAGCTTCTTCCACCTGTCCTCGCCCGACCTGTTGCTGGGCATGGACGCCGATCCGGCCGGTCGCAATCTGTTTGGCGTGGCCGCCCAGAACCCCGACCTGGCGCGCGACGGCATCTGGCTGCGGCAGTTCGGCCAGGAGATCATCGCCCAACTGGCTGGCAAGCGTATCCATCCATCCTGGGTCGTGCCCGGCGGCGTCAGCGCGCCGTTGACGGCCGACTGTCGTGACGCCATATTGGCCGGCGCTCCCGACGCGATCATCCGTATCCAACGCACGCTGGATTGGTACAAGGAGATCTTCGGCCGCTTCGACGCCGAGATTCGCACCTTTGCCAACTTCCCCTCGCTCTTCATGGGCACGGTGACGCGCGACGGCGAGCTGGAGATGTACGACGGCAATTTGCGCATCGTGGACGCCACCGGCCGCATCGTCGCCGACCAGGTGGACCCGACGACCTATGCCGACTTCATCGGCGAGGCGGTCGAGCCAGACTCTTATCTGAAGTCGCCCTACTACAAGCCGCTGGGTTACCCCGACGGCATCTACCGCGTCGGCCCGCTGGCGCGGCTGAACCTGATCGACCGCGTCGGCACGCCGCTGGCCGACCAGGAATGGGCCGAGTTTCGTATGCTGGAGCGCGGGGCGACGCTCAGTTCGTTCCAGTACCACTACGCCCGGCTGATCGAGATGCTCTTCTGCGTCGAGAAGATCACCGCCTTCCTGAACCACCCCGACATCCTCAGCGATCACGTGCGCGCCCGCGCCGAACCGAACCGCACCGAGGGCATCGGCGTCAGCGAAGCGCCGCGCGGCATGCTGCTCCACCACTACAAGATCGACCGCAAGGGCCTGATGTTGTGGGCCAATCTGGTCATCGCCACGGGGCACAACAGCCTGGCCATGAACAAGGGCGTCTACCAGGTGGCCCGCCACTTCGTCCGCGGCGAGAAGATCGAAGAGGGCATGCTCAACCGCGTCGAGGCGGTCATCCGCACGTTTGACCCCTGCCTGAGCTGCTCCACCCACGCCTTCGGCCAGATGCCGATGCGTATCCAGCTGCTCGCGCCGGGTGGCGAAGTGCTGGACGAAGTGCGACGAGGTTAAAATGGCCCGCTGCCTCGTCATCGGCTACGGCAACCCGCTGCGCGGCGACGACGGCGTGGGCTGGCGCGTGGCCAATGACGTGGCGGCGAGCCTGGCGGATGCTTCGGTCGAGGCGCTGACCGTCCACCAGTTGACGCCGGAACTGAGCGCGTCGATCAGTCGGGCCGACCGCGTGATCTTTGTGGACGCGGCCGCCACCGGCGCGCCCGGTGCAATCCTGTGCTGGCCTCTGGCAGAAACAGAGCCGCCCGCGGCCGCGGGCGGCTTCGACTCGCACCTGGCCTCGCCCGACCAGCTGCTGGTGATGGCGGCGGAACTGTTCGGCCGGCGGCCGGAAGCGCATCTGATGACTATCGCCGGCGGTGTGTTCGCCCTGTCGGAAGAGTTGTCGCCGCCGGTGGCCGCGGCCGTGGCCGAAGCGGTCGCGCGGGTTGTCGCGCTGGCGACCGCGCCCTAGCGCACTGCGACTGCGCTCAGCGGCAACGTGTCGCCGCCACTGGCCAGCGGCAGCCGCGTCAGGTCGGGCCAGCTATAGAAGCCAGTCGCCAGACTGTACTCCCCGGCGGGCGCGTCGAGTGGAATGGTCAGCGTGATCGTATCTCGCAGCCGGTCGCCCACCTGCCACTTGCCCGTCGGCAGCGCCCCGCCGCACGGTTCGCTGTCGCTCTGCGCCCAGACGGGCGAGCCATCGGCCCGCGCCGGGCCGAGCAGGTGGACGAAGGCGGTGTAGTTGGCCGAGGGCGCGGCCGTGGCCTCGTAGAAGAGCGTCACCGTCAGGCTGTCGCCCGGCGCAAGCGTTAGCGGCTCGGCCGTGACGCCGCGCAGGCCAATGCCGTCCACCCACGTTGCCTCCAGGGCCACGTCCGGGCCGGCGGCCGGCGTCGCCCCGGCCGGAGCCGTGAAGACGCGATAATAGGGCCGGTCGCTGCCCGGCGGCAGCGGGCCATCAGCCGTTTTCCCCGTGGGGTATAGCGCTTGCAGCAGGGCCAGGCTGTGGTCTTGCAGGCCGGGCACGATGACGTAGACCGTGCCGCGGTCGCCCACGGGATCGGTGTAGGGCAGGCAGAAGCGGCCGTTGTAGGCCCGCAGATCGGGACGCAGACCGGCGTGGAGTTGGATGACGGGATGGTCGGCCGGAAAGGGGGACAGCCAGACCGGTTGCGCCGCGTCCAGCGAACCGATGTACTCGCCGATGGCCCGGTAGTCGGCCTGGAAGTGGGCCGGCAGGTCGGGGTCGGCCGCCCAGACGACGAAGTAGTCGCGCCAGGTGACGACGGCGGTGTAGAGGAGACCCAGGATGAGCGCGGCCGACAGTAAACGACGGCCGACAGCTGACGACCGACCGCCGCCAGAAGGAAGTTGCGCGACGTTGCCGAAAGATGGGGCATTGCTCTTCGTTGGCGAGCCGAGTTCTCCCGACGACGTCTGTGTTTCGGCGGTCGGCGGTCGGCGGTCGTCGGTTGTCGCCAGCCACTCCAACGGCAGTAGCAGTCCCACCGAGACCAACATCATCGCCGCCGGGAACGCGCCCAGGTAGCGCTTGGCCGTTGCCGCCTGGTCGGCCACCATCGCCGGGGCGGTCATGAGCGCCAGCCAGGCCAGCAGGAATAGATAGGGCGAGCGGCGAAAGCGCCGCAGGGCGACGAGGATGCCGGCGAGCAGGCCCACGGACAGGAAGGGGTTGAGCGACGGCCGGCCGGGAATCGTGAACTGTGGGTCCGTGTCGCCGCGGAGGCTGTAGGTCAGCAGCGCCGTCGTCGCTTGCTGCGCCAGCTGGCCTAACTGTTGGCCCAGCGGCAAGCCGGGCTGCATGACGGTCGCCTGTTGGATGCGCACCGAGAGCGCGCCGGGGTGTTGCCAGGCGTAGACGCCCAGCGGCAGAAAGACGACCAGCGCCGCGCCGGTCACCAACAGCGCGGCGGCCGTCTCGGCCCGCGACCAGCGCCGCTGCCAGTAGACGCGCAGCACAAAAGCTGTCGCAACCAGGGCCGGCAGCAGACGCGCTGACTGGTAGGTGTAAAGGCTGAGTCCCAGGAGCGCCCCGGCCAACAGGAACCAGGCGGCCGGCGCAAGCCGCGCCGCCGGCCGCCTGGCGGCGACGCGAAAGCCCCGCCAGAGCGCCCAGACCACCAGCGCGGCGAACAGCGGCACGAGAATAACCCGCAGACCGGCGCGGCTCCAGTTTAGATGCCAGTAGGACACGGCCGACAGCAGGGCCGCCAGGAGTGGCAGATAGATGAGCGGGCCGCGACGTGCCTCGGCAAACAGTTCCCGCGCGGCCAGCCATACCGCCGGCACAGTGGCGATGCCGGCCAGCGCGCTGACCAGGTGGATGCCATAGGCCCCGGGGCCGGTGACGCGGTAGGCCAGGGCGACGAGGTAGCTGAACAGCGGCTCGCGGCCGAAGTTGCTTTCCAGGAAGATCGGCCGTGCCCCGGCGAGAATCTGCAGGGCATCGACGCCGTATTGGGCCACGTCGTGGCCGTCGCCGGGCGGCAGGCTGCCCAGCCGGTAGAGGCGCAGGAAGGCCGCCAGGGCGGTGATGGCCAGTAAGAGCAGCAGCTCTGCGCGCCAACTCACCTGCCCCTTACTCACGCCTCGCTCCCCGTGCCCACGCGCCGCTCTCAATGGCTGATGATCTTGCTGAGGAACAGTTTCGTCCGCTCGTGCTTGGGTTCGCTGAATAGCACTTTGGGCGTGGCCGTCTCCACGACGCAGCCCTGATCCATGAACACCACCCGGTCGGCGGCCGAGCGGGCAAAGCCCATCTCGTGGGTGACAACAACCATCGTCATGCCACCGCGGGCCAGGTCGAGCATCACGTCCAGCACCTCCTTGATCATCTCCGGGTCGAGGGCGCTGGTCGGCTCGTCGAAGAGCATGATCTTGGGGTTCATGGCCAGAGAGCGGGCGATGGCCACGCGCTGCTGCTGGCCGCCGGACAACTGGCGCGGGAAGGCATGGGCCTTTTCCGGAATGCCGACGCGCTCCAACTGCTCCAGGGCAATGCGCTCCGCTTCGGGGCGGTTGCGCTTGCGGATGAGCCGTTGGGCCAGGGTGATGTTGTCGAGCACGCTCAGGTGGCCAAACAGGTTGAACTGCTGGAAGACCATGCCGACCTCAGCGCGGACGGAGTTGATGTTGGTTTTCTTATCCTCCAGATGGACGCCGTCGATGTAGATGTTTCCCTCGCTCGGCGTCTCCAGGTGGTTGATGCAGCGTAGGACAGTGCTCTTGCCGGAGCCACTCGGCCCGACAACGACGACCACCTCGCCGCGGCGCACGCGCATGTTGAAGTCGCAGACGGCCATGACGTTGCCGAAGAGCTTGTAGAGATTATCGATGACGATGATGTCATCGCCGTGTGTCGCCGGGTTGTGGGTCGCTTTGTGGCTGTGTGGGTCGTCAGCGAGCATTTTGTCCAAGCCTCCGTTCGTACCAGCGCAGAATCAGGCTCAGGGTGATGGTCATGGTCAGGTAGAGAAAGGTCAACACGAGGTAGCTCTCGCGGAAGCGAAACGTGCTGCCGGCGTAGAGGCGCGCCTGCTGGGTGATGTCGCGCACGGCCAGCACGGAGATGAGCGACGAGTCCTTGAGCATGGCGATGAAGTCATTGCCCAGGGCGGGCAAGACGTTGCGGATAGCCTGGGGCAGGATGACGTAGCGCATGGCCTGGCGGCCGTTCAGCCCCAGTGACCGCGCCGCTTCCATCTGTCCGCCGGGGACGGACTCGATGCCGGCGCGAAACACCTCGGCCAGAAACGCGCCATAGATGACGGCCAGGGCAATGATGCCGCGTGTATTGGTCGAGACACCCTGGCCGGAGACGCCCAGCGTGTCGGCCACCATGGGCACGAGCACGAAGGCGACGGTGAAGATGAGCACCAGCGTGGGCACGCCGCGAATGAATTCGATGTAGGTGACGGCGACGTTGCGAATGAAAGCGTTTTGGTTGACGCGGCCGAGGCCGGCCAACAGGCCGATGACCAGGGCAATGGCGAAGGCCACCAGCGTCGTGTAGATGGTGACGGTGATACCCGTGCCGATGAACGCCGCCAGGCCGCCGGCCTGCAGGCCGGTGACGCCGCCAAAACCACCGCGGATGAAGTTGAACGCGCGGTTGTAGTCCTCATTGGTCAGAATGAGCAGTAGCATCAGACCGAGGAAACCGATGATGGCCACCAGCCACCAGGGAAAGCCCTTCCATTTGAAGCGCGATTCCTGGTCTTTGAGCATCTGTACGTCGCCTGTCATGAAGCCTCCACATGATTGTAAGCTGCGATGTGGCTGTGGCCCGAGTGCCCGCGGCGGCAATCGCCCGCCCCCACCACTGACGGTATATAATACACGCCTGACCGGAAATAAAAAAACAGCCGGGCCACTTCGGCCCGGCTGTTGGCTGTCAACTCGCGGCGGCCGGCGGCCGCCGCATCGATCACCTAGCTATCGAGATCCTCATAGGTGACGGTGAAGGCGTCGGTGAAGAACTTTTCCGCCAGCGTGTCCAGCGTGCCGTTGGCCCGCATCTCGGCCAGCGCCGCGTTGAAGGGCGCGACCAGATCGCTGCCCTTGGGGAAGATGAAACCCAGCTGGTCGCTCGACATCGACTCGCCCACCAGCTTAAGCTGGTCGGAATTGACGCCGACATAACCCAGACCGGCCGTCTCGTCGATGATGACCGCGTCAATGTCGCCGGCAATGAGCGCCTGGACGGCAAACGGGAACTGCTCGAACGCCTGGATGCGGTCAGAGGGCAGCAGCGACGAAGCCGTCTCGAAGTTGGTCGTGCCCGTCTGCGTGCCGATGGTCAAGTCGGGGTTGTCGACGAACGCCTGCACCGAGTCGAAGCGATCCTCGTCGGCGCGCGTTAACAGGCGCTGATCGATGCTGATGTAGCCATCGGAGAAGTCAACGAGCTGGCTGCGCTCGTCGTTGATCGTAATGCCATCGGCGGCCATATCATACTGACCGTCGGCCACGGCCTGGATCATTCCTTCCCAGGCGGCTTCGACAAACTTGGGCTTGCAATTCAGCAGCCCGCAGATGCCGTTGATGGCGTCGTAGTCCCAGCCGGCCGGCTCGCCGGTGGATGGGTCGATATAGTTAAACGGCAGGTAGGCATTCTCGACGGCGACAGTGATCTCGCGGCCGCCCAGGTCGGGCAGGTTGCCGGTCGTCGTCTCGCCGGTGGTTTCCTCGCCGGTCATGTCGCCAGTTGTGTTGTCATTGGCGGGGGCTGGTTCCTCAAGCGTCTGTCCGCCGCAGGCCACGAGCGCCAACGACAGCAACAGCAACAGCAGCAGAGCCAATCTTTTTATCAACATCTCTTTTCTCCTTCCTTGTCTAGAAATCCCAATGGAATGCTCGCCCACAGACAAAACGGCAACTGGTACGGCGTGTCCCGGTGACGTCTCTGAGGGCAGTGTCCACATAGGCCGAAATTATAGGGCAGGTCTTGGGGGATGCAATAGACAGTCTGACCTATGTCTTTTGGCTGCCGTGTAAATAAGCCCGTTACAGCTCCACAGGCCCCTGATCGATGCGACAGTGTGCGGCGTCGATGATGCTCAGGATTTGGTTCACCGCCACTTCGGGATGGCCTTCGGGATTGACCACACAGTAGTCGAATTCCTGGACGCGCTTCATTTCCTGGCGGGCCGTGGCCGTGCGCAGGGCGATGCCCTCGGCCGTGTCTTGCTTGCGTTGGTGGAGGCGGCTGACAAGCCCGCTCTCTGAGCGCGTCGTCAGGAAGACGCTGATGGCATTGGGCACGAGGCGGCGCACCGTCGCCGCGCCCTGCACATCGACGCGCAGGATAACATCGCGGCCACTGGTCAGCGCGTCACGAATCTGCTGTTTGGGAATGCCCTTGTAGTCGTTGTAGACGACGGCATGCTCCAGCAGCTCATCGGTCTCAATCAGGCGGGCGAACTCGTCAAAGCTGACGAAGATGTAGTCGACGCCCTCAAGCTCGTTGTCGCGTGGTGGGCGCGTGGTGGCCGTGACGACGAAGAAAAAGCTCTCCGGCCGTCGCTCGATCAGCATCCGCGCTACGGTGTCTTTGCCCACGCCCGATGGCCCGGACAAGACAAGCAGCAGCGGATATTCGGGACAGTCATAGACCGCATCGGACATACCTGCTTGCTCCCAGTATCCCGCGCCGCCGCAGAGTTTGCCCGGCCGCGGCGCTGAACCCTATAATTCGCCTATTGTAGCAACTTTCGGCCCGCCGGGGTCGTGAATGGCGAGGGAAATATGCCCTTCTACGAGTACACCTGTCGCGCCTGCCGCCGTCGCGTGCGTCTGTTTATGACTTTTGCCGAGTATGACCAGGCCACGCCCGTCTGCCCCCACTGCGGCAGCGACCAACTCAAGCGCCGTATCGGCCGCGTCGCCATCGCACGTTCGGAGTCCTCGCGGCTGGATAGCCTGATGGATGACAGCGCCCTGGGCGGGCTGGACGATGACGATCCGCGGGCCATGGGGCGGATGATGCGGCGCATGGGCGACGAGTTGGGCGAGGAGATCGGCGATGAGTTCGACGAGGTCGTCGGCCGGTTGGAGAGTGGTGAGTCGCCGGCGTCCATCGAGGCGGCAATGCCGGACCTGGGGGAGAGCGGCGAATAGGCGGCCGCTGGGTGCCCTCTTCCATTCTGCCTACGCTGCTCCCAAAGCCACCAGCCGGGCCAGCACCACCCGACGCAGTTCCTCTTGCACCTTAACGCTGGGGCGGTCGGCATCCACTCGCCACCAGCGCGCCGGCTCGGCCGCGGCCAGAGCCAGATAGCCGGCGCGCACCCGGCGGTGGAAGTCAACCGTCTCCAGGTCAAGACGGTTCATTTCCTCGCCCATGTCGCGCCGCCGGGCCAGACCGCGTTCTACCGCCAGATCGAGCAGCAGCGTCAGGTCTGGTCGCAGGCCGCCCGTGGCGATGGCCGTCAGCACGGCCAGGTCGTCGCGGTCGAGGCCGCGACCGTAGCCCTGATAGGCCATTGTGCTGTCGGCGTAGCGGTCGCAGAGAACGATGTGGCCCGCGGCCAGCGCCGGGCGGATGACCTCAGCCACCAACTGGGCGCGCGAGGCGGCATAGAGCAAGACCTCGGCCGCGGGCGACATGGCACAGTTGGCTGTGTCGTGGAGCACGTGGCGAATCTGATCGCCGATGGCCGTGCCGCCCGGCTCGCGTGTCGTGACGACGCTGAGGCCCCGCTGGCGCAAGAAATCGGCCAGGCCGCGCAGTTGTGTCGTCTTGCCGGCCCCTTCCGGGCCTTCCAAAGTGATGAACATGGGATTGAAGGATGAAGGATGAAGGATGAAGGATAATTTCATCCTTCAGGCCTCATCCTTTAGCTTTCGTTGCGAGCCGCGTTGAAGATGCGCACGTGGCGATATGGCTCCCGACCATAGCTGTGCGAGACCAGGTTGGCCTGGCGCACCATCTCGTGCTGATAGCGGCGGATGGCTGAGCCAACCGGCCGCAGATCGGCGCTGGCCTGCCCGGATTGCACCCGGTTGATGGCCTGCTCCGTCTCGACGATGGCTGACTCAAAAGGGTCGCCGGAAGTAGGCTCCTCCAGGCCCAGTGCTTCGACCAGGAAGCGTTCCATCTGGCTGACCGTATTGGCCCGCAGGACGTAGACCGAAACGTTATGCTGTTCGGCATCGTTGATCAGCCGGCGGCGCTTGCGGTAGTAGCTCTTCAGTGTTACTAGCACCTCGGCCTCTTCCAGCGTCTCGACGATGGCCAGCCTGACGCCCAGGTGTTTGGCGGCCTGGTAGAGCCGGTTGCGGGCCACGCCGTAGGCGAAGACGCGAATGTTGCGCGGCGTGGCGCTGCCGCGCGGCTCGAAGCCATTGTCACTGCCCTCGAACTCATCGACCGCGTCCATCTCGCGCGTCGGCGGCAAAATCGTGCCTGATGGGATGCTCTCGGAGCTTGGACGCGCGCCGGGGCCGGCCGGGCGCATCTCCCGAGCGCCGCGCCCCTGCGGCTGCCGCGCGCCGGGGCCGGTCGTGCGCCGGCCGGTGACGGCCGCCGACGTGACGATGAGATTCTGTCGCTCCGTATGCACCTGTCCGTCCTCGTCGCCGTAGCGCAGCTCCACCTGCACCGGCTCGCCGCGCAACATGGCATCGACCGAGCTGGTCACGTCGCGATGAACGAGCAGCCGCTGGCGATCCTGCATCTCGATAAGGACATCGAATGTCGGCGGCGCGCGACGCTCCAGCACTGTCTTTTGTGTGCCGCGGCGGCGCGCCTCCTCGTCGGATAGCGTCACGCTCTCGATGCCGCCGACCAGGTCGGACAGAGTCGGGTTCAGCAGCAGGTTCTCCAGGTTGTTGCCGTGGGCTGTTCCGATCAGCTGGACGCCGCGCTCATTGATCGTTCGGGCGGCTTCGGCCTCGCGCTCCCGGCCGATCTCGTCGATGACGATGACCTCCGGGTTATGATTCTCCACGGCCTCGATCATTGTCTCGTGCTGATGGGCTGGACGGGGCACCTGCATGCGGCGGGCGCGGCCGACGGCCGGGTGGGGGATGTCGCCGTCGCCGCCGATCTCGTTGCTGGTATCGACGATGATGACGCGCTTCTTTTCGGCCAGCACGCGGGCCATTTCGCGCAGCATCGTCGTCTTGCCGACGCCCGGCCGGCCGAGGAGCAGGATGCTGTGCCCCTCGGTGACGATATCCTCGATGATCTGGATGGTGCCGAAGATGGCGCGGCCGACGCGACAGGTCAGACCGACCACCTGGCCGCGGCGGTTGCGGATGCCGGAGATGCGGTGCAGCGTGCGGGCGATGCCGGCGCGGTTGTCGTCGTCAAACGTGCCGATGCCGTCAACCACCTGGTCGATCTCGACACGACTGACTTCGCGGTCGCGCAGCACACGCTCGCCATCGACATAACGGGCAGTGGGCACGCGGCCCAGGTCCATCACGATCTCCAGCAAGGAATCGGCATCGCCGGCCGCTTCAACACTTTCGGCGATGCTGGGTGGCAGGAGCGATAATAAGGTACGCAGGTCTTCGTGAGATTCTTTAGTTTCCATCCAACTCTTTCAGCGCTTCACTGATGGTCGTTCTGATGCCGCCGGCGCAACTGGCGGATCAGGGGCGACGAGACGGGAATGCGCTGCCCGTCGATGGCCATAGCGGTTTCAGGTACAGGCCGGGAGGCGTAATGGACCGTGTGACGGACCATCACCGCCTGGCTGGCAGAGATGGTGAACCCGCTGCGACTCAGAGCGTTCGGCAGCCAGCTCTCATAGCGCCGAACGCAACAATAGACACGTTCCGGCTCGCGCTCGAAGGCGACTTCCAGCGCGGCAGCGACGATCTCATCGGCCTCCGCCTCGGCGTCGGGGTGGATGAAGAAGCGTAGCCAGCCAGCCGTTGGCCCCTGGCGCAGAGTGACGAAAGCGGCCAACTCCGCGCCCGCGCGCAACACCCAATTTTCGCCCTGGCTGATCAGCGGCGTCGGCTCGACCAGCTGGACGAGGCGCGGCACGGTGTTGGCGTAGAGTAATTGTACGTCCCAATCGTCGGTGGCGTGGCGGCGTTGCAGCTTGCGGGCCGCGGCCCCCTGCGCTCGATAGTCGGCCGCGGCCACCGACCAGATGTCCTGGCGCGTATAGACGGCGAAGCCGGCGCGCCGCAACAGCACCAGCTCCGAGCCACGCTCGTCGGTCTCAGCGATGAGGTGGTGGATGCCGCGCCGGCCGATCTCGGCCACAGCCTCGTCGAGCAACGCCAACCAAACAGCGCCCTCTGGACTATGGAGTGCGCCGAAGTCGCCGTCATGACTGTCGCGCGGGTTATCGCAGCGGGGACTGATGTATAGCACGAACGCTTGCGGCCCGTTATGGGACACCCGCAGCTGCAAGAAGCCGTCGCCTTCGCCGTTATCGGGTTTCCAAACGAAGGTGGGAAACTCGCCACCGACTAGCATACTGATCAGCGCGCCGCGCAGAGGATGAACGTTCTCGACGAGGGCGGAGACAGTATGTAGCGACACGCCACGCTCACCCAGGCGGCGAATCAAGGTCACATCCCGCAAGTCAAAGGGCCGCACCATTGGGCTAGTGTAACAACGGCCGCTGCCCGCGGCAAGAGCCGGCAAATGTCGCTATCATTCCCTTATCATTCGCCGTAAAGATGTTATACTTATTATGTAGTTCAGCCACGGAGACCCCCTTATGACCTCACTGATCTTGACCGTACGTGAAAGCATCCGTTATCGAGGCCGCTCCGGACAATACAGCTGGCTTGCCCACCGCATTTCCGGACTTGCCATTCTCTTCTTTCTCGTCATCCATGTTTGGGACACCGCCAACGCCCACTTCTGGCCCCAGGCCTATGCCTGGTCCATCGCCCTGTTCAAGAACCCCCTCTTTGGCATCGGCGAGATCGGCGTGATGGCTGCGGTGCTCTATCATGCCTTTAACGGCACCCGCATCACCATCCTGGACTTTAAGCCAGAGTGGTGGCGGCACCAGCGAACCAGTTCACTGATTGCCTGGGGCCTGTTCCTGGTGATATTCATTCCGATAGCCATCCTGATGTTCAGTCACATGATTGGCCACTGCTCGGAACTAGCCTCGGCCGGGGACAGTTGCCTGCGCATCCCGGCCTTCAGCGACTTCGCCCAGTACGCGCGTTAACAAGGAGACATCGTCATGGCATCGATTACCTCTAACTCGCCCGACAAGGTGACTGTCCGGCGCGTCACGCTGGAGCGCGGCTACGAGCGTTACTTCTGGCTCTTTATGCGCCTGTCGGGCGTGGCCATGCTCGTCCTGGCCGTGGGCCACATGGTCATCCAGCACGTCCTCAATAGCTCCACTAACCTGACTCTCCAGTTTGTCGCCGCGCAATGGAACAACTGGGGCTGGAAGGCCTTCGACATCATGCTGCTGTGGATGGCCATCCCGCACGGAATCCGCGGCCTGTATACTATCCTCAGCGACTATGTCCATAATGCTGGCGCGCACCGCGTCATTGGCGTCGTCCTGGGCCTGTTCGTCGTCGCAACCGTCATCTGGGCCACGATCGCTATCGTGCTGTTCGACCCGGCGATGGTTCCATAACCAACAAGGAATGATCGACTATGAAGACGCACGTGTTTGACGCCGTAATCGTCGGCGCGGGCGGGGCAGGGTTAATGGCTGCCCTCTATGCCAGCCGGGGCGCCAATGTCGCCGTTATCTCCAAACTCTATCCCACACGCTCCCACACCGGCACGGCCCAGGGCGGCATTGGGGCCGCGCTGGGCAATCTGGAAGAAGACCACTGGGAGTGGCACGCCTATGACACGGTGAAGGGGTCGGACTATCTGGCCGACCAGGACGCCGTAGATGTGCTCTGCCAGGAAGCGATCGAGACGGTCGTGGAGCTGGAGCACATGGGTCTGCCGTTCGACCGGCTGCCCAACGGCCGCATCTCCCAACGCCGCTTTGGTGGCCACACCAACAACGTGACTGGCAAGCCGGTCATGCGCGCCTGCCACGCCGCCGACCGTACCGGCCACATGATCCTGCAAACACTCTACCAGCAGTGCATCAAGAACCGGGTCAACTTCTTCGACGAGTTTCATGTCGTCGAACTGATCCGCTCCGGCAACACCATCCGTGGCGTCATTGCCTACGAGATCGCCACGGGCGAATTGCATGTCTTCCATAGCAAAGCCGTGCTCTTCGCCACCGGTGGCTGGGGGCGTTGCTGGGAAGTGACCTCTAACGCCCACTCGCTGACCGGCGACGGCACGGCGCTTTGCCTGCGCAACGGCGTGGCGCTGGAGGATATGGAGTTCTTCCAGTTCCACCCGACGGGCATCTATAAGCTGGGCATCCTCATTACCGAGGGTGTGCGCGGCGAGGGCGGTGTCTTGATCAATGGTGAGGGCGAGCGCTTTATGGAGCGCTATGCGCCGTCGATCAAGGACCTGGCCAGCCGCGACGTGGTCAGCCGGGCCATCTTCCTGGAAATTCAGGCTGGACGAGGCATCAACGGCAAAAATTACGTCCATCTCGACGTGACGCCAGAGACAGTCAACAAGTATCTGGCTGCGGCGGGCGAGACGCGACGCATCGACCGGGCCTACATCGAGTCGAAGCTGCCCGACATCGCCGACTTCACGCGCACCTACCTGGGCATCGACCCGGTGGAGGAGCCGATGCCCATCCAGCCCACGGCTCACTATGCCATGGGCGGCATCCCCACCGACCTGCACGGTCGCGTCATCCTGGGCGCGCAGAAAAAGGTACTCGATGGCCTCTACGCCGCCGGCGAATGTGCCTGCGTCTCCGTCCACGGGGCCAATCGCTTGGGCACCAACTCGCTGGTTGACCTGATCGTCTTCGGCCGGCGCGCTGGCCGGGACATGGTCGAATACTGCCGTGGCGCTGACCTGGACCGGCTGTCCACCGACACGGGCGAGGCGATCTACAGCGAGCTGGACCGCATCCGCAACGGCACAGGCGGCGTTAAGCCCTATACCTTGCGTCGCCGCATGCAACAGACCATGACCACCAACGTCGGCGTCTTCCGCACCGCGGAGAGCATGTCGCACGCGGTCGAAGACGTGCACGAGCTGCGCCACGAGTATCGCACCAAGCTCCAGATCGACGACAAAGGTCAGCAATATAACACTGACCTGTTGGAGGCGTGGGAACTGGGGTGCTTGCTGGAGTTGGCCGAGGTAACGGCCATCGCTGCCCTTGCCCGCCAGGAGAGCCGTGGTGGCCACGCGCGCGAGGACTTCCCCGAACGCGACGATGAGCACTGGCTAACGCACAGCCTCATCAGCCGCGACGGCGAGGGTGGCTACTCGCTGGACTACAAGCCGGTCGTGCTGGGCCGCTACGAACCCAAGAAGCGCGTCTACTAGGAGAAGATGACCATGCAAGTTATGTTGCGAATCCGGCGCTTCAACCCGGAAACCGATAAGAAGCCCTGGTGGGGTGAGTACACGTTGCAGGATGTGCTGCGCTCCGACTCGGTCCTGGAATTACTCCACCGCGTCAAGTGGGAGCAGGACGGCACGCTGACGCTGCGCCGCTCGTGCGCCCACGGGGTGTGCGGTTCCGACGCTGTCCGCATCAACGGGGCCAATGCTCTGGCTTGCAAGACCCTGGTGTCGATGGTGGCGGACAAGGACAGCGAGACAGTCAAAATTCAGATCGAGCCGATTCTGGGCCTGAAGGTGGAGAAGGACCTGATCGTCGATATGGAGCCGTTCTTCGACCACTATCGCTCGGTGATGCCCTACTTCATCAACAACGACCCCGTGCCGGCCGACGGCCGCGAACGACTCCAGTCGCCCGAAGACCGCGCGCGCTTCGACGACACGACCAAGTGCATCCTCTGCGCCGCTTGCACCGGTTCCTGCCCCAGCTTCTGGGCCGACGACCGCTACGTCGGGCCGGCGGCTATCGTCCAGGCCCATCGCTTCATCTTCGACTCCCGTGATGAGGGCTACAACGAGCGGCTGGATGTGATGGCGGATACATTCGGCGTCTGGCGCTGCCGCACGATCTTTAACTGCACCAACGCCTGCCCGCGCGAAATCAAGGTGACCGAGGCCATCGCCGAAGTGAAGAAGGCCATTACCTCCGGCAAAGTCTAATTAGAGGGATTGCGGCCCGGCGTTCCGGGCCGCGTCTGTCCCCACCCACATCTACGTGCGCTCTAGCGCGTGTGATGAACTTTGAGACCGGCCGGGGGAAGGGGCCAGAAGAAGGTTCCAGGGGCCAGGGGCCAGGGGGAAGAGAGGTCTTTTTCTAAAATCTGGTTGCTGCCAGGGGCCGGGTGAGAAGCGTCTCTCGCTGAAATCCGCTTGCTGGCAGGGCCGGGACCAAGTTCCACGGGCCAGCGAAGAACCCTCTTCCCCTGGAACCTGGAACCTGGAACCTGGAACCTCTCTTCCCCTGGCCCCTTCTTCCAAGAGAGGGCAAACACGCCGGCGTGCCCCTACTCTAGCGCGCCTGGCATGGAGGCCAGTCTTCGTCGGTCAGGGTCAGCCCGGCGGGCACGGCCAGGCACTGGCCCGTGTCGTTGCGGAGTGTCACCTTGCCGCGCAGAACGACGCGCGGGCCGAACTCAAACTGGCCCTCGACCCGCAGCCCGTCACAGTCACGCAAGGAGGGCGCGCCGGTCGGGAAGCAGCAGTCGAGGTCGTTGACGAAACGATAGTAGGCCGCGTCCAACTCGATGGCCGGCGGCCGCCCGCCGCGGGCGGGGTGGAGCACCACGCCATAGTCGGGCGTCAGCAAATAGGCATCGGAGCGCACAGCCAGCAAGTCGTCGGTCTTCTTCACCGGCGCAAAGCGGGCACGGGGCACGCGGATGGCCTCGGCGCCAGGGAAGATGGCGATGGCCGACCCCATAGCCGTCTCCAACTGGTAGACCGGTGTCGAGTGGTGGTCGCGCGGGTCCACCGTCTTGAGGTTGCGGATCATGGGTAAGTCTAGTTCATAGCCCTTGGCTTCCAGCGTGTCGCGCAGGGTGGGCAGGTGGAGCCAGAGGTTGTTGGTGTTGAAATAGCGGTGGCGGCCGATGTCCTGGAAGGCGGCCAGGTCACTGGCGGGGCACTGGGCTATCTCTCGCAATAGCAGGCCGCCATCGCGGCGACGGGCCAGATGGCCCCCCTTGCGGTCGGCTTCGGTGCGGTCGGCCACCTCCATCAGGAAAGGCAGCCCTTTGTCAACCATGTAGCCGAGGATGCTGGGGTCGAGCACCGCGCCGAGGTTGTCGGCATTGGAGACAAAGGCGTATTCATAGCCCGCCCCCAGCAGCTGGTCGAGCATGTGGCTGGTCACCAGGGCGGTGTAGAGGTCGCCGTGGCCGGGCGGACACCATTCCAGTTCCGGGTCGTCGGCCCAGAGCGCGGGGCTGAAGTCGTGGGCATTTACTTTGGGTTGCTTGTGTTGGCAAAAGCTGAGCGGCAAATTGCGCTTCAGTTCGGGATAGCGGCCCAGCACGGCCAAAGACTGCTGGTCGGTGGCAAAGCTGTTCATCAGCACCAGCGGCGCGCCGATCTGGATGGCCTGGCGGGCGATGATGTCCAGAAAGGTCAACCCCTCCTTGACCACGAGGAGCGACTTCGGCCCGGTGAGGCCCATGCTGGTGCCCAGACCGCCGTTGAGCTTGATGATGACGGCGCGGCCGATAGCCTGGCGTCCGATGTCGGCCATGCGCGGCGACAGGCACTCGGCGTTGTCGATCGACTCGACCGGGCGGATGTCACTTTCGGCGATCAGGCCGTCATCGCCGCCAAGCAATTTTTGGTAGTAGTGGGCGAAATGGTCGATAAAGAGGCCGGGTAAGTTCTGGGCGACCATCCGTTGGCCAAAGGGGGCGAATTGCGCCGTATCCTGTCTCATGTACTCTCCTGGAGCCTAGCATAGCCGGTTTTGCGCCACGAGCATCTCCCGGCCATTCTTGGCCATTGTGCCCCAAGTGCCTTACCGTCGTCCTTAAGCGCCAGGGCGGCGCGGTCGCAGGAGCAGCAGACCGGCCAGCGCGAACCCGGCCACGGCCAGGCCCAGCCACACGGCGAGTTCGGCCGTGCTACGCCCGGCGCTGCTGTGGAGGCTGCGCAGCCAGGCCGCCTCCAGCTGAGCCGGGCTTAGCTGCAACACTTGCCCCAGGGCCGTGGAGCAGTCATCGCCCGCGGCAAAGGCAGCCACCAGTTCGCGTACGGCGTCGTCGCCGTAGTTCGTGGCAATGAAGCGTACCAGCGCCTCGCTCTGAGCCGCGGCCAGGTCGCCGGCGACGGGCAGCCCGGCGCATAGCTCGTCTACGGACAGGGTCGTGCCCGATGAAATGGCCGCGCGCAAGGCATCGTCGCCGGCGATGTCCTCTGCGCCGCGGACCGCCCCGGCCAGGCCGTGGGTCAGCCACGGTGGAACCCGATAGGCCGACTGGCCCAGCCCCTGGAACAGCAACAGATCGACCAGTCCGCGAGCCAGGTCGGGACGCAACTCGCTGTCGGCCGTCTCCGGGTTGACCACTGTAGCCAGGACGACGCCCAGTTCGGGGTAGGTCTGCCCCGGCTGGAAGCCACGCCCGGCCAGACGCAGCGCCGCGCCCAGATCGGCCGTGGACGGGTAGATGTAGACATCGAAGGGCAGCACCCGCTCGACCGGCAGCAGCGGGGCCAGGCGCGGCAACATCTCGAAGACGAGGTCGCGCGCGCGCTCGCCCACGGCCGTGCCCTCGCCCGTCCAGTGGACGCGCACGCTGCCGCCGCCCACTTCGTCTGTCTCCACCAGCTGGCTCCAGTTGAACTGGTCGTCGGTGTAGCTGATGATCTGTTCGGGGACGAGCAGCGTGTCCTCGTCCCGCTCCAGCGCCCACCAGTAGGTGACGGCGATGAAGGGCGGCAGGCGCATCTGGGTCAGGTCGAGGGCGTAGGAGACATCGATCACCGGGCCGGAGGGCACGTCGATAGCGACGGCAAACGAATCGGCCGACGCGCCAAGGCGAAAGTAGAGGGTGATGGCCTGTACCGGGCCGATGTCGGACGCGCTGAGGTGAAAGCGCATTGTCTGGCCATAGACGTAATCGCCCGTGGAACGCACGATGCCGCCTTCCTGGCGGGCGCGGGCCGGCGCAACGGCCAGCAACAGCAGGACGCCGAGCAGGGACAGAGCGCCGGGGCGCAGCATTCGCGGGAGCCAGAGGTTCATAGACCGAGCAGGGTGATGATCGTCGCCAGCGTCAGCGCGCTGAGCAGCGTACTGAAGACAACTATACGCGCCACCGCGGCCGTCGGCAAGCCAAACTCAGCGGCCAGGATGAGACAGAAGACGGCCGGCGACATCGACGCCTGGATGATCATGGCGCTGCGGCCGACGCCGGAAAGCCCCAGCAGCGTGGCGACGCCCAACCCCACCAGAGGCCCAACCAGCAGCCTCAGACTCACCGCCGGCCAGACGTAGGCGGTTGTCTCGCCCCGGCGCAGGTCGGCGATCTGCATACCCAGGATGAGCAACATGACGGGAATGGCCCCGTGCCCGGCGATGGTGACGCCGGCCAGGAGCGGCGCGGGCACAGGCAGGCGCAGGCCATAGACAAGCACGGCCAACAGGGCGGCGTAGACGGCCGGCACGCGCATCACGCGCCGCAACGACGCCCGCCAGCTTTGCTGCCCCAGCGAGGCGATGAGCACGCCCAGGGTGTAGAAGATGAGCGTGCTGGTGACGAAGTAGACGACGCCGCGCGACAGCCCGTCGCCGCCATAGCGCAGCTGGAGAACCGTCAGGCCGTAGTTGCCGCCGTTGGTGAACATGGCGATGATGACTACGGCGGCCGTCGCGGCGCGCCCCAGGCGCAGCAGACGCGCCATGAGCAGCGCCAGCCCGCCCATGATCAGGATGCTGCCGGCCGCGAAGGCGGCCAGTTGCAGCAGCTCATCGCCGGGCAGTTGGCTGGTGACGAGGGACGAAAAGACGAGGCAGGGGCTGAGGACGTTGAAGACGACGCTGGTCAGGGTGCTGAGGTGGACATCAAACCGCCGGCGCAGCAGGTAGCCGAACGAGGCCACCAGCATGATCGGCAGGATGTTCTGCGTCAGGACGGCGACGAAGACGCTCAATTGGCGCTGGGATCAATGTCGATGGCGAAATCGTCGTCCTCGTCCTCATCCTCGGAGAAAGCGAGCAAGTCCAGCTCGCTAGTCACCCAATCTATCTCCTCCAGCGCTTCGTCGATGATATCGTAAAAATCTTCATAGGCGGGGTCTGCCGCCATTCGGGTCAGCAGCTCAGCGGCGCGCTCGCCGCCGATCTGGCCCAGGCCATAGATGGCCGCGGCGACCACTTCGATGTCGTCATCGTTCAGCAGGCGCTCCAGTCCATCGATGGCGTCGGGGTTGCCGATGCTGCCGGCGGCGCGAGCGGCCTCAGCGCGGAAGTCGGCCGAGGGGCTTTCCAGTTCATCGTTGATAATCGACAGCCAGCGATCATCGGCGCTGACGCCCATGGCGAAGATGGCGCTGAGTTGCATGTCCATTGGGCCATCTTCGTAGGCGTCGCGGATTAGCTCGACCACGCGGGGATGGTTGGTCGCGGCCAGCGCTTCAAGGGCGGCGCGCTTGATCTCCATGTTGGTGGTTGGCCGCTCGTATACCTCCAGGAGCGCATCGACGATGGGCGTGGCCAGGTTGGCGGCGATCTGTCCCCACTCGGCCAGGAGCACGTAGTGGGCCAGGGAGCGCGCCGCCGCGGCGCGCACGGCGATATTGCGGTCCTTTTGCAGCAGGCCGATGATCGGCCGGATGAGGCGCGGGTCGATGGAGTCCCACACGCCATCGAGCGCGCCATGACGCACGGCAGCGTACTCGTCATTGAACAGGTAGGCAAAGACGGGCGTGAAATCGACGAGGTAATTCTCCTCGGCAATCTCGGCCATGTGGCGAACGATGGCCGTCCGCCGCTCTTCGTCCACGTCGGCCCAGGCGCGCTGGAACTGGCCGAACATCTCGTCGTCCATGTCGGACAGACGATAAATCAGATGGATGGGTATGTCGTCGTCGCCAAACAGGGCCGACAGGACGGCCGGGAAGGGTTGTTGGGGTTGCTCGGACATGGGGCCTCTTTGGCTTATTGCAGGATGATGGGGTTAAAGATGTCCTGGAAGATGAGGAAGGCCATCAGGGCCAGGAGCATCAGCATCCCAATGAGATGGACCATGCCTTCGCGCTGTGGCTCAATGCGCCGGCCGCGAATGGCCTCGATGAGTACGAAGAGGATGCGGCCGCCGTCGAGGGCCGGAATGGGCAGCAGGTTCGTCAGGCCGAGGGCGACGCTGATGAAGCTGGCCATGATGAACAGGCGATAGGGGTTGTGCGAGTCGACCGATGACTCCAGCGCACCGCCGGCGATCTGGCTGATGCCGATGATGCTGACCGGGCGGGCTTCCTGGGCGGTGATCTCGTGGTTGATGAGCATGGAGGGCAGGCGGGCGTAGAGCGAGAGGTAAGCGCCGATTGTTCTCAGCGACTCGCCCATCGCCGCGACAGGGCCGACGTTGCGCAGCGCTGGGCCGTCGCCCAGGCCGATGCCCAGCGCGCCCTCCGCGGCGGCGTCATACTCGCCCGGCAGGCGCGGCCGGACGGTGAGCGTCACGTCTTCGTTGCCGCGCCGCACGAGCAGCTCGATCGGCTGCCCGGCACGCTCCGAAACCGAGGTGATCAGCGTGCCCGCGTCGCTGACCGCCTGGCCGTCAACGGTCAGGACGATATCGCCCACCAGCAGACCGCCCAGCGCTGCCGGTGACCCCGGATTGACGGCGTCGATCATGACCGAGGGCGAGAAAAGGACGGCCAGCCACATGAAGAGAATGGCCGTCAGGAAGTTGGCCCCGGCCCCGGCGGCCAGGACGAACAGGCGCGCCCGCTTTGATGCTGACGCCAGCCCGCCGGGCACATCGGGGTCGTCCTCGCCCGCCGGCCGCACGAAGCCGCCGACCGGAATCCAGTTGAGCGAGTAGATGGTGCCGTTGCGTTCAAACAACTTGACCGCCCGCGGCGGCAAGCCGAAGCCAAACTCCTCGACGCGGATCTTGCTCAGCTTGGCGGCGAAGAAGTGGCCGCCCTCATGGATGATGACGATGGGCGTCAGGACGATCAGGAACCCGGCGATCCACCACAGTATGTCCGAATTAACCATCAGCTTTGTCCCCGCGCTCGCGCGGCCCAGATGAGGCGCAGTCTAGCTAAATACCACGCCGAGGCCTGCTAAGACGATCGCGTCAAGGGAGGATTATATGTCCCGGCGGCGCGCCGTCCAAGAGCGAGGCCGTGGGAGTTAACAGCACTCTCACCACTTTCACGCCGCGCCGCTTGACAAGCCCTCCTGCGGTCGTTATGCTCTGCCATGACAACCGAATAACGGACGGCGGCCCTGCTCCGGCCCGGCCGTCCGAGGGGCGAGACAGCGCATGACCCACCGGGGCGACAACGCCGGTGGGTGACGAGGTGGAGGTTCCCCGCGGCGACGCGGGGTTAAGCCGGCCGCAGCCGGCGAAAATCGACAGATCAGCGGATGCCTCCCAGGGGTGACCACCCTCTGAGCTTTGGCCCCTTCGAGTGAGCCTGGTGAAAAGCGGCGCGGGTAACCGGCCGACAAAGCACCCGGCACGTGGTCGAGCAAGAGCCTGGCAGCAGCCAGGCAGCAACGAAGGGGCGTCCCCGGCTCGTCAAAGGCCCTACTGGGGCCATTTTCCAGGGTACGCCTGCAGGAGTCCATATCAAACCCGGCCGTCGGCGGGCAGGGCGCACGCGCGCCCCGGCCCACGCGAGCAACCCACGGCCCCGGCCGCGTGCCCCTGCGCCGCGGCAACCCTGGAGGTTGGCTATGTGTGGTATCGTCGGTTACATTGGCCCGCGACAGGCCCCGGATGTCGTTCTGGGCGGTCTGAGGCGTCTGGAGTATCGTGGCTATGATTCGGCCGGTATCGCCGTCATGAACGGCGGGGGCATCGACATCCGCCGCGATGTGGGCAAGCTGGGCAACTTGGAGGCCCTGCTGCGCGGTTCGCCCCTGACCGGGCATCTGGCCATCGGTCACACGCGCTGGGCCACCCACGGCGCGCCCAGCCAACGCAATGCCCACCCCCACCTGGGCATGGAAGGCCGCGTCGTCCTCGTCCACAACGGCATCGTCGAGAATTACCAGAGTCTGCGTGAGGAGCTGGCGGCCGAGGGCGTCGCTTTTCGCTCCGAGACCGACACCGAGGTGATTGTCCAGATGGTTGAGCGGTACACGGCCGCCGGTCTGTCGCTGGAGGAAGCCGCCCGGCAAACGCTGAGCCGGCTGGAAGGGGGCAACGCCGTTGTGCTGATGAGCATCGACCAGCCCGACCGGCTGGTGTGCGCCCGCCTCGGCAATGCGGGCGGCATTGCCCTGGGCATCGGCGACGGCGAGATGTTCATCGCCTCCGATATCCCCGCCATCCTGGAATACACGCGTCAGATCATTTTCCTGGAGAGCCGCCAGATGGCCGTCGTCACCGTGGACGGCTATCGCGTGACAGACCTCGACGGCCGCCCGGTGCGCGCTGAAGTCCACGCCATTGCCTGGGACCCCGTCAGCGCCGAGAAGGGCGCGTACAAGCACTTCATGCAGAAAGAGATCTTCGAGCAGCCGCGCGCGCTCATCGACACGCTCGGCGGGCGAATCGACTTCGACACGGGCTGTGTCTCTCTGCCGGAGATGAACCTGACGCCGGAGCTGGTGGCGCGCATCGACAAGCTGTATATCGTCGCCTGCGGCACGAGCTACTACGCCGGGCTGGTGGGCAAGTATCTGATCGAGACGCTGGCGCGCTTGCCGGTGGAGGTGGAGTACGCGTCGGAGTTCCGCTACTACAATCCCATCGTGGACGAGCGCACGGCCGTGTTGACCATCACCCAGAGCGGCGAAACGGCCGACACGCTGGCGGCGGCCGAGCAGGCCCGTGCCCAGGGAGCGACGCTGTGGGCCATCGTCAACGCCATCGGCAGCCAGTCGATGCGCCTGTCCGATGGCACCATTGCCATGCATGCCGGGCCGGAGATCTGTGTGGCCAGCACGAAAGCGTTCACGACCTCGCTGGCCGACCTCTATCTGCTGGCCTGCGCCCTGGGCACGCTGCGCGGCACGATCACGCCGGGGCAGATGCGACAGCTGGCCGACGATGTCGTCCGCCTGCCCGCGCTGGTCGGCCGGGCGCTGGAGCGCGATGCCGACTACCAGGCGCTGGCCGAGCGCTTCCACCGCGCCGACGACTTTCTGTTCCTGGGCCGGGGCATCAACTACCCCATCGCCATGGAAGGGGCGCTTAAGTTGAAGGAGATCAGCTACATTCACGCCGAGGGCTATCCCGCGGGCGAGATGAAGCACGGCCCCATTGCCCTGATCGACGAGGAAATGCCCGTGCTGGCCATCGTGACGAAGGACGCCCTTTACGAGAAGATGATCAGCCAGGTGCAACAGGCCAAGGCACGCGGCGGTGTGGTCATCGCCCTGGCCACGGAGGGGGATGAGGCCATCGCCCGCGAGGCGGATATGGTCATCTATGTGCCGGAAGCGCCGCCGCTGCTGGCCCCCATCGTCAACGTCGTACCGTTGCAGCTACTCAGCTACCACATCGCCGTGCGGCGCGGCGCGGATGTCGATCAACCGCGCAACCTGGCCAAGAGTGTGACTGTGGAGTAGGGGCAGAGGTGCGTGTCTGCGCCTGCTTCCGCTCAAGCACTGACAAGAGGGGTGGTCAGACGCAAGGTGTTCATTCCCTAGCCGCCTAGCTGCCCGCTCAAGGGATTGTTTTGATGCAAATGGTCGTTGACCGGAAGGCAAACGAAATTGTTGTGGCACCGCAACTGCTGGATGCTGTCGACTTGACGGGAAAGGTCGTCACCGAAGACGCCATGCACGCCCAAGTCGACCTGGCCAAGCAGATTGTTGGCAGCGGGGACGACTATCTGTTCACTGTCAAACAGAATCAACCCCATGCCTACGAGGCGTTTGACCGCCTGTTCACTCAGCCAGAGACGCGCCCAGATTTCAGCCCCGTGGCCAGGGACTTCCAACAGAATGACCCTGCCTCGGCAACCGCACGCCCTTGGCGGCGGGCGGCGATAGGGTCATAATCCCCTTCCGGCCCCACACCATACCGCCGCGCCGCGCTACCGCCATGATCGCCATCCGCCCCCTGCCCCACTTTGACCCCGCCCACTTCGTCGCCCTGGCCAGCGGCTACACCACCACCGCCGTCTATCGCGTCAGCCGCGCCGAGAGCGACGCCGCCACCACCTTCCACCTGACATTGACCCCCCTGCCCGCCCCGCGCCAGTACCGCTTCCCCTACAGCGCCGACGAACTACAGCATTACACCGAACTGGCCCGCGGGCCATTCGCCCTGGGGGCCTACGACGGCCAGACATGGGTCGGCGTCGCCCTGGGCGAAGCCCACGCCTGGAACCTCAGCCTGTGGGTCTACGAATTCCACATCGCCGCCAGCCACCAGCGCCGTGGCATCGGCCGCCAGCTCATGGACGCCCTGGCCGAGCGCGGCCGCGCCGCCGGACTGCGCGTCCTCGTCTGCGAAACCCAGAACACCAACATCGACGCCATCCGCTTCTACCGCCGCGTCGGCCTGACCCTCGACGGCGTCGACATCTCCCACTACACCAACGACGACCTGGGGCCGGAAGGCACCGTCGCCCTGTTCATGAAACGGCCGCTCACATGAACCAGCTCGCCCGACCCATCACCCGCCGGCCCGACCTGACCGTCGCCGCCCTCCTCCTCCTGGCCGCCGTCATCTTCTTCAGCGGCGCCCTGTGGCCCCCGCCGGGGCAAGCCCTGAGCGGCCACGACATGGTCGGCTACTACTATCCCGCCTGGAACACCGTCCGCCAAGCCCTGCGCGCCGGGCACATCGTCACCTGGGAAGCCGAGATCTTCGCCGGGTTCCCCTTCCTGGCCCAGCCCCAGCAGAACACCTTCTACCCGCCCAACTGGATCAACATCCTCCTGCCCCTGCGCGCCGGCGTCACCCTGCTGATGGTCTTCCACGTCTGGCTGGCCTCCCTGGGCATGGTCATCTTCACCAGGCGGCTGGGCGCGCGGCGCGGGCCAGCCCTGTTGGCCGGGCTGGGCTTCGCCTATGGCGGCCTGCTCACCGGCCGCCTCTGGGCCGGGCACGCGCCCGTCTACGCCGTCTTCATCTGGACCCCCCTGCTCCTGGCCGCCCTCCACTGGGCCGTCGCCCGGCGCAGCTGGGCCGCGGCCGTGCTGGCTGGCGCGCCCTTCGGCCTGGCCATCCTCGCCGGGCACATCCCCTCCTTCCTCTACGTCGGCCTCATCTGGGCCGCCTTCGTCGCCTACCTGCTGCTGACCCGGCCGGGCGAGCGCCGGGTCGTGCTGCGCGCCGCGCTCGTTTCGGCCGCGGTCGGCCTGGCCCTGGCCGCCGTCCAGCTGGTGCCCTTCCTGCAATTCAGCTTGGCCTCCGAACGGCTGGCCACGGCCGACTACGCCTTCGCCACCGACTACTCCCTGCCCCCGGCCCACCTCATCACCCTGCTCGTGCCGGAGTTCTTCGGCGAACCCCTGCGCGTCGGCTACTGGAGCGTGCCCACCTTCGAGGAGCTGACCTACTACGCGGGTGGCCTGGCCGTCCTGGGCCTGCTGCTGGCCCTGCGGCGGCCGACCCGCCTGACCTGGTTCTACCTGGCCCTCATCGTCGGCGGCCTGTGGCTGGCCCTGGGCCGCTACAGCATCCTCTACGAGCTGGCCTACCGCTTCCTGCCGCCCTTCCGCCTGGTGCGCGCCCCGGGGCGAGCGGCCTTCCTCTACCTGTTCGCCGCCTCCGCCCTGCTGGCCCACACCCTGACCGTCTGGCGCGACATGCCCGCGGCCGAGCGGCGGCGCTGGCTATGGCCCTACTGGCCCGCGGCCGTCGCCGTGCTGGCCGTGGCCCTCGTCGCCGCCCTGGCCGCCACCGGTGCCGTCTTCATGGCCATCCATCCCACCGACACCAGCGGCCGCCTGTGGCAGCAGATCGGCGGCTACAGCCAGGCCCTGGCCGTCATCGGCCTCGGCGGCGCCCTGCTCTGGGCCTACCTGACCCGGCCCGACGCCCCGCGGCCATTGACCCGCGCCGCGCGCCTCCGCCGTCTCGTCCTGCCCCTGGCCCTGGCCGTCCTGGTCATGGCCGACACCTGGAGCTACGCCCACAAAATGGTGCGCCTGGCGCCCATCGGGCCGGACCCGGTCTGGACAGACGGCCTGGCGGTCATCGGCCAACCGACGGGGCGGGTGTTGCCCTGGGGCGTGCCCCTATTCAGCCAGAACGGGGCCGTACAGGTCGGCTGGCCCAGCATCTTTGGCTACGACTCCCTGGAACCGGCGGCGACCATCACCCTGGCCGCGTCCGTGCCCGACCCGCGCTCCACCGCCTACGACATCCTCGGCGCGACCCACGTCCTGGCCGGCGGGCCGCTAGACGACTTCACCAGCGGCGAGCGCCCTCTGACCCTGGTGGGGCAACAGGGCGCGGCCTGGGTCTACGCCCGCGCGCGGCCGTTGCCCCTGTCGCGGCTTGTCTACGCCGTCGAAGTCATCGCCGACAGCGGCGCGGCCATCGCCCGCGTCCACGCCGCCGACTTCGACCCGGCAACGACCGCCATCCTGCCCGCCGACCCCGGTTGCGCCCTCGGCCCGGCCCCGGCCGCCGGCACGGCCGAAGTCCTGGCCCACGAGCCAACGCGCTGGCAAATCCGCACCCGCAGCGACGCGCCGGCCCTGCACGTGCTGGCCGAGAACGCCTTCCCCGGCTGGCGCGTCACCATCGACGGCCGCTCGGCCGCCCCGCTGACCGCCTACACCGCCATCCGCGCCGTCTGCGTCCCCGCCGGAGAACACCTCATCGAATGGCGCTTCCAGCCAACCCTCTACTGGCTCGGCGCCGCCCTGACCCTCCTCGCCCTCCTCGCCCTCCTCGCTTGCAGCAGGTTCCAGAAGAAGGTTCCAGGGGGAAGAAAGGGGCCAGGTTCCACAGGCCAGCGAAGAACCCTCTTCCCCTGGAACCTGGAAGCTGGAACCTGGCCCCTTCTTTCACGGCCGCAAAATCTTGACTGCCGCCTGGTCGGCCCGCCGCAGCGCCCGCTCCATAGCAAACACATCCGGCCCCTTCATGCCTTCCGTCTCCATGTGACTGAAATAGACATCGGCCGCCCGTCGCCCGGCGTCCACCAGCGCGCGGCGACGGTCATCACTCATGTCGAACTCCGTCGTGCCATAGCCGCGCGCCGGCAGCCGGCAGACAAACTGCTCAAAAGCATCGATGACCATCTTGTCGTGCCCCTGCGTGGCCGTATCGATCAGGTCACGAATGCGCGCCGCCGGCGGCAGCTCGACCAGTTCCGTGCCCGAGCGCGGCGGCGGAGCCGAGCGCGTCGCGTCGTCGCCGACGGGCAAACTCTCGTCGATGAGCAGCCCCAGCACACTCTGGCTGGTGCGGTGACCCATCAGCGCCGTGACATGCGGATCACTGGACAGGAACAGCTCGATGGGGAAGTTCGACAGCAGACCGCCATCGACAATGCGGTGGCCGGCCACCGGCGTGCCCATATAGTCGCCCCATTCCGGCTGCCAGACGACCTCCTGCCAGATGAGCGGCAGACTCATGGACATCCGCATCCCCCAGACGACCGGCACCAGCGGCGCGGTGCGATGATTGAGCACAAGCATACGCCCGGCCGTCGTATCGGCGGCGACCAGCGACAACTCGCGGCCCGTCGTGCGGTGGAAGTCAGCGAAAGTCTGCCGGCTCAGGTCGCGCGCCTGCCCCGTCGGCGCCGCCTGGTCCAGCTTGGCCCGCGCCCAATCGACAAAGGCATCGGCCGCATACCAGCCGCCGCGCTCGACAAAGGAAAACACGTGGGCAAACTCCGCGCGCGTCATCAGATAGAGAACGATGCGGTCAATATAGGCCTCCACATTGTTAGGCACGCCGGGCAAGTCGATGGCTTGCAGCACCTGGCGCGTAACACTGCCCTCGATCTCCGCCCGCGAGAACGGCCGCGGCTGGCCCAGGAACTGCTGGAACACGGGCACACCGTTGGCGTCCTTCTCGTTCAGCGCGTCAACCATCTCCGTCATGGTCAGGCCCGCGGCCGAGAAAGTCGCCATAATCGCCCCGGCCGACGTGCCCAACAGGCGGCCAAACGTATGCCCGCGCCGCTCCATCTCCTGCAACGCGCCCACAAACACCATCCCCTTCGCCCCGCCCCCCTCGAACACCAGATCGTACTGCATCTCAACCCTCCGTTCGCCTAATAAACCCTGCGCCGGCCATTTCACCGGCTACCATTTTAACGGAATTACGCCCCGGAAACACGCCCCACGGCCGCCGAAGAACGACCGCCATCGTTTGCCCGGAACCCGCCGCTCTGCTACAACCCCAGCAACCGGCAGCCTCGGCCGCCGTATTGTCTAGGGAACCATCATGAACATCAATCGCCCGCCATTCGTCCGCGCCTGGCTCCTGGCCCTGGCCCTGCCCTGGCTGCTCGCCCTGCCCGGCCACGCCACGGCGCAATCGCCCGTGGGCACATTTGCGCCCGCCGCCTGCCTGTTCACGCTCGATCTGGGCGTGACCCAGCGGAGCGGCGAGGACCTGGGCTTCGCCTGCGGCTACGTCACCGTGCCGCTGCGCCATGCCCAGCCCGACGGCCCGACACTGCGCCTGCCGGTGGCCATTCGCCACGTGGCGGGTGGCGCGCCCGACCCGCTCATTCTGGCCCAGGGCGGCCCCGGCGGCGACGCCTTCGAGGTCTTCTCCCTGCTCGTGCCCACCTCGTCCGTGGCCGCCGGCCGCGACATCATCATCTTCAACCAGCGCGGCACGCCCTATGCCGAGCCGGAGCTGTCCTGCCCGGAGACAGAAGCCGCCCAGGCCGCTATCCTGGCCGCCGACACCGACACGGGCGAACGGCTCTACGAAGAGGCGCTGGCCGCCTGCCGCGCCCGGCTGGTCGCCGAGGGCATCGACCTGTCGGCCTTCAACAGCCTGGAAAACGCCGCCGACGTGCCCATGATCGCCGCCGCCCTGGGCTATGAGGACTATAACTTCTACGGCGTGTCCTACGGCACACTGCTGGGCCTGCACCTGATGCGCAACCATCCGGAGGGACTACGCAGCGTCATCCTCGACAGCGTCGTGGCCACCGACATCAACTTCATCGCCGAATCCGCGGCCAGTGAGGAACGCGTCTTCAGCGAGGTCTTCGCGGCCTGCGCCGCCGATCCCGTCTGCGCCGCCGACTATCCCAACCTCGAAGAGCGCTTCTACGACGTACTGGCGCAATTCGACGCCCACCCGGTCAACCTGACCCTGACCGACCCGGACACGGGCCGCCACTATGACACCTACCTCGACGGCCGCGGCCTGCGCAGCGTCATCTGGCAATTGCTCTACGTGGCCCGCATGGCCGCCGTCCTGCCCAAGCTCATCACCGACCTGGAAGCGGGCGACCTGCGCTATGTGCAGTCCATGTGGCCGCTGTTGCTGTTCGACCAGCTGGTGGCCGAGGGCATGTACTACTCGGTCGTCTGTGCCGAAGACGCCGACATCGACCCGGCCGTCATCCCCCTCGACAACCTGCGGCCGGAGATTGCCGCCTCGGCCGTCGAGGAGTTGCAGAGCTTCGCCGCCACCTGCGCCCTGTGGCACGTTGAACAACTATCGTCATCGGTCGATGCGCCCGTCGTGTCCGACATCCCCACGCTGCTTCTCGCCGGCCGCTTCGACCCGGTGACCCCGCCCGCCTTCGCCCTCGCCGCCGCCGCCGGCCTCAGCCGGGCCACAGTGCTAGTCCACCCCACGGCCGCCCACGGCGTCGCCTTCCAGGACACCTGCGTCAACGACATCATCGCCGCCTTCCTGGACGATCCCGCCAGCACCCCCGACAGCAATTGCCTGGCCCTGGCCCGGCCGCTGGACTTCGTGCCGCCAGACGCCGTTACCTTCCCGCCCCTGGCCGGCATCAACAGCCTCAAGCCGCGCACGCTGGCCGTGTTCGGGCTGGCCGCCGTGCTGGTGGTGCTGCTGGCCTCGACCTTCATCGTCTGGCCGATAGCCTACATCGTCCGCGCCTTCGGCGACAGGCGCGTCACGCGCGCGCCGGCCGACCGCCGTCTGCGCTGGCTCAGTCGCGGGCTGATGCTCGTCTTTGCCGCCATCGCCGTCGTCTTTGGCCTGGGCCTGCTGGTGGCCATCGTCGCCTCGCTGGCCAGCCTGACGATGGCCACGGCCCTGTCGTTGCCGTCCACGGCCGCGCCGCTGCTGTGGCTGCCGTTGCCCCTGCTTGTCCTGGCCGTGGCCATCGTCATCGCCACCGTCCTGCTCTGGTGGCGGCGCGACAGCGGTTCCACGCTGGGCAAGGTCTACTACACCGTCCTCGCTCTCTGCGCCGTCGTCCTGGTGATCCTCATCGCCGGGCAGGGCGTCCTTCTTCCACCCCTTTAAAACGATGCACCTGTACCTCATCCGTCACGCTCAATCGGCCAATAATTACGCCTACGCCGTCGGCGGCGAACGCCAGCCCGACCCGCCCCTGACCGCGTTAGGCCACCGCCAGGCGCGTGCCCTGGCCGCCCACCTGGCGCAACGGCCGGGCGGCCCGCGCTCGCTCTACGCCGAGCGGCAAGACCGCGGTGGCTTTACGCTGACCCACCTCTACAGCAGCCTGATGCTGCGCGCGGTCACCACGGCCGCCTACGTCGCCGAAGCGACCGGCCTGCCCCTGCACGCCTGGCCCGACATCCACGAGATTGGCGGCCTGCACGGCATTGCCCCGGAGACGGGCGAGGTCATCGGCGTGGCCGGGCCGGGGCGGGCCTACTTCGCCGCCGAACACCCCTACCTGGTCTTGCCCGACGCGCTGGCGGAAACGGGCTGGTGGAACCGGGACAAGGAGCGCCGGGACGAATATGTGCCACGCGCCGAGGCCGTCTGGCGCGACCTGCTGGCTCGTCACAGCGGCGATGACTGCGTCGCCCTGATTACCCACGCGGGTTTCTTTCGCTTCCTGTTCCGGGTGCTTGTCGGCGCCGACGCGGCCGACCCTTCGTCGCTCGGCCTCACCGGCTGGTGGCTGGGCATGAACAACGCGGCCATCAGCCACATCGAGATCAGCGAGGGCGAGAGCGAGGGCGAGAAGTGGGCGGCCGTCCACTACATCAACAAGGTCGAACACCTGACCGACGACCTGCTGAGCTACTAAGGCCCCCTCCGCGGGCCAACAGACCGCCCCCATCCCCCAACGCCGCTTTCTGGCCGTGGCCATGGCCCCTTTTGGCCACCGCGTATAGACAAAACCTTGACATATTCTGAACTTATGCTAGACTACTCCTGGTTAGGGGCGCAGGCGTGAGCGCCGGCAGCACGCCCCACCAAGGAGAGCAGCATGCAAAAAGGCGAAATCGTCGTCGAGAATCTTGTCAAGCGCTACCCGGGCGATGTCGTTGCCGTGGAGGACGTGTCGATGCGCGTCGAAGCCGGCCGCATCTTCGGCTTTCTGGGGCCGAACGGCGCGGGCAAGAGCACGACCATCAAAATCCTGACGACCCTGGCCCTGCCCACGAGCGGCCGGGCCACTGTCGGCGGCTACGACGTCGTCACCCAGGCCGAAGCCGTGCGCCGCATTGCCGGCGTCGCGCTGCAAGACATCGGCCTCGATCCGTTGATGAAGCCGCTGGAGCTGTTGCGCTTGCAGACGCGCATGTTCGGAGCCACGCGCGACCAGGCCGAGGCGCGCAGCCGGGAACTACTCGAACTCGTCAACCTGACGGAGGCCATTGACCGGCGCGTCGGCACCTACAGCGGTGGGATGCGCCGCCGCCTCGACCTGGCCCTGGCCCTGGCCCACGAGCCTCAGGTCTTGTTCCTCGATGAGCCGACGACCGGCCTTGACCCGGCCAGCCGCCGCGACGTATGGGACGAAGTGCGTCGCTTGAACCGCGAGCTGGGCATGACCATCTTTCTGACCACCCAATACCTGGAAGAGGCCGACGAGCTGGCCGACGTCGTGGCCATCATCGACAAGGGCCGCATCGCCATCCAGGGTTCCCCCTCGCGCCTGAAGAGTAGCGTCGGCAATGAGTCCATCAACCTGGCCTTTGAGGATCGCGACACGGTGGAAAGAGCGCTGTCCCATCTGGACGGCTTCAGCCAGCGGGCACAGATCGACCGCGACGTGCTGCGCCTCTATATGGAGAACGCCGCCGAGGCCATTCCCGCCGTCGTCAACCAGCTGCGCGAGTTCAACGTCAGCCCCATCTCGCTGACGCTCACCCAGCCCACCCTGGATGACGTTTTTCTGCAAGTCACTGGCCAGCGACTGCGCGACGAGGCCCAGGCCGCGCCCCCTGTGACCACGACCGCCAAGGCGCGCCGCGGCCGCTAATCAAGGAGTCTCTCTCATGGCACAACTAACCGCCCCCGCTATCAGCCACGTCCGTTTCGAAAAGCGCGCCGGCCTTCTGTTGCAGATCGGCATGGTCACCCGCCGCAATCTGACGGTCATCTTGCGCACGCCGCAGGCGCTGTTACCGCCGCTGATCATCAGCGTCTTCTTCCTGGTCATCTACGAGTCCACGCTGGGCGAAGCCGCGGGCTTTCTGCCCGGTCTGAGCGGGAACAGCTATCTGGGCTTCATCCTGCCCCTGTCGCTGGTCAGTTCCGCGCTGGCTGGCTCCGGGCTGGCCGCGCAAAACCTCGTGCGCGATATTGAGTCGGGATACTTCGACAAGCTGCTCCTGACACCGGCCAGCCGCGCGGCCCTGTTGCTCGGCCCGATTCTGGCAGGCGGCGTCATCCTTGGCCTGCAAGCCCTGTTCGTCATCGGCGTGGGCCTGCTGATGGGTCTGGAACCGGCGACGGGGCTGGCCGGATTGCTGGTCATCATTGGGCTGGCCATCCTCCTGGGCACGGGTTTCGCCGGGTTCACGGTTTCGGCCGCGCTCGGCTCCGGCAGCGCCGCCGTCACGCAGGCGGCCAGCTTCCTCTTCTTCCCGCTGACGTTCCTGACGGCCAGCTTCGTGCCGTTGGAACTCCTCAGCGGTTGGCTGCGGGCGGCCGCGCGCGTCAATCCCATCACCTACGTCCTCGAGGCGATGCGCGCCCTGCTCAACAACGGCTGGAACACGAGTCTGCTGTGGCAGGGCGTTTTGGCCTGCCTGGCCCTGGCCGTGGCCATGTACGCGCTGGCCTTCTACGCCCTGCGTGTGCGGACGCGCCGTAGTTAGCGGCGCAGGATAGACGACGGCCGCGGTGGGTTTCGCGGCCGTCGTCCCGGCTTCTAGACGACCCGGAAGCGCGCCGTCCGTTGCGGCAGGTCGACCGACTCAACGGCCAGCTGCACAACGCTGTTCAACGCTCGCGGCTGGCGGCCATACAGCTCCGTCTCGATGGCCAGCGCGGGAATGAGCACCACCTCGCGGCCGGGCTTCTGCTCCACCACCACGCCCTCGCCCGTCCAATCGGGGTTCTGCAACAGATAGACCATCGTCCAATGGGCGTTCGACAGCCGTTCGGCCAGGCGCACCGCGCCGGCCACGGCGTCGGCCGTGCCCAGGCGCAGTGTCACCTCGCTCGCGTCCAACGCCGGCGCGCCGCGCAGATGGGCGCGTAGCTGCTGGTGGGTCAGCAAGTCGCCATAGCGCCGTAGCGGGCTGGTCGCCTGCACGTAGACATCGAGGCCCAGCCCCGCGTGGCGGCCGGGGGCGACGCGCTGCTGGCTGCGCTGCATCGCTCGCCGCTGGGCGAACATGCCCGCCATGCCGCCGCCCGGCGACACGACCTCCTGCGGCGGCTCCTGGTGGGTGAACGGCAGCGCCAGCCCCTGCTCGGCCGCCAGCCGGCCAATCGCCTCCCCGGCGGTCAGCATCGCCTCGCGCACCAGGTCGCGGCTACGCAGCGGCGGCAGTGGTGTGATGGCCACGCGACCGTCGCCAGCAACGCGCACCTTCACTTCCGGCAGGTCGATCTCCACCGCCCCATTGGCCACGCGCCGGGCGCGCGCCGCGTCGGCCAGGGCCAGTAACTCGCGGTAGGGGCTTTCGCCCAGGCACGCCTCGGCCGCCTCGTAGGTTGTCCGCGTGGCCCGAATCCAACTGGGCACCATCTCCAGCAGCTGCGGCGCAGGGCCGGTGACGGCGAAGCACAGTGACAGCGCCGGCGAAACCGCCTGCAAGCCCAGCGCCAGCCGGTCGGTCAGGGCGTCGGGCAACATCCGTACCGTGCCCTCCGGCAGGTAGAGGTTGGCGGCGCGGGCGCGGGCCTCGCGGTCGGCCGGGGAATCGGGCGGCACCAGCGCGGCCGCGTCGGCCACATGCACCCACAGGATGCCATCGACCAGGCTAACGGCGTCGTCGGGGTCGTTGCTGCCCTCATCATCGATGGCCAGCGACAGCAAATGGGTCAGGTCGCGGCGGGGTTCCTCTGGCAGCGCGTCGATAGGGGCCTCGACACGGCTGGTGGGCACGTTGAGCCGCGCCGGGTAAGGGTTGTCGGCCGGCGTCCAGTGGCCGGCGGCGAGCAGGAAGGCGTGGGCGGCCTCGCGTGTCTGCGGCCTGTCCAGGCGGCGCAGCGTGCGGCTGCCCTCGGTCTGGTCTAGCGCCAGGGCGACGACGTCGGTCAGGTAGGTCGCGTCTTCGGGCAGCGTCTGCCCGGCGGCCACGCGGGCGGCGAAGGCGGCCCAGGCTCGCTCTTCGGCCGCGCGCGCCTCACGGGCCGCCAGCGTCTCGGCCACCTTGCTGGCCGGGTGGACGGTGATGTCGTCGGGCGCGCCGCCGAAGTAGAGGCCGTCAGCGACGAGTTGCCAGGCCGCCCAGGCCCCCGCCGGGGTGTAGTCGCCGTAGGCCAGCTCGGTCAGTTCGGGCAGGGTCGTGTGGCCACTGTCGAGCAATTCCCAGGCCGTCACGGGGTCGCCGGCGGGCGGCGGCAGCCGGGGCGGATCGGCCACCGGGCCGGGGTGCAGCACGGCCACATCTTTGGGCCGCACGCTGAGCTGCTCGCCGTTCGCCAGGGCGATGGTCAGCTTCTTGCCGGCCGTCGCCCGCACCACCGCGGGCTGGGCCTTATAGAGCACCAGGGCGTTGAGCCGTGGCTCCTGTGGCTCCGTCAACGCCCGCGCCCCTTGAAATCGTCCATGGCGTGGTTGATGCCAAAGAAGTTGATGACCGGGTCGAACAGCGCCGGCGGCAGCAGCCGCGCGGGGAACAGGGTTAGCACGAAAGGCGGCAGCAGCAGGCGGCCCTTGTTCCGCTCCACGGCCGCGACGATCTTGTTGGCCACATCGTCCGGCTCCATGATCGGCAGCAAGAAGGGGAAGCGCGTCTTGACGCCCCGGAACATGCCCGTGTTGATATAGTAGGGGCAGACGACCGTCGTGCGAATGGCGCGATGGCCCAGACGCTTCAACTCGAAGCGCAAGGACTCGTCGAAGCCGATGGCGGCGAACTTGCTGGCGCTGTAGTCGGTCATCCGGGGCACGCCAACCAGCCCGCCGGCCGAGGCGATGGTGACGATGTGGCCGTGGCCCTGGCGGATCATGCCCGGCAGGAAGCAGCGCGTCGTGCGAAAGAGGGCCAGGGTGTTGATGTCGAAGGTGCGCTCGATGGCCTCGTCGGTCAACTCCAGCAGCGGCTGGCCGGAGACGATGCCGGCGTTGTTGATCAGGATATCGACCTCACCCTGTTCGGCCAGGACGCGCCGCGCCGAATCCTCGATATCCTCGCGGTTGCTGAGGTCGCACTGCTGGTAGGCGGCGACGCGGTAGCCCCACCCTTCCAGTTGGCCGGCCAGCGCCTCCAGCCCGGCCCGGTCGATGTCCCACAGGATGACGTGGCCGCCACGGGCGGCGATCTTCTGGGCCATCAGCCGGCCGATGCCGCTGGCGCTGCCGGTAATGAGTACGTTTTTGCCTGCGAAACTTGTCATTGTGCTTTGCCTCGTCGCGGGGAGATGTTGTCATTATAGAGTCGGCCGCCCCAATTGGGCAATCGTTGGGCGGGGCTATTCCAAAGTCGTCTGGGGACCATGACCTGTCAGGTGCGCCGCCAGTCGTGGCCGCGCACCTGTCAGGCCGGTGGGCCGGCCGAAGGTTGCCGGCTGGAGGGCAGGGCGCGCCTGGCCCAGGAACCGGGCTTCGGCCCCGCCCCGTTGCCTCCTGTTGATATGCGCTTAGCCAACCCTTGACCTGCTGTTCACTCTGCCCAATTGACCCGCGCTCCGATAGCAGTAGAATCGATCCCATGAACACGAATGGTTATAACATTAGCTCTGACTATCATATGCACTCTACCTTCAGCATGGATGGCCAGGACTCCATCGAGGCTCTTTGCTGGCGCGCGCTGGCTCTGGGCTTCAACGAGATCGCTATTACCGAACACGCCGAGTGGCAGCCGGGCTGGGGTGGTTCGTTTGACGTTGACGGCTATTTTGAGGAGATCGGCCGCTGCAAGACGCTCTTCGCGGCGCAGGGGCTGAGGCTTTACAGCGGCGTCGAGCTGGGCAATCCACACGAATTTGCCCGCGAGGCGGCCGCCCTGACGGACGCTTATCCGTTCGAGGTGCGTATCGCCTCGCTGCACTGGCTCCACGGCCACAACATCCACGACGCCGCCTGTTTTGCCGGGCACGACCCGCTGGATGTCTATGCCGACTACTTCGCCGCCCTGGGCCACATGGCCGCCGACGCCTCGGCGATCGACATTATCGCCCACTTCGACCGCATTCTCTGGCGGGGCAGTTTGCTAGGGACGGCGTTCGCGCCGTGGGCCATCGAAAATCTGGTGCGCGACGCGCTGGCGACCATTGCCTGGCGCGGTCTGGCGCTGGAACTCAATACGCGCCTGCTCAACCATGTGCCCAACTGGCGGCCAGCGCTGACGACGATGCTGCGCTGGTTCGGGGAGGAGGGCGGCCGTCGGGTGGTCGTCAACTCCGATGCCCACCGCGCCGGCCAGATGGGAGCCAACCTGGAACTGGCCGCGGCCGTGTTGCGCGAGGCCGGGCTGGCGGCGACGACGCTGCAACCGGCCGCGCTGGGGGTCCAGGTGGGCGGGTAGGGGTGTGCCTGTGGGGGCGCTCTCGGCGGCTATCTGCGCTGGCCTGTGTCGCTCCGTCAGCTTTTTCTTGCCGGTCAGGATGCTGGTCGATGAGGCGGGGCGGGGCCGCGAGGTTCGCAGGCGGTATGTGCAGGCGCGGACGCCCGGCCGGCGGGGCCTGGTCGCTCAGGAGGGGTCTGCCCCACCGAGCGCCCCCGGCAGGGCGTCTTTCTGGCGTTGAAGCCGGTGGCCTTGAAGGCCGGTATGGATGGAACCGTGCAGAAGCCTGGGTGTCTGTTCCGGTAGTCTCCATGATGGGGCAACGCGTACCTCGTCGGGGACATTTTCTATAGGCGCAACAGGGTCAGCGCCGGTTGCCGAGGATGAGGGGGGTGTAGGTGAGGCGCGGCCGGACGACGACCTGGGCGCTGAAGGTGGCCGCGCGGCTGGTGGTGGCGGTCAGGGTCACGGTGTAGGTTCCGGGGGTGGTGTAGAGGTGGCCGGGGTTGGCCAGTGTCGAGCCTGTGCCGTCGTCGAAGTCCCAGAGGTATGTGGGCACGACGGGGGCCGTGGTGGTGTTGGTAAAGACGACCGGCTCATCGATCCACACCGGGCTGTTGCTGGTGAAGCCGACGACGAGCGACGGCGGGGCGGGCAACGTCTGGAACTGCCAGGTGTAGTCGGCGGCCAGCGTGTCGGGCGGGTCGTCGCCGTCCTGGTCGGCGATGCCGCCGGCGGCGATGACGGCCAC